>Ga0307505_10002212_pt1 | contig 13854 bp, 9 predicted proteins | sample 23_S_MG_FD_202183 | JGI IMG/M metagenome (GOLD analysis project Ga0307505, IMG submission 202183) | Soil microbial communities from Populus trichocarpa stands in riparian zone in the Pacific Northwest, United States - 23_S | ecosystem: Environmental > Terrestrial > Soil > Riparian zone > Trees...
GCGGGCAATAGCCGTAGGAGTTACGCGTTGTGCCCTGCTCGCAAACCGGCACGCATTGCTCGCGGAAGTTCTCAAATCCGAAGGGACAGGTTTCCGGCGGCGGCAGGCAGCGGGTGGGGTGATAGATGTCGCGCGTGAAACCCTCCGGGCACGATGGCAGGCAGATCCACTTGTAGTCATCCGGCCAATCGCCGCCTGGCACGCAGGCGCCGGTCCGCACATTGCGCTGGTAACCCTCCGGGCAGGCCTTGTCATAATAACTGCGGCACAGGCCGTTTTCCGCCAGATAGGTTCCGTCCGGACAATTGGGCGAACACCGCCCGGTTTCCTCGGAATAGCTCAGGCCCTCCGGGCAATTGTCGGGAACAAGGATTCTTCTGTCGGGCAGGCACTCGTCCGGATTGCTGAGGTTGCGGTGATAGCCTTCCGGGCAATTCGGCAGCGGCACGTGGTCATAGCCTTCCGGGCAGCCATGATCGCAAGGCGGCAGGCACAGGCCGGGATAGCCGGGATAGCGCAAATAGCCAGCGGGACACTCGGGCAGGCAGTAGTCATCATAGATCGTGTAACCTGCCGGGCAGCGCGGCCCCGAATCGCAGCTTCCGCAGGTGTTGCAGCAGGATTTTGTCTGCACTTCACAGGTTTGCGGCACCGATGATTGCTGGGCCCGCGACGCGGACGGAAGCAGGACTGCAATGAGGACCGCAAGGCAGGCGATCAGGAACGAGCGGTAGACTACGGACTGCAAGCAGAGCTTCGCATGTGTCATGGCGCACCATCCCCAACTTTCCCGCCCTGGGAGATGTACCGCATCCGCCCGTTGGCTTAGCCCCTTGCCGCGGAAGATAGGGCCAATGGAACGCGGTTGGCAAGGCGCGAAGCGCGGCAGCGCAAGTTGCTGCACAACTTTCAGGCCGATGAAATGGCTGCTGCCAGTGTGGTTGGGTTCCGACCAAAATTTATGCAGTAATTGTTTTGCGACTAATTAGTAATCATATCCGCCGTGTGTGGGCCGCCGGCACGCACCCTGCGAAACCCGGCAACCTCTTCACAATCACCTGATAAATTTGGGCTATTTGCAGAGTTAACAGTTCGTTAACCAACTGGCACAGGCTTTGCAATGCGTCCTTCCGTTGCATCAAGCAAAAATAAATGCAGGAGGGATTGGACAATGAGAATCAAGGACAAACTACTCAATACGCTGGCGGCCGCTGCCCTGGGCACGACAATGCTGTGGGCCGCGCCAGCCTTGGCCGCCGATGACACCATCAAGGTCGGCGTTTTGCATTCGCTTTCGGGCACCATGGCGATTTCGGAAACCACCCTGAAGGATGCCGTGTTGATGCTCATCGACGAGCAGAACAAAAAAGGCGGCGTGCTGGGCAAGAAACTCGAGGCGGTGGTGGTGGACCCCGCTTCCGACTGGCCGCTGTTTGCCGAAAAGGCCCGCGAACTGATCGAAAAGGACAAGGTCTCCGCCGTGTTCGGCTGCTGGACGTCCGTGTCGCGCAAATCGGTTCTTCCGGTCTTCGAAGAACTGAACAGCCTGCTGTTCTATCCCGTCCAGTATGAGGGTGAGGAAAGCCAGCGCAATATTTTCTACACCGGTGCCGCGCCCAACCAGCAGGCCATCCCTGCCGTTGACTACCTGATGGCCAACGACAAGGTTGAGCGTTGGGTTCTGGCCGGAACCGACTACGTCTATCCGCGCACTACCAACAAGATTCTTGAAGCCTATCTGCTCGCCAAGGGCGTCAAGGCGGAAGACATCATGATCAATTATACACCATTCGGCCACTCCGACTGGCAGACAATTGTCTCCGACATCAAGAAGTTTGGCTCGGCAGGCAAGAAAACCGCCGTTGTTTCGACCATCAACGGCGATGCCAACGTACCGTTCTACAAGGAACTCGGCAACCAGGGCATCAAGGCTGAAGACATTCCCGTCGTTGCCTTCTCGGTTGGCGAGGAAGAGCTTGCCGGCCTTGATACCGCACCCCTGGTCGGCCATCTCGCCGCCTGGAACTATTTCCAGTCCATGGACAATCCGGTCAACGAGGAGTTCATCAAGACCTGGAAGGCCTTCATCAAGAATGAAAAGCGCGTGACCAACGACCCGATGGAAGCCACCTATATCGGCTTCAACATGTGGATCAAGGCGGTTGAGGCGGCAGGCACCACCGATCCGGATGCGGTGATCGACTCCATCGTCGGGGTCTCGGTTCCCAACCTGACCGGCGGTTATTCGGCCATGCTGCCGAACCACCACATCACCAAGCCGGTTCTCATTGGCGAAATCCAGGCCGATGGCCAGTTTGAAACCGTCTGGCAAACACCCGGCCTCGTGGCCGGTGATGAATGGTCCGACTTCCTGCCGGATTCAAAGGACCTCATCTCCGATTGGCGCAAACCCATGTCCTGCGGCAATTTCAACGTTGCCACCGGCAAATGCGGCGGCAAGGGCTGACGAAACAAGTAGACGTTTCATCCGGGCGGGGATTTTCCCGTCCGGATGAATGTGTTTTCAAGTCATGATTGCGGGAGCCATGCGCGCACTGAAGGTCATAGTATTTGTGCTGCTCTCCTGTTTCGCTTCTGCATCGCTTGCGTGGTCGGGCGAAGCGGAAATCCGGACTTCCATTGCGCAACTGGCAGCAGCCAAGGGCTTTCCGGAAATTGAAAAAATCGTAAAGGACCTGGCGGCCCTCGGCGATCCCCTGGTCAATCCGGCATTGACCGCGCTGGCCGACGGAAACCTCCAGGTCCGGAAATCAGACAATGCGGTTTTCATCACCAGGGACGGGGGCTCTGGCGTTGTGCTCATTGACCCCATCACCGGCAAGGAGGCCGGCGAGGCGGCAAAAACCGATGTCGTGAAAATCAAGGTCAACAACAACCTGCGCCGGATCATCCGCGATTCCCTGGGTAATCTGACCCTGCAATCGCCCGATACGGCTACCCGCCTCCAGGCCGCGCAAACGATTTTCAGGAATTCAGACGCTTCACAGCTTGTGGCCCTCGATGCGGCCATCGCCAGCGAGAAAGTCAGCGCGGTCAGGACTCAGATGGAGCTGGCCCGCGCCTCGGCAATTCTCAACTCGGACCGCGGCGATGACGAAAAAGTAGCAGCCATCACCCTGATCAAGGAGCGTGGCGGAAGGGATGCGCTTTCCCTGCTCACCGCAATCGAAGCCAAAACCTCCGGCCTGGTGAAGGACCAGGCAGGTGCGGCGGTTGCCGGTATCGAGCGCACCCTGACCTTCTGGGCAACCGGCCAGAACGTCTGGTACGGGTTGTCGCTCGGCTCCGTCCTGCTGCTTGCGGCCATCGGCCTCGCCATCACCTTCGGCGTTATGGGCGTCATCAACATGGCGCACGGCGAAATGGTGATGCTCGGCGCCTATACGACCTTTGTCACGCAGGACATCATCCGCGAGAGTTTCCCGGGGCTCTTCAACTGGTCGCTGCTCATTGCCCTGCCCCTGGCCTTTCTTGTGGCCGCCATCGTTGGTGTCATCATTGAGCGCGGCATCATCCGCCATCTCTATGGCCGCCCGCTGGAAACGCTGCTCGCCACCTGGGGCGTGTCGCTCATCCTGCAGCAGGGCGTGCGCTCGATTTTCGGCCCCACCAACCAGGAAGTCGGCAATCCCTCCTGGATGTCCGGCTCCTTCCAGATAGGCGAGCTGGACGTGACCTGGAACCGGCTGTGGATCATCGTTTTCTCCCTCATCGTGTTTTTTGTCCTGCTCATTGCCCTCAACAAGACCCCGCTTGGCTTGCAGATGCGCGCTGTCACCCAGAACCGCCGGATGGCCTCCGCCATGGGCATTCGCACGCCGTTTGTGGATTCCATGACCTTTGCCCTGGGTTCCGGCATTGCCGGGATTGCCGGCGTCGCCCTTTCGCAGATCGACAATGTCTCGCCCAACCTTGGCCAGAGCTACATCATCGACAGTTTCATGGTTGTGGTCTTTGGCGGCGTGGGCAATCTCTGGGGCACCCTGGTGGGCGCCCTGTCGCTTGGCATCCTGAACAAGTTCCTTGAGCCCTTCGCCGGCGCCGTGCTTGGCAAGATCATTGTCCTCATCCTGATCATTCTTTTCATCCAGAAGCGCCCGCGCGGTCTCTTCGCCCTCAAGGGCCGGGCGGTGGAAGCATGATCCTTACGCGCTTTTTCCTCGGCGGATTCGATCGGGGGATAACCGTTCTGATCGCACTGCTTCTGCTGCTGGCGCTGATCGTTCCCATCCTGCATCTCGCAGTCCCGCCAACCAGCTTCTTTCACATTCCCACCTTCATTGTGGCGCTTCTGGGAAAATATCTCACCTATGCCTTGCTCGCCCTGTCGCTCGATCTGGTCTGGGGCTACTGCGGCATTCTCTCGCTCGGCCACGGCGCCTTCTTTGCGCTCGGCGGCTATGCCATGGGCATGTATCTCATGCGCCAGATCGGCTCGCGCGGCAGCTACGGCAATGCCGAGCTTCCCGACTTCATGGTGTTCCTGAACTGGAAGGAACTGCCCTGGTTCTGGTATGGCTTTGACAATTTCGCCTTTGCCCTGCTGATGGTGATGCTGGTTCCGGGACTGCTCGCCTTTGTCTTCGGCTGGTTTGCCTTTCGCTCCCGCGTAACCGGCGTCTATCTCTCAATCATCACGCAAGCCATGACCTATGCGCTGATGCTGGCATTCTTCCGCAACAACATGGGCTTCGGCGGCAACAACGGCCTCACCGATTTCAAGGACATTCTGGGATTCAACGTGCAGGCCCCGGAAACCCGCATGGCGCTGTTTTCGGCGAGTGCCGTGGCACTTTGCCTTGGCATTCTGATTACCTCGGCCCTGGTCAATTCAAAATACGGAAAGCTGATGATCGGCGTGCGCGATGCCGAAAGCCGCCTGCGCTTTCTCGGCTATCGCCCGGAATCCATCAAGCTCTTGGCCTTTACCGTTTCCGCCGTGATGGCAGGCGTCGCGGGCGCCCTTTACGTGCCCCAGGTCGGCATCATCAACCCGGGCGAATTCGATCCCGGAAATTCAATCGAAGTCGTGATCTGGACCGCCGTGGGCGGGCGCGGAACAATTGTCGGGCCGGTCATCGGGGCCCTGCTGGTGAATGCCGGAAAAAGCTGGTTCACCGGAGTTCTGCCCGAGTTCTGGCTCTTCGCCTTAGGCGGCCTCTTTGTCTTTGTCACGCTCTTCATGCCCAAGGGCGTCGTCGGCCTGTGGACTTCGGTCAAGGCCAGGTGGCGCGCCAAGCCTTCCGCCGAAATAACGCAACCGGCGGAGGCCCAAACGTGAATCTGCCCTCCAACATCGCCTCCACCCTGCTCTATCTCGACGGCGTATCCGTATCGTTTGACGGCTTCCGCGCCATCAATAACCTGTCGCTGACATTGGACGTAGGCGAAATGCGCGCCATCATCGGACCCAACGGGGCCGGCAAGACCACCATGATGGATATCATCACCGGCAAGACCAGGGCCGATGAGGGGGAGGTGTTTTTCGACCATGGCCGCGTCGACCTCAGCACCCATGACGAAGCCGACATTGCCACCCTTGGCATTGGCCGGAAGTTTCAAAAGCCGACGGTGTTCGAGAGCCACACGGTGGAAGACAACATCCTTCTCGCCATGAAGGGCAAGCGCAGCGCCTTCGCTTCCCTGTTTCACCGCTCCTCGGCCGGGGAAGCCAAAGAGATCACCAATATTCTGGAAACAGTACGGCTTGCCGGAAAACGCGGCGCCCTTGCCGCCAATCTTTCCCACGGCCAGAAGCAATGGCTGGAAATCGGCATGCTGCTGGCCCAGGATCCAAAACTTCTCCTCGTCGATGAACCCGTGGCCGGCATGACCGATGCAGAAACGGAGGAAACCGCCCGGCTCCTGAAACACATCGCTGAAGACCATTCCGTCATCGTGGTTGAGCACGACATGCATTTTGTCCGTGAACTCGGGGTGAAAGTCACCTGCCTGCATGAGGGCTCGGTTCTGGCAGAGGGCCGCCTTGAACATGTCAGCGCCGATCCGCGCGTCATCGAAGTTTACCTGGGGCGATAGACATGCTGAACGTCGAGAACGCAAGTTTGCATTATGGCGCGGCGCAGGCGCTGCGCGGTGTCAATCTTCAGGTTGAAAAATCCAGGATCACCTGCGTGCTGGGCCGCAATGGCGTTGGCAAGACCAGCCTGATGCGCGCCATCGTCGGCCACCAGCCGCTTTCATCCGGCAAGATCACCTTTGAAGATACGACGTTCGGCAGAAGCCCCGCCTATGAGCGTTCCCGCGCCGGGGTGGCCTACGTGCCCCAGGGGCGAGAGATCTTTCCCCTGCTCACCGTGCGCGAGAATCTTGAAACCGGTTTTGCGCCGATAAAGCGCACGGACCGCTATATACCCGATCATGTCTTCGATCTTTTCCCGGTGCTGAAGGACATGCTGCACCGGCGTGGCGGCGATCTTTCCGGCGGCCAGCAGCAGCAGCTCGCCATTGGCCGGGCTTTGGTCACAAGACCCAAGCTGTTGGTGCTGGATGAACCAACCGAGGGCATCCAGCCCTCCATCATCAAGGACATCGGCCGCGCCATCCGTTACCTCCGCGACAGCGCCGGGATCACCATCCTGCTGGTCGAGCAGTACCTCGATTTCTGCCGGGAACTTGCCGACCGGGTTTTCATCATGGACCGCGGCGAAATCGTCCACCAGGGCGAAGCCTCCGACCTCGACCGGGCCGATGTGCGCAAGCACCTGACGGTTTGATTTTCTGCGGGAAAGCCGCGTTACTATAGGCTAGGCTCCGGCTCCAAACGGAGTTTCCCATGCGCCACGCCCAACTGATCTCTCTCGACCTGCCGGATTTCGGCAGCCCCACCACCGAGCCGGAACTAGGCCGTGACATCTATGCGGCGCGCCACAAGCACCTGCTGGCGCGGATGGCTGCCAATGGCCTCGATGCCCTGGTGATCTATGGCGACCGCGAGCATGTGGCCAACATTTCCTGGGCCACCGGTTATGATCCGCGCTTTGAGGAGGCGATCTGCATCATCATGCCGGGCCGCACCCCAACCCTTCTCGCCGGCAACGAAGGCTTTCCCTATGCGGAAATCGCCAACGGCAGTTTTGAGCGCGTGCTGTGGCAGCCCTTGAGCCTTATGGGCCAGCCCCGCGACAAATACCGTGACCTCGCCGGCATCCTGCGCGAGGCCGGCGTGAAGAAAGACATGCGGATCGGTCTTGCCGGATGGAAAGGCTTTGAAACCGAGGACGGGGTTTTCGACCCCGACTGGTTCGAAACCCCGCATTACCTAGTCGAAACGCTGAAAACCATCGGCCCTGTCACCAACGCCGCCCTGCTCTTCATGCACCCCACCGATGGCCTGCGCGTGATCAATGAAATCGAGCAACTCGCCCGCTTTGAATATGCCGCAACCCTCACCTCGAATGCCGTGCGCCGCCTGATTCTCGGCGCAAAACCCAGCATGAGCGAATATGAAGCCTGCCGCAATATGGCCTTTGACGGCTTCCCTCACTCTGTCCATGTCAATATGAGTGCTGGTCCCCGCGCCAAATATGGCCTGCCCAGCCCATCCATGCGGGTGATCGAGCGTGGCGATCCCATCGTCATTGGCGTGGGCCTCATGGGCGCCTTGAATTGTCGCGCCGGCTTCATGGTGGCCGATTCTAGCGAACTGCCTGCCAATATCCGCGATTACGTTGACAAGCTCGTAGCCCCCTATTTCGACGCTGCGGTTGCCTGGTACGAAACCCTGGGCATCGGTGTCGAAGGCGGCGCGCTCTATGAGGCCGTGATGAGCCGCTTGGGCGATCCTTTCTTCGGCATCGGCCTCAACCCCGGCCATCTCATCCACCTCGACGAATGGGTGCATTCCCCGGTGAAGAAAGCCAGCTGGATGAAGCTCGCTTCGGGCATGGCGCTCCAATGCGACATCATTCCGGCAACCGGCACGCCCTATTTCATGTCCAATATCGAGGATGGCGTGGCGCTCGCCGATGCGCCCACCCGCTCCGCTTTCAAGGCGAAATACCCGGAGGCCTGGAAGCGGATTGAAAACCGCCGCGCCTTCATGTCCGAAAAACTCGGCATCACCCTCAAGCCCGAAGTGCTGCCCTTCAGCAATATCCCCGCCTGGCTGCCGCCCTTCTGGCTGGCGCCGGACAAGGTCATGGCGATGCGCTGATCACTCCCCGTAGGGAATCCAGATATTCTTCACCTGCACCGCGTGGCGCAGCAGCACCGGGCCTTCGCTGGAAGCCGTATCGTACCAATCGGTGGCAAGGCCATGGTCAACCAGCGTGCGCTTGAGATTGCCGGTGGAGAGCTTCTCGGCGCTGGCCGAATTTTCCTTCGAGCCGAACACCCACAGACCATCCACATCATCATGCTCGGCCAGCGTCTTGAGCAGCGTGTCGCGGCCACCGGTCACGATATTGATGACGCCCGCGGGAACATCCGAAGTTTCAAGAACCTGATAGAAATCGGTGGCAGCCAGGGGATGCCTTTCGCTTGGCACCACCACCACGCGGTTACCCATCGCAATCAGCGGCGAAATCAGGCTGATGAAACCGAGAAGCGGCGCCTCGTCCGGGCAGATCACGCCGACAACACCGAGCGGTTCATGCATCGCCAGTGCCACACCGCGCAACGGTGGCGCGTGAACAGCACCATCGTATTTGTCCGCCCAGGCGCCGTAGCTGAACAGACGCTGGATCGCTGCCTCGACCTCAGATTTTGCTTTCGAAGTCCCCGTCATCGCCTTGATGCGACTCGCAAATTCATCAGCCCGCGCCGAGAGGTTTTCCGCCATGTAGTAGAGAATCTGCGCCCGGTTATGCGCCGTGGCTTTCGACCAGCCCTCGGCTGCGCGCGCCGCGGCGACCGCGTTGCGGATGTCCTTGCGATTGCCTTCGCCCACTTCACCGACAATTTTTCCGGAAGGCGAAAGGACGGCGCGCGAATAGTTTCCGTCTGGCCTTGCCTGCTTGCCGCCGATGAAAAGTTTTGCCGTGCGGTCAAGCGCGGGCTCATCGAAATTCGGCTTCACCTCCGCTTCGGCTGCAACGCGCTGAACGGCTTTCGGCTTGCGCGCCGCCCATGCTTTCAATTTCAGATATTCGTAGATGCCCTCGCGCCCGCCCTCACGGCCAAAGCCGGATTCGCGGTAGCCGCCAAAGCCCACGGCGGCATCAAAAAGATTTGTGGCATTCACCCACACCACGCCGCATTGCAGCTTGGGGGCGATGTCGAGAGCAAGCCCGATGGTCTCGCTCCACACGCTCGCCGACAGTCCATAGCGGCTGTTGTTGGCCAGCATCACCGCCTCATCCGGCGTGCGGAATGTCATGCTCACCAGCACCGGCCCGAAGATTTCTTCCGTCGCCACCGTCGAAGAGGTTTCCACATTGGTGAGCAGCGTTGGCGGGAAGAAGCAGCCCGTCGCCGGAAGCGTGATCTCCGGCTGGAATTTTTCCGCACCCTCGGCCACCCCCTTGTCAACCAGCATGCCAATCCGCTTGAGCTGAATGGGATCGATGATGGCGCCCATGTCGATGGCCTTGTCGAGGGGATGGCCAACCCGAAGCTTGCCCATGCGCCGCTTCAGCCGCTTGATGAAGTCCGCCGCCACGCCCTCCTGCACCAGAAGCCGAGAGCCCGCACAGCACACCTGGCCCTGGTTGAACCAGATGGCATCCACGACGCCCTCAACCGCGCCATCAAGGTCCGCATCGTCAAAAACGATGAAGGGCGATTTGCCGCCAAGCTCCAGCGTCAGGGATTTTCCCGTTCCCGCCGTTGCCTTGCGGATCAGGCGGCCCACTTCGGTGGAACCGGTAAAGGCGATCTTGTCCACGCCCGCATGCTCCACCAGGGATGCACCCGTAGCGCCCTCGCCGGTCACCACATTGAGAACGCCGGGCGGCAAGCCTGCTTTGTGCGCAAGCTCGGCAAACAGCAAGGCCGTGAGCGGCGTGAATTCCGCCGGCTTCAAGACAACCGTGTTTCCCGCAGCAAGCGCGGGGGCCACTTTCCATGCAAGCATCAGCAGCGGGAAATTCCATGGAATGATCTGGCCAACAACCCCAATGGCCTTGTAGGCGGACAATTCGCTGTCCTGCAATTGCGCCCAGCCCGCGTGGTGATAGAAATGCCGCACCGCCAATGGCACATCGAGATCGCGCGTCTCGCGGATCGGCTTGCCATTGTCGAGGCTTTCCAGAACCGCGAATAGCCTGGCATGACGTTGCAGCATGCGGGCCAGCGCATAGAGATGACGCGCCCGTCCATGGCCGCCAAGCTTTTCCCAGGACCCTTGCGCCTTGCGCGCCGCCGAAACGGCCGTATCAATGTCTTTCTTTGAACCATCGGCGATTCTGGCCAGAAGCTTGCCCGTAGCCGGCTCGTTCGTATCGATCTGTTTTGCGCCCGTTACAAAGCTTCCGCCGATGAAATGGCCAAAGCTCGACTTGTGCGTTGCCAGCCAGGCGCGCACTTCCGCATCCGATTCAGGTGCGGGGCCATAATCCATGCTTTCAAAATATTCAGCGACGCTCAAAATTCTACCCCACGGGATGGCGGTTGAAGGCCGAATAACGGCCGGTGACATGGTGCTCAAGCTGGCGCTCGATATCGGCCAACAGGCTTGATGCGCCCACGCGGAAAAGATCGGGCTCGAGCCACTTGCGGCCCAGTTCTTCTTTCATCAGGATCTGGTAATTGAGAACATCCTTGGCAGCGGATACGCCGCCCGCCGGCTTGTAACCCACCTTGAAACCCGTGCGCTCCTGATACTCGCGGATCATCCGCAGCATGGTAAGCGTCACCAAGAGCGTGGCGTTGACCGCTTCCTTGCCGGTGGAGGTCTTGATGAAATCAGCCCCTGCCATCATGCAGATCATGGAGGCCCTGGCCACATTGCGCATGGTCTTGATATCGCCGGTCGCCAGGATGGCCTTCACATGGGCCTCGCCGCAGGCGCTCCGGAAATCCCGCATCTCGTCATAAAGGGCGCGCCAGTTGCCGGTCAGCACATGCTCACGGGTGATGACGATGTCGATTTCCCGCGCTCCGTCCCTGACTGAAGTTTCAATTTCCTTGAGCTTCAGATCATGAGGAACCAGACCCGCCGGAAAGCCGGTCGAAACCGCCGCAACCGGAATGCCGCTGCCCTCCAGCGCCTCAACCGCAGTGTTCACGAAGCGATGATAAACGCAAATGGCGCCCGTATGGATATTGCGGCCGGCAAATCCCAGCTTTTCAAGAATGTCTTCGCGAACGGGCTGTTTCGCCTTGGCGCACAGCCGGCGCACCCGCGAGGCCGTATCGTCGCCGCTCAACGTCGTCAGGTCAATGCAGGTAACAGCTTTCAGCAGCCATGCAGCCTGCGCATCCTTCTTCACCGAACGGCGGCCCGGCAGGCTCGCCACCCGGCGTTCGGAGGCCGAAAGGTTAATGCGCATGTCCTCGATCCAGTCGAGGTCATAAGCCTCGCCCGCATTGCGCGCCGGGGCCGACATGGGAAGAATGTTGCTCTGGGCCATAATGCCAGTTAGGGACGCGACTGTGGCTTAGTCAAGTCGGGGACTATTCCATCCCGGCCCGGCGCAGCCCTTCGATGTAGCGGTCCAGCAGCGGACCCTCCATGAACTTCAGCCCGTCCGCGATGGAAGCAAGGCTGAGCGGCGGGCGCAGGTAAACAAACTTCGCCAGCGCGTCCCTGGCGCCGTCCATGTCGCCCATTTGCGCCTTGTAAGCGGCGAGGTCGCGGTAAGGCCACGTCAGGCCCGGGCGTTCGTCGAGAACCATCTGCGGATAGCGGATGGCCTCGGCATACCGGCCCGCCGCGAAATGCGCCAGCCCGATGCCGATGTGCATGTTGAAGGTGAAGGGGTCGAGCGGCGAAAGCCGTTCTGCCCGTGCAAAGGCCTTGAGGCCTTCTTCGGGTTTTCCCGTGTAAACCAGGCCGAAGCCGCGCCGCATCCAGGCCCAGGCATGGTTCGGGTCGACCAGTACCGCCCGCTCCACGAAGCCCAGCGCCCGCCGGGCATTCCCCTCAAGCAGCATGACGGCAGTGCCGAGCGCCGTCAGTCCGGTGGCGTCATCCCCGATATGGCGCGCCGCCGTTTCAATCAGCGCCAGCCCTTTGCGCCGCTCGCCTTCGACATCGTCTGTCCAGTTGTAGACAATCTGCTGCGCCCGGGCCCAGGCGCAGAGCGCCGCCGCAAGCCCGTAATTTGGATCCAGCTTGAGCGACCGGTCAAGCAGTGCGATTGCCTCGGGATTCTCATGCATGCGGTGAGCCCAGAGATGCGGCAGGGCCCGCATGACCAGATCATAGGCTTCGAGATTGTCCGGGCGCTTCATCCGGGCCCGCTCGATCTCGGCTTTGCGCACCGAAGGGTAAACCGCGCCCGCCACCATTTCCGCAAGGCGGTCCTGGAGGTCGAACAGGTCGGAGGTGGCGCCCTCCGCCTTGCCAGCCCAGATATGGCGGGCGGAATCCGTTTCAACGAGCTGCGCCGTGATGCGCACCCGTTCGCCGACGCGCCGCACGCTGCCTTCCACCACATAGCGCACATTGAGTTCACGGCCCACTTGCCGCACATCAACCGAACGGCCCTTGTAGGTGAAAGAGGAATTGCGGGCGATGACAAGGAAATCGCCGATGCGCGACAGGGTGGCGGTGATTTCCTCAACCACCGCGTCGGCAAAATGCGCCTGCTCCGGGTCCGTCGAGAAGTTCTCGAACGGCAGCACCGCGACCGATGGCCGGTGGCTGGGCTGCCCGCCCTTCTGGACCAGGGAAAGGATGTTGTTGGCAAAGCGCTCCTGGGAGCTGGCATCGGGATGCCAGACGAATACCCGTACCGTGTGGCCGATATTCTTCAGTCTCTGGGGGCCGATATCGGTGAAGGACAGGTCCGTCTTGCCCGTCAGGTATTCGTGCATCCACTTTGAAATCGCCATGCCCCCTGGCGGCGAACAGCCCTGCACCCGGACCGTCAGGTTGACCCCCTCGCCAAACAGGTCATCATCCTCAACCACGACATCGGCCATGACAATTCCGGCCCGCAGTTGCAGTGTCTTGCCATCGGCAGCGTTAACCGGCGCTTGATAGAGCTGCTGCTGCAGCCCCGACACCCACTCCACCGCCGCAACCGCGCTGGCGAATTGCGCGAGGATGCCATCCCCCATGGTTTTGAAAACCCTGCCGCCATGGTCGCCAATGCTGGTCTCGACGCGCTCGGTGAAGACATGGCGAACTGCCGAAAGTGTCGCTGCTTCATCAAGCTCAATCAGCCGTGAATACCCCTCCACGTCCAGCGAGACAATTGGCACAAGCCTGCGTTCATTCTTGGCCATGGCGGCACGTCGTTCCGATCTTATTGTCCCTTAATTACCACGGTCTATCGGGTTCGCAAGTTTTCCCGGAATTTGGCGCTAACCCGGCTTCCAGGCGCGCAGGTGGGTTGGGCAATGCTCCCCGGATTCCAGCACCGGCAGCATGTTCGCCCAGATCTCGATGTTGTGGTCGACGAAGTCGCGGCCCAGCTTGGCGGCGGCTTCCGCATAGAGCGGCCCTTTCATCAGGGCCAGTTCTTCGCGCGCCCGGTCGCGGTACCAGGCATTGCGGCTGCGGGTTTCAACCTTCTCAAATCCGGCGGTCCGCATCGCATCGGCGTAGCGCAGCGGCGAAGCCATACCGAAATCCAAGCCTTCCGATGCAATATAGGCTTTCATCTCCGGGCTCGGTTCATGGTCGTGGCCGATAAGCCAGTCGGAAGCCACGAACCAGCCGCCAGGTTTCAGCACCCGGAAAACATCGCGCATCAGCGCGTG
>Ga0307505_10002213_pt1 | contig 13852 bp, 8 predicted proteins | sample 23_S_MG_FD_202183 | JGI IMG/M metagenome (GOLD analysis project Ga0307505, IMG submission 202183) | Soil microbial communities from Populus trichocarpa stands in riparian zone in the Pacific Northwest, United States - 23_S | ecosystem: Environmental > Terrestrial > Soil > Riparian zone > Trees...
TGGAGCGTGTACTTCTACGACGTGCTGCTGGCCCGCTATAACCAGCGCGCCGGCGTGCTCGTGCCATGAAAAAGTGTAAACCATCAGCCCGGTCTACTCTGTAAAGGATCAGCCCGGCTCTTCACAGCAATCAGCTGTCGACTTTAGGCAATCGCCATCGCGCATCCGGCTTGACCCACTCCCATCATGTGCCTTACAGCTGACGGCTGACCGCGGATGGCTGACAGCCCCCGCGCAACACGCGATACTCCCGATGGCCGCGCCGCGGTAGAATGCGCCGGCCAACCTCCACCCGGGAAACATGAAGCTCTCCGTCTCCGAGCGTTACGACGCGGCGGTCGTATCCATCAAGGGCGACTTCTTCGGACTCCACGACGGCCCGGCGCTGGAGAAGGCGCTTGCCGACCTGCGCGAGAGCAACCGCGTCCGGGTCGTCCTCGACGTAGAGAACACCTCGCGAATCGACTCCTCGGCCATCGGGGCGATCATCGCGCAGACCGAGGCGCTCCGCGAGTCGGGCGGGGACCTCCGCTTCGGCGGTGTGAACGAGCGGAATCGGGTCCTGCAGCTGCTCACGGTGTTCCACCTCCTGGAGTTCTACAGGTGGTACCCGACCGTCGACGAGGCGATCGCCAGCTACGCGTCGGAGGCGCCGGGGGCGCCGGCGCCAGCGTCCGAGTAGCGCCGGCGCGGCGAGGTAGTCGGAACGCGGCGCCGGCCCCGCCGCACTCCACGGCGAGGCCGGCGATCGTCAGCGCGCGATAACGAACCGGCGCGAGACGGAGTCTTCCGGGCCCGTCGCGCGAACGACGTACGCCCCGGGCCGGAGGTGGTCGACGGCGAGGCTCACCTCGGTGACGGCGGCCGGCGCGACCGCGTCGAAGGGCACCGCGACGGTCCGGCCCAGCATGTCGTGTACCGTCACGACCACGTGACGCCCGCGTGCGGCAGTGAGGAGGAAAGACGCCCGGGCCTGGGCGGGGTTGGGCCGCACCACGGACATCGAGAGCTCCGAGGACGCCGGCCGGTCGGGGGCCGCCACAACGACGCCGGACTCGATCGCGCCGATGTCGCACGGCGCCTCGCGGGGCGCACCGCGTTGGTCCACGTCTAGCGTACCCCCGGCCATGAGTATGCACGTGCCCTGGTTGACGGCCGGGCTTCCCGATGCCAGGGCGTGGGTTTGCGTTGGCCCCCCGTTGTCGGCGAGCGGCCCTAGCATCGGGTCGGCACCGAGCACGTTCGTCCCGGGGTCCTGCGTCTCCGTCGCGTTGTAGCCGGTGTTGTCCTCAACCAGCGCGAAGCCGGCGAGGTTCACGTTGCCGATCATGTCTCGCCTCGCGGTCGCCGTGTCGGATGCGAGAGCGTTATCCGCTATGATCGTGGCGCGCACGTTGAGAGCGCCGCTCGAACCCTGGCGGCGGATGCCGCCGCCGCTGTGGACGGCATTATTGCCGGCGATCGTGGAGCCTTCGATGTCCACGACGACTGACGCGTTGAGCGGGCTGATCCAGAAGGCGCCGCCACCCTGGTTCACGCCGGGCGTCGGGTGCGTAACCGTGTTGCCGCTGAACGTGGAGTTGACGACCCGGCCGGGGCCTCCGAAGCTGGCGGCTCCTCCTCCGGTGTTGGCCGATGCGGCCGTGTTGCCGGAGAACGTGCTCCGTTCGATGAGTACGGTGCCCGTAGCCGTACCGTGATTGAGCCCGCCGCCGGCTGCGGTCGACGAGTTGCCGGACACCGTACTCTCGATGACATTGAATCCGGCGCCGGATGCGGTACGCAACCCTCCGCCGAAGCTCGTGGCACCGTTGCCCGTGTTGTTGGAGACGGTCGAACGGAGGACGGTGACGACCGTCCCGGCGCCGCCGGCGTAGATGCCGGCGCCTTCGCCCGCCGTCGTGTTGCCGGTTACCCGGCAGTCCTCGACCAGGGCCGTTGCACCGGCCATGACGCGCAGGCCAGCGCCGGCGCCGGCCGTTCCGCTGCTGGTCAACAGCGCTCCAGTGAGCGTCACGTGTCGTAGCGTCACCGACGCGAGCACGGGCACGTCGACCACCCGCTGATTGGTCAGACCTGCCGCGGTGATCGTGGTCGTGCCGAGCGGGTCGCCGTGGATCGCGATGTCACTTCGGATGTCGAGGTCGCCGGAGACGTTCTGGTCTTCGCTGGATCCGGTGGCCGTCAATGCGTAGGTCACGGCAGCGAGCTGCACGACGTCGGTGCCGGGTAGCGCGTTGGCCTCGGTGATCGCCGCGCGGAGCGTGCACACGGCCGACGCCGATGCACATGCGCCGTCGCCGGGAGCGGCGTCGTTCTCGTCGAGCGCGGAGTTGACGACGAAGGTGGCCTGCGAGCGCGCCGGCGCCGGCGCGAGCCCCGCGAGCAGCGCGATGGTCGCCAGGCCGATGATGGGTAGGCGGGTGGTAGCGATCGGTGCCATGTCGATGCGGCGATGGTGGACGGGATTGCGACCGCGCGCGGCCACGCACCCATAGACGACCGAGCGCGCGACGTGTAACCGGGCGCGCATTACAGTGCCGGGACGTACTGACCCGGTCGGGGCGGACCGACAACCGCCGCCTAGCTTCCGCTCACCGCGTCGTTTACCCCGTTGAGCGCAATAGCCACCCAACCGGACGTCCTCGCCACCGACATAGAGCGCTTGCCCGGCGTGGGCGCGCGACGGGCCGACCCACTGCGGCGCGCCGGCGCCGCGACCTTCGACGACCTGCTCCGGTACTACCCGCGCCGGTACCTCGACCGGAGTACCCTCACCGCAATCAAGGACCTGCAGGCGGGCGTCGCGGTCACGATCCTGGGGACGGTCGTCGCGCGCCAGTTCGTGTCCGGACCGCGCGGACGTGGCCGGCTCGAAGTGCGCGTCCAGGATGCGTCCGGTGCGATTCTCAAGGCCGTGTGGTTCCGCGGCGGGCAGTGGATCGGCAAGCTGTTCGAGGTCGGCGCCCGCGTTGCGCTTCACGGTAAGCCGGAGCAGTACGGCCGCACGTTCTCGCTCGCCCACCCCGACTTCGACCTGCTCGACGACTCGACCAATCTGGATACCGGAAGGATCGTGGCCCTCTACCCCGGGAGCCAGGCGCTGGAGAAGGTGGGGCTGAATAGCCGGACGCTGCGCAGGCTGATCCACGACCTGTTCCGCGACCACGGCCGCGCGATCCCGGAGGTCCTCCCGGAGGAGATCCGGCAGCGGCACGACCTCATGGATGGAAACGTGGCGCTGCGCGCCATCCACTTCCCCAGGGACCACGCCGAGCTCGGCCGCGCGCTCCACCGCCTGCGGTTCGAAGAGCTCTTCTTCCTGCAACTGCTGCTGGCGCTCACCAGGGGGCGCCGGCGCGCAGAGGCCGGGCCGGCGCTTGCCGGCCGCGGGACACTCACGGAGGGATTCCTGTCTCGGCTCCCGTTCGCGCTCACGGGCGCACAGGAGAACGCTATCACGGCGATCGAAGCCGACACGTCGACGGGGGAACGGATGAACCGTCTCGTGCAGGGCGACGTGGGGTCCGGCAAGACCGTCGTGGGCGTCGCGGCGATCCTGATGGCGGTGGACGCCGGCTACCAGGGCGCGTTCCTGGCACCGACGGAGATCCTGGCCGAGCAACACTTCGGCAACCTCCGAGGATATCTCGAGCCGCTTGGCGTCGAGGTGCGGCTGTTGGTCGGAGGGCAGCGGAAATCGCTGCGCGAGACGATCCTCGGCGATATCGCAGGAGGCCGCGTGCAGGTCGCCGTGGGCACCCATGCGCTCCTCGAAGAGAAGGTCGAGTTCGCCAACCTGGGCATGGCGGTAATAGACGAGCAGCATCGGTTCGGCGTGATGCAGCGTGCCCGGATGCAGCGGAAGGGGCAGAAGGCACACGTCCTGATGATGAGCGCTACTCCCATCCCGCGGTCCCTCGCGCTGACCGTGTACGGCGACCTCGACGTGACCATCATCAACGAACTGCCTGCCGGCCGGCGCCCGGTCGAGACGCACCTGTACTCCGAGCCCCGGCGCGAAGAGATGTACGTTTTCCTCAAGGAGCGCCTGCGGGAGGGGCGGCAGGCGTACGTCGTCTATCCCCTCGTGGAAGAGAGCGAGGCGATGGATCTGAAGGATGCGGAGAGCGGGTTCGCTACCCTCAGCGAGCAGTTCCGCCCGTACACGGCCGACCTGGTTCACGGCCGGATGCCGCCGCACGAGAAGGACGCCGTGATGGAGCGGTTCAAGTCCGGCGCGACCGACATCCTGGTGGCCACCACGGTGATCGAGGTGGGCGTTGACGTGCCGAACGCTACCGTGATGGTGATCGAGCACGCCGAGCGGTTCGGCCTGAGCCAGCTGCACCAGTTGCGAGGCCGGGTCGGGCGAGGCGCGGATCAGAGCCACTGCTTCCTGATGCCGGACTTCAAGCGGACGGCCGAGGCGCGGGAGCGCCTGGCGGCGATTGCCGCGACCACCGACGGTTTCGAGATCGCCGAGCTCGATCTCCGGATGCGCGGCGCCGGCGACTTTTTCGGCACGCGGCAGAGCGGGCTGCCCGAGCTGCGGCTGGCGGACGTGGTGAGGGACGCCGAGCTGCTGCTGGAGGCGCGGGAGGCCGCGTTCGCGCTGGCCGAGGCGGACCCACGCCTCGAGGCGCCGGCGCACGCGGCAACGCGGGCGCACTTCGCGCGGACGGCGCCGCGGAGCCTCGGGCTCGCGCGGATCGGCTGACGGGGTCACGCGCCGGCCCCGCTCGTTGTACTTTTCAGTACCAAGTACTTTGCAGATGCTGGAATCCGATCGCGCCGCCCTCCCCCAGACCGCGCCGGCGGTGCACCCAGACGAGGCCGCGCGAGCGGACCTTCGCTACATCCGCGAGACACTCGGTCGCGCCGCCACCTTCACGGCAGTCCCCGGCCGCGGCGGCGTGGTCATGGGCATCGTCGGTGTAGCGGCCGCGATCCTCGGGGCGCAGCAGACCGCAGTACTCCCGTGGATCGCGGTCTGGCTCTCCGCCGCCGCTATCGCGGCCACCGCCGGCGCCTTCGCCACCTACCGCAAGGCCCGCGCGAATGGCGAGAGCATGCGCAGCGGCGCCGGCCGCAAGTTCGTGGGCGGTCTCGCACCGTGCCTCGCGGCGGGCGCGGCGCTCACGCTTGCCATCGCCACGCTCGACGCGCCGGATCCCGGCCTCGCGGCGGCCGTCGCGCGCGACGGCTCGGCCGCCTTCCGCCTGCTGCCGGGCGCGTGGCTCCTCCTCTACGGCGCCGGCATCGCCGCCGTGGGCGCCTTCTCCGTGCGACCCGTACCGCTCCTGGGGCTCCTATGCATGGCCACCGGCGCCGCCGCCCTCGCCGCGCCGGCCGCCTGGGGCGACGCGTTCCTCGGCCTCGGCTTCGGCGTGTTGCAGATCATCTTCGGCGTCGTGATCGCGCGGCGCTACGGAGGCTGATGCCGGCGCGCACCCGCCCCCGGGCCGCCTCGGCCGCACCCACGCTAGATGAGACCATCCACCAGCGGGTGCGACTCGGCATCGTGAGCGCGCTCGCCGGCGCCGGCGCGATGAGCTTCAACGACCTCCGCGACCTGCTCGGTCTCACCGACGGCAACCTGGCCGTCCACGCGCGCCGACTCGAGGAGGCCGGCTACCTCAGCGTCAGCAAGGGGTTCGCCGGGCGCACGCCCCGTACGGAGTACGAGCTGACGGTCGACGGCCGGCGGGCGCTGGAGCAGTACGTGGCGGCGATGGAGGCCATTCTTCGTCCGCCCGATCCCCGGGTACTATGAACATCCTCCGGCCTTCAGCTTCGCGGGCACCCTCGGGCTGCTTGCGGTGATCGCCGGCGTGGCGCTCCACCGCCGAGCGCGCCCTCGGGCTCGACCCGGCCGGGGAGACGCGGATAGCGCGCGGCATTCGCGGTCCCGATGGAGGCGGCGGCGCGACTGGAAGTCCGCCCGTCCGATCGGGTGGTCCGCGCCGCGGAGACCTGGCTGATCGGCGACGCCGACGGCCTGTTGCACCGACCGCCCTTCCACACGCTGGAGGGTTAGGGAGTTCGAGCGCGGGGGATGGCGGCCTCCGTCTTCACGCGGCCCTCACACGCGCTACTGAACATCGTTCGTGCGGGCCTGGCGGGGGCTCCCGGGGCCCCGCGGCCGCCACGCGCGCAACGAAAGCAGCGAGCATCTGCCTTCGCATTGAATGGGGTGCGCTCCCCGACGTATTGTGCCGCCGGCCATTTTTCCACCTACCTCCATCCCCAGCCCGATGTTCAACCGCTACATGGCGGTCGTTGCGGTAGCGCTGGCACCCGCCCTGGCCTCGGCCCAGGGTCTCGCCCCCGAGGCGGCGGTGCAGGCGGCGCTCTCCCACCTCGATCGCAACCAGCATACCTACGGCGTCACTGCCACCGACCTCGCCCACCTCGCGGTCACCGACTCGTACACCAGTGGCGGGCTCAGCCACGTCTACTTCCGCCAGGAGCTCAACGGCATGGTGATCGTTGGTACCGAGGTCGGCGTCCACTTCGGGCGCGATGGGCGAGTTGTCCACGTCGCGGGGCAGTTCACTCCCGGCCTGGCGCAGCGGTCCGCCGCTGCCGCGCCGTCGCTCACGGCCGCTGCGGCTGCCGAGGCGCTCGCGCGGGAGATCGACGTAACCCCTGCGGAGGCGTTTGCGGTTGTCGGTACGGACGCACGCGGCACCATCTTGCTGTCGGACGCCGGCGTGCTGCCGGCGCAGGTGCGTGCAAACCTCGAGTACCTGCTCGTGAACGGCGCACCGGAGCTCGCCTGGGCCGTCCAGATGGAGGAGCCCGGAGGTGAGCACGTGTGGCTCGCCCACGTGGACGCCCTGTCCGGCGCGATCCTGCAGCGTTACGACATGGTTGACCACGACAACTGGGGCCCGAGTGTCGGGCAGCAGCTGTCGGAGGCCGCCCGGGACATGGGCCCGTGGCTGTTCAGCGCGGCGGGACCCACATCGTCGCTCGTCGGCTCGTACCGGGTGTACCAGCTCCCCGTCGAGAGCCCGAACCACGCGGCGGTCCTACCGCCCGCGGACGGCCGCACGCTCGTCGCTAACCCCGACGTTGCCGGCGGTACTGCCTCGCCGTTCGGCTGGCACGACACCAACGGTGTCGCCGGCCCCGAGTTCACGGTCACCCGCGGCAACAACGTCCACGCATACACCGACGTCGACAACAACGACACGCCGGACCCTGGCAGCGACCCCGACGGCGGGGCCGGCCTGCTGTTCGATTTCCCGCTCGACCTGACGCAGGCACCCTCGGCCTACCGGCCGGCGGCTGTAACGAACCTCTTCTACTGGAACAACATTCAGCACGACGTGCTGCACCAGTACGGGTTTGACTCTCCGTCGGGCAACTTCCAGGTCAATACCTACGGCACCGGTGGCCTCGGAAACGACGACGTCCGCGCGGAGGCCCAGGACGGCTCCGGCACCAACAACGCCAACTTCTTCACGCCGGCCGACGGCCAGCGCCCCCGGATGCAGATGTACATCTGGACGGCACCGAACCCGGACCGCGACGGCGATGTCGACAATGGCATCATCCTGCACGAGTACGGCCACGGCGTCTCCAACCGCCTGACGGGCGGCCCCGCCGCGACCGGCTGCGTGAACGCCAGCGAGTCGCCGGGCGAGGGGTGGAGCGACTTCATGTCCGTGATATTCACCATCCGCCCGGGCGATACGCCGACCACCAACCGCGGCGTCGGCACGTATGCGCTGAACCAGCCCACCAACGGCGTGGGCATCCGGCCGGCGCCGTACACGACCGACTTCGCGGTCAACAACTTCACGTATCAGCGGACGCGCACGCAGGCCGTGCCGCACGGCGTGGGTTTCGTTTTCAACACCATCCTCTGGGAGGTCATGTGGGAGCTGGTCAACAGCCTCGGCGGCACGATCGGCGACATCTACGACCACGATGGCCCGCACGGAAACCAGATCCTGATGCGGCTAGTGATCGAGGGTATGAAGCTCCAGCCGTGCGACCCCGGCTTCGTGGACGCGCGTGACGCGATCATCGCGGCCGACGTGGCGCTCTACGGCGGCGCCCACGTCGAGGCCTTGTGGGAGGGTTTCGCGCGCCGCGGTCTCGGCTTCAGCGCCAGCCAGGGTTCTTCGAGCACCAACGCGGACAACACCGAGGCGTTCAACACGCCGGAGGATGTCCCGCCGGGCAACATCACCGACCTCGCCGTCGCGCCGCAGGGCGACTTCGTCAACCTGACGTTCACGGCGACCGGAGACGACGGTGACGTCGGCACGGCCGGGACGTACGACATCCGCTACTCGACGACGGGCCCCATCACCAGCGAGGGCCTGTTCAACGCAGCGACGCCAGTGGTCGGAGAGCCGGATCCCCAGGCCGCAGGCACACCGGAGAACGTCGTCGTGTCGGGCCTGAACTTCAACACGACGTATCACTTCGCGATGAAGGTCGCGGACGAGAATGGCAACATCGGCGGGCTCTCCAATCCGGCGTCCGGAACGACACTCGGCGCGCCGGTCTTTGTCCCGCCGACCGTCAGCCCGATCGTCGCCGACGTCCCCAGCGGCGGCTCGACGACAGTGCCGGTAACGATCGGCAACTCCGGCGCCAGCGCACTCACCTACTCGGTGGACCTGGCGGAGGCGTCGCCCCTCGCGCCGGTCGAGTCGACGGAGGAGCTGGTGCAGGAGGCGGCGGCGGCCTTCGCACCCGAAGAGTCGGCGCTGAAGAACGCGCCGGAGCACCCCGGGCAGCCCCAGTCGTTCGGCAGCGGCGGACCCGACGCGTTCGGCTACCGCTGGATCGACTCGGATGAGCCCGGCGGGCCGACGTTCAACTGGCTCGACATCTCGGCGACCGGCACCTCTGTCGTACTCAGCGACGACGGGGAAATCAACATCCCGTTGCCGTTCGCGTTCGACTACTACGGCACGCCGCATACATCTCTCCGGCTGTCGTCGAACGGGGCCATCTTCTTTGCAGCGAGCGGCGACATGCCGTTCACGAACGTCACTATCCCGAATGCCGCGACGCCTAACAACATCGTGGCCCCGTTCTGGGACGACCTCAACCCGAGCGACGGCGGAAACATCTACCACCGCAACATGGGCGACGGTCGGTTCGTGATTTCCTGGGTCAACATCCCCCGCTACGCAGGCGATGGCGTGATGACATTCCAGCTGATCCTCACCGACAGCGGTGCGATCTACTACCAGTACCTCTCGATGACCGGCGTCGTGAACAGCGCGACCATTGGCTTCGAGAACGGGACGGGTACGGACGGTCTGCAGGTCGTTAGCGACGGGGCCTACGTCCACAACAACCTGGCGATCCGCATCTCGGCGCTCTGGGTCGAGGCGAGCGTGACCACCCCGACGATTCCGGCCGGCGGCACGGACACGTTCGACCTCGTCTTCGACGGCTCGGGCCTCGACGACGGCACGTATCACGCCAACATGACGATCTCGACCAACGACCCGGTAACGCCGTCGGTGGTCGTCCCGATCGTGTTCAACGTGGGCGTCGTCGCCGGTGAGCCCGGCGTGCCAGCCTTCGAGGGCACGCACCTCCTGACGGCTGTGCGGCCGAACCCCGTCGAGACCTCGGCCTCGTTCACCCTCGCGGTGCGCGACGCCGGCGCGGTGTCGATCGCCCTGTTCGACGCCCTCGGGCGCCGGGTGGCGACGGTGTTCGACGGCGAACTGTCCGCAGGCACCGCGCACCAGTTCGCGGTCGATTCGCGCACGATGGCGGCCGGCGCGTACGTCCTCCGCGTGGAGGGCGACGGCTTCGCCGAGAGCCGACGGATCACTTTGCTGCGATAGGCGGATAGACGTCGCCTGTCGACTTGCGGGGCGCTCTCCATGTGGGGGTCGCCCCGCGGTCTTCTGGCACAGGGCACACCCCGACTTCCACGTCGGAATCTGGCGCATGGCGTCGATTTGTTCTTAACATCACGCGGTGGAGCCTCCGGCCCCGTCCCACAATCCATCTCTCGAATCCCTATGAAGCGTTTCTACACCCTCCTCAGCGTTATGCTGTTCGCCGTTCCCGGCCTGGCAAGCGCTCAGGACCGCGACTCGACGCTGCGCATCATCGAGGTAACCGCGCCGCCTGCGTCGGCTGCAAGCGACACGTCCGGCGCGAACACACCCGACTGGGGCACGCAGCCCCCGGATGGTGGACTCACGGCCGACCTGGTGTACGTCGATGACGGTCTCGGCGGCCGTGAAGCGTGCACCCCGGACGCCATTTCCAACGGCGCGGAGATTGCCGGCAACATCGCCGTCATCGCCCGCGGGACGTGCTCCTTTAGCCTGAAGGTGTACCACGCGCAGTTGGTTGGGGCCGTGGGCGCCATTATCCACAACCACGACTTGACGGTGACCGACACTGAGTTCACCATCTACGGGATGTCAGGTGGCGACAGCGCTGCCGCCGTGACCATCACGGCCGCGTTCGCACACCGCAACTGGCGCGACCGGATCACCCCGGTGCTCGAGTCCGGCGCTACGGTAACGGGCACGATCCACCCGGTCTGCTTGCCTGGTCCGTGCACGGTAGACATCGAGCCCGGCCCGATCACGCGGTCCACGGTACATGCTGCACGCCCGAACCCGTTCTCGGAGAGCACTGAGTTCGGCGTCCAGCTCCTCCGCGCACAGGACGTTCGCGTCGAAGTGTTCAACACGATCGGACAGCGTGTAGCGCTGCTGCACGACGGTCCCGTTCAGGCGGGTGTCGTCGAGGAGTTCACGATCGACGCGCGCGACCTGCCGACCGGCGTGTACCACTACCGGGTCACCGGTGAGGACTTTGTCGAGACCCGTAGCGTGGTTCTCGCTCGCTGAAAACCGGCGGGGTAAGCCCCGCAGAGCAAGTCCGCGGCCCGGCGTCCTCGCGATCCCGGGCCGCGGTCATTTTTGGCCGCGCCCCCGCACCGCAAGAAGGCGGCGCAGTAGGGTTGGAGGAAGCTCCGCTTTACCGTTTATTGACGTTTCCTTCGCCTCATCCCAACCCGACCCATGCGCATCGCTTACGTGCACGCGCTCGCCGCCACGATGGGCCTCGCCGCGCTAGCGCCGGCGCCCGCGGCTAGCCAGGACGCGACCACCGACGCCGTCGAGGCCGTCCGCGCCCACTTCCGCAACGCCGCGTCGAGCTACGCCGCCGCGCCGGCCGACCTGGCCGACCTGGCTGTCACCGACGCCTACACCGACGCCCGCACCGGCATCTCCTACGTATACCTGCGCCAGCGCGCAAACGGGATCGAGGTGTTCAACGGCCGCGCCGGCGCCGCCGTCGGCCGCGACGGGCAGATCCACGGACCGAACGCACGCTTCGTCGCGAACCTCGCGGCGCGTGCTACGGAGCCGCAGCCCGGCATCACGGCGGCCGACGCCGTGCGCGCAGCAGCCCGCCAGCTCGACGTTGCCGAGGTCGGCATGCTCGCGCTGGTCCGCGAGCTCCCCGGCATCCCCGGTGGCGCCGTCCTTACCGCGCCCACCGAGGCCGCCGAGCCGATCTCCGTGCGGCTGACTTACTTCGCGACCGAAGCCGGCGCCGTCCGGCTGGCGTGGGACATCCTCCTCGAGGAGAGCACCGCCCGCACGTCGATTCACGACGGCGTTCTGGTAGATGGCGAGAGCCATCTATGGAGCGCCCGGGTCGACGCGCAGACAGGCACCGTGCTCGACGTAGTGGACCTCGTCTCGCACGATACCTGGCACCGGCCCGTGTCTGGACCGCGCAGCCTCGCGCCGTTGCGCCCCGCCGGCGCGACCGCGATGCCGTCCATCATGTCCGGCTCCTACAACGTGGTCGGTATGCCGGACGAGAGCCCCTCGCACGGCGCGCACTCCCTGGTGCCGACCCCGCACAACGCCGTCGCGTCACCCGACGGTTGGCACACCGCCGGCCCGACCAGCTACACGGTTACGCGCGGTAACAATGCGCACGCCTACGAGGATCAGGCCCAGGCGAACCTGCCCGGGCACAGCCCCGATGGCGGGGCGGGCCTCGTATTCAACTTCCCGTTCGACGCCGGAGTGGCGCCCCTCGGGAACCTCGATGCGGCTATCACCAGCCTGTTTTACTGGAACAACATCATACACGACATCTCCTGGCACTACGGGTTCACCGATGTCGCGGGCAACTTCCAGCAGGTGAATGTCGGTGGGGGCCTGGGCAGCGACTACGTCCAGGCCGAGGCGCTCGACGGCTCCGGCACGAACAACGCGAACTTCTCCACGCCGCCCGATGGCGCCCGCCCGCGCATGCAGATGTTCGAGTGGACGGCCGGGGCGCAGTTCGAAGTACTAACCCCGCCCGCCGCGGCCGGCGTTTACGCCAACCAGGCCGCAGCCTTCGGACCGCCGGCACCGAACCCGCCGATGGTGACGGGTGTCGTCCTAGTCGACGACGGCTTCGGCGGCACGTTGGGCTGCGGTGAGCCGGCCAACGCCGCCGACATCGCAGGCAACATCGCCCTCATCGAACGCGGCGATTGCGAGTTCGGGGTCAAGGTCCTGAACGCGATTAACGCCGGCGCTGTCGGCGCCGTCGTGTTCAACTGCCTCCCGGCGCCGCCGGCGTGCAACGCGACCACGGGCGAAGAGCTCGTCACGATGGCCGCCGGCGTCACGCCACCGGAGCAGCTGACGATTCCGGCGACGTTCGTCGCGCGCAGCACGGGCCTGCTCATGGCCAACAACCAGGCTGGCCTCACGGCCTCCTTCGGTAGCGCCGGCCAGAACCGCGACAGCGACCTCGACGCGGGCGTGATCGTGCACGAGTACGGCCACGGCATCTCGAACCGCCTGGTTGGCGGCCCCTCCACCACGTCCTGCCTGGGCAACCAGGAGCAGATGGGCGAGGGCTGGAGCGACTACTTCGGAGTCGCGGTCACGATGCGCCCCGGCGACACCGGGCCACAGAACCGCGGCGTCGGCACCTACGTGTCGTTCCATCCGATAGACGGGCCCGGCATCCGGCCGGCGCCCTACTCGACGGACTTCGCGGTGAACGACTTCACCTATCAGCACGTGATCACACAGGGCGGCACCGGCCTCACGATCCCGCACGGTATCGGGTTCGTATGGGCGTCGATCCTGTGGGAGATGACGTGGGAGCTGATCACCTACCACGGGTGGAGCCCGGACATCTACAACGCCGAGGGCACCGCCGGTAACCAGATCGCGCTCCGCCTCGTGACCGAAGGCCTGAAGTTCACGGCCTGTCAGCCTGGCTTCGTGGATGGCCGCACGGGCATCCTGGCGGCCAACGATGCGCTCTACGCCGGCGCCTACACCGACGAGATCTGGCGCGCCTTCGCGCGCCGCGGTCTCGGCGTCTCGGCCAGCCAGGGCTCGTCGGGCAACGTGAACGACGGCACCGCCGCGTTCGACGTCCCGCCGGGCACGGCGAATGAGCCGGGCGCTGGCGAGGTGGGAGCCGTGGTGGTCGCGCCGGCGCCGAACCCGACGACCGGGACGGCCAGCCTGGCCGTGATCCTGCAGTCGCCGGAGGAGGTCACCGTCGAGGTCTTCGACGCCCTCGGCCGGCGCGTCCTCGTCGCGCACCAGGGTGCGCTCGCGGCCGCCGTGCGGCACGAGATCGCCATCGACACGCGCGCGCTCTCACCGGGCGTGTATGTGTGGCGCGTCGCCGGCGAGAGGTTCGCCGAGAGCGGCCGGCTCACGGTCGCGCGCTGACAGGCGCAGCTAGAGCGGCGACGGGGCCGGCCTCAGGGTCGGCCCCGTCGCCGTTTATGCCCGGCGGCCGTCGGAAGCCGGCCGTGCGGAGGACGGATGTCCAGCTCTGCTCGCTCTCCTGGCACTCCTCT
>Ga0307505_10002214_pt1 | contig 13849 bp, 12 predicted proteins | sample 23_S_MG_FD_202183 | JGI IMG/M metagenome (GOLD analysis project Ga0307505, IMG submission 202183) | Soil microbial communities from Populus trichocarpa stands in riparian zone in the Pacific Northwest, United States - 23_S | ecosystem: Environmental > Terrestrial > Soil > Riparian zone > Trees...
GCATGAAAAATCTCGGGCATCGTCGTCTCCATCTGCGCAGGGACTACTCCCCTCGCTTCGTCATTGCGAGCGGCCGCAGGCCGCGCGGCAATCCAGGGCGTCTCGCGCGCCGCCCTAGATTGCTTCGTCGCTTCGCTCCTCGCAATGACGAAGTGAGTGGTTAGTATGGCCCGCAAGACCAGTCATTGAGGGAGAGCAAAGTGAGCGAGAACGCGCCGGAGAACCCCTGGCCCGAGGGCGTCCCCGAGATCATGCCCGTGGCCGACCGCGCCGAGATCGAGGAGCTGTTCGCCCGCTACGCCTGGGGCATCGACCTCGCCGACGAGGAGCAGGCGATAAACACCTTCGCCGAGGACGCCGAGTTCGACCACCTCTGGCAGGGCAAGGTGCGCGGCCACGCGGCGATCCGCGAGAACCTGCGCAAGCTGTGGTACGACCGCCAGCACTGGTGGTACGGCCGCCAGCACCTGATGAACCACTTCATCATGGACCCGCTGCCCGAAGGCGCGCGGGTGCGCTGCTTCTTCCAGATCATCCAGTGGAACGCCGACTACCAGACCAACTTCGTGTTCGGCATCGGCACGCGCGACGACCGGCTGGTGAAGCGCGACGGGCGATGGAAGTTCTACCGCCTCCACGTCAACGCCTGGACCGCGGTCGACCAGATCCCGTGGAAAGGCGAGCGGACCCTGCCGACGCGCCCGCCCTACAAGTCGCCGCCGGCCGACACGCGGCCGTTCGACGAGCAGACGGGGGACGGATGGTAGGGAGTGCGGCCGGAAGCTCGGATGGTCGCTTGCGGGCCATTGCGGACATTCGGCGAGCGTTGCATCCTGATGGCTGCCCACGACGACCTGGACTAAGGCGCTATGGTGGCCGAGGTGAAGCGGTCCGAGGAGCGAAATGGACGTTAATCTCATCATTGCGGTGCTCGGAGGGCTGTGGCTCGTCTTTATGGTCGTCGCCCTAGTGCGGTCTATTCGAGCCAAGCAGCACAAGCGGGCTGTGGTATTCGGGCTTCCTCTTGTCCTCGTCGGCGCAGCCGCGCTACTTTGGGGTGTCTGAGGGCCCGCTTTCCACCCAAAGCAGACGTACCCCCTCGTCATGCTGAACTTGGTTCAGCATCCATCGTGCCGCGTGCTTTGACCTCACAGGCGAGGCGCGGCCGCGCGGTTGGGTCGTTCGACCGATAGCTCCGCGTCAGACCGGGAGATGGACCCTGAAACAAGTTCAGGGTGACGGCTTTTGCGATGATATGGTACGGGGGTAGCCGGTGAGGGTTCGGGAGCTGGGTGGCTCTCCGCGCATTCAGTCATCACCCCACCGCTCTCTGACCCCAAAAATCATTTTCCTACACGGCCCCGTGTGCATACAGAGCTTGATTCGCTTTTTGTTCTCAACCGGAGATGCGGATCATGACCCATGCAAGTGAGCCTCTCACCACCCGCCCGATCCGCCGCGACGAGTGGACCCCGGAGCGCAAGCGGCGGTTCCTCGAGCTGCTGGCCGCCGGCGGAGGGGGAGGTGGCGCCGCGAAGCGGCGACGGAGGGGTGTCCACGCCAGCGGTTCCACCCCCTCCGTCAGCGCTTCGCGCTGCCACCTTCCCTTGCAGGGGAGGAGCTGGAAAAATGAAAGCCATCGCGCCCGGGGGGGTGGGCGGCGATGGCTAGTGGTTCCGGGCGACCCGGAAAGGCCCGACGCCATGTTCTTGAGGTACTGCGCGGTGTCCTTGGCGAACGCTCTTAGCTTGCCAAGCGCTCGCTGCAACCCCGCGGGTCAGAGAAGTTCACGGCTCCACGCGATCGCGCTGATGCCGCGCTTGCCTTCGCTGCGCTCGAGCTGGACCACCACGTCGATCACCGAAGCGGCGTAGGCGATGGTGTCGGCGCGGGTCAGGCCGATGCCGGTCTGCATCACCATCAGCGCGAGCTGCTCGAGCGCGCCGCGCAGGGAATTGGCGTGGATGGTCGAGAAGCTGCCCGGGTGGCCGGTGTTGATCGCGCGCAGGAAGCTGACGCTTTCGGCGCCGCGCAGCTCGCCGAGCACGATCCGGTCGGGCCGCAGGCGCAGCGCCGACTGGAGCAGCTCGTTCGAGGTGACCTTGGCCTCGCCCAGCTCGCCCTTGACCGCGACGAGGCCGACGCCGTTGGCGCCGGGCAGCCTGAGCTCGGGCGTGTCCTCGACCAGCACCACGCGCTGGTGCGCCGGGATCTCGCCGAGCATGGCGTTGAGGAAAGTGGTCTTGCCGGTCGAGGTGCCGCCCGAGATCAGGATCGTCTTGCGGGCTTGGATCGCGGCGCGCAGGAACGCCACAGGCTCCGCCGCGGCGTCTGGCAGGTCCGCTTCCGCCCGCGCGCCGAGCGGGCCGGCGTCGTAGGCGTCGAGCGGCAGGTCGAGCCGGCGGTGGCGGCGGATCGCCATCGCCCAGTGCCGCCGCGTCGCCGGCGGGCCGCAGAACTGGATGCGCGCGCCGTCGGGCAAAGTGGCGCCGAGCAGCGGGTGCTCGCGGTTGATGCCCTGGTGGCTGACCCGCGCAACCTGCTCGGCCAGGCGCTGGACCAGCTTGTCGTCGATCTCCGGCGCCGTGATGCGTTGCATGCCGTCGCGGCCGGCATCCTCGATCCATACTTCGCCGGGGCGATTGACGATGATCTCGGTCACCGTGTCGCGGTCGAGCCACTGGCGGAACGGCGCGAGATAGGCGTCGAGATAGACGCTGCCGCTCGGCGCGAGAGGCGCCGGGTCGGGCTCTTCGGTCTCGGCGCCCTGCGGCAACTGGTGGATCTCGGCGCTCACCCGGAACTCACAACCGCGGCGCGGTGGCGAAATCGAGGTCGCGCGCAGTGACGACGCGGACCGGCTCGCCGGGGCGGACGCGGATGGTCGGGCCGATCTGGCCGTTCTGCTGCAGCGCCGTGGCCGCGGCGTTCTGGCCACCGCCGAGCACGTACGAGGTGCCGCTCGAACCGATCGAGCTCAGCCCGCCGATCACCGACAGCAGCATCGCCGAGCCGAAGCGCTGGAAGAAGTGCGTGTCGACCCGGCCGGGCACGCCGCCGCTGCCGTCGAACGCGGTGCCGGGGGAGGCCAGCGCGACCGAGACGCCGTCGGGCCGGATCAGCCGGGTCCAGATCACGTAGGCGCGCTTCTGGCCCTGCTGCAGGCCGCTCTGGTACTGGCCGATCAGGCGGCTGCTGCGCGGCACCAGGATGCGCGTGCCGTCGAAGCTGCGCACGTCCTGGCTCACCACCGCGCGGACGTAGCCGGGCACGTCGGTGTTGATCGCGGTTTCCAGCACCGCCGGGATCAGCGTGCCCTGCGTCACCGTGGTCTTGGGGTCGAAGTTGCTCGCCGCGGTGGCGGGCCCGCCGCCGACGCCGCCGATGCGGCTGGCGAAGTCCGCCGCCGAGCCGGCCGGGGCGGCGGCCTGCGCCGCGGTCTCACCCGCGGCGACGGGGGGCGCCGGTGCCGCCGCGGGCAGCGCGCCGGCATCGAACACCATGGTCGGCGAGGCGTAAGGGTTGGCGACCGCGGCGACCGCGAGGTTCGGCGGCGCGGCGTAGACAGGCGAAGGCGCCGGATCCGCCATGCCCACCGGCGGCGGCGGCACGGCGGCGATCGCCGCCTGCTGCTCCGGCGTGGGCGGGGCGATCGCGGCGGGGGCGGGCGGGGGCGCAGCCGGCTGCGGCTCGGCCTCGGCCATGCGCGAGGCGTTGAGGCCCCACAGCGTCGCGGCGCCGAGCAGCGCGACGAACCCGATCCCGCCGGCGAGCGCGAGCCCATCGGACTTGCCACGGCGCTGGGCGACCACGGGATACGCGGTCCGGCTGGCGAGATCGATGACCTCGGCCCCCATCTCGTCGCGCGGGTCGGCGTCGGCTGCTCCCCGGCGGCCTTTCTCGGGCAGTCGCATGGCGAGCTTCATCACTTCACCTCCATGGCGGTGGGGGTTGTCTCGCGGGCCTGTGCAAGCGCCGGGCGGCGCGGCTCGCGCGCCGGGCCGCGGTTGCTGAGCGTGGCGCTGTCGCGTCCGGCGCGCAGCACGATCTCGCGCGGCACGCCGTCGACCACGATGGTGTCGCCGCGGACCGCATAGTTGACCGGGCCTTCGTCGCCCGCCGCGTTCCTGACCAGGATCGCCGGCAGCGTCGCGTCGGGAGCCCAGGTCAGGAAGGTGGCGTCGCCGTCGTCGTAGATCTGCGCCGGCAGCAGCGCACGGTCTCCCTTGGGCTCCCAGGCGTAATTGAGCACGGCCGGGTCGACCACCGCGTAGGGATCGGTGGCGGCGGCAAGCTCGAGCGCGTTCGGGCCCTGCGGCACGGCGGTTCCGTCGGCCAGCTCGGTATCCGAGGCCTCCTGCGGATAGGTGAACGACAGCACGTAGAGCGGGGTCCGGTGCGCCGGGCTGGCGACAAGGTCGAACAGGTAGGTGCGGCGATCGGTGACCACGGTCATGTTGGTCACCGCGCGGTCGGCCAGCGGCTTGATGAACAGCAGGTCGGCGCGTCGGTTGGGGGTGACCTGCCAGGCGGTCGAATCGCCGATCGCGACGTTCTCGATATGCTCGCCCGCGCCGAAGCGGATCGTCGCCTGGACGTTGGCGCGGCCTTCGATCCTGACCACCTCGTCGGCGTTGTAGAGCCGCTCGACCAGGCGCGGGTCCTCAGCCCGTGCCGGCGCGGCGACGATGGCGGTTGCAAGGAGCGCTGCGGCCAGCAGGGCGCGAGTCATCGGGTCTTCTCCATGGAACGGGCAAGGCGGGCGTTGGCGGGGGCGCGGAAGCGGCTGCCGATGCCGCGGCTGCGCGAAAGCGAGGCGTTGGCGCTCGCGGCGGGGGAAAGGACGGACGAGGTCGCCGAGCCCGCGGCGGCGATGCGGGTCTCGCGCGCCCCGCCGCTCGCGGTGCCGATGTCGTTGGCCGCGACCGGCGCGGCCTGGCCGAGCCGGATCGCGCGCGTCGCCGCCTGGCGCTCGGCCTCGGCCGGGGCGGCGGCGAGGGACGCGGCGCGCGCCGCGGGAGACACCGCGGCCGCGGGTGCGCGCACGCGCTCGGCATCGCGCTCCGATCCGGCCAGCCCGAACACGGTCCAGCCGGACACCATCGTCGCGGCAACCCGCAGCACCAGCACCATCAGCGCGACGTGGACCGCGCCGATCATGAAGAAGGCCATCGCCGCGCGCGCGTCGATCTCGCCGGGGTTCTGCGTCAGCGCGCGCAGCACCGGCACCGACAGCTCGAGCATCAGCGTGCCGCCGAGCACCGCGAACAGCGGGGCGATCGCCAGCATGACCACGCCCTTGAGCCAGCCGACGAACAGCCCGCGCGTCGAGGTGAACAGCGCCAACACCACGAACACCGGCCCGAGCCCGAGCAGGATCGCCAGCGCGATCTTGGCGGTCGCCAGCACGCCCACCGTTCCGAGCAGCAGCAGCGTCCCACCGAGCCACAGCAGGCCCGGCGGCGAGAAGGTCGTGGGCGCGGCGTCCTCGGTGCTGGCGCCGGCGCTGGTCGCCTCGATCAGCGCGCTCATCACCACGTCGATCTTGCCGGCGAAGACCTGGGTCGAGGAGCCCGAGGTGCCCATCATGTATCCGGTGATCTGGTCGGGCGCGCCGACCGCGAGGTTCCAGACCACGTTGTGGTAGGCGATCCAGCTCGTCGCGAACGTCAGCACCAGCCCGAGCGTGACCATGCGCGGCGTCAGCGCCGACACACCGAGGCGGCTGCGCCCGGTCATCAGCGAGAAGGCGAAGAACGCGACGTAGAGCGTGAGCAGGATCGTCAGCGCCGGCAGCAGCGCGCCGCCGGGGCCGAAGAGCCGGCCGAACGCGGCCTGGGTGGTCTCGCTCGCGGCGCAGTCGACCGCGTAGAGGCTGGCGGCGACGCCGCTGCCGACGCCCTCGAGCGCCTGCTGGCAGAGCTGCGGATTCACTCGGCTGCCTCCCAGGCGGAATATTCGCCGTCGCCGCCATCCTCGCCGGTAGAGCCGGGCCCCGAACCGGGCCCCGAACCGGGCCACGCCCGGCCGGTCAGCGCCGGGTACCAGTCGGCCGGAGCATCGCCCACGGCTTCGCGCAGCAGGTCGAGCCGCCGCACCGCGCTCTCGCGGCCCGAAAGGATGGTCAGCACCTCGGGCGCGCCCGACAGGTCGAGCCGGACCACCACGCTGGCGTCGGGCTGGCGGACGAGGAAGGCGCGGCTGTGCGCCGGCAGGCTGCGGATCAGCGACAGCTCGTGTGCGGTCAGGCCGAAGCCGTCGCAGTAGTCCTCGGCCCGGGCGCGGGCGTTGGGCATGAAGACCATCGTCGCGGTCTGCTCGACCAATGCGGTCGAAATGCGGCTGTCGAGCGCATCGCGCGCCGACTGGGTGGCGAAGCCGACCAGCGCGTTGCGCTTCCTCAGCGTCTTGAGCCAGTCGCGGATCCGCGCGGCGAAGACTTCGTCGTCGAGCGCCTTCCAGCCCTCGTCGATCAGGATCATCGTCGGATTGCCGTCGAGCCGTTCCTCGATGCGGTGGAACAGGTACATCATCGTCGGCGTGCGCAGGCGCGGGCTTTCCAGCAGCGCGGTCATGTCGAAGCCGAGCACGCGCGCCGTCAGGTCGAGCTTGTCTTCGCCGTTGTCGAACAGCCAGGCATGCTCGCCGTCGTCGATCCACGGCGCCAGCCGGTCGGCGAGGTCGCCGGGCTGCGGGCGGCGCGAGCCCGAGACCAGCTCGCGGAAGTGGCGCAGGCGGCGCAGCGAGGAATCGTTGGCGTAGGCGGCGTCGACCGCGCCGGCGATCGTCGCCAGCTCCTCCGGCCCCTCGGCCTTGAGCAGCACCGCCAGCCAGTCGCGCAGGAAGGCGCGGCCCGCCGGGCTGTCGGGCAGCGCCAGCGGGTTGAACCCGGTCGGCTCGCCCGGGCGGATGCGGTCGTAGCGGCCGCCGATGCCGCGGATGAACAGCTCGCCGCCGCGGTCCTTGTCGAACAGGATGGTGCGGGGGCTGAACTTCTGTGCCTGCGCGGCGAGGAAGTTCATCACCACCGTCTTGCCCGAGCCCGACGGGCCGATCACCGAGAAGTTGCCGAGATCGCCGTGGTGGAAGTTGAAGAAGAACGGCGTCGCGCTGGTCGTCTCGAGCAGCGCCACCGCGTCGCCCCAGTGGTTGCCGGTCGCCTGGCCGAGCGCGAAGCCGTGCAGGCTGCCGAAGCTGGCCATGTTGGCGGTCGAGATCATCGCCCGGCGCACCAGGAACGCCTCGTTGCCGGGGAACTGGCCCCAGAACGCGGGCTCGAGATTGGTATCCTCGCGCACCGCGATGGCGCCGGTGTCGGCCAGCGCGGCGGCGACCGACGCGGTCGCGTCGTCGAGGCGGGCGAGGTCGCGCTCGCGCACCAGCACGGTCAGGTGGTGGTCGCCGAACCCGGTCGTGCCGGTGCCGAGCTGGTCGCGCGCCGCCAGCATCTCGGCCCGCTCGGCCATCGCTTCCTCGTCGGCCGAGCGCAGGCGGCGCAGCGCAAGGTCCATCCGCTCGCGCGCGCTCTGCCGCTCCTGCGGGGCGAAGCTTTCGGTCACCACCATCTCGAACGGCAGGCGCAGCATGCCGTCGAGCAGGCCGGGGCTGGTCGCGTCGGGGTAGTCCTTGAGGCTCAGGATCGCCGCGAAATCGGGATCGCTGGCGCCGCGCAGCTCCATCGCGTCGAGCCCGAAGCTGGCCCGGCGATAGGGCACCATGCGGCCGATGTCGGTCTCGTCCTCGGGCCGCCGCACCGGGCGCATCTCGCCGTTGTAGAGCGCCGAGAGCAGCTCGAGCAGCTCGTTGTTGGCCGCGCCGCCCTGGCCGGCATAGTCGCCGAGCGGCTGCGCGCCGTAGTCGCCGAGCGATGCGGCGAGCGACTGCATCGCCGCGCGCAGGGTCCGCAGGTCCTTGGGGTCGGCCTCGAGCGCGTCGCGGCGGCGCGAGAACAACTTGCCGGCGCGTTCGGCCAGGCCCGCCTTGCCGCGCGCCGGACGGCGTACCAGGGTGACGAACTGGTCGTTGACGAACAGCGAGCCGCTGGCCAGCTTGCCGCGCCAGCGCCGGTCGATGTGCGCGGCCAGCGGATCGTCGAAGTCGGCCGCCAGCTCGACGCTGACCCGGCGCCGGATGACGTGGTGATAGAGCACGAAGCGCGCGTCGAGGTTCGAGCGCAGCATGACCTCGCGCGTCACCGCGTGCTGGTTGAGCGCCTCGGTGTCCTCGGTCTCGAACAGCAGGCCCGGGACCTGCAGCGCGCTCATCAGCGAGCCGTCGCGCAGCAGCAGCGTGTGCTCGTCGACCAGCCGGGCGTAAGGCAGGCGGTCGCCGGCGTGCGCCTCCCGGGCGCTCCACGCTGCGGCTCCCAAATGCCACTTGGGCCACTTGGTCGTCATTCGAATGCTCCCTTGCCGCCCCGAACGTGCCGGGTCATGCGGCGTAGCTGTTGCAGCCCCAGCGCTTGAAGTTCCTCACGCGCGGGCAGCGGCTCACCTTGGTGATCCACAAGTCGAAAGTGCGCGGCTCGCGCAGGCAGGCGAAGTAGCCGATGCCGTGAATCAGCGCCGCCGCCGGCAGCGCCAGGAAGCTGCCCGTGACCAGGAACAGCTCGGTCGTCACCGCCAGGTTGATGATGAAGAAGTTGTAGGTCACGCCGCCGAACATCTGCGGCCGCGTCAGCGCGCGATGGACGGGATGGCGGACCAGTTCCATCAGCGGACCGCCGCGACCGACTGGATGCCGGCGACGATAGAGGCCGCGCCGAACAGGATGAACACGCCGATGATCACGGTCGCGCCGAAGCGCCAGTTCATGCGCCCGGTCAGCATGCCGAAGCCGACCGCCGCGACCGCCATCACCGCTACCGCGGTGGCGACGTTGCCGAGCAGCGTGCCCTGCAGCCAGCCGAGCGCGGCGACGATCGGTCCGGAGCCGGCCGGGTCGGCGCCCTGCGCGTGGGCGGCGGCGGGGAGCAAAAGGATCGCGAGGGCACTCAGACGGGCAAGCAATCGCATCTACTCGGGACTCCGGGAATGGTTGGAGAGCCGCCCCATGACCGAGGCGACGTAGTTCTGGGTTTCGCGAATCGCAGGCACGCCGTTCGCCGCCATGACCCGGCCGGGCCCGGCGTTGTAGGCGGCGAGCGCCTTCTCGACGTCGCCGTCGAAGCGGTCGAGCTGCTCGCGCAGGTAGCGAGCGCCGCCCTCGAGGTTCGCGAACGGATCGTCGGGATTGACGCCGAGCTCGCGCGCCGTGCCGGGCATCAGCTGGGCGAGGCCGCGCGCGCCCTTGGGCGAAACCGCCTGGGCGCGCCAGCGGCTCTCCTGCCAGACCAGCGCTTCGAGCAGCGCCGGGCTGAGATCGAAGCGTGCGGAAAGCTCCTGGATCTTGGCGGCATAGGCGGCCGGCACGGCCCGCGCGGCGAGCGCCGGCTGGCTCGGCGCGAAGTCGCCGAGCAGCGCGGCTTCGGGCGGCACTTCCGCGAGCAGGCCGGCCTCGACCGGCGCCGTTTCGGCCACCGGACCGGCGATCCAGCGCGCCTCGCCGCCGGCTCCGATCTCGAGCACGTCGGCCTGCGCCGGAAGCGCCGCGAGCGACGTCGACGCCAAAATGGCTACGGCATTGACGCTACGCAGAATCATTCGGCCCTCCCGAGTCCCCAAAAGCTTAGCTGAATTCGGGAAAGCGCGACAGTCGGCGGGCGACGGGGGCGGAAACACCCGAATCGGTTGTTTGCCGCGCCGCCCGCTTGAGCAGGTCTTCGCGGAACGGATGCGGCGCGGCCTCGCGGCGCGGCGCGGTCTGGCGCGTCTCGCGCTGGGGGGCGCGGAACTCCAGCGGGAAAGGCAGCTCGACCCGCCGCCAACGCTCGGCCTGGAGCGGGGCCGCGGGGGCCGGGTCCTTCTTGATCGTGACCGCCGCCTCAACCGGCGGCCCGGCCATCGCCGCCGACGCCGCGAGGAGGGCGCCGAGCCCGCCAAGTCTGAAAGTACCGAGAACCATCATGCCTCCGCCGCGTCAGATGCGGCAGGGACATGACACTTCGATGACAGCGCGAGGCTAAATCGCGCGCGGCGGCCTGAACAGTCTCAGATGGTCGGTCCGGCGGGAGCTACCGGGCGGCGAAGGCCGTTCGGTCGAGCGAATCGAGCGCGAGCCGGGCGACCTTGCGCGAATCCTCCCACGAACCGTCGGCGAGCTGGACGCGGTAACGATCCTCGGCCGCGATCGCGGCGCGGAACGCCGCGCGGGCCTCTTCCATCCGGCCCCCGCGGGCATAGGCGGTGCCGAGGTTGATCAGCAGGGCGGCATCGCCCGGCGTGTCCTTCAGCGATGCCTCGAGCATCGCGATCGCGCGTTCGGTCTGGCCCGCGGCCAGCTCCTCGTATGCGGCGTCGGCCTGCGCCGGCGGCGCGGCATCGAAGCCGCCGACCTGGGCCGCCTGGGCCAGCGCAAGCGCGGCAGCGATGATTGCAAGGGCCACGGCAGTTCTCCCGAAAGCGTTGTCAGGTCACGAGGATGCCCGCGACGGTGGCCGGATACAACAGAATTTCGAAACTGTCATCAATCTGCAATAAAGTGACGCTATCAGCATAGTCATAAATGTCACTTGTCTGTCACAATTAAGTAACAGGAGATAACGGCAGGCACTGCAAAAAAAGTGTCACTTGGCTGTCCTAGTGGACGAGTCGCGATCGCTGGAATCGCGCATTCGTCCGAATTCAAAATGAGGGGCCGTCAGTCGTGACTCATCTAACTCGCTCGCTTATCCTTGGCTGCAGTGTGCTCGCGCTGGTGGCCTGCGGTCCCGACGACATCGTCTCGCCCGGCACCGGCGGCAACGTCATCATCAACAACCCGTCCCCGGTGCCGACCCCCACGCCGACCCCGACCGGTCCCGCGACCGTGTCGCCGGCGGCGGGCTGCCCGACCATTTCCGACCCGCAGGGCCTGACCGATGCGGGCACCATCACCGGACCGACCGGCACCTGGCGCGTCTGTACGCTGCCGCGCGTGATCCGCGCTTCGAGCACGCTGCCCAAGGTCGACGGCCTGCTCTACCAGATGAACGGCCGCGTCGACGTCGGCTGCGACGGCGGCTTCTCGGCGCCGGCCGCCGGAGCGCCTTTCGCGACTTCGACCCTCGGCAGCTGCGCGGGCCTGAGCCTGACCTCCGACACCAACGTCAACCTGACCATCGCGCCCGGCGTCATCGTGTTCGGGGGCACCGGCCAGTCGTGGCTCGCGGTCAACCGCGGCAACCGCCTGACCGCGGCCGGCACCGCCTCCCAGCCGATCATCTTCACCAGTCGCGACAATGTCCTCGGCCTCAACGACGACAACTCGCAGGGCCAGTGGGGCGGCATCGTGCTGCTCGGCCGCGGCCGCACAACCGACTGCACCGTTGGCTCGGTGGCCGGCGGCACCTGCGAGCGGCAGACGGAAGGCGCGCCCGACCCGGCGCGGTTCGGCGGCGCCGACGATACGTACAATGCGGGCCGGATCAGCTTCATGCAGATCCGCTTTTCGGGCTTCATTCTCGGCGCCAACGTCGAGCTGCAGTCTCTGACGCCCTCTGGAATCGGCAGCGGGACAGTCATCGACCATCTCCAGACCTTCAACAGCTCGGACGACGGGGTCGAGTTCTTCGGCGGCCAGGCTGGCATGAAGTACTACATCGCCACCGGCGCCGACGACGACAGCCTCGACGTCGATACCGGCGCACGGCTCGACGTGCAGCATGCGCTGCTGATCCAGCGGCCCGGGCAGGGCGACGCGCTGATGGAGATCGACAGCAACGGCAACGAGGCCGACACTCCGCGCACCCGCCTGCGCGTGGCGAACTTCGTCGCGCTGCAGCCGCAGGTCAGCTCGAACAACGAAGCCAACGACCAGGCCTCGATGCTCTTCCGCGGCAACTCCGACATCACGCTGGTCAACGGCGTGATCGCCACGCCCAACAACGAGTGCATCCGGCTCAACGGCTCGGGTGGTGCCAACGCGGTCACCTTCGCCGCGCGCTCGGTGGTCATGCAGTGCAACGCCGCCAGGTACATCGGCAGCGGCAGCCACAACGCCGCCTCGGTCGCTACGGCCTTCGGCTCGGGCGCGAACAACAACAACGATTCCTTCACCAGCACGCTGACCGGCCTGTTCGTCGACGGCGCCAACGAGGACGCGGTGGTGGCCTTCGATGCCAGCACGCTGTCGAGCTTCTTCGACGTGCCGAGCCCGAACAGGATCGGCGCGGCGTGGACCGGCAACAACGCCTGGTACACCGGCTGGACCTGCAACAGTTCCTACGCCAACTTCGGCACCGGCAACTCGGGCAACTGCACCTCGCTGCCGACCACCTGACGCCGGCTGCCCAGCCCGATCACGGGGGCAGCCGGCCTGGCTGCCCCCGGCGCTTTACAGGCCTCCCGAGGGATTAGCCCATGTCCACGATTTCGCGTCTCGCCGGCCTGCTCCTGGTCACCACCGCGTTCGTCTTACCTTCGATCGCCGCCGCGCAGGACGATCCCGATGCCGCGCCGGGCGAGCCCGCGGCCGGGGAAGAGGATGTCGAGGTCTCGATCCCCGGCGACGATCTCGAGATCTCGATCCCCGGAGGCAACGAGATCCTCGTCACCGGCCGCCGCGACCGCAACGTGACGCGCACCTCCGACCAGGTCGTGTCGATCCTCTCGACCGAGGAAATCGCCCGCACCGGCGAGGGCAATATCGCCGGCGCGCTCGGCCGGGTGACCGGGCTCAGCGTGGTCGGCTCGGGCTTCGTCTACGTCCGCGGCCTCGGCGACCGCTACTCGCTGGCGCTGCTCAACGGCTCGCCGCTGCCGAGCCCCGAGCCGCTGCGCCGCGTCGTCCCGCTCGACCTGTTCCCGACCGGTGTGATCGCCTCCTCGCTGGTGCAGAAGAGCTATTCGGCCAACTTCCCGGGCGAGTTCGGCGGCGGCGTCATCAACCTGACCACCCGGGCGACGCCCAACGAGCCGTTCCTGACGATCGACGCGGGCGTGTCGTGGGATTCGGAGACGACCTTCCAGCCCGGCTACACCTACTTCGGCAGCAGCAGCGACTGGACCGGGTACGACAACGGCAACCGCGACATTCCGGCACCGCTGGCGGCGTTCTTCACCAGCGGCGAGCGGATCAGCGAAGGCATGGTCGACACCTCCCCGATCCTCGGCTCGCTGGTCACGGCGCGCAACGCCGTGGTGCAGCGCTGGGCCGAGCTTCCGGCCAACTCCTCCGCTTCGCTGACCGCGGGCAAGACCTTCCCGCTTGGCGGCGCCGACCTCGGCGTGATCGCGGCGGCCGGCTACAGCAACAAGTTCCAGACGCGCGACGCGGTCCAGCAGACCTCGCTGACCGCCGACCTCAGCCAGCTTGAATCCGACTTCCGCCGCGTCACCACCGACAACCGCCTGGTGGTCAACGGGCTGCTCGGTCTCGGCCTCGAGTTCGGCGACCACACGCTGCGCTGGACCAACCTCTACATCCACGACACCGTCAAGCAGACGCGCTTCGGCCTCGGCCAGCGCAACCAGACCCCCACCGATCTGCTGCAGCAGGACACCGCGTGGTACGAACGGCAGCTGATCAACACCCAGCTCGTCGGCGAGTTCAGGCCGCTCCCCGGCCTTCGGCTCGACGTGCGCGCGGGATACGCCAACTCGCGGCGCAAGGCGCCGTTCGAGCTGTCGTTCGAATACTTCCGCACCAATTCTCCGGCGGACCCCTTCGGCGAGGTGTTCATCAACCGGCTGCAGAACGGCAACGGCGGCGACGGCGGGATCACCTTCTCCGACCTCGACGAGGACCTGTGGTCGGGCGGGCTCGACGTGAA
>Ga0307505_10002215_pt1 | contig 13848 bp, 11 predicted proteins | sample 23_S_MG_FD_202183 | JGI IMG/M metagenome (GOLD analysis project Ga0307505, IMG submission 202183) | Soil microbial communities from Populus trichocarpa stands in riparian zone in the Pacific Northwest, United States - 23_S | ecosystem: Environmental > Terrestrial > Soil > Riparian zone > Trees...
CAGCTTCTGATCCTTCGGTACGGATTATGTTTTTGCCCCGCGTTGTTCGATCTGAATGACGCGGGCTTTTTATTTGTTAAGATTCTGGTGCAATGAATAGATCGACTTTAGCTAACGTTTCAATAGCGACAGCGGATGTTGAATCGTTTTGGGATGTGGCGATCGAGAGTGGACGGATACTCTCCTTCGAGCCATCGGGTACGCTGCGTGATGGAGACGTGCGCGATTGCGACGGACTGACTCTTTATCCGGGATTTATCGATATTCACAATCATGGAGCGGTTGGTGTCGACGTGAACGAGGCTGATGTCGAAGGGCTCATTGCCGTTGGGGAGTTTCTTGCAAGGCAGGGTGTTACGGCATGGCTTCCGACGCTGGTGCCGGATTCGGACGAGACGTATCGCCGCGTGATCGACGCGGTCGATAGGCTGATGGAGATCCAGGGCGACATGCCGATCGCACAGGCCGTTGGCGTTCATTACGAAGGCGTATTCGCAAACGAGAAGATGTGCGGGGCCTTGCGGCCTGAGTTCTTTAAGAAAGGTGGTCAGTGGCCGGTGGCCGGTGGTCAGCTGCCGCGGTTAAGAAAAGGAATCCACATGACGACCATCGCACCCGAGGTCGAAGGTGGCGTCGAAGCGATCGACGGAATGGTGAAAGAAGGATGGATCGCCTCTATCGGCCATACTCGCGCGGACGTCGAAACCCTCGACCGCGCCGCCGCGGCCGGTGCAAAGCACGTCACACATTTTTTTAATGCAATGACCGGTATCCATCATCGGGATGTCGGTGTCGCCGGATGGGCGTTGACGAATCCCGAAGTAACCTTCGATATCATCGCCGACGGAATTCACGTTCATCCACGGATGCTCGAGATGGCCTGCAGAGAAAAGACGCCTGAAAAGACGATCCTGATCAGCGATTCCGTCGCGCCTACGGGACTTGGTGACGGCGAGTTCAAACTTTGGGGCGAGAAGGTAATTGTCGAGAATAAGCGAACGCGGAACGAACGTGGCAGCATCGCGGGCTCGGTGATCTCGATGTTCGATGCTGTAAACGGCGTTCGTTCGATCGGGTTCACTTCTGCTGATGTGGCAGAGATGGCGTCCGCGAATCCCGCAACGCTCCTTGGCCTCGATGCGTCTCGTGGTTCGATCGAAGTTGGAAAGAGGGCGGATCTTGTGGGAATTGATGCGCTTGGGGCGATCAAGTTCGTGATGATCGGTGGAGCATTTGTAGATCTTTGAGTCGAGTGCGGTTAGACTTAGCATCTTTTCTTCAGTGGATAGTGACAAGAGGGTAGTGGATAGTTTGCCCGATGCCGAAAACGCCCGCCCTTAGTTTTGTCGAACTCTGTTAACTTCTGTAAATAAATGTAAACCCCGTATTTTCAGCACTTTTTTGGCGTAGAATGGTTTGGTTATGAGTAAGGTCCTGATCATCGACGACGACGAAGAATTGTGTGAGCTGGTTTCCGAGTACCTCGGGGTCGAGGGATTCGAGACCGCGGTCGTCAACGATGGCGCAAGCGGGCTTGAGGCCGCGCGTTCCGGGAAGTATGACATGGCGATCCTCGACGTGATGCTTCCCAAGATGAACGGATTCGAAGTCTTAAAGAACCTTCGCACCGATTCGACGCTCCCGGTGCTAATGTTGACGGCCCGGGGCGACGACATGGAGCGGATCGTCGGACTGGAGACTGGAGCCGATGACTATCTGCCAAAGCCATTCAATCCTCGCGAGTTGGTCGCGCGCCTGCGGGCGATAATGCGTCGAGCTAACACCGACAACGGCGAGAAGGGGTCGGAGAAGATCCTCGTCGACGATGTTGAGCTTTCGGAGGCGTCGCGTTCGGCTCGAATGAACGGCGAGGAAGTGATCCTGACTTCCGTCGAGTTTGATCTGTTGAAGCATCTGCTCCTCGAGGCGGGGAAGGTAATAAAGAAGGAAGACTTGAGCCTCCGCGTGCTCGACCGCGAACTCTCGCCGTTCGACCGCAGCCTCGATATGCATATCTCAAATCTGCGAAAGAAGCTCGGCCACCGTGACGACGGAAGCGAAAGAATTAAGACCGTACGCTCGGTCGGGTACATCTATACGTTGGTATGAAACTGTTCATCAAGATCTTTCTTTGGTTCCTTGCTGCGGTTGCCGCTAGTAACGCCGTGATCTATTTCGTCACGCGCACCTTCCAGACTGAGCCTCTCGTCAACCGTTTTCAGCGCTCCACGAGGAACCAGATGAATATCTATGCCGGCACCGCGACGCAGATCGCTCATGCGGAGGGTGAAGCCGGACTGCGTACTTATTTGGAGCGGCTGCAGGGCGAAATGTCGCGCAAGGTGAATCTGATCGCGAACGATGGATCCGTCTGGTTTGGTGAGCGAAATGAGATATCCGACCCTGGTGAGATCGTAAGGAAGACAATGTCGAGTGGCCAGGTCGAGACCGATTTTTCGCCGGAGGAAAGGACCTTGGGAGCGGCCCTGGTCGACTTTCCTGACGGACGCCGGTTCGCGCTTGTGCTTCAGTGGGACCGCGGATCGCCTTCGCCATTGTTCTGGGGTTCGGGCCTTGGCTATCTGCGGCTCGGCGGAGTGCTGTTGACGGGTGTCATATTGTGCTGGCTGCTGGCGGCGTACCTGACGTCGCCGATCCGCAAGCTTCGCGAGGCAACCAACCGCCTCGCCGAGGGCGATCTTTCGACACGTGTTGCCGACAAGGTGGGACGTCGGCGGGACGAGATCGCCGACCTTGCCCGTGATTTCGACGCGATGGCTGAGCGGATCGAGAACCTGGTCTCGTCCCAACAGCGGTTGTCGCGCGATGTCTCGCACGAACTTCGATCGCCGCTCGCCCGAATGAACGTCGCACTCGAGATCGCGAAGCAGAAGTCGAATGGCGACACGTCAACAGTATTCCAGCGGATCGAGACCGAGTCGCAGCGGCTAAACGATATGATCTCGCGGCTGCTGACGCTGTCGAAACTCGAGTCGGGCTCGAAAGATTTCGACCGGCGTGAACTGAATCTTAAGTCGCTTGTTGAACAGGTCGCGGCGGATGCCGATTTCGAAGCGAACGCAAAGAACCGGTCGGTAAAGGTCGTTCATGCCGATGAATGCCGAGTTCTCGGCAGCGACAGCCTTATACGAAGCGCGGTAGAAAATGTATTGCGAAATGCGGTCCGTTATACGAAAGAGGGAACTGACTTTGAGGTTTCGCTAAACAGATCGAATGGAAAGGCGACCGTCAAGATCCTCGATCATGGAGAGGGTGTTCCAGAGCAGGAATTGGCGAATCTGTTCAGACCATTTTACCGGGTCGGCGAGGCACGAGATCGTGGTTCCGGCGGAACCGGTCTCGGCCTGGCGATCGCGGAGCAGGCAATACTGGCTCACGATGGATCGATCACCGCTAAGAACAATGGCGAAGGGCTCGTGGTCGAGATCGTGCTCAGCACCGCATCGCCAAACGGCAGCGGACGAAAAGCCTAAGAGTTTCGTCTAGCCGCCGCAAACGAGCGGATCGCAAGCACGACGAAGAGAAAACAAACTGTCGCCATTATCGCTTGCGAGATCACTGCCGGTGTCGCGGTTAGCTCGCTCACTCTCGATAACAGCCGGCCGGCCGTCGCGATGAATCCGAGCAGCGCGACGATCACGGCTCCGTGCATCAGATGTTTGCGTAAGCTCTCCTTTGCTCTCGCTGCAATTCCCAGCCCCGCAAGTACGATGCCGAAGAATGCAGGTATCAGGGCTGTGATCCTCTCGGCGTTCATCGGACCACTGGCATATCCTCCGACGCCCAATGCAATTAAGATAACTCCAAAGACTATCGCTGTGTTTGGCATATAGCGAACAATCTATCAGAAGATCGGGTAACTCGAAAACGACACCCAGCCGCTAATTTCTTGCGGGCGGAGTTATCAAAGCTAATAACCGTGCGGCCTTTGCCGGATCGATCGGTTTAAGCCGGTCATGATAAGTACGGGCGAGCGTCATGTTTTGCTCGGTCACCGCGATCGCTCCTAGCCAATAAAGTGCATCGGGTAACTTTGGGTCGAGCTGTAGCGCCATCTGATACGTGAGTTTTGCGTCAGGAAATCGCTTCAACTGGCGGTAAGCGTCGGCGAGGTAGAGCGTTGGCAGCGGCCACGCCGGATCCAGTTTTATCGCTTGTTTGTATGCATCCGCCGCTTCGGAAAACCTTTCACTGTTGAAATAGGCGGCGCCGATCCCAAGGAACGCGTGCTTGTCTGTCGGGTCCAACGCGATCGCGATCTTGAAAGCCGTGATCGCATCGGGATAGCGTTTTTTTCGGACGCAGAAATCGGCTATGCGACGGTGAGCGTGGGCGTTCTTTGGATCCAGTTCGGCGACCTTTTCGTAGTACGGTACCGCATCGTCGTAAGAACCGCTGCTATCGAGCAGCTTTGCCAGACTGTCATATGCCGCCTTGTGGTCGGGCTTTAACGCAACTGTCTTCTTAAGGTCATCGACTGCAAGCAACTTCTTCCCGGCATTCTGATGTGCGTGTGACCGCTCGTAAAAGATGGCCGCGTTGTTCGGTTCAAGCTCTTGAGCGTTTTCAAATGCGGCCAGAGACTTCTGATAGTTTCCGGATAGGTCAAGAGCGATCCCGAGCTGGATATGCGCTTTCGTATAGGTCGGTTTCAGTTTTACTGCGATCTCAAATGCTGCGACCGCTTCGGGATAGCGTTTGAGATTGTAGAGAGCGAGGCCGAGATTGAAGTGTCCCTCTGGTACCGCCGGCTCGATCTGGTTCGCTTTTCTAAAAGTCTCAACGGCTTCACGATTCCTTCCGGCCGAGATCTCTTCGACGCCCTTATTAAAGGTCGATTGCCAATCTTGTGCGAAGGTTGCCGAGGCAAAGAGTGCCACAACCCAAACAAACTTGAAGTGTTTGATGATCATCATTCTTGCGGAGAATTCCTAGGACCGATTATACATCTGATATCGCGTCGGCCGTTCCAACAAAAAAAGCCGGGCTTTTACCCGGCCTTCCTCGCGCAATGTGTTTGAGGTTAATACGCCTCGAAATCGAGGCCGACCAGATCGTCATTGAGTACGACAAGCTCCGATGAAACCGGGAAATAGTGTCTTCTGGATTCAACAGAAACGACATACGTCTGTCCTACCTTTAGTTTCGGCAGTACGTAAGTTCCAAACGTATTCGTAACAACGCGGGCAACGGAGCCATCGGAGCCGACAGCCGTTACTGAAACTCCAGCAATGCCACGTCCCTTTCCGATCAGAACCCGTCCGCTGATCTTCGCGACCGACGAGGACGGAGTTAGGAATGAGGCGGTGGCGTATCCGATATTCTCGTCGTTGCCGAAGTTGAAGGCACCAGCGTATGACTCGTAGTGAAAATACCAACGATTCGTGGCTGGGTCGACAGTGAACGAGCAAAGATCGCTAACACCCGCCGGAAAGTCAGCAACGGTCGTAACGGTATCGTTACCCACGTCGTAGCGTTTGATAGCCGAGTTGCCGCCAAAGTTCGTACTGGAGGAATATACAAGCTTGATCGATCCGCCTGCATACTCTGCGATGCCCCAGGTTGCCCAATTCTCGCACCCAAGCCTGTCGTCGGAGGAAATACTGTCCGAATACAGGTTAAGCGTGCCGAGGGCCGTCACATTCCCCGACGGCAGGTCAATATTGAACGCATTGAGCGAATCTCCATCGAGAAGAACGATCCGATCCCAGCCTGAAAAGATGCCGGCCTTGTAATTGAGGGAGGAGAGGCTAATGGGTGTCGAGAGTGTTATCTCCCCGCCAAGTTGGACACCGGTCGTGGGATCAAGCGGAACCAACCGGGTCACGAGGTCCCCTCCGTCCTGCACGATCCCGAACTGAGTACCGAGAGCATAAACTTGCTTGGTTTTGATGTTGCTCGCCAGGACGTCGTATTGGTAGCCCAGCATGGATCCGTTCGAAATGTCGGAGGTCGGGAAACTTCCCGTTGCATTATCGCCGGTATAAAAAAGGCTGGTAGACGAAAGAGCGATCCCGCCGCGGTCATCGCCCGTTACGGGCTCATGTTCTACAACGTTCGAACTTGTTGCCGTAAGCGAGGTGATCTGGAAACTCTGTTGCGCGGGCGAGGAGCCGATCATGACGGTTGTGAGGAGCGCGATGGCGATCGCACGGCGAATGAAAGCTGTGTGGGAGGTTTTCATGAGAGGTATTTCTGTCTATTGGACTGGAATCTCGGGCGAAGTAAACCGAGTCTTCACTTACAATTAGCGTGCCACGTTAAACAAGTTTGATTTTCTGGTATTGTTCGACTTGGCTGAACATGTCGTGGGGAATCTTGGATGGTCAGAATGGAACAGGTGCGGAAAAATGCTACGCCTTCGTCTGTCGGAATTCGGAGATCATGCCCTCGATGGTACTGCGAACATGGTCGATCACGGTGGTGTAGGCAAATTCGGGAGTCGAACCGTCAGGGATGATGTCTCTCGGAAAGAAGGGTTCGCCGATTCTGATCTTTACCTTCGCCGGCCTGATCCGCCATGACTTGCGGGCCCAGACGTTCTGTAGGCCATCGAGAGCAACCGGGACGATCGGCAGGTCGAGTTCTGTTGCGAGGATCGCGGCGCCTTTTTTGAATTCGTGAAGGTTGCCGTCGAACGCCCGCTCGCCTTCGGGATAGATGTTGAGGATCATCCCCTCTTTCAGGCCGAGGGCTCCAGCCTTCATTGCCTTTAGAAGCTGTGTGTCCTGATCGATGGGGACAACGCGCAGCATCTTGCTTACGAACCTCATCACCGAGCTCTCGAAGAACATGCTAGCGCCGACGTGAAAAATCCGCTGGAAAATAGCGTGGGGATAGTTTGAGGTCAGGACGAACGGATCGAGAAAGCTCTGGTGGTTCGGGCAGATCAAGAATGCAGGAGCCGATGCGGAAGCCTTGTTCAAATTCTCGACGCCGGTAACTTCAAGCCGCATAAAGACACGGCAGAAATAGTTGAAGATGCGATAAACCACGAATGCGAGTCCGACGAAGACCGGCCGGGGACGAAGCACTTCGCGAACTTCGGTCATGTCGTCATCGGTTGCCCGAAGGATCTTTGACCAGTTCAGTTCCGTGGAAATTTCGGCCGAGACGTTGTCCGATGCGAGGCTCTCGCCCACTTCTGTCGAGCCGACCAGATCGATCACGTTGCGAACCGTCAGGGCCGCGGCGACCTGTTCCGCCGTGAACTCGGTCTTGAATGCTTCTTCGAGCCCGGCAAAGAATTCGGCACGCGCGAGCGAATCGAGTCCGAGATCGATCTCAAGATTCATGTCGGGATGGATCACGTCAGCGTCCTTCGATTGGAGGCGGATGGCGGACGTGACGGTCTTTCCGAGATTCGTTTCCAGCAATGTCGAATCCGAAGCCGCTAGTTCCCAAACCTTCTTTTCCGGCAGCCCGTTCGACGAAAACTCACCGCTCTCGATCTGCTTCTTCAGCTCGAAGCGTTTGATCTTTCGCGTCGCCGTTCGCGGCAGCGGTTCGGTGCGGACAAGATAGTCGCGCACGCGTTGGTATTCCGGGAGCCCACGCCCGAGATTGTCTAGCGCGTATCGGACGGCTTCTTTCGAGTTCGGCAGCTTGGCAGTCTTAAGGTACTCAAAATTTGGGACAACTACTGCAATAAGCTTCTCGGCACCGGCTTTCCCGACACTATCGTCAGAGACGCCGATCACCGCGAGTTCTTCGACCTCCGGTGCTTTCAGGTAATGCACTTCGAGGTCTTCAGGATGTACGTTCTTGCCCGATGGCAGCACGATCACGTCCTTGCCTCGCCCGACGATGTAAAGGTGACCGTCGGAATCGATGCGGCCGAGATCGCCGGACCGGAACCAGCCGTCTTCGGTGAACGCTTCCGCCGTCGCCTCCGGGTTCTGGTAATAGCCCTTAAAGACAACTTTGCCGCGGATCAATACTTCGCCAATACCGTCCTTGTCGGGCTCTGCGATCTTTATCTCGGTGCCGCGCATCGCTTTGCCGACCGACCCGACGCGGTTATCGTCTTCGAACGTAGCGGTCGCAGCGCCGCTCGTTTCTGTCAGGCCATAGCCTTGTATGATCGTGAAACCGAGGTTGTGAAAATCCCTGGCTACGTTCTCGTCAAACCTCGAACCGGCCGTGATCGCCAGTCGCAGCCTTCCGCCAAACGACTCGTAAACCTTGCCAAATAATTTCCCGCCGAGATTAACTCCGAGCGTGTTTCTGAGCGCTCCGTTCGTGGCGAGCATTGCCTTGAAGAGCATTTGAACCGGGGCCGGTTTCTCCTCCACGGCGTCGAAGATCTTCTTGTGAAACAGATACCAAAGCCGCGGCACCGTCGAGAGCATCGTCGGCCTGAACTCTTTCATCGCCGAGCTCAATTCGGCGGGCGACAGTTCTTTCAGATATCCGACCTCGCATCCGTAAGTAGTCGCAACCCACAGATTTACGATCTGAAGATACGCATGAAAAAGCGGAAGCAGGCTCAGGATCTTTACACTGTCGTCCAGCGCGAGAACCTCGTTGACGCCGTCGAGTTCGGCGACGATGTTCCCGTGCGTCAGCGGTACGCCTTTCGGTGTTCCGGTTGTTCCGCTCGTGTAGATAAGGAGTGCGATGTCATCGCCGGCGGCGGTTGGCGGTGGTGTGTCAGACGGGACTTCGGTGGCCGCCCATTCGCTGAACGGTTGAAATCCATTCGCACTTGCTAAATCAGCGTTACTCGACCACACGACAGCCGGGATACTTCTCCCGAGCCGCTCCTCGATCTGCGATAACTTCTCGACGACCTCTGATCCGATGAATGCGAGTTTCGCGTCGGAATTCTCGATGAAATTCGTGATCGTCTCGATCTCGCCGTTCGGATCCATCGGGACGCAAACCGATCCGTTGAAGAGGATCCCGAGATATGCGATCGCCCAGCTTGGATGATTTTCGCCAATGAGGGCGACGCGGTCACCGGGTAGGATGTTCTCCGTTGAAAGCCGATAGGCGAGCGATCGGACGCTCGAAAGCGTCTCGCCGAACGTGTAAATGTGCGCGTCGTCCCCGACAACCCGCATCGCGGTTTTGTCTGAACGGAGTTCGAACGAATCGACAACGCGTTTGAGAAAAGAATCGGACATGCTATTCCGATTCTATACGGGTTTCGCGGTAGGTCCTACCATACGTCCAGGTAGATGTACCAATTATCATCTAGTGACTTAAAGCAATTGGCATCAATCCCGCTTCGATAGACATCATCCAGTGAGGGCGTGACTTTGCCGGAGTAATTAGGATCGTAAACGTATGACTTAGTTTTTCCCCCAATGAAGAAACTCTTAGAGGACCAGACGCGAAGTTCGATTGAACCATCACGGGCATATCGGTGAATGCTACTAACACCGAGCTCCTTGAAAAGGTCGTCGTACGAGCGGAGTCGGCCAGGAGAACTCTCCGCACGCGTGTCGAAATCGACCCAGGCTACACCATTCTTGACCGAACTAAGATGATGATCTTCCTGAAAAAGATTCAGCAAGCGAGTGAAAGCTGGTCTTCTATCTGCGAACCGTTTCTCAAGTTCCGCATCCGGGGGGTATGCGACCGTCGAGAGTAAACCAGGTGCAATGAAATAAGCACCAGCAAGTCCGAATCCGAAGGCAACGGAGAATACGACAACATGAAACGCTCTTTTCGTCATGCGAACAGAAGTCTACTTTACAAGACCGCATCGTCGCAACGCCCGGCAAGAACCTCGTACCGTTGCAGAAAGCCCACCAGCGTATCACACTTCAAGACCGTGTCCTTTAATTCGTCGCAGTTGTAGACATCCTAAACTGAATGATAAGGGCCGAAAACATCGTTAACACTGCAACAAGAACTATCGACGCCGGAATGCTGAACAGATCTGCAACGATCCCGGTCAGGATCGCACCGATCGCGTACCCGAGGTCGCGCCAAAATCTGAATACCCCGAGACTTTTCGCACGATCCTGCGGGTGAGTGTATTCGGCGATCGCTGAGAGAAATGTCGGATAAACCATCGCGGTTCCCCAGCCGAGCACGGCCGCGAGCGCCACGAAATGCAGAAACTCTGAGGCGAACGCGACGAACAGCAGTGCGATCCCTTGCAGCAGCATCCCGAGAAACAGCAGCATTCGCTTGTTGAAATGATCGGACATCTTTCCTGTTACGATCTGTCCTAATCCCCATACGGCAGGATAGATCGCGGTAACGGTCCCGATCTCGGCGAGAGAGAATCCTTTTATCGCAAGGAGCAGCGGGAACAGGCCCCACATCATTCCGTCGTTCAGGTTGTTCACGAGTCCAGCCTGAGTGACCGAGCCGAGAGTGCGGTCGCGGATCGTCGTGTCCCAGAAGATACTGCGAAGCTTCGGCAAATTGCTCTCGGCTGATTCAATCGCAACGTGATGACGCGTGTCCCGAATGAACAGGACCGTCGTGAACAGCCCGAGGACCGCCAGCACGATCCCGATGTAGAACGGATATGGTCGCAAGCCGTACTCACCCGCGATCCAGCCGGTGCCGAACGCGACGGCCGCAACCGCGATGTATCCGGCGAACTCATTCAGCCCCATCGCGAGGCCGCGATCTTTCTCGCCAACGAGATCGATCTTCATCACGACGGTGCTTGACCAAGCAAGGCCCTGGTGAATGCCAAGTAGCACGTTGCATGCGACTATCCAGTTCCAGTTGGGTGCGTACATCAGCACGAATGGAACTGGTAACGCCAACGCCCAGCCGATTATCAGCAGATTCCGGCGCCCGAGGCGGTTCGCAAGCGCTCCTGTGAAGTAGTTCGTGATCGCCTTTGTGATGCCGAAGACCACGATGAACGACAACAGTGCCGTCTTCGCTGCGATGTGAAATTCAGCCTCGGCGATCTGCGGGAGTATAGAACGCTCGAGCCCGATCATCCCACCTACGAACGCATTAGCGATCACAAGCAGGGTAAACTGCCCCGCGTTCTCTCTCAGCCCAAGTGACACCTCAGCCATTCCCACTCATGTTAACGCTAAATGAGCAAATAGCGGGTCTCATATGAAGGTGCGGTAGTATAGAAAGCATGCTAAGCAGAATCACGAAAACCGACGCGCCCGCTGCCGTGACGCTTATCAGGCTCGTCGTGGGAGCGGTATTTCTCTCGGAGGGTATCCAGAAGTTTATCAATCCGGGGGACGTAGGTTCGGGCCGTTTCGCAAAGATCGGCCTGCCGTCTCCGGAGATCCTTGCGCCGTTCGTCGGCTCGTTCGAGATCGTCTGCGGCCTGCTGGTTCTCGCCGGATTTCTAACGCGTCTGGCGGTTATCCCGCTGATCGTCATCATGCTCGTTGCGATCTCAAGCACGAAGGTGCCGATACTTCTCGAAAAGGGATTCTGGCAGATGGCTCACGATTCCCGGACTGACTTCGCAATGCTTTTGTCGTCGATCTTCTTGCTGATAGTCGGCGCCGGGCCGTGGTCGATAGATGGACGAAACTCCGCAAACTGATCCATCGATCGATGAACGAACGTCGCTAAGCGAGATCGCTCTTCTATTCCTGCGCCTTGGGACGACGGCTTTCGGCGGCCCCGCTGCCCACATCGCGATGATGGAAGAAGAGGTCGTTCGGCGGCGGAAATGGCTGTCGCACGAACGTTTTCTCGATCTGCTCGGCGCAACCAACCTGATACCCGGCCCCAACTCCACCGAACTCGCGATCCACATCGGCTACGAACGCGGAGGCTGGCCCGGCCTGATCGTAGCGGGCGTCTGCTTTATTGTTCCCGCAGTAATTATCGTTCTCGGTTTCGCCTGGGCTTACGTCACGTATGGCCAGCTCCCTATGGCGGGCTCGGTCTTGTATGCCGTCAAGCCGGTCGTGGTTGCGGTCGTTGTAATGGCTCTATGGCAATTGGGCAAAACGGCCTTGAAAGGAAAGCTCGTTGCCGCGGTCGGCGCAGCGGTTCTTGTTCTGAGCTTTGTCGGGCTCAATGAGATCCTGCTCTTGTTCCTGGCCGGACTTGTAACCGCTGTCGCGGCCCGGATCTCGGCTCGAGAGATCAAGGCCACAGCCTCCGCGATCCTGCCGGTCTTCTTTGCACAGGCTGCTGCGGCCGCCCCCGTTCCGGCAACGTTGACCGGGATCTTTCTGACGTTTCTAAAGATCGGCTCGGTACTTTTCGGCAGCGGATATGTGCTGCTCGCATTTCTTCGGGCCGATCTGGTCGAACGATACGCGTGGATCACCAACCAGCAGCTCATCGATGCCGTTGCCGTCGGCCAACTCACGCCCGGACCTGTCTTCACGACCGCAACGTTTATCGGATACATTGTCGCCGGATTTCCGGGTGCTATGGCGGCGACGGCCGGGATATTCTTGCCTGCATTCATCTTCGTCGCGATGTCCGGCTGGCTGATACCAAAGCTGCGGAGTTCTTCCACTATGGGTGCATTCCTCGACGGCATCAACGTCGCCTCGCTCGCATTGATGGCGTACGTTACGATCCTGCTCGGCCGCGAGTCATTTACGGATATCATTTCTTCTGCCATCTTCGCGGCCAGCATTATCCTGCTGGCCTGGCCTAAGATCAACTCCGCCTGGCTCATTCTCGCGGCCCTCGTCCTCGGGCTGCTTATCTCAGCCTAGAAGAACTCCTTGAGCCTTCCAAGCCAAATAATAATTGACACGTTTGTTGTATTTATGGCAATCTGTCGTTCCTGGCACAAAGCCAGGAACGATCTTTGAAAACCTATTCAGGACGAGGACAAACTGTAAACCTATCCCAGGATTACCAGTCGAAAAGTGTCAACCTTTTTCAGGACGATACAGATATCGGACGAAAGAAAAGTTTTCAAAATCGGCTATTCTGCCTGTGGAAAACGTTGTAACTCTAATTACTGCTATCGGTTGCGTGTCCCACGAGTTTCGTGGGACACTGCGGGACAAGCGCACGAAAAGTTTTTCGAAAACCATGGGACAAGGCCTGTTTTTCGGCGTAACCTTAATGGATCCAATGGTTTGCCTGTCCCACGCGGTTCGTGGGACAGAGCGGGACACGCGGGACAAGTTCTAGCGTGGAACGCGGACCTTGAGGGCAGCGGGGACGATCTCGTAAACGGCCGGCAGCTTTCCGAGAAGCTCGCCATCGACTTCGATGTGGACAACGTCGCCGTCGTTCATCGGGCGGGCTTCGATGCGTTTGGCGAGGGTGTCGGCGACCTCGGGGAGGTCGAGATGAGTGCCGCGGTAGAGCGTGTAGGCGTTCAGGATTATCTTGGCGGTGTTGATGTCGCCGATGTTGATGACGTCGAGAAAGCCGTCGTTGACCTTTGCGTCGGGCGCGATCATCATACCGCCGCCGAAATAGCGGGCGTTCGCGACGCAGAAATTCACGGTCGAAAGGGGACGTTCGTCGCCGTCGTCGATCTTCACCCGGACGTTGGTCGTGCCGATGCCGACGACTTCCTGAAGCGTCGAGAGAGCAAAACTCGCACGACCGCGGATCGTGTCGAGCGGGAGCCAATTGAGAGACGTCGAACTCTTAACACGTTCTATTATGGCGGCGGCGAGGCCAAACGAAGAGACGTTTAGAAAGTAGCGGCTTTCCTCGTCGCCATCGAAGTTTTGATACGTGACACGGCCGACGTCGATCGCCTCGGTCCGACCTTCCTTCAACGCCCGGGCCGCTTCACGCAACTCGGTCGGAATTCCGAGTGTCCGCCGAAAATCGCCGCCGGTACCGGAAGGGAAGATGCCAAGTTCGCAATCGGTCTCGGCCGCGATGATGCCGTTCGCGATCTCGTTGATCGTGCCGTCGCCGCCGCAGGCAATGATCAACCTT
>Ga0307505_10002216_pt1 | contig 13845 bp, 28 predicted proteins | sample 23_S_MG_FD_202183 | JGI IMG/M metagenome (GOLD analysis project Ga0307505, IMG submission 202183) | Soil microbial communities from Populus trichocarpa stands in riparian zone in the Pacific Northwest, United States - 23_S | ecosystem: Environmental > Terrestrial > Soil > Riparian zone > Trees...
GTGTCCGAACATCCACGGTTGGATAATTTGCGTAGGTTTTCCAAGTTTCGATCGCGTTGACAATACACCTATGGGGTTCTCAAGGGCGATCTTTGGTATATCTGAAAACCAAAGCGTTTCGCAAAACTCGATCGCTTCGCGTTGTTCCTGTTCGCGTCCAGCGAACCAGCGCGCGCCGGCTACAGTTAATCGCGTACATGGCGGGTGAAAGATGGCAAGATCCCACTGGCGATTACTAATAACTTGTCTAACATCCCCGCAAATATGTGGACCGTTCGCCGGTATGAGATCGCAACTGATCGCGTTGTGTCCGCGTTCGATAAACGCATCGCGCACGACACCGGAAAACTCACAACCGATCAGGATGTTCATTTCGGCACTTTTCATGGCACGATCTCATGGTGTCGTCGCCATGACTACTTCACCTCCGGCGCGCCGCCGCTGTTAGCGTTGACGATGCCGCGCTCGAGAGACTCGGCGCGGTAGAGATAGAGCGCGCGAGCGGGCACCGGCGAAAATGGAAACGTGCGAGCCTGCTGCGGGTGGCGGACTTTCGCGATGCCGCCCACGACGGCGACGACCTTGGCATACCAGGTCGCGTATCCGCCGTTTGAGAGACTCGCAGTGAAGCGAACGCGGTCGCCAGCGCGGACCATTAGAGCACCTCCCTGAGTAATTTGACGTAGATCAGACTCAGCCGATCGCGTGAATCTGTGTCTGTGAAGCTCGACTTGTAGTACATGATCGCCAGTAAGACGTCATCCCATTGGGCTTTTGTCGTCAGGTACCGCCAGTCTATGAAGTCGCGGCCAGTCCGGGGCATCTTTCCACCCGGCCGGGTCGAAGCCGGCGCGCTGCCAATCGGCCCTAGTGTACCCACGTCTATTCCAGATTCCGGCTTTGACTTTAGCACGGAAGGATTTGAGGCTTTGCGCGACGGCCGCGCGGCAACCTTTGCAACCTGGGCGCGACGTCCCGCCGCAGGGCCACGGCGATCCGAAACTGCAATTTCCCGGCGTTTCGATCGGTTCTTCTTTCGCATGGTCAAATAACGCAGGCTGATCGGGGTTCGCTTTGCGCCGTGCCATAGGTTCCGTTTCCTTTGGCCGGCGCTGGGGGATCTGGTGGAATACAGGTGCAGATCCCGACGACGGCCGCGACAAACATCACGAACAATTCAAGGCCAGAAAACCACATATAAAATGCTCCACCAAAAAAAGGCCACAAACGCGATCAGAATTACGTACTGATCGACAACGGGCCACTCTACAGCACGAAGGCCAGCACGAACGACAGAGATAGACCGGCGAAGATAGCGAACGAAATAAGGCGGCCGAAACTCATGGGATACCTCACGGGCCTTTCTATTGCCGTTTCTGTGCCACATATTACGCTCGATTTCTGGCCTGTTTTCGTGCTTTTCGGCCGCGTTTGGCGACAATTCTGGCTGCACTTGGAAACTTTTCGATAAATAGAATCGGGTGGGCTGACTTGCATTTTACCCGTTCCCAGTTACATAATTCGCGGGCGCGATCGCTTCCGCAAATAGCCTGCAGAGCGATTCGCTCGATCAGGGGTAGTGCCTGGGCAAACCTGATCGATATATGCCAGTGTCCAGACGTCTGGCTTTGCTGGTAGTGCAATTCACGAATCGGGAATCCGTGTTCATGAGAAATACACGACAACCACGGCAAAGCCGAGTAGAACACTTTAAGATCGTCGGCCGAATCGATATCAAGCTGGATCGTGTCCCGTTTGGCTGGGGTAAAGGTCCGCAACGTCGCTACCTCATTTCCGTACGTTTTCGCGTGGTGTCAGGGCCGGCAAAGATGACGGCGTTTTTCAGTGTTAGGAACGGCAGTAGGCTACTGGCGCCGGCCGGCAATTCCTGCCGTGCCTGGGCGACGATCGCGCGCTCACTGGCGCCACGGGCGGCCGGTACGAGCAGATCCCGCCGATACGATTTCTTTCCTGCCGAGAATTGAAAAGAGACGAGATAATCGCGGCGGGCGCCTTGCCCTTCGTGCTGAGGCCGGGGAATTCGGGCCGCTGGTTTTCGTCGTACGTCGCGCTGGCGTCTGAGGGTGAATTTCTGGCGCTTACGTGTTCTGGCGGCCTTCGTGGCTGCCTCGGAACGACGGCGCGCCTTTTCGGTAGCCTGGGCTTTTTCAACGTAGTACGCGCGTTGACGTGCATCCTTTCGCTTCGATAAGAAACGACCGTCCCGGCCACGGGGTCTAATACCCCGTAGCCGAGTCGGAATCGAACGTGTGATCGAACGACGGCGCGCCATGATCTAGAAGGGGATTTCGTCGTCTACCAGATCGATGTAGTGGGCCGTTTCTCCGTCCGATGTCTGGAAGGCCACGGCCTGCAGAGTCACGGTCTTACCGACTCCGAGCGCATTGATCAGGTTGACGATCGCCGATCCGCTGGGCTTGAGGGTCCAGGCGCGCCCTTCGCCTTCACAGAGGCCATCGATCACGATCTGCCGTCCGAATTTCCCTTCCATTGACCGGACGGCCTTGATCGTGAATTTCGCCTTGCCGTCGATTTCGGACGCCTTCAAAAACGGCAACCGTTCACCGCGCGGCGCTGGCGCCGTCTCGGTTTTCTTGGCCGGCTTCGTCTGATTCGTTTTCTTTTTCAGAGCCATAAATGCAGTCTACTCCTTCCGCGCGGGTGATCGATCCGGTGTCACGGGCGCGGCCGTGGCATCGGAAACAGGTTCGATCGTAACGACGATATCCGTCTCTGATTTCAGAACCAGATCCGCGATGGTACGCCACGGGTCAGGTACGAATGTCAGAGCCGATCCGATCCGCATCTTCGCGGTGCGAATATCTTTTTGCGTGATCAGAACTTTCGCGCTCTTAGACGTCCATAGAATCGGCATGGGGTCAAATCTCCAGTACGGCGCCGTCGCCGCTGATCGCTGGCAGGAAATCCTCTAAGACTTCTCCGACACGTTTGGGCGTCTTTGAAAACTTCCAAACCAGAACCGAATAGATCCGCTGCAGGACGATCCGGGGCGTTAGGCGGGATCGCTGGTGCTTGAGGGCTTGATCGAATTTCTGGTGGATGGCGCCTGGAATCTGTACGGCCGGAATGGCGCGATCGGCCGGCAGTCTCACGGCGAAGTCGTGATCGATTTGGTACCGTTCCCACTTTTTGATCGCATCTTCTAATTTGGCGACCGTCTGATTCATGCGGTAATGAATCCAGAGGAACCGGCGCGCAAAGCCGGTATCAGCCCAATCGGTAATGTGTTGCTCGTAGCAGTTGACCGTCATTCCTCCGACGACGGTACAGCGGGCGCTGAGCATCGTCATGCGCTGATCTTGAAAACTGGCTTTTCTGAATCCTTCCTCGGCCATTGCCATGATGATCCCTTGCACGTTACTGGCAACCGCTGAATGGCGTTTGTAAATCTTCTCCAGATCGGTGAACGCGATCGTCTGTACCTCGCCGCTCAGCATGTCGTCCCGGAGTCGGATCAGCGATTGGACGTTGATATCTGACAGGACTTTGGCCGTCGAATAGTGATCGAGTACTTCGATGGCCGTTGTTTTCAATCCGCCGGGGGGCGCGACGATCATGAGACCGCCCCGTGAATGGTGCGACGTCGTAACGAAGTGCGACAGATGGGTCGCACTGACGATCTCGATCAGGGTTTGATAGGTCACTTTTTCGCCGCGCGTGTGATGCTGGCAATTGATTGCGCCGATGCTTGCGAGGCGATCGTTTCTTCAGCCTGCCGGCGTAGATTTCTCGCGCGCTCCATTGTCCGGCTTAACTGCTCGGACAATCGCTGTGCTTCGTCGGTCGCTCTGAAAAATTCTCTATAGAGTTCGGTTGCTGATTTCATTTTATGTCTCCTCTTTTCCCACTACGTTGTTCTACGTAGTGATGATTATGTTAAGTAACGTACTGAGTCATTACGTCAATCAACGTACCAGACTAGGGCCGATGTGAAGGCAGTTCGTTAACATCTCTTTCAGACTCAGTTAAGGAACTTCTACAAGCACATGGCTTTGGTTAATCCTCTGCACAGGATGTGAACACTACAGGACCGATCGAAGCCTGTCAAATAGAATCGTACGCTGAGTGTTTTTGGTGAATCGTTGACAAGTGGCGCGCCGTTCTCGGTGTAGAATCCTCAGCGAGTCATGGAAGAAACGACAGAAAAGCCGGCCGCCGAAGATCGACCGAAACGGGGTCGGCCACCCGGATCGCCGAGTAAAGGCGGGACGGGTCGGCGTTTGTCCATTGCGCTCGATGCGAGTGGCCGGCCTGATCTCGATCGCATGCGCGACGACACCAAAGACGAGATCCGGGCAGCGTTGCCCCAATTGCGGCGCGCCTTCGGGTCTACTGAGGAAACGAAGGCTATTCCGGTTCCACCGTGGATCGCGGCATCCCTGACGGCCGCGCTATCTCAGTTATCCGTTTTATTGGTGGCCCGCATGAGCGGCGCGCCGCATGAGCTGGTACTCAAGCATGCGCCCTTGACTGAGGAAGAATCCCGGCAAGTGGCGCCGGCCCTCGATGCCGTTCTGGCGAAACATGGCGGCGGGTGGCTGTCCAAGTACGGGGATGAATTGGCGCTCGGTGTGTTACTTCTGGCGATCGGTCAGAAAAAGATCACCGACGTCGGCCGCGCCTGGGAGACGGAACAATCAACCTTACGGACGGCCGTCAATCAGCCGGCGCCGGTTGACGTCGATTGGACGGCCAAAGGGACGGCCGATCCGGGTGGGCGATCATGATCTACGGGATCACGGGCCGGCGCGAACTGGGGAAAACGACACTGGCGAAGTACTTGGCCCATGCGCGCGGGCCACGGGTGTACGTCGATCCGCGTCAACAGTTCGATCACTTGGAACTTGATCCGATCGATGACGTCGAAGCGTACGGAGTGGCCGAGATCATTCTGTCCGGTCATGACGTCTGGATCGTTCCGGCCGATCTCGATCGGGATCTGGTCATCCTGGCCGACGAATGCCGGCCGCGTATTCAACGGCGCGAATCGCTGACGGTGCTGTTCGATGAAGCCGGGTTGTACAGAGACGGCCTCAAGGCGTGGGATCGGCATCTTCGAACCTGCAGCCGGCAAGACACCACGATCATTCTCACGGCGCATCGGCCGCAGGATCTCAGTACGAATATCCGCGCGATCATCGATGTGTGGTGTATCTTTCGAACGACGCAGCGGCATGATCTCGACGCGATCGAAGAACGGTGCGGGACGCGCGTCCGGGAACTGGTCGAAAAACTCGATCCGTATCAATTTGTCGAATGGAACGACGCCAAAGGCGAGTGGCGCATTCATCGGGACGGCCGTATCTGGCGTACCCCGAAAGACGTCATACTCGAAGGTGACTCGGATCGCTTGCCGAGTCGTACGCCACTTCTGGAAGGATCGAACTAATGCCGGATGATCTACTTCCGCCAGTTGATCCACCCGATCCGATAGGTGATCCGGCGCCGCGTCGTCGCGCGTCCCTGGTGTGCGAATTTTGCGACTGCAAATTGACGCCAGTCGGGGACGTGCTGAACGTCAGCGACAAGGCGCGAAACTTTCGCAAATTGGAAGATCGGATCGAAATTCTCACGGCCGATTTGACAAAGGCGCAGGCCGATTTGGCAGCCGCGCAGGCCGATCTTCGTAAACTCCGTACTCCAGCCGAATCGCCCGCGCGGGCCGGGGTACTTGGTATTGGGCGACGGGCAGGGGAGTAGCAGAGTCATGGATAAGAATTTCTTGACGGCGATCGGTGCCGTGATCGTGGGTATCGCGGTGTACGACTGGCTGGTCAAGCCGGTGATCGCGCCGTTTACGACGAAAGCTTGATCGGGGCCTTCGTCGGTCGTTTCGGATGTTTTCGGGGTCGGGGTGTTTTTCCGGGTGGGTTGTGCTGAGGTGGTTATGGACAAGGGACCGATGATCGTGGCGATTGTGATCGGATGGCTGTCTCAGCCGGCGCTCATGATTTGGAACGTGTCGAAAAAGGGCATGGGGATCGTACGAAGCTGGGGCGCGGAATCCAGTCAGCGGCCGGCACGTACGGTGCTGTTGGCGGCGCTGGTGGTCCTGGTGGCGGCCGTGGCCGTGGCGTGGGCCGTGACGGGTGAGGCGTCGGCCGGGATCTTCCTGGCGGCCGGCCCTGGCATGATGCCGGGTGGCGGGGGTCCGCGCATGATTAACCCGCTCGGGGTGCTGGGGCGGAATCAGGGGCCGGAACTGTTCACGCAGTTTGCCCACAATGGACAGGTCGCCGATGTGCGCGTACCGCGTCCCTTGAACTTGAATCGGCCGCTCGAAATGGTGATCGTGGAATGGGCCGGCCGGATCGTGGTTGCCAATAACCCATTTACGGCGGTCGCGGCTGAGGCGCCGACGACACTGATCCAGCGTGTGACGATTCGCGGGACGTGGAAGGGTACCGCAGTCACGCCGATCGATATCTCCGGGGCCACGGCCTACGGGCGCGCCTATGCGTACGGCCTGCAACCGTCGATCTTTATCAACGGTGTCCGACAGGCGCCGCCTACGTCACCGTACGCGCAGCTTGCCGCGAATTTCGGCAACGTGGGTACCTATGACGTCCGGCTCTTTATTCCGATTCCGGTGTGGCCGGTTGTCTCGCCGGCTAATCGCGCCTTCGATCAGGCGCGGTACCTCTGGCAGTCGCAGGACTGGAATGATTCGCTCGAAATTGCGCTCCAATTGGGCGATGAAACGGCGCTGGGGACACCGAACGCGCCGGGTGATGCCACATTCACGGCCATCGGATCGGCGGCGGGTACGCCTACGGTTCGCATTCACACGCGATCGGTCCTGCTGGGCGATCTCCGGTTTTCGCAGCGATCAAACGTGCTGCTGTTGTCCGAACAGCCGATCCGCGACACCGTGACGACACTCGGCGGGAATCTCCGAATCGCGCGACTTGATCGGCAGAAAACGCCGGTCATTCTGCTCAAAACGGGTACCATCCTGGCCGGCTCGACTCCCGGCGTCCAGGTCTTTGCAACCTTGACGGATGCGCTGCTCGATCAGACGTTGGTGGTCGTGGATAATCGCCGCTTGCGGGATACGTCGTCCAATTTCGCGGCCGGCGATTCGATCCAGATGAATCAGGGCGCGATTCGGCCGCAAGGTTATTTGCCCTTGTCCTTCATCGATGGGCAGTCCAGTCGTACGGCGCTCAGAGCGGATCTGGCGGCCGTCGTCGGTCCTGGTTCTGACTTTGCGCTCTGGTCGTCGGTCCTGACGACGGGCGCGACTCAGGCACTCAACATGATCCAGGAATCGATCTGGGCGGATGCCGATGATCCGTGGTGGTTGGGTTAGGCCATGCAAGGTCAAGGGACGGACTGGGCGGCGCTGATCGGCACGGCCAATCAGGCGGCGCTAGCGTGGTACACGGCCACCCGGCCCACGTACGGGCCGGTGACAGGTGTCACGATCGCGCATCAACCGGGATCAATTTCCGCATCGGCGTCGATGCCGCTGATCCTGATCCTGGTGGCGGCCGTGGTCGTGGTGATCGTCGTCACGCGGTAAGAGGCAGGCCATGCAGATCACTGTTGAGGCGCGACTCTACGATCAGCGGTGGTGCTTCCTGTTTTTCTGTGGGCCGATCGAGTCGTCAGTGGCGGCCGAAGTGGCGCGCCGGGGTTACGCGGTACTGGCTGCAGAAGCCGATCGCGGCTGGTTTGTCACAGAAACGCGAATCAAGCTCACGATCGAAACGGGCGCATCCCCCACTTCGGCGTCAGCTATTCGCGCGGCCGTCTCTGACGCCATTCTAACGGCGACAGGGGAACCGGCGATCGCGATCAGTGTCGGCGGATCGGTAGGATCGCCGGGAATCGGATCGCCGGAATCGACAGGCGAAGCGATCGGGGAAGGCGTCGGGCGCGCCTTTTCGACACTCCAGGCGGCCGTCATTGTCGGGGCGGCCGTCCTGGTCATTGTCCTGGTGAAAAAGTGACACGGCAGACCGGGGTGATCCTTGCCCTGGTTGCCGTCCTGGTGTGGTGGGTCATGCGGGGAACTGTCTCAGCAAAGGAAGGCGTCTCACTCGGCGCGCTGGCGCCGGAAGGGTACACCATTCTCGGCGCGATCGAACGGGCGGCGCGGACCTTTGGCGTCGATCTCGTGATTACCTCGGCGCATCGTGACGACGATCCAGGGCAGCACGGCGCCGGCAAAGCGATCGATCTTCGGACGATTGGCCTTCGGGATGATCAAGTCCGCGATCTCTGGTCCTGGTTCCGGGTGGAACTGGGATCGTCTTTCGTGGTGCTGTTTGAAGTACCATCGGCCACCGTACGGCCGGGGCTGGCGTCAATTGCGACGGTGCGATCGGCGGCCACGGCTGAACACTTCCACTTAGGGGCGCGCACGTGAAACGCGATCAATTGGGCTGGGTGATCTTGATTGGTGGCGCCGCCGCGCTGGCGTGGTGGTACTTCTCCGGGCAGGGGTCAGGACTGGTCGGGGGGCCACTTGGCCCGGAACTGGCGCCGCCTACGAACGGAACGCCGGGAACCTTTGGCAAAGGGCAGGGCGCGCAGACGATCGATAGTCTGGCCGGCGTACGTGGCGCCTACGGGGAACAGGCGCGCTGCAATGCGACGGGTGGCCGGTTCATCAAAACCGTCACAAAACCGGCGTACGGGATCTGTGTCAATTCGGCAACCTTTGCCGCCTGGATGGCGTCAGGGAAGGGCAGCGACTATCTGACCGACCAGGACGTACAGGCATGGCTCGGGGCGTACCAGTCGGCGCAGAGCGGCGCAGGCGGACAGGTAGGCGGCGGCAGGGGGAAGGGGTGAATCCCTGGCTGGCGATCGGACTGGTGGCGGCCGGCTGGGTCGTATTCACACGGCCGGCGCTGATCTTCGGTGGGCCGGTGGGGCTGTCCGGGTGTCAGCCGCTCAGTGAAGAAACGGCCGCGCGGCTGATCGCCACGGGGCAGTACCCCTCGGCCGGACAGGCGGCGGCCGGCGGGGCGGCGGCCGGGGCGGCGCTGGCCGGCGCGACATTCGGAATTTCGATCGGAGTCGGAGCGGCGGCCGGCTATTTCGTCCGAAAGTCCGGCAACGATACGAAAAAAGATCGGGAGTCTTTCGCGGCGCGCTTGGGGTTTCCGTCACTCGATGCGCTGTATCAGGGATTGGACCGGCTAGGGCGCCATGACCTGTCAAATATGGGTCTGAACGTGATCGGCCGAAAAGATCACGACGGCAATGCGAAGTGGCAGCGGGACGTACTGATCGCCATGATCGAAGCGGGGTTCTGTTTATGAACGATCGACAGGAATCGTTAGCCTGGGGACTGGCGATCGGTGGGCTGGTGATCTGGTGGCTCTGCCGGCGCCGTGGACTGCTGATCGGATCAGCGGGCGGGGCGGGATCGTCGTGTGGTTGTGGATCGTCCGGCCATTCGACCGTCAACGTCAAGAATTGCCCGCCGAAGGGGCAGACCAGTTACCTCTACCAGAACGGATACAGTCAGGCGCCGATCGCGTCTCAGTCTGGTCCGTATCTCGCTTCAACCGTGCAGCCGGTGATCGCGCAGCCGGCCGCGCCGCTGGTGACGTGGGGCGGGTGGGCCAAAGGTGACTGGTACGGATATCCGTCCGGGAAATTGGCGGTTGTATGATCCCGAAAAATTGGGCGCTTCGCGCGCAGATTTATACCGCATCGGCGGAAACGGTCGGCGATGAACCGCTGATCGTGGATCTTCGTGTGCCTGGGTTCAATGATCCGAATCGTCACGGGATCATTCTTCGCGTCGATGGGCTAGTCACAATCCCTCCAGGCGGACGATCGCCCGATATTCGTGGCGTCCCGCCTAATTCGGGCCTGTACCTTTGCCCGGAATCGACCGTCAGCGAAAACGAAGTCGAAGCGACGGCCGGCATCGTCGCGCAGGCGCGTCCACTCGCCTTGCCCTTAAACGATCCGTACTTGGACGTGGCGCAAGTCGGGCTGGGGTTTTCGATTGCCCTGGTCGGCATCGATACGCCGTACGTCGTCCCGAAAAACTGGTTTCTTCGGTTGATCATCAATGCCCGACAGGGCGAAGCGACACCGGGGCCGGGTGTCGGCTCGGTGGGCCGTCTCCGGGCGCTGGTAGTCATTGACGATGATTTCGATAAGGCGGATTGCTGATGGCAGGGCTTCTCTGGCCGGCGCGTCGGTACGTCGTCACACGCCACCCGCAGGGCAATTTGGCGGCGCCGCTGGGCGCGTACGCCTTGAACCTGACGACGGGCGCGATCTACCGCAAGCTGGGCGGCGCATCGACTCAATTTGGCTGGTACCTGGAACCTGATCCCACACTCATGCAGGCCGTGGGCTGGCAGCCGCGCGGAAACACGGGCATTGCGCGCGGCATCTTCAATGCCAATATCGCCGGCTCGGGTGGCCCGACAACGATCATTAACGGCGCGCCCTTCGGGTCCGTCGTCGCGGCCGTGACGGGTGTTACTTCGAAGCAATGGGCCGGGGGATACACGACGGCCGGCGCCAATAACGCCTACATCTATGGGCCGGCTGCTGGCACGATCAACGAATGGCCCTTGAACCGTTCCGGCGCTGGTCCGACCCTGGCCGATAGCATCCCGTGGGATCTGACGTGGGAAGTCCTGACGACTCCGCGCAGCAACAATGCCGCCAATGTGACGTCACTGGCGGCCGTTCGCATCCTGGCCGGCGTGATGAATCAGAGTAACGCGATCCAGCTTTCGGGTGGGCTGGGAAATTCGGATGCGCTCTATACGGAATTTAATTCGTTGTCGGTCAATAACGGGATGTATGCCGCGTACTTTCGGTTCTCGACGGCAGCCGGCGATCTCGGGTGGAACGTCGTCACGGCCAACGATAACGGCGCCGTGGCGACGCAAACCGTGACGCCAGTCGGCGTCGCGATCGCGGTCGATACGATTTACAAATTGCGGCTACGGTTTCAACGTGTGGCCGGTGTGCCTACGATCTTCGGTAGCGTGAACGACGGCGCCGAAGTCACGATCACGGGGAACGTCGGCCCTGGTACCACGCCGGCCGGCACGGTCGGTACGTATTTGGTGCCGTACCTTTCGATTCGGACACTCGCGGCGGCGCTCAAGTCGATTTGTTTTTCGCGTCAATGGATGACGTGGGGACTGGGGAATGAAGCATGATCTATACGAATTTGCCGTATATCCAGATCCCGAACACGACGAATCCGGGCGGCGCCGTGCCGACGTTTCGCGCGACTACCTCTTGTCCTGATGTCTCGCTCTGGCTTCTCGCGGCGGCCGTGGCGGGTTTTTTTCTGGCCCGCGCATTGAAGTAGAAGGGGAATCGATCATGAAGGTCAAGTACACACGGGTAGAGATCACGATCGCATCGGGCGCCGCCACGGGATCATCGGCCGCGAATCCGGCGATCGCAAACAAAAATTCGGCGATCATCGGGTTTGTCCCGACAGGACTGGCGACCTCGACCGGGTTTGGCCTGATCGAAACGATGACCCTGGTAACGGCTACAGGTGTCGTGACCGTAACGACGCGCGCCAACGTCGCGACGGCCGATCTGACGTTGGTCGTGATCGTCGCCACTCCGCAGAACAACTAGGCGCGCCGTGCCGACACGTCACGCGGAATCGTCGTGGCGGTCGCCGGAAGAATGGGCCGAAATTGTCAGGCAGGCGCGATCGATGGGATCGGACGGGTGTACGAACATCGTAGACACGTCCGTTCTCTGCTGCTATGAACACGACATAGCGTACCGAACGGGATCGGACTGGCAGGGGCGAAAGATCACACGGGCGGAAGCGGATCGCCGTTTCCGCCTCTGTAATCAATCGTTCGCAAAACTCGGTAAGTGGTCGCCGCGATCGTGGGTACGCTGGGCGATCGTACGAACCTTTGGACGTGGGGGCTGGTAATGGATGTAGCAGGATTGTTGTCAGAAGCGATCGCGGCGCTCAAGTCGTCCAGGGTGACGAAAAAGGCTAAACGCGATCTGATCGAGCGACTGACGGCCGCGCGGGATGCCACGATCGCGAAGCCGGCCGCCGAGTCACTCGCCGAGACGATCCGGCGTGAACGCATGGCGCCGTACGGGGGGCAGTAATGCTGAGAAAGATCCTCGGATCGCTTCTCCGACATGGAGCGACGGCGCTGGGCGGGATCGCGGCCGTGGGCGACGGTGACGACATGCAGCGGATCGCGGGGCTGGCCGTGGCGGCGCTGGGCGCGATCGTGTCACTGGTGAAGGCGGTACGCGAAGCGAAAGACGAAGCCGACACCGTACCGAAGATCAGCCGATGACGCCGGCCGACATTGACATTCTGCAATTGATCGCCAGTGCGGGATCGTTGGTGTCGATCCTGGTGATCGGTGCGAAGCTGGTCCGACATGCGGCGCGCGTCGAATTGAAGATCAATACGATGTGGGATTGGTGGCTATCAGAAAGAGACGATGCCTAAACTGAATGCGAACGGCGAATATATCGCTGGTGTCGGTGGTGGCGGCGGCCGGCTGCTGATTTCGATCGGATCTGATCCGATGGGAAACACCGTGCCGATCGGTGACACGATCCGCCCGCTGATCGCCGCGCGGCTGGGGGTCAATCCAGAAATCACAGAGGGCGCCGGCTGGTTCTGGATTAGTCCGACGAAGATCGCCGGCCAGCTATGCGCGGGTGGCGCCGTCGAAGCCTGCAGTACGTGGGTTTACGATCTGGTATCGGGCGTACTTGAAGGGCCGTACGGCGCTGGCGCGAATGACGGCCGGGGCGGCGGCGGGATCGCGTCCTGGTGGCTAGGGGGTACGGGCGTCTACTCGATGCGCGGCTGGTCCAGGGCGGCGGCCGGACTGCAGGCCGTGACCGATGACGGTAATACGATCATCACGCCAGATCGTCAGAACCCGATCGGGCTGGAAGTGATCGCGCCAGACGGACGCACGATCAAAAACATTATCACAACCGATTGGGCATCGTTCGTCACGACGGCAGACGGAATCCTACTCTGGTACGATCACGGGTCAAAACAACTACGCGCGGACGGCGCGCCGAATCCGATCCCCTCGCCCGTCGAAAACTACGGCGGCGCATTCACAACCGATCGCCACGGCCGGCGCTGGATCTTGAACGCGCAGAACGGTCTACTACTGCAGGCGTGGGATCAACCGATCGGTTACTGGATTTCTCAGGATGCGTTTAATTTCTGGAGTGACGTGCGCCGCTTGCCGAACGGGCAAATACGGATCGTGTCCAGCGAAACGCAGGGCGAATTGCCGGGAACCTTGCGCGTATTTGATCTGGACCTCGATGCCGGCATGATGACGCAGAACGGAACGCCGGCCGCGCTGTCACTGATCGATCTGCAGACCGGGCAACCGATCGATCCGGTGACCGTGCCGGCGCCGGTCAAAACCACGATCACAGTGATCGATCGCGCCACGGGCGCGCCGATTGCCACGATCGCGATCGTAGCGATCGCGGCCGGCGTGATCCTCTTGACTGCAAAGGATTGACACCATGCAAAAAGTAGTAGACGGTTTTTTATACGGCGCTGGCGGGACCTTTGCCTATGTCGTCATCACGCGATTAGTCGCCCTGATCTTCCCTTCGTGATGTGATGAACAATCGGACACTCGCACGATCGATCGCGATCATGGAGTCGTTCGATAAGATGCGACTGCAGACGTATCCTGGCACTGGGATCACGGCGTACCACTTATACGCGCAGGCTGCAAAGATCCCGATCGGTCAGGCTGTCTCTGAGATTATCGCCGCGTCGATCGTCGTACTTGAATACCGCGGTAAGTCGAAATCGGCGCG
>Ga0307505_10002217_pt1 | contig 13845 bp, 15 predicted proteins | sample 23_S_MG_FD_202183 | JGI IMG/M metagenome (GOLD analysis project Ga0307505, IMG submission 202183) | Soil microbial communities from Populus trichocarpa stands in riparian zone in the Pacific Northwest, United States - 23_S | ecosystem: Environmental > Terrestrial > Soil > Riparian zone > Trees...
CAATGCTGGTGCCCAGTGCCGCCACCATCTGCAGACGCGTGAAATACAGAAAAGTTGCCATTACCGCGACAATCAGCACGTACCCGCAGATGGCGAGCAGATAGGGCGAGCGAAACACCGCCTGCAACCCTTCCCAGGCGCCGCCGCCGATCACCGCGCGCTCGGCCGGCGCAGGGCCTTCTTCCGGACGCAGGCGCGCGAGCCAGCGGGCCGCGCCCAGCGCCAGCACCAGGAACCCGGCGCCGACCAGGAGGAGTGCCGGCGTGCCGAGCGGCCGCGCGAGCTGGCTCGCGAGCCAGGGGCCGAAGATCGCCCCCAGCGTGCCGCCCACGGCGATGGCGCCGAACAGGCGCTTCGCTTGCTCCAGCGGGAAGCGGTCCGCCATCAGCGCCCAGAACAGCATCGTGGCGAAGAGGTTGAACACGCTGAACCATACGTAGAACACCTGGCCGGTGCGCTGTCCGACGCTCTCGGGCGCGAGCACGAGCAGGCCATGGAACGCGACCAGCCCGGCGGCGAAGAAAAGGTAGGTCGCGTTGACGAACACGAGGCGCCGGAAGCGGCTCACCAGCCACCCGAACACCGGGTTGACCAGCAGGGTGACGGCGACGGTGCCGATGAAAAGCCACCGGATCGCCTCGATGCCGCGCTGCATGCCCAGCGCCTCGCGCGCCGGGCGCACCACCATCAGCGCCGTGAGCACGCAGAAGAAAAAGAGGCCCGCGACGAGGGCCGGCCCGGCTTCCTCGCGGCGGATGTTGGTGAAACGCTGCAGCAGGGCGTTCGTCGCGGTCCCGCCTGTCGGTATGCAGGCCGGGATTCTAACGGCGCGGAGACTAAGGCGCGCGCGCCCGGACGGATTCCGCCACGGGCGGCGGGCTCGTGAGCGGATCCGGCAAGGCCTGTTTCATCACGTAGCGCAGCGCGTAATCCAGCGTGTTCCTGCCGTAGGGCTTGGTGATGTAGCCGTCGGCCCCCAGCGCCAGGCCCTTGGCGACGTCCTCGGGCTCGTTCTTCGCCGTGAGCATGACGATCGGCAGGTGCGTGTAGGAAGGATGCCGGCGCAGCGTGGCCAGCACGGCGTAGCCGTCGCCGTCCGGCAGCCCGATGTCCAGGAAGATCGCGTCCGGCACGGACTTCAGCAATTCCGCATGCAGCGCCTTGACGCAATCGGCGGTGCGCGCGGCGTAGCCCGCGCTGGTCAGGCGCAGCACCGCGAGCGCGAGCTGGTCCGGATCGTCCTCGACGACGAGGGCCACGGTGGCTTTCGGCGACTTGCGGCTCGGTGGCCGGTTGGCGATGCGCTCGTAGGCGACGTACACGCCGAGGCGCGACAGCGAGATGTCGGCGAAGGAGACTTCGGACTCCGCGTTCTCCAGGTCCTCGGCGCCGGCGGGCGGCGGCTCGACCTTGCGCGCGATCTCGTCGAGGCTAACGTCCGCGGCCGAGATCGATTCGATCAGGCGCAGCGCCTCGAACTCGGTGAGCCACTCGTCGACCCGGGGTCCCGGATACTTCGCGAGGTAGCTGCGGATGACTTCCGGGTAGCCGGCGAACTCGACCATCCCCAGGATGCGGCGGTAGTCGGCGGGAAGCGGCAGGGACTCGCGGCGCGCCCAGAGCGAGCGCCCCTCGGAGGTGAGTCTGTAGAACCTTCTTTCCTTGCCCATGCTACGGTTCCTCGGGGAACGTAGTGGGGAAATACTGCGCTCAATAGCGCGGCATGACAAACGAGGGGCAGGCCGACAAGGCCGCGGAATTATCTTTTCGTATCGTCGATTTGCAAGGCTGTGTCAGACGGCGACAGCGCATGCTTATCCGTACGTCCACAAAACACCGCGCGCGCCGGGGCGTAGCGCGCTTTGCCGCTCAGCGGAACTCGGCGCACACCTGCTCGTAGCGGTATCTCTGTTTCAGCTGGCCGTTGAACTCGAAGATATCCAGCGTCTTCTCGTACGCCGCGCGCGTGATCGTCACGTGCGGCGTCCAGCAGCCGAGCTTCTGGTAGGTGGCGATGCAATCGGCCAGCACCTGCTCGTCGATCTCCGGGAAGTAGGGCTTCTGCGCCCTGGCGATCTCGGCGGCGGGCGCCGAAGCCACGTAGGCGCGCGTCTTGCGGTACGCGCGCAGGAACGCCTGCGCCATGTCGCTCTCGAGCCACGCCGGCGTCGCCGCCAGGCTGGAGAAACCGCAAGGCCCGATCAGCGGCCCGGCCTGGCCCACGATATGCCCCACGCCGTCGGCCTGCAGCTGCTGCGGGAACGGGCCTTGCTGGTGAACGTACTGCCCCCGGCCCTCGCGAAAGGCCTTGTCGATGTCGGCGGGGCCGCCGGGGGTGATGAGCTTGATCCTGGAATAGTCGATCCCCGCCTTGTGGCAGGCGTACCTGAACATCGCGTGCGGCTGCCCGCCCTTGAAGCTGACCAGTTCCGCGCCTTCCAGTTTGTTCCAGGAAAAAGCCGGGTCCGCGTTGCGCGAGGCGAGGAAGAATCCGTCCATCTCGTTCACCTGGGCGAAATGCACCGCGAACGGAGTCTCCCCCTTGTCGAGCGTGACGAACCCCTGGCTCAGGGCCGTCTGGACGACGTGCGCGGAGCCGTTGCGCAGCGCTTCGAGCGCCGACACGCCCGGCGGCGACACCGACCAGTCGGGCTCCAGGCCCTCGGCCTCGAGGAAGCCGCCCGACATGGCGGAAATGAGCGGCGAGTAGAAAGCGGAAAACAGGGTGAACTGGATGTTGATCCTGGCCACGGGCGGTGCTCCTCTTGTGCAGACCGCGATTCTACCCAGCGTGGTGTTCAGGCAGATGAAACTGTAGGATCATCCACGCTCCTCCAATCGGAAAACGCGAAGGAAACGCACCATGGGCAGATCGACGGACAAGAACCGCCGCAACCGCATGCGCAAGCAGAAGATCAAGAAGGGGCTGCGCAACAAGAGCAGGCAGCAGCAGAAGGCCGGCGCGGCGAAGTAGTCGCCTCGCCCGGGAGAAAGCCATGCAGACCGCAGCGCTCGCCAGCGACGTGGAAACGCTGGAAAGGCTCAACAAGGGCTACGTGGACGCGGTGCAGAACTCCGACGTGCGCTGGTTCGACCAGCACTTGACGCAGGACTTCCTCAACACCAACCCGGACGGCACGCTGGTGGACCGCGCCGGCTTCCTCGAGCGCGTCGCGAAGCCCGCCGGCGTCAAGGGCCTGGCGCCGCAGGAGGTGAAGATCCGCCTGATGGGCGACTTCGCCATCATCCACGCGAGGACCGTCTACCGCCTCTCCGACGGCCGCGCCGGCGCCGGGCGCTACACCGACATCTGGGCGCGCCGCAACGGCCGCTGGCTGTGCGTCGCCGCGCACGTCACGCGGGGCTGATCGGTGAGACAATCCGGCCCATGGACGAAGCCGAGCAGCAAGCCAAGCGCCAGCGCCTGCGGGAACTGCTGGCGATCCCCGATCGCCAGCGCACCGACGAGCAGTGGGACGAACTGAACGACCTGGAAATCATGTTCGCGGCGGGCAACCGCGAAGGCGCGCCGATGCCGCGCCAGCCGGGCATGCCCTCGCAGCCCGGCGGCTACCCCCGCCCCGGCGGCGGCGGCCAGAACCAGAACCGCAACAAGCAGGGCCGCAAGTTCCACCACCGGCCCCCGAAGCGCAACGGGCCGCCCGATCGCTAGCATGAAGGGCTTCCTCGCCGCCGCAGCGCTCGCGTTCGCCGGCCTGGCGCAGGCGCAGGAAGCCTATCCCTCGAAGGCCATCAAGCTGATCGTGCCGTTCACGCCGGGCACCGGCATGGACATCCTCGCGCGCACGCTCGGGCCCGGGTTGACGGAAAAATGGAAGGTGCCGGTGGTGGTGGAGAACCGCCCCGGCGCGAGCGGCAACATCGGCACCGAGGCGGTGGCGAAGTCGCCCGCCGACGGCTACACCGCGATGGTCACCGCCAGCACGCTGGTGATGAACCGCAGCCTGTTCAAGAGCGTGCCCTACGATCCGGTGAAGGACTTCACGCCGGTGGCGCTGCTCGCGGTGGGCAGCCTCGCGCTGGTGACCCACCCCGCGGTAAAGGCGGACAACGTGCGCGAGCTGGTGGCGCTGGCACGCGCCAACCCGGGCCGCCTGGACTACGCCTCACCGGGCAACGGCACGCCGCACCACCTGGCGATGGAACTGTTCAAGCAGCAGACCGGCACGCGCATGGTGCACATCCCGTACAAGGGCACCGGCCCGGCGACCCAGGACCTGGTCGGCGGCCAGGTGCAGCTCATGTTCCTCACCGTGCACGTCGCGTTGCCGCTGGTGCAGGCGGGGCGGCTGAAGATGCTCGCCGCCGGCGGCACCGAGCGCTCGAACGCCACGCCGCAGGTGCCCTCGCTCGCGGAAGCTTCCGGCATCCGCGACATCGACACCGACATCTGGTTCGGCATTTACCTGCCGGCGGGCGCGCCGCCGGAAGCGGTGGCGAAGCTGAACGCCGAGCTGAACGCGCTGCTCAAGCAGCCCGCCACCGGCGCAATCCTCGCCAGGCAGGGCCTGCAGGCGATGGGCGGGACGCCGGAGCGGTTGGCGCAACTGACGAGCGCCGACGCCGAGCGCTGGGCGCGCGTGGTGCGGGAGGCGGGCATCCAGCCCGACTGAGCAGGGGATTCGCCTGGGTCACATCCTGATCGTCGGCGGCGGCATCGGCGGCCTGACCCTCGCGCTCGAACTGCGCCGCCTCGGCATCGCCTGCCGCGTGTTCGAGTCCGCCCCGGAGATCCGGCCGGTCGGCGTCGGCGTGAACCTGCTGCCGCACTCGACGAAGATTCTCGCCGGCCTGGGCCTGGAGCCGGCGCTCGCCGCCGTCGCCGTCGAGACCGCGGAATCGCGCTTCTACAACCGCTTCGGGCAGCTCATCCACGCGGAGCCGCTGGGCCGGCGCGCGGGGCTGGACTGGCCGCAGTACTCGATCCACCGCGCCGACCTGCACCGCGCGCTCCTCGAGCACGCGGGCGAGGTGGAGCTCGGCAGGCAGTGCACGGGGTTCGCGCAGGACGCGGAGGGCGTGACGCTTTCGTTCGCCGACGGCTCGGACGCGCGCGGCGCCGCCGCCATCGGCTGCGACGGCATCCACTCGGCGCTGCGCCGGCAACTGGTCCCCGCCGACGGCGAGCCGCGCTACTCGGGCGTCAACATGTGGCGCGGCGTGACGCGCTGGCCGGCCTGGCTCGGCGGCGCCGCCATGGTGCGCGCCGGCTGGCTCGCCACCGGCAAGATGGTGCTCTATCCCATCCGCCGGCACGGCGACGGCACGCAGCTGCTCAACTGGGTGTTCGAGATCGAGACGCCGCGCCACCGGCAGTGGGACTGGAACCGCAAGGCGAAGGTGGAGGATTTCTTCGCGCACGTGGCCGACTGGAAATTCGACTGGCTGGACGTCCCCGCCATGCTGCGCGCCTCCGAACTGGTGCTGGAGTACCCGATGGTGGACAAGGACCCGCTCGAGCGCTGGACGCAGGGCCGCGTCACGTTGCTGGGCGACGCCGCGCATCCCATGGTGCCGCGGGGATCGAACGGGGCGGGGCAGGCGATCCTCGACGCGCATGCGCTCGCCGAGGAACTCGCGCGTGCTGCGCCGCCGCAGGCGCTCGCCGCCTACGAGGCGCGACGCCTGGCGCCCACCACCAACGTGGTGCTGGAGAACCGGCGCAATCCGCCCGACGCCATCCTGCGCGAAGTCTACGAGCGCACCGGCGACCGGCCTTTCGTCAGGATCGAGGACGTGATCGGCGCGGCGGAACTGCGGGAGATCATGGAGCGCTACCAGAAGGTCGCGGGGTATGATCGCGCTGCGCTTCAACAACGGGAGGGAACCAGATGAGCCAGGTCCAACCGTGGGGTCTGCTCGCCGGGCGGCTGCTGCTCGCCTACATGTTCGTCTACGCGGGCTACGGCAAGATCGCGAATTTCGCCGGCGCCGCCAAGTACATGGCCTCGAAGGGCATGCCGATGGTGGAGCCGCTGCTGGTGGGCGCCATCATCGTCGAGCTGGTCGGCGGCCTGATGCTGGCGGCGGGCTGGAAGGCGCGCTGGGCGGCGTGGGCGATCTTCCTGTTCATCATCCCGGCCACCGTCATCTTCCATCCGGCCTGGGCCGATCCGGCCCAGGTGATCTCGTTCAACAAGAACCTCGCCATCATGGGCGGCATGCTCTACGTCGCGCTCGTGGGGCCGGGCAGGCTGAGCTTCGACAAGTCCTAGGAGAACGCATGAGCATCGTCCGACACGATTCCGGCCCGCTGCTGTCGCTGGCCGTCGAGAACGGCAACACCGTCTACCTGGCGGGCATCGTCGCGAAGAACCTGAAGAACGACGTCAAGGGCCAGACCGAGGAAGTGCTGGCGGAGATCGACCGGCTGCTCGCCAAGGCCGGGTCGCACAAGTCCAAGCTCCTGCAGGTGACCATCTGGGTCAACGACATCCGCCACCGCGCGGCGATGAACGAGGCGTACACGAAGTGGGTGGACCCGAAGAACCTGCCGGGCCGCGCCTGCATCGAGGCAAAACTGGCCGATCCCAACGCGCTGGTCGAGATCATGGTGACCGCGGCGAAGTAACGTCGCCGCGGCCCCGGGCGGGGGGGCTAGCTCCCGCGCTTGTAGACGATCTTCTTCTCGCCGCCGTCGCAGGTGCCGACGACCTTGCCGCCGTCCTCGGGGGCGTCCTTGGCCACGATGGTGGTGGTGAATTTCGTGACGCCGTTCTTGGTGATCTTGGCGTCGATCTCGGCCTTCAGCTCGGCGCAGTCCTTGCGCTGGGCGAAGGCGGGGCTGGCGGCAAGGGCGAGGGCAAGGGCGAGTGCGGTGGTTCTGACCATCTGTTTTCTCCCGGGTTAGTCGAACTGCGGCGCTATTGTGCCCCCGCGCCGCGGGGCGCGGAAGTGGCTTAGTACCGCCCGCCGCGAACGAAGCGCGCGATTCCGGCCGCCACCTCGGCCTCCAGGCCGTGGAACGCGTGCGGCGAGCGGCCTTCGCAGGCGTCGGCGCGGCCCGGGATGCCGCCCGAGACCACCGCCACCTGGGAGCGGGTGCCCTTGTAGCGGTTCGCGATGCCCCGGGCGCCCCCCGGCGGGGAGCGAAAGCAGCCGTCCTGCGCGTGGCTCACCACCAGCAGCGGCGCGCGGATGTCCTCCAGCCGGTTGTCCTGCACCGTCTGCGCGGTCCAGGCCTTGCGGCCGCCGGCGGTGCCCACCGTGACCGGCGAGGTGAGCACGACGCCGTCGAGGTCCGCCAGCCGCGACGCGGCGTTCGCCGCGGAGATCGCGCCGCGGCTGGTGCCGACGACCCATACCGGCACCTTCAGCCGTGCGCGCAGGTCGGCCACCACCTTGCCGAGGTCCCCGGCGTGCGCCGGCTGCGCGCGAAAGCCGCCGAGTCCGTCTTCGCCCGCATGGTCGCTCGGGGCGTCCACCAGGGCGGTGGCGAAGCCCTCGCGCTGGAACGATTCCTGCGAGCGGATGAGCGAATTGCCCTTCAGTTTCTGCGCGCAGCCCTTCGCGTCCAGGTCCGCGTGCCCGCCGCCGCCGGGGAGGAGGACGAGGGCTGCGGTGGCCTTCGTCGGGACGGTGAGGGCGTAGCGGGTGGTGGTGTTGCCGTGGGTCTGCAGCGTGATCACTTCCCCGCAGGCGAGGGCAGCGAAGGGCAGGCAGAGCAGCAGGGCGGCGGTGGTCTTCACAGCATCTCCAGCGGGCGTGAGTTTCCGGGCGGGGGGAAAGCCCCGTCGAGCTCGGCGAGCGCCTGCGCATCCAGCTTCAGGTCCAGCGCCTTGCGGTTCTCGCGCACGTGCGCCAGGGTCGCGGCCTTCGGAATCGACACCACGGCATCGTGGCGCAAGGTCCACGCGAGCGCCACCTGGGCGGGCGTAGCGCCGATCCGTTTCGCTACGTCCTTCAGGATCCTGTTGTCGAGGATGCGGCCCTGCTCCACCGGCGAGTAGGCCATGACGGAGATACTGTTCTTCGCGCACCAGGGCAGGAGGTCGAACTCGATGCCGCGGCGCGAGAGGTTGTAGAGCACCTGGTTGGTGACGCAGGACTTGCCGCCGGGCAGGGCAGCCAGCGTCTTCATCTCATGGAGATCCAGGTTGCTGACGCCCCAGGAACGAATCTTCCCCGCGGCGAGCAGATCCTCGAAGCCGCGCAGCGTTTCCTCCAGCGCGAAGGAGCCCATCCAGTGCAGCAGGTAGAGGTCGACGGCCTCGACGCGAAGCCGCTTGAGGCTCGCTTCGCAGGAGCGCACCACGCCTTTGCGGCTCGCGTTCGAGGGCAGCACCTTGGTGACGAGGAACACCTGGTCGCGCTGCCCGGCGATGGCTTCGCCCACCAGCGACTCCGAGCGCCCGTCGCCGTACATCTCCGCGGTGTCGATCAGCGTCATGCCGAGCGCGATGCCTTCGCGCAGCGCCGCGAGTTCTTCGGCGCGGCGCGCGGGAGCGTCGCCCATGTTCCAGGTGCCCTGGCCGAGCCGCGGCAGCGCCACCTAGCGCACCTTGCCGACCGCCATGCCCGTCGCCTCGTCGACCAGCGTGAGGGTGCAGGGCGCGGGCTCCATCGCCGCCTCGATGCGGTAGCGCCCGCCCGGGGCCAGCGTGACGTCGACCTCGCGCTGGAAGCTCTGCGCGTCGCCGATCATGATGCTCAGGTTGACCTTGCAGAACAGGCCCAGCGTCCTGCGTCCCGGTGCCACCTGGAGCGACGACGAGGCGAAGAACACCGGCTTGCCTTCGAGGTGGTTGACGCGCGCCTCGCAGAGGGGATTGCCGTCCTGGCCGCATTGCGCCGCATTGACGCGCAGGGATTGGACGATCGCGGGCTGCGGGCCGACGGGCGCGCCGGCGCAGCCGGCGAGGAGGAGGGACATGACGACGAGGCGGTGGCGGCTCATGCGCTATTCGAACAGGGCGAGCACCCCGTCCAGTCCCGCATAGTTTAAGGCGCAGTCGGCCTTTTCCTGCACCAGGGGCTTCGCCCGGAACGCCACCGAGGTCCCGGCGAGCGCCATCATCGGCAGGTCGTTGGCGCCGTCGCCGATCGCCACCGTCTCGCGGCCGGCACGCCCGAGCACCCGGAAGAAAGCCGCCTTTGCTGTGCCATCCACGATGTCCCCGGCCAGTTCTCCGGTGAGCCTGCCGTCCGCCATCCCCAGGTTGTTGGCGAGGGTGAAATCCAGCCCCAGGCGCCTCTGCAGCCGGTCGGTGAAAAAAGTGAAGCCGCCGGAGACCAGCAGCAGCTTCACGCCGTGCTTGCGGCAGGCCGCCACCAGTTGCTCCGCGCCGGGCGTGAGCCGCAGCCGGTCGTCGTAGACCCGCTGCAGCGCCTCCACGCTCAATCCCTTCAGCATCCCCACGCGCCGCTCCAGGCTTTCCGCGTAGTCGATCTCGCCGCGCATCGCCTGCGCGGTGATGGCGGAAATTTCCGCCTTCTTCCCCGCCAGGTCGCCCAGCTCGTCGATGCACTCGATGGTGATCAGCGTGGAGTCCATGTCCATCGCCAGCAGCTTCAGGCCGGCGAAGCGCAGGCCCTCGGGCCGCAGTGCCCAGTCGAGGCGCTGCGCGCCGCAGTAGGCGAGGACCCCGGGCGTGGCGGCGGCCTCGCGCAGCCGGAAGGCGCGCGCGCCCGCCGGTTCCACGGCCAGCGCGCCGGAGAGGCGCGCCGCCTCCGCGGCCTGCTCCGCGCTCGCGGGCTGCACGACGAGGTTCACGCGGCGAGCTGCATGAACAGCGCCTTCACCGCCCGCGCGCGCTCCTGCCAGGCGGGCATCTTCGCCGTCAGGCGCAGCTTCTCCGGGCCGGTGAGCCGCAGGTCCTTCCGGCGCTGCACCAGCGCGATGATCTTCGCGCCGTCGATGGGCGGGTGCTTCTCGAACTGCAGCTGCACCGCCTCGTGCGTGGCGTCGACCCGCGCCACGCCCACCGGCTTCGCCGCGATGCGCAGCGCGTGGCACTCGAGCAGGGCGCGCGCCGCCTCGGGCAGTTCGCCGAAGCGGTCCACCAGCTCCTCGCGCAGCTCGTCGAGCTGCTCGCGCGATTCGCAGTTGGCCATGCGCTTGTACAGGGTCAGCCGCTCGTGCACGTCGCTGCAGTACGCATCGGGCAGCAGCGCCGGGGTATGCAGGTTGATCTCGGTGGCGATGTCCAGGGGCTGCGCCAGGTCCACGTGGCGCCCGGATTTCAGCGCGCGCACCGCCCGGTCGAGCATCTGCGCGTACAGGTTGAAGCCGATCTCCTGGATCTCGCCGGACTGCGATTCGCCGAGCACCTCGCCCGCGCCGCGGATTTCCAGGTCGTGCATGGCGAGATAGAAGCCCGAGCCCAGCTCCTCCATCGCCTGGATCGCCTCCAGGCGCTTCTTGGCGCCGGTTGAAAGCGCTTCCTCGGGCGGGGTGAGCAGGTAGGCGTAGGCCTGGTGGTGCGAGCGTCCCACGCGCCCGCGCAGCTGGTGCAGTTGCGCGAGGCCGAACTTGTCGGCGCGGTGGATGACGATGGTGTTGGCGGTAGGCACGTCGATGCCGGTCTCGATGATGGTGGTGCACAGCAGCAGGTTGGAGCGCTGCGCGTAGAAGTCGCGCATCACGCGCTCCAGTTCCCGCTCGCGCATCTGGCCGTGCGCCACCGCGATGCGCGCCTCGGGAAGGAGCTTCGCCAGGCGCTCGCGCATCGACTCGATGGTGTCCACCTCGTTGTGCAGGAAGTACACCTGGCCGCCGCGCTTGAGTTCCCGCAGCGCCGCCTCGCGGATCAGGCCCTCGGAGAACGGCGCGGCGAAGGTCTTGATCGCCAGGCGCCGCTGCGGCGCGGTGGCGATCACCGAGAATTCGCGCAGGCCCTCCAGCGACAGGGCGAGCGTGCGCGGGATCGGCGTGGCGGTGAGGGTGAGCACGTCCACCTCGGCGCGCAGCGCCTTCAGCGCCTCCTTCTGCCGCACGCCGAAGCGGTGCTCCTCGTCGATGATGGCGAGGCCGAGGCGCTCGAACTTCACGTCCTTCGACAGCAGCTTGTGGGTGCCGATGAGGATGTCGACTTCGCCCGCGGCGAGCGCCTTCAGCGTGGCGCCGGCCTCCTTGGCCGAGCGGAAGCGCGACAGCTCGGCGATCCTCACCGGCCAGTCGGCGAAGCGGTCCGAGAAGGTCTGGAAGTGCTGCTCCACCAGCAGCGTGGTGGGGCAGAGGAGCGCCACCTGCTTCCCGTCGGCCACCGCGATGAAGGCCGCGCGCAGCGCCACCTCGGTCTTGCCGAAGCCGACGTCGCCGCAGATCAGGCGGTCCATCGGCTTGCCGGTCGCCATGTCGGCGGCCACCGCCTGGATGGCGGCGGCCTGGTCGCCGGTCTCCTCGAAGCCGAAGCCGTCGGCGAAGGCATCCAGGTCGTGCGCCTGCACGCGGAAGGCGTGGCCCTCGCGCGCCGCGCGCCGCGCATAGAGCGCGAGCAGTTCCGCGGCGGTGTCGCGCACCTGCTTCGCCGCGCGCGCCTTCGCCTTGTCCCACTGGCCGCTGCCGAGTTTGTGCAGCGGCGCGGCTTCGGCTTCGGCGCCGGAATAGCGCGAGATCACGGCCAGCTGCGACACCGGCACGTAGAGCTTGTCGCCGCCCTCGTACGCGAGGTGCAGGAATTCGGTCGGCCCTTCGCCCAGGTCCATGCCGATGAGCCCCTGGTAGCGCCCGATGCCGTGCTGCGCGTGCACCACCGGGTCGCCGATGCGCAGCTCGGAGAGGTCGCGCAGCATGCCTTCGACCGAGCTTTGCTTCTTCGCGTCGCGGGCGCGCCGCCGCACGGTACCGGCATACAGCTCGGCTTCCGTGACCACGCACCAGCCTTCGCCCGGCAGCGCGAAGCCGGCGGCGAGCGGCGCCACGGCGATGGCGAAGCGCTCCTGCGATTGCAGCCAGGCGGCGAAGTCCGCGCAGGGCGCGGGCTGCAGGCCGTATTCGGCGAAGTAGCCGAGCATGGTCTCGCGCCGCCCCGGCGATTCGGCCGCCACCAGCACGCGCTGCGGGGACTGCGCGAGGAAGGCCTTGAAGGCGGCGAGCGGATCCTGCGCGCGCCGGTCCACCGCCAGCGCGGCTAGCGGCGCGCTCGCCAGGCCCGCTTCGAGCGCCACGCGCCGCAGCCCGCCCGCGGCGGCGTGGAATTCCTCGGCCGGCACGAACACCTGCGCCGGCGGCAGCAGGGGCCGCTCGCGCTCGCCGCCGAGGAGGCGATGGCGGGAACTGGCGTCGCGCCAGAAGGCATCGACCGCCGCCGGCACGTCGCCGTGGCGCGCGAGCGCGGCCTGCTTCGGCAGGTAGTCGAACAGCGTCGCCACCGCGTCGAAGAACAGGGGCAGGTAATACTCGATGCCGGCGGCGGCGATGCCGCTGGAGACGTCGCGGTACAGGCCCTTCTTCGACGGATCGCCTTCGAAGACCTCCCGGAAGCGGGTGCGGAATTTCGCGCGCCCCGCTTCGTCGAGCGGGAATTCGCGCGCCGGCAGCATGCGCACTTCCTTCACCGGATACAGCGTGCGCTGCGTGTCCACGTCGAAGCTGCGGATGCCGTCGATCAGCTCGTCGTCGAGGTCCAGCCGGTAGGGCAGCTGGCTGCCGGTGGGAAACAGGTCGATCAGCCCGCCGCGGATGCAGAACTCGCCCGGCGCCACCACCTGCGTGACATGGTGGTAGCCCGCGGTGGCGAGCTGCGCCTTGAGCGCGTCGAGGTCCAGGCGCTTGCCCTGCTCAAGGAAGAACGTGCGCGCGGCGAGGTAGGCGGGTGGGCAGAGGCGCACCAGTGCGGTCTGCGCCGGCACCACGGCGAGGTCGAAGTCGCCGCGCTGGATGCGGTACAGCGTCGCCAGGCGTTCGGACACCAGGTCCTGGTGCGGCGAGAAGCTGTCGTAAGGCAAGGTCTCCCAGTCCGGCAGCAGGCACACGCGCAGCCGCGGCGCGAACCAGGCGACCTCCTCGACCAGGCGCTGCGCGTCCTGCGCGCTGGCGCTGATCACCACCAGCGGGGCCGCCTCGGCGGCCAGGCGGCACACGGCGAGCGCGTCCGCCGAGCCCGCCATCGGAGCGTCATGGGGGGTCACGGGGAGCGGTTCGCGGAGCATGCCGAAACGAATTATACTTTCTTGAATTCATGGAGTTTTTGCGTTGACCTGCTTTGCGCTGATCCCGGCTGCCGGCAGCGGCAGCCGCCTCGCCGGCGCGCAGCCCAAGCAGTACCTCGACCTCAACGGCAAGCCGATGCTGTGGCATGCGGTCGCCGCAGTGTGCCGGCCGCCGGTGGAAACGGTGTTCGTGGTGCTCGCCCCGGGCGACGCGCATTTCCCGCGGCACGACTGGGGCGCCTTCGCCGGCAAGCTGGAGCCCCTGTATTGCGGCGGCGAGTCGCGCCGCGACTCGGTCTGCAACGGCCTGGTGGCCTCGATGGCGGCGGTGGACGCGGACGACTGGGTGCTGGTGCACGACGCCGCGCGCCCCTGCCTGCCGGCGGCGGACCTCGAGCGGCTCTTCGCGGAGTGCCGCGGCGACGAGATCGGCGGCCTCCTCGCGCTGCCCGCGGCCGACACCGTGAAGCGCGCCGCCAAGGACGAATCGGGCGCGGTGCGCGTGGCCGGCACCGAGGACCGCGAGCTGCTGTGGCTGGCGCAGACGCCGCAGATGTTCCGCGCCGGGCTGCTCGCCGAGGCATTGCGCCGGGCGCGCGGCACGGTCACCGACGAGGCGAGCGCGGTGGAGGCGATGGGCCTCAGGCCGCGCCTGGTGCCGGGCAGCCGCGAAAACCTCAAGGTCACGTATCCTGAAGACGTGGCTATCGCCGCGGCGATCCTCAGGGCGAA
>Ga0307505_10002218_pt1 | contig 13842 bp, 12 predicted proteins | sample 23_S_MG_FD_202183 | JGI IMG/M metagenome (GOLD analysis project Ga0307505, IMG submission 202183) | Soil microbial communities from Populus trichocarpa stands in riparian zone in the Pacific Northwest, United States - 23_S | ecosystem: Environmental > Terrestrial > Soil > Riparian zone > Trees...
GCCGAGCGCCGGACCGTGCGTCTTGAGCGACGTCTCGAAGCCCTGCAACTGGTTCTTCAGGGAGCCGTCGAAGGCCTGCACGTTCTCGGTGACCCGCTGCGCAAGCGCAGTGGTGTCGGAGGCGATGCGGTCGGCAATCTGGTTGCCGTGGCGTGCGATGGCTTCTTCCGAGGCGGCGAGGCGCACGGTGAGCACCTCGTGGACTTCGTTGCCCTTGCTGGAGATGGCTTCGACCAGCCGCTCCATCGAATTGTTCATGCTCTCGGTCAGGCGCGCGGTGCGCGAGTCGAGGGCGTTTGCGACTTCGACGCCGACTTGGCCGAGGCGCTCGGCAAGTTCGGTGCCGCGTACGGAGAAGGAGGTCAGCACGTTGTCGGCGGCGTCGGCGGCCTGTGTGCGGGCGGTCTCCGCCTGCATCAGGAATCCGTCGGTGAGGCGCGTCGTCGATTCCGTGAGCGAAGCGTTGATGCGGTCGGTCGCTTCCGTGAGCGTACGGTCGATGTTGGTGGCGACACCTTCCACGTCGATGCTGAAGCTCTCATGCGCGCCGCCGATGGCTTCGCGCAGGCGCGTGCCGTGCGAGACGATGGCGTCGCGCTCGCTCTGCAATTCGTCGACGAGCGCGCGGACTCGCAGTTCGTTTTCGTCATAGGCGCGTTCGAGGGTCGCGACTTCGTTGCGGACCATCGTTTCGAGTTCCGAGGCTCGGGCGATGGCGCGTTCGATACCGTCGCCGAGGGCGGCGACTTCGCGGCGGATGGCTTGGCTCACGCTGACGACGGCGTCGGTGGAAACGCCCTCGGGCTCGGCGAGGCGAAGCGTCACTTCCGTCATGGCGCGGGAGACGAGGCGCATCTCCTGCGTGCGGCGGACCATGGCGGCGATCGTGAAGAAGAGTACGGGCGGCAGGGCGACGGTGGCGAAGAACAGCCAGAAATAGGGAAGGTCGATGAGATCGAGCAGGCCGGAGGTTTGCGAGATGTCCGAATAGGCGCGCGAGTAGCCGATCAGGATCGCCATCACCACCCACCAGGCGGATGCGATGGCGGCGACGTAGAGCGGCATGCGCGGCGGGCGCGCATGGAGCGCGCCGAGAATCTGTCCGACCGACTGGCGGTCGTCGTTGGCGGGTGAATGGGATACGCGGCGCCCGACGGGGCGTCGGCGCATGCCGGGCTCGTCCATCATCGCCGAGGAGGGAGGTACAGGCATGGTGCCGCTGCGGCGTATGTCGTCGGTAGCGGCCGGCTTTGCCGGTTCAACCGCCGGGGCATCGCCCATCTGCAACGCTTCCTCGATCGCAGACAACGCCGCCTGCGTCGGATCCTGAGTCTTCCGTGGAGTCTTCGCCATGTCGACCGCGCCTCCGGGCCGTACGCTCTACGCTCGGCCGGCGACATACCGGTCGAGCTTCATTCCGAATGAGCGGCACGCCGCACAAGCTTCCGCTTCATGCAGCTACCGCCCGTGAATTTTGTTTGGCACCGCGGCGCGCCAGCCCTCGAAAACGCCAGTACACCGGGACACCCGTCCACCGCACCGGTATCCTAGACCGCTCCTCGCGGCTGGGGAACGAAGTCGTTAGGGCTTTTTTAAACATCGTTAACACCTTGTTGACCATGGGGATCGAGCATTCCCAAGGCTTGCCAGATGCTTGCCGATGGGTTTGGGCGGAAAAGCGGCAAGACGGGGAACCGTGGACAGATTGCGGCGGACCCCTTGGCGGGAAAGGGCCGGCCGCGTTTTCCACAGGCTCTTGAGCCTCCCTTTACCCGCCGCATCGCATGGTGATCGGGAGGCAGGTTTCATCCATGCGGAAGGCGGCGGCAGAGCAGGGCGCGACGCAATCGGGCGCGATCGATCTCGCGCATCTGGAGCGCGCGACCTTCGGCGACCGGACGCTCCGGCGCGAGGTGCTCTCGCTTTTTCAGCGTCAGGCCGCGACGCTCGGGGCCGAACTGGCGCAGGCCGACGGCAACCAGGCGCGCGCGGATATTGCACATCGGTTGCGCGGGGCGGCACTTGGTGTGGGAGCGACGGGCGTGGCCGAGGCGGCCGCGGCCTTCGAGCGAGCCCCCGAAACTGCCGCTCAACGCACCGAGGCGCTTTCGCGTCTTGCCGCCCGGATCGCCGAGGCGCGGGCCGCGATTGCGGACATAATCGCGTCCGATTGACCGCGCCTTGAGGCTCGCCTTTGCGGCCACGCCCCTATATAGGGTGCGGCCTCTTCTTCATTCTTCCAATCCGCACGAAGGCAATGCCCAAGATCATCTATATCGAGCACGACGGAACCGAACGCGCCGTCGATGCGGAAGTGGGTGCGACCGTCATGGAGACGGCGATCCGCAACAGCGTGCCCGGCATTGTCGCCGAATGCGGCGGCGCCTGCTCCTGCGCCACCTGCCATGTGCATGTGGATGAAGCGTGGAGCGAGAAGGTCGGTCCGCCCTCGCCGATGGAAGAGGACATGCTCGACTTCGCCTTCGACGTGCGTCCGACCTCGCGGCTTTCGTGCCAGATCAAGGTGACGGACGAACTCGACGGGCTGATCGTGCGGACGCCCGAGCAGCAGGGTTAAGCTGCTTTCTCCTCCGCCGTCATGAATTGCTCCCAGTAGCCTTCCGCCGGCACGGTCTGCTCGACGATATCCACGAGGATTCCGGACGGATCGATGGTCATGAAGCGGCGCTGGCCCCAGGGCTCGTCGTGCAGGTCATAGGTAATCGCCGTCCCCTGCTTGCGAAGGGCCGTGAGCGTCTTCGCCGCGTCATCGACCTGGACCGTCACGATCATACCGCGACCGTCGAACGCCTCCGGTCCGGGCGGGCTGGTCGGGTGATCGGATGACATGAAGCCGAGGCTGATCTCGCCGCTTGCGCGCGTGCCGAGCATGACGACCCAGTTCGCCTCGAAGATCACTTCAAGATCGAAATGCGAAACGTAGAAGTCGCGGGTCGCGCGCAGATTCTTTGTGGTGATGAGCGGATAGGCGGAGAGCACTTTCATTGCATCAATCCTTCAGCGGGAGGGATACGCGCGTCAGCCATTCCGAGGCGGGCAGTTCGCGCGGGTTGTTGAGATATTCCTCGAAGCAGGGATGGTCGCCCGCTTCGCGTCCGCTTTGCGGCAGCCACTCGCGGAAGAGATAGCGATAGGGCTGCTCCAGTTCGGCGTAAGGTCCCTTGTGCAGGACGCTCGCGCACAGCATCGACGGGATGTCGATGGCATGAACGTCGCTGTCGAGCGTAGCGTCCGGCGCGAGCACCAGACCCGCTTCGGAACGCAGATCCTTTTTCGCGATTGTTTCGGGGTCGTCGTAGTAAATGCCGATCGAGCGCGTCGCGGGTCCGAGCAGGCCGCGTGCGCCGGCCCAGGCGTAGATGCGCTCGAAGGCGTGGCCGATTTCCTGATAGTCGCCGTGATGAGTGACGGCGGCGAGGCGTACGCCCTCGAAGGGCGCGATCTCGACCTTGTACATAATGACAGGCTCCTTCTGGCGGGCGGGCGCGGGCGGAACGAGACGGCCGCGCAGGCGATAGGCGCCGGGCGGCACGCCGTAGTCGGCGGCGAAGGCGCGCGAGAAGGCGGCGAGCGTCCCGTAGCCCGCACGCTTCGCGACGCGCTCGAGCGGTGCGTCGTCGCGGGTGAGTTCGACCGCGGCGCGGTGCAGACGCAAGCGGCGCACGGTGTCCGCCACCGTCTCGCCGGTGGTTTCCCGATAAATGCGGTGGAAGTGCCAGGGCGAGAAATGCGCGACCGACGCCAGACGCTCCACGTCGAGGTCGGCGTCGAGATGGCCGGCGATGTAGTCGGCCACCCGGGCCACCCGGCGGCCATAATCGATCTGGGTTTCCGGCTTGGTCATGGGTTCTGCTCCATTGGAAGCAGCCTAACCCGCGCCGATTGATCGCGTTTGCGAAGTTCGCGGAAGGTCGACCGGACGCGCTTTTCCGGCTATTCACCCGCCCGAAACGGATCACGACGAATGAGCAAGACGATCAAGACCGACGCAGTGATTATCGGGGCGGGGCCGGTGGGCCTCTTTGCCGTCTTCGAGCTGGGGCTCGTGGACGTCAAATGTCATGTGATCGACATCCTCGGGAAGCCGGGCGGGCAGTGCGCCGAGCTTTATCCCGAGAAGCCGATCTACGACATTCCCGGCATTCCGATGATCAGCGGACAGGGTCTCACCGACGCGCTGCTCGAACAGATCCAGCCGTTCGAGCCGGCGTTTCATTTCGGCGAGCGCGTCGACGAGCTCTCGCGCACGGCCGACGGCTTCCGGCTCAAGACCAATTTCGACACCGAGTTCGAGTGCAAGGTGGTGGTGATCGCGGCGGGCGGCGGCTCGTTCGAATCGAAGCGGCCGCATCTGCCGGGCATCGAGAGCTTCGAGAACAAGTCGATCTTCTATCTCGTGCGCCGGATCGAGGACATGCGCGGAAAACGCGTCTTCATCGTCGGCGGCGGCGACAGCGCGCTCGATTGGGTGCTCAATCTTGCTCCGGTCGCGAGCCGAGTGATCCTGATGCACCGGCGCGATCAGTTCCGCGCCGCGCCCGACAGCGTGAACAAGATGCAGTCGCTCCTGAAGGACGGGAAGATCGACTTTCTCCTGGGGCAGATGCAGGCGCTCGAAGGCGAGAACGGCCAACTGAAGCGCGTGATCTGCCGGCGTGACGACAACTCGACCTTCGCGGTCGATTGCGACGTGCTGCTGCCGTTCTTTGGGCTGACCATGAAGCTCGGCCCGGTGGCGCAGTGGGGGCTGAACCTTCACGAAGAACGCATCGCCGTGGACACGGCGAAGTTCGAGACGTCGGAGCCGGGCATCTTCGCCGTCGGCGATATCAACAACTATCCGGGCAAGCTGAAGCTGATCCTGTCCGGATTCCACGAAGTGGCGCTGATGGCGCAGGCGGCGCACGCCATCGTGCATCCCGACAAGCGGCTCGTGTTCCAGTACACGACCACGTCGAGTTCTCTTCATAAGAAATTGGGCGTCAGCAGCTGATTCAGCGCGGCTTACGGTTGGTCCGCACATAAGAGAGTGCCGGTTCGGCGACGGGGACGACCGGTTCGACCGGAGCCAGCGGCGGCGCTGTAACTTCCACCGGCTTCGTGCGCAGCGCGGGCACCGCGCGGAGTGCGGCGACGGCCACGAACAACACCACGATCCACGCAATGCGTGCGCCGTAGCGATCGTGCGCGTTCGACAACACGCCGCACACGAAGGCGTTCGCGAACAGCACGGCCGTGAAGGTCGCGGCGAGGGGACCATACTGGCCGAAATCGTGACTCGCGAAATTGGGGCGGTGCCAGGCGAGTAGCAACATGAGCGCCATCAGGCCGAACGAGATCAGCGCGACCGGTTCATGCACGAGGTTGATCGGCTCGAAGTCGAGCTGGTTGAGCCGCTGCCTGGCGCTGTGCGCGGTGGGCACGGCTTTCGGCACAAGATTTTCAATGTGGCCGTAGGCATCCCACACGTCATAGACGATCCCCCAGCCGGTGCCGACTTCGACCAGTTGCAGCAGCGTCGCCTTCAGCGCGGTCCACAGATGCAGGCCGGGGTATTGCCACAGGGTCTCGATGGCGATCTCACGCATTTCCTGCGCGCCGTCCTCGAAGCTGCCGATGGAGGCGAAAGGTCCCTCGGCGCCCTGATGCCAGAGGAAGTCGTTGGCGTGGTGCGGAAGCTGCGCGCGGTATTTGCACAGCTCGTAGCGCGGGTTCGGGCAGTTATCCTCGAGGAAGCGGTGAACGATGTCGTCATGCACGAGGCGGCTGAACACGAAAGCCGTGCCGCCGGGGGTCCAGACGAGTTTGCCCGTGACGGCGAAGTTCGCCGTCAAGAGCATCACGACGCCGAGGACGACGGCGCCGAGCGTGCGCAAGAGGCCGACGGCGGGAACGGCATGGGGCCAGATGAAGCGCACGGCAACGCCGAAGACCAGCATGGCGCAGAGCACCATGAGCGTCGCGTTATGCGTGGCGCCGGCGGTCGCGACGAGCACGATCAGCCCGCCGATCTCCCAGCGCGACATCGCTTCGGCACGGAATACGACGAGATAGACGGCGACCGCCGCGAGGCCTGCGAGGAAGTCCGGCATCAACTGGCCGGTGAGCCATGGGAGACTTGTCGCGGCCGTGAAGAAGGCGATCAGCCCGACCAGAATGCCCGGCCGGTTGCCCAGATCGTGGGCACGCAGAAAGAGCGACACGACCCAGACGGCGACTGCCGACTGGATGAGCACCGCCGGCCAGAAGTCGGGCCAGCGGGCTGCGCCAAGAAACAGTCCATAGACGGCGGAGCGTCCGGGCGACAGGACGTCGAAGAAGTAGCGCCCAAGATATGCGCCCGTATCGTAGAACAGCAGCGGAAAGCCGTTCCAGATCGCGGGCACGAGCAGAATCAATGTCGCGAGCAGGAATGCCGCGACGCGGACGGTCGCCGTCATTTGCATGATGCTTTCGAACGCGCGTCGTCGCGCGTTGGTTCCATTTGCTCATGCAAGACGGACGCCATGTGGGCCGGGCCACGGCGTCTTCATGGCTGCCAGATAAACGGCTATTCATCTTGGCGGGGGGATTCGCGATGTTCGCGTCGACGCGCAATGTGAAGCAGCCGGTGCAGGCCGCGAAGGATGGCGCGAAATTCGTTTTCTTTGACCTCGAAACGACCGGCCTGTCGCCGCGTGGTTGCCGGATCATCGAGATCGGCGCGCTGCGGGTCGGTGAGCATGGCGCGATCGCAGGCTCGTTTCAGGCGCTCGTGCGGATCAACCAGCCGCTGCCCCACTTTATTACGAAGCTCACCGGCATCACGAACACGATGCTTGCGGGCGGTGAGCGCATCGAAAGCGTCTTTCCGCGTTTCTGCGAATTCGTCGGCGACCTGCCGCTCGTCGCCTATAACGCCAGCTTCGACATGGGCTTTTTGCGCGCGGAAGCCGCGCGCCAGAAGATCCGGCTCAAGAACACGCCGGTCTGCGCGCTCGCCGTGACGCGCGCCCGTGTGCCGGGGCTCTCCAGCTACAAGCTCAAGATGGTGGCGGAGCATTTCGGCATTCAGGAGCGCCAGACGCACCGGGCGCTCGACGACTGCGAGATGGGGCTGCGCGTGTTCGCGGAGGCGATGCGGGCGCCCCGAACTCAGGCCGCGTCTTCTTCCGACGGTCCCGCCCACGGCACTTCGTGATAATCGAAGCCGGCTTCGATGGTCGGCTTCACGATTGCGAAGTAAGGCGAGATGTCGAAGTCGCGCGGAGCGAACAGCGAGTGATGACGGATGCGCAGAATTTCCTTCTGCGCCTCCGGGTCCTTCACCGGCGAGTCCGGATCATGGACGTAGTCCACGCGCGGCAGGATCGGATAGCGCGCCGACTGGAAAGCTTGCGCGATCAGGGTTGAGCAAATGGCCTGCGTCGGCTCGCCCGAGCCGAGGGCGATCATGCGGCGGCGGAAGCGCGACGGCACCGGCGGTGTCGGCAGGAGGTAGCGCGCGAGGTCGACGATGTTTTTCATGTCGTATTGATAGCCGATGCGCTCGACGGTGAAGGCGGCAACCGCGCGGCGATCGTCTTCCGCCAGTCCGATCGGGCGGCAGATGCGCGTGTGATAGTCGCGGTACTTGGAGAGCGGCGCGGAGATGACGCCTTCCTCGACCAGCGCTTCGACCAGCACATGCGGTTCGCCGTCAGGCTGGTTACGGCCCGCGATCGGCCCGACATAGAGCGCGGAATGCGACCAGGTGGACTGCGTCAGGTATTTGATCGCAGTGGCGACGCGCGTGTCGCCTTCGACCAGCAGTACGTCGCCGGTGTGGATGGCGCGGCGCAGCTTGTCGAATTCCGTCGTGCTGGCCGGGCGGAAGCCGGGAATGGGGCGCGTGAGATAGTCGGCAAGGCGCTGGCCGAAAAAATCGAGAATCTTTCCAAACATTGCGGCGGGTCACCCGGCGGTTTTTTCCGCGGGCGAACATAGCGGAGCGGGCGAGGGCAGCCTACTGCGACTTGCGCTTTGCGGTTGTGCGTTTCGGGCGGGTGCGGGCGGCCGCGAGCGGCACGACATTGTCGCCCACCGCGATGCGCTGAAGCTCGGCGGGCGCGAAGTCGTCCACCTCGATGACGTGGGACACGGCGGCCTCCGCGGTTTCGAGCAGCTTTGCTTCTTCCGCCGTGATGGTCTCGGTTTTCACCGCGGCGCGGCGGTCGCTGATGCCGGCGGCGCGCATCTTCTTCTCGATAAGCCCGGCGTCGATGGTGAGACGCAGCGCCGTCTCGAGCTGCATGAGCGGGTCGTCTTCGCCGCCGAGGTACAGGCCGGCCGTCAGGCGGTCGCGCGCCGCGGAGGGCGCGAGCAGGAGTTCGGCGCAGGCAGCGGTGGTCGCGTCAGCCGGACCGCGGCGCGTCGGCCCGAGGGGCTGCACGATGAAGCGCAGGAGCCAGGCGGCGGGGCGGCTCGGCAGATTGTCGAGCACTTCGGCGAGGCGGGTCTGGATCGTGGCGAAGCCGCTCTCCATCGCGTGGGCAAGCAGCGGCAGGTCCGTCTCCTGACGGCCTTCATCTTCCCAGCGCCGGAGCGCGGCGGACAACAGGTAAAGCTCGGAGAGAATGTCGCCGAGCCGTTCGGACAGCATCTCGCGCCGCTTCAGCGCGCCGCCAAGGGTCAGCAGCGCGAGATCGGCGGTCAGTGCAAATGCTGCCGAATAACGCGCGATCTGCCGGTAGTAGGGCGTTGCGGCGCCGGCGGCGGGCGCGGGCGCGAGCAGTCCGCCGGTCCAGGCACGGCCCCAGGCGCGGAAGAAATTCTTGGTCGAGTGCCAGACATGCGCCCAGAACGCCTCGTCGAATTCGCGCAGCGCGCGGGCCTCGTCCTTGTCTTCGAGCGCGAGCATTTCCTTCAGGAGATACGGATGGCAGCGGATCGCGCCCTGACCGAAGATGATGAGGTTGCGCGTGAGGATATTCGCGCCCTCGACCGTGATGCCGACCGGGATCGCGCGATAGAGATTGCCGAGATAGTTCGACGGGCCGTCGATCACCGCCTTGCCGGCATGCACGTCCATCGCGTCGTTCACGGCCTGCCGCATGCGGTCGGTGGCGTGCGCCTTCATGATTGCGGAGATGACGGCGAGCTTGCGGCCTTCGTCGAGCGAGGCGCAGGTGAGGCGGCGGCCGGCGTCGAGCACATACGCGGTCGCCGCGATCGAGGCGAGGCGCTTCTGCACGCCTTCGAACTTGCCGACCGGGATGTTGAACTGCTCGCGCACGCGCGCATAAGCGCCGGTGGTGCGCGCGGAAAGCGCGGCACCCGCGGCTGACAGCGATGGGAGCGAGATGCCGCGGCCGGCGGCGAGCGCGCTCATCAGCATCTTCCAGCCCTGGCCCGCGCGATCGCGCCCGCCAATCACATGGTCGAGCGGGATGACGACGCCTTTGCCCTTGTTTGGGCCGTTCTGGAAAAACTGCATGGACGGCAGATGGCGGCGGCCGATCTCAACGCCGGGCAGATTCGTTGGGACGAGCGCGACGGTGATGCCGAGGTCTTCCTGTTCGCCGAGCAGGTGGTCGGGGTCGTAGAGCTTGAAGGCGAGGCCGAGGAGCGTCGCGACGGGGCCGAGCGTGATGTAGCGCTTGTGCCAGTCGAGCCTGATCGCGAGTTCGTCGCCTTTCTTTATCACCACGCCTCGGTCAGTCATGGAGGCGGCGTCGGAGCCCGCTTCGGGACTCGTCAGGCCGAAGCACGGGATTTCGCGGCCGTCGGCGAGGCGCGGCAGCCAGTGGCGGCGCTGCTCGTCGGTGCCGAATTGCATCAGGAGTTCGCCCGGTCCGAGCGAGTTCGGGACCATGACGGTGACGGCGGCGGTGACGGAGCGCGAGGAAATCTTGCGCACGACTTCCGAATGCGCAAAGGCCGAGAAACCGAGGCCGCCGTAATCCTTCGGGATGATCATGCCGAAGAACTTGTGGCGCTTCATGAAGTCCCACACTTCGGGCGGCAGGTCGCCGAGTTGCCAGTTCACCTTCCAGTCGTCGACCATCGCGCACAGGTCTTCGACCGGGCCGTTGAGGAAGGCTTCTTCCTCCGGCGTGAGCTTTGCCGGTGGGGTTTTCGCGAGCAGGGACCAGTCAGGATTGCCGGTGAAAAGTGCCGCGTCCCACCATACGTCCCCCGCTTCCAGCGCCTCGCGCTCGGTGGCGGAAATGGAGGGCAGGACGCCCTTCGCCCATCGGAAGATCGGCTTGGTGAGGTAGTCGCGCCGCAGGCTCATGGTGGCCCCCATGACTGAGTCGGTGGAAATGCTTGTTGGAATATGGGGTCGAAGCAAGGCAGGCGGAATGGCTCGCTGCAAAGCCGGCACTTATCCCATGCGCCGGGAGTAAAACTCAGGAACGCAAACCCGGATCGAGGGTGAAAAGTTCCTGCGAGCGGCCGACGCCGCGCAGCGCATAACGCCCGACGGAAACGAGCCGGGCGCGCTCCGTTTCGGGTGCCGCCGCCGCGAAGGCGTCGGAGATCACGATCGAGCGGCCGACGGACGTGCCCATGGACGCGATGCGCGCCACCTCGTTCACGGCCGGGCCGATCACGGTGAAGTCGAGCCGCTCCTCGCTGCCGATATTACCGTAGAAGACGTCGCCGATATGCAGGCCGAGATAGACCTGTGTGACGGGGAGGCCTGCCGCCGTGCGGCGCGTGTTCAATTCGCGCTCGCGGGTTCGCAGGTTTTCCTCAGCCTGAAGCGCGCAGCGGCAGGCGCCCGCGGGATCGTCGGCCTTGAAAATCGCGAGCGTCCCGTCGCCGATCAGTTTCAGGACGTCGCCGCCCGCGTCGTGGATCGCGGAGATCGTGGCGTCGGCGTAATCGTTCAGGAGCGGAATGATCTGCTCCGGCTCCGCCCCGTCGGAGATCGACGTGAAGCTGTGCAGATCCGAGAACCACAGGACGGCGCTGATGCGGTCGGCAATGCCGCGCGCGATGCGGCCTTCCAGCACGCGCTTTGCGGGGTCGCGGCCGAGATAGACTTCGACGAGCGTGCCGGCGATGCGGCCGAGCGCGCCGCATTTGATGGCAAGCGCGAGCGAGGGCAGGAGGCGGCGGATCGCGGCGATATCCTCGTCGCGGAAACCGCCGGGCGTTCGCGTCGCCCATGACGAGTAGAAGCAATCCATCTCGCCGATCGCGCCTTCGCCGGGGAAGCGATGGATGATCGCGAGATAATCCGTCGCGCCGTCCTTCGCGGCGTCCGTGATCATGTTGAAGTCGGCGGGCTCGCCCGCCTCCAGGCAGCGGCGCAGCTCGCTCCCGCCGCTCTCGAGCAGGAAGAAGAACGGTGTGCGGCGCCAGTTCTCCGCCGCTTCGCCGCCCTGATCGGTGCGGCCGTATTCGACGAAGGATTGCTCGTCGGTCTCTTCAATGCGCCAGCGGAAGGCGCGGCCCTCATAGACCGGATGCAGCGTGTCGATGAAGCAGACCGCGCGCGTCAGCGGCAGGCCCGCCGCGACGCAGCGCTCGCAGAACTGGCGCAGCAGTTCGTCCTCACGCGCGCCGGCGAGGCCCTGTTCGGCGAGCCAGTAGGCAATGGCCTCGATGTCGGCGGGTTTCATTTTTGTCCTGTCATCGCCGGGTTTATCCCGGCGATCCGCTTATCATGGCACGGCCGTGCCCTTTCAAGCGAGATGGCCGGGACAAGCCCGGCCATGACAAAACGCAGACGACTGATTTCGATTCAATTCGCGCGCAGCCAGCGCGCGCTGAAAGGCTCGCGCTTCGCGCCGAACACGCCGGTCATGGCCGTGCCCTCGACGTGGCCCTCATAGTGCGCGCCGTTGGCCGTGAAGAGAATCCGCTCGCCATCCATACGGGCGGATGTCAGGTCGTGCGACTTCCCGCCGACTGCGAGCGTGCCGCGCAGCCGCTGGAAATCCTGACGGAGCGTCAGCGTTGCGTCGCCGAGCTGCCACACGCCCTGCACTTTCGCGGGCACGATATAGAGATGCGCCGTACACCAGGTGTCGCATTGCTCGATGCGCTCGGTGCGGTCGGGGCCCCAGCCGCTCACGAGAAAATAGTTCAGCACGATGCGCGAGCCCGGCTTCAGGTCGAGGAATTTCGGCGCGAGCTTGTCGAGGTTCTCGCTGAGCAGGAAAAGGGCCAGCACGCTAGCCTTGGAAATATCCGCTGCGTACATGTCGCCCTGCTCGAACCGCGCGAGTTCGGAGACGCCCGCCCGTGCCGCGTTCTGGCGCGCAAGCTCGACCATCTTGTCGTTGTATTCGACGCCGAGCGCGCGGACGCCGCGCTTCGCCGCCGCGATCACATTGCGGCCGTCGCCCGAGCCGAGGTCGATGACGAAGTCCTGCGGGGTGACCTTCGCCATGTCGAGCATCGTCTCGACCAGCGCGTCGGGGGTCGGCACCCAGACGACGTCCTTGCCCGGCTGGCCGATGGTCGGCTCGTAGGGCTTGGCTTTTTCCTGTGCGGCGGCGGTGCCGGCGGCGAGGAGGGCGGCTGCGAAAGCGAAACGGACGGTCAGGCTGGCGGCATGCACTTGGAATTCTCCGGGAAGGCGTCGTCGGGGCAGGCCCCATTATGCTAAAGAAACCCCATGTTCCTCACCTTCTTCCACGAGCTGAAAGCCGCGGGCGTGCCGGTGACGGTGCGTGAATATCTGACGCTGATGCAGGCGATGGACAAGGACCTCGCGGGCCGGCGGGTGGAGGACTTCTATTACCTCTCGCGCGCCGCGCTCGTGAAGGACGAGCGCAACCTCGACAAGTTCGACCGCGTGTTCGGCCATGTCTTCAAGGGCCTGGAACTCCTCTCCGACGGGCAGGAAGTCTACATCCCCGCCGAGTGGCTGAAGAAGCTTGCCGAGAAGTACCTGACGCCCGAGGAGATGGAAGAGATCAAGGCGCTCGGCGGCTGGGACAAGCTGATGGAGACGCTCGCCCAGCGCCTTGCCGAGCAGAAGGGCCGCCACCAGGGCGGCTCGAAATGGATCGGCACCGCGGGCACGTCGCCCTTCGGCGCCTATGGCTACAACCCCGAAGGCGTGCGCATCAGGCAGGACGAAAGCCGTCACCGCCGCGCGGTGAAGGTGTGGGACAAGCGCGAGTTCAAGGATCTCGACGGCGACATCGAGCTGGGCACGCGCAACATCAAGGTGGCGCTCCGCCGCCTGCGCAAGTTCGCGCGCACGGGCGCGGCGGACGAACTCGACCTTCCCGGCACGATCCGCTCGACCGCGAAGCAGGGTTTCCTCGACGTGCAGCTCCGGCCCGAGCGGCGCAACGCAGTGAAGGTCCTGATCTTCTTCGACGTCGGCGGCTCGATGGACTGGCACATCGAGGTCTGCGAGGAATTGTTCTCGGCGGCGAAGACCGAGTTCAAGCATCTCGAATATTTCTACTTCCACAACTGCCTGTACGAGCGCGTGTGGCGGCAGAACCACCGCCGCTATCAGGAGACGACGCCGACCTGGGACGTGCTGCACACCTACGCGCACGACTACAAGGTGATCTTCGTCGGCGATGCGTCGATGAGCCCCTACGAGATTTCGGTGGCGGGCGGCTCGGTCGAGCACATGAACCCGGAGCCGGGCGAGCTGTGGATGCGGCGCGTGCTGCAAACCTATCCGCACGCGGTCTGGCTCAACCCGGTGCCCGAGAAAGACTGGGGCTATACGGCCTCGATCCGCATGATGCGGGAGCTGATGGAAGGGCGGATGTTTCCGCTGACGTTGGAAGGGCTGGATGGAGCGATGCGGGAGTTGGGGAGGTGAGAATTTTCCCGTCAACCAAGTTTCACTTCTTGCCGGACCAATCGATATCATTA
>Ga0307505_10002219_pt1 | contig 13841 bp, 15 predicted proteins | sample 23_S_MG_FD_202183 | JGI IMG/M metagenome (GOLD analysis project Ga0307505, IMG submission 202183) | Soil microbial communities from Populus trichocarpa stands in riparian zone in the Pacific Northwest, United States - 23_S | ecosystem: Environmental > Terrestrial > Soil > Riparian zone > Trees...
GACGGCAGTCCCCATCTCCGCATCCGAACTCCTGGTCGGCGCGTCATGCATCCACGCGTCGCCGGTGATGATCCAGGAGTTCCTCGAGGAGTGAGGCACACGTCTCGTCCGGTGAGGATCAGTCGTCGTCCTTGCGCTTTCGCCAGCGGATGCCGGCCGCGATGAAGCCGTCGAGATCGCCGTCGAACACGACCGCCGGGTTGCCGACCTCGTGGCCGGTGCGGAGGTCCTTCACGAGCTGCTGGCCGTAAAGGAAGTACGAGCGCATCTGGTCGCCCCAGCTCGCGGTGATGACCCCGGCGAGCTCCTTCTTCTTCGCGGCCTCTTCCTCGCGCTGGAGCAGCATGAGGCGCGTCTGCAGGACGCGCATCGCGGCGGCCCGGTTCTGGATCTGCGACTTCTCGTTCTGCATCGACACGACGATGCCCGTCGGCAGGTGCGTGATGCGCACGGCGGAGTCCGTCGTGTTGACGGACTGGCCGCCGGGACCGGACGAGCGGAAGACGTCGACGCGGATGTCGCCCTCGGGGACCTCGACCTCGACGGCCTCCTCCATGACGGGGATCACTTCGACGGCGGCGAAGCTCGTCTGCCGCTTGTCTGCCGAGCCGAACGGGCTGATGCGCGCGAGGCGGTGGGTGCCGGCCTCGACGGACAGCGTGCCGTAGGCGTAGGGAGCATCGATCTCGAAGGTCGCCGACTTGATGCCCGCGCCTTCGGCGTAGGACGTGTCCATGACCTTGACGGGGTACTTGTGGCGCTCGGCCCAGCGCAGGTACATGCGCATCAGCATCTCGGCGAAGTCGGTGGCGTCGTCCCCGCCCGCACCCGAGCGGATCGTGACCACCGCCGAGCGGTCGTCGTACTCGCCGTCGAGCAGGGTCTGCACTTCGAGCTGACTGACGATGTCCTCGAGCTCGGCGAGCTCGTGGCGCGATTCTTCGGCCGAGTCCTCGTCGTCCATCTCATCGGCCAGCTCGATCAGCACGTCGAGGTCGTCGAGCCGCTGCTCGATGTCGGTGATGCGCCGCAGCTCGCTCTGGCGGTGGCTGAGGGCGCTCGTCACCTTCTGGGCCTTCTCGACGTCGTCCCAGAGGTCGGGGGCCCCGGCCGCCTCGCTCAGTCGCGCGATCTCGTTGGTGAGCGCCTCGACGTCCACGACCGCCTTGATGTCGGCGAACGTGGAGCGCAGGGCCTGGATATCGGCGGACAGATCGAAGTCGAGCATGACAGTCCAGACTAACGTGGATGCACGTGAGCGATCGTCCGGAACCGGTGTCCGCGCGGGACGTGCTGTGGCGGTTCGCGCCGATGATCTACGGTCCGACCGTCCTGTTCGCCCTCGGCGAGGGTGCGGTGATCCCGCTGATCCCCGTGATCGCGGCGCAGCTGGGTGCCGACGTCGCCGCCGCGGCGCTCGTGGCGTCGGCTCTCGTGGTCGGCCAGCTGTGCGGCAACATCCCGGCCGGCTGGGCCGTCGCGCGCATCGGCGAGCGCTACACGATGGCCCTCGCGGGCGTCCTCTCGCTCGCCGCCGTCGTCGTGCTCGCATTCGCGCCGTCACTCGGCGTCTTCGCGATCGCGGTCTTCCTCATCGGGTTCTGCGCGGCCGCGTTCGGCCTGGCACGCCACTCGTTCATGACGACGCGCGTGCCGCTCGCGTTCCGGGCGCGCGCCCTGTCGCTGCTCGGGGGCACGTTCCGCCTCGGCATGTTCATCGGGCCGTTCGTGGCGGCGGGACTTCTCGCGCTCGGCGGTGACGAGCACACGGCGATCTGGTTCTTCGCGGGATGCCTCGTCGCCACCGTCCTGCTCGTGCTCCTCGGCCCCGACCCCGAGGCCGCGCTCGCCCCTTCCCCGTCCACGCACGGCGACGCGATGCTGGCTGAGGACACCGGGGAGCCCGTCACGGGATCGATCCCGACGGACGAGCGCGCGGGAGTGTTCCGCACCATGTGGCGGTATCGTCGCGTGCTCTCACGACTGGGGCTGGCCGCGGCATCCCTCTCCGCCGTCCGTTCGACGCGACAGGTCGTCCTGCCGCTGTGGGGCGTGTCGATCGGACTCGACGCGCAGACGATCGCGCTCGTGGTCGGCATCTCGGGTGCGATCGACTTCGCGCTCTTCTACGCGAGCGGCCAGGTGATGGACCGGTTCGGGCGCCTGTGGGCGGCCCTGCCTGCCATGCTGCTCATGGGCGCAGGGTTCGTGGCGCTGTCGTTCACGCACGATTCCGATCAGGCTGCGATGTGGTTCGCGATGTTCGCTGCCGTACTCGGTGTGGGGAACGGGCTGTCGAGCGGCATCCTGCTGACGCTGGGGGCGGACATCGCGCCCAAGAGCGACCCCGCGCCGTTCCTCGGTTCCTGGCGCACGCTCACCGACGCGGGCGGAGCCGTCGCACCGCTCGTGGTGTCGGGCATCACCGCGGTCTCGACGCTCGCCATCGCGACCGGCGCGGTCGGTGTCATCGGGCTCCTCGGCGCGGTGGCGTTCGTGCGCTGGGTGCCGAGGTTCGTCCCGCGCGTGCGCCCGTGACCGAATGATACGGACACGCCCTACAGTGGACGCGTGGGAGGGCGAAGTGATCAGGCTCACGCAACGAACGCGGAATCGCGCGTCGACGCTCGCCGCGCTGCTCCTGGTGTATGGACTATCCGGGTGCGCCGCTGAGTCCTCGATTCCGCAAGCAGATCAGCCGTCGGAGACGATCCAGTGCGGATCGACGAACCTCTATGAGCCGCACCCGGATGCGGGATTCACCACGGTCGCTGATGCCCTCGAGGAACGGATCGCCTGGCTTGCCGAGACCGGAGTGAATGACCCGCCCTCGGACGGTGCCAGCACGCTGTCCCTCTCTCCTGAGCTGCACACGATGGAAGTCGCGCTGGCTGCGTTCGAAGCCGGACGCCATGTCGAGACGGTCGAGTTCGATGAGAGTGAGATCGTCACGATTCATGCGATCGATGCGTCGGGCGAGGACACCGGCGAAGTCAAGGTGGAAAAGCTGCGAAACGGGTACTACGTCAGTGTGGCGACAGTCCGGACGGGGACTGCCGACACACTCGACGAGTGCCCGTGAAACCCGCGTTCCTGGGTCTCAGCGCAGCGCGGTGCGGCTTGTCGCCGTAGCCTCGAGCGCGACCCCGTCCGGCACGAAGAGCGTCAGGATGGGCGGATGCCACGACCCGGCCACGGTGACGCGCGCCGAGACGCCGTCGGGTGTCGTCGCCGACACCAGCACGGCTCCCGCCCCGATCTCGTCGACCATCGCCCGCGCTTGAGCCTCGACCGCGTGGCCGGTGAGTTCGGCCACTGGCTCGCCGCCTTCGACGATCAGCTCGAAGCCGTCCGCTGCGGCGAGGGCCGCGGCATCCGCCAGCGAATCCAGACGCTTCTGCTCGAGATACAGGCTCGTCGCATCCACGCACACGAACACGGCGACGAGTGCCAGCACGGCGTAGCCGAGCGTGAGCAGGAGCACGCTCCCCTCATCGTCTGGAGTGCGTGCCTGCGGGCGTCGACGTGGTCGCGGGCGGATCATCCGGACCCCCAGAACCGAGAGACCTTCTGAGCGGCGGACGCCTCGACGGGGATGCTCGCGAGACGGTCCAGCCCGAGCACGGGCGGCACGAGCGGGAGCGCGACCGTCGTGCGCAGCGTCACGACCAGCGTGGCGCCCGCGGTCGGGCACTCGACCCCGGCCGGGCGGCACGAGATCGACAGCGCGACGGCGTCAGCGTCGAGGCCGTACTCGCGTACGACGGACTCCAGTACGAGGTCGGCGCGCTCTCCCGCGTCGCCGGCGTCCACCGCCGTCGCGACCGCGCGCGCGATGTGCCGGGCTCCGGCCTCGGCGCCGAGCGAGTGCCCCTGGATGAGCCCCAGCGACACGATGAGGTAGACGAGCGGCACGAGCATGAGCAGCCCGACGAGGATGAACTCGAGCGCGGCCGAGCCGCGTTCGGGGTCTTCCCGGCGGTCAGCGTCGCGCGCCGGGACCGGACCCTCAGTCGAACGACTCGACGGGCGCACGAGCGGTCACCTCCAGGGCTTGCGGAGCCCCGAGGAGTCCGACGAGCGGCAGCACGGCGCGCACGGTGACCTCGACGGCGGGATGGCCGAGCGCCGCGGTCTCGCGCACCTCGACATCCGCGGCGTACTCGGCGCCGACGGTTCGGGCGACGATGTCGCGCGTGCGCTGTGCGCCGTCGCTGAGCGACGTGTCGGCGAGCGCCGCGTGGTACGCGCCCTCGACAGCGGCATCGTGGACCACGTTGCGCACGTATACCGCGAGACCGAACTGCAGCACGCCGAGGGTCAGCACGGTCAGCATCGTGCCGACGAGCACGAACTCGACAGGGCTGGATCCCGACTCCCCCTCGACCGCGGCGAGGATGCGGGCACGGATGCCGCGCACGGCCTACAGGCCGGAGACCCGCGAGATCGCCTGCTCGAACAGGTCGGCGAGCGCCGGACCCGCGAGCGCCCAGATCACGACCACCAGGCCGGCGGTCATCAGGGTGATGAGCACCCAGCCGGGGACGTCGCCCCGCTCGTCGTCCGCGAGATCTCGCGTGAGACCGCGCAGGCGGGACAGAGCACGGTCGATGGTGTGGCGGATCATTTCTCTCCTTGAGTTGGACGTCAGCCGATTCCGAGACGAAGCATGAAGATCCCCGGGAACACCGCGAACAGCACGCTGAGCGGGAGGATCAGGAAGACGAGCGGCACGAGCATGTAGATCTCCTTGCGCCCGGCGCGCTCGATGAGGTCGCGCTTGGCGTCCTCCCGCGCGTCGAGCGCCTGCGCGTGCAGCACGTGCGCGAGCGGGGCGCCGCGATCGATCGCGGCGACCAGCTGATCGACGGCCCTCGTGAGCGCCGGCACCTGCAGTCGATCCGAGAGCTTCGCGAGCGCTTCCGGGAGCGACGACCCCGTGCCCACGGCGACCACGACGCCACGCAGCTCGGCGGTCAGCTCCCCCGCACCGACATCGCTCACGCGTCGGAGCGAGTCCAGGATCCCCTCGCCGGCCGAGAGGCACAGGGCGATGAACTCGAGGACCGTCGGCAGCTCCTCCTGCACGCGCGCCACCCGGGCGCGCGCGGCGCGCGTGAGCCAGGCGTCGAAGCCGAGCGCGGCAGCGACGGCGGCGAGCGGCGGGACGAGCGCGAGCGACGCGGAGCCGCGCCCGAGCAGCACGGCCGCCACGACGACGAGCCCGCCGACCGCGAGACCGGCGATCGACCACGCGAGCTGCCGACCGCGGAAGGCCGCGGCATCCATCGTCCACCCCGCCTGGTGCAGCCGCCTCGTGACGGCCTCGCCGCCGCCGATCAGACGGGCGAAGCGGCCCTGCAGCGCCTGCCAGGCGAGCACGGCGTCGCGGCGGGGCGCCGCCGGAGCGATCCCCAGCCCTCGCGGGTCGGTGACATCGCGGATGTACGGCGCGATGCGGTTCGCGAGGCTCGGCGCACCCCACCGCGGCATCAGGGAGAGCAGCAGGCCGACTCCGATGCCCAGGGCGGACCCGAGGACGATCGCGAACGCGAGGTCGTTTCCGGCCAGCATGGTCACCCGAACCACCTCCGCGGCTCGGGCAGCCGGCCGAGGCGGATCATCAGGCGGTACGCCACGAACGAGACGGCGGCTCCCGCGAGGATCAGCACGATCCCCTCCGGGCTCGCGTACGCCCGCACGCCCTCGGGGCGAATCGCGAGCAGGGCGAGGATCACCCAGGGCGCGGCGACCCCGAGAACGGCGGCGCCGCGGATCCACGACTGCCTCGACTCGACCTCGGCGCGCAGCGAGGCGTCCGCGCGCACCGATGCGGCGAGCGCCCGCAGCACGGGTGCGAGCTCGGTGCCGCCGACCTGCCGTGCCATGCGGAGCGTCTCGATGATGCGGTCGGCCACGGGGTCGGCGAGCGCCGCCTTCAGCCGCTGGGCGCTCGAGTCGAAGTGGCCGGACGCCGAGATGTCGCGGGCGAACGCGGCGAACGCCGGGCGCAGCTCGACCGGCGCCGACTCGGCGAGGCTCGCGACGGCGTCGGGCAGCGACATCCCGGCCCGCACCGAGGCGATGAGGAGATCGCACACATCGGGCCACAGGCCGCGCCGCGTGCGCATGAGCCGCGACCGCCGTGCCCGCAGCCACGCGAACGGCGCCACCGCGCCCGCGATCGCGGCGACGAGGCTCAGCGCGACGACCTGCGCGATCAGCCACGCGACCGCCGCGGCGACGACGGCGCAGCAGATCGCGACCACGACGACGGAGCCCGGCGAGACCCGCGCCAGCCCCGCGGCCTCGAGGAGGCGAGCCGTGCGCCCCGTCCCCGCGCTCGGGGTGCGTCGCATTCCGGTGGGCCACAGCCACGGCGAGAGCGCGAGCAGGATCCCCGCCGACAGCACCGCGCCCCACACGAACGTCATGGCGCGACCCGGTACAGCGTCCTCGCGGTGATCACGGCGCCGTCCACCCCGGTGGGCTCGACGATCTCGACGACGCGACGTGTGCCCCCGGCATCCCGTTCGCAGTGGACGACGAGATCGACGGATGCCGCGACCGCCGGCACCACGAAGGCGGCGTCGATGTTGCGTCCGGCCAGCAGCGGCAGCGCGGCGAGCTTGCCCAGCGCCTCCCGCGCGGAGTTGGCGTGGATGGTCGCCGCGCCCGGCACGCCGGTGTTGAGCGCGAGCAGCAGGTCGAGAGCCTCCGCGTCACGCACCTCGCCGACCACGAGCCGATCGGGGCGCATGCGCAGCGCCTCCTTGACCAGCCTGCGCAGCGTGACCTCGCCGGTGCCCTCGAGGCTCGGCTGCCTGCCCTGGAGCGCGACCAGGTCGGGCGCGGCGACGGCCAGCTCGAACGTCTCCTCGACGGTGACGATGCGGTGCTCCGGCGGACACGCGGCGATGAGCGCGCCGAGCATCGTGGTCTTCCCCGCGTGTGTCGCGCCCGAGACGAGGACGGACGCGCCGCGCCCCATCGCCCGACGCAGCAGCTCGGCGCCGTCCGGGGTGAGCGATCCCGCCGCCACGAGACGATCGAGGTCACGGAACGCCGGCAGGAACTTCCGGACGTTGACGGCCCAGTGCCGCCGCGTGATGTCGGGGATCACGACGTGGAGCCGCGAGCCGTCGGGCAGCGACGCGTCGACGAACGGCTGGCTCAGGTCGACGCGGCGTCCGGTGGACTGCAGCATCCGCTCGACCAGATCCCGGACCGCGGTGTCGGTGAGCGTCAGCGGCGTGCGCTCGGACACGCCGCCGCGAGCGATGTAGATCTTGTCGGGAGCGTTGATCCAGAGCTCCTCGACCGTCGGGTCGTCGAGGTACGGCTGCAGGGGCCCGTACCCCGCGACGGCGGCGAGCACCTCGCGCACGCACGCCGACTCGTCGTCGACCGGGGCGAGCCCGCGCGCGAGCGCGAAGTCGTTGTGGCGGCGCACCTCGGCCCGTGCGACGTGTGCGGCGAGCTCGGGGTCCCTCGCGGGATCGGCGCGCTCGGCTCGCAGCCGTTCCCGCACGCGCTCGGCCACGAGGGTGGCGGCGGGCGGTGCGATGGATGCGGGCACCGAAGCATCCTCGCAACTCGGGCTCACGGCATCCCGAAGTTATCCACAGGTGCGCGATCCGCGGCGGACCGGCAGGATGGAACCGGACCGAAGGAGAAGGCATGACGAACTCGAACAAGGAGATCTCCCCGGGCGGGAAGGTCGCGCTGGGACTGCTCGGCATCGTGCAGGTCGCGTTCGCGTTCCTGGCCTTCTGGGACCTCGCCCACCGCGACGCGGACGAGGTGCGCGGCCCGAAGCCGGCATGGATCCCGGCGATCCTGGTCAACTGGATCGGACCCGCGAGCTACTTCCTCTTCGGCATCCGCCGCTGACGAGTCTTTCGGGGGGCCAGCCCCACAGCCCGCGTTCAGCGCTCTCAGTAGACTGAACCCACCCGCGGGAGTGGTGGAATTGGCAGACACGCAGGATTTAGGTTCCTGTGCCTCAGGGCGTGTGGGTTCAAGTCCCACCTTCCGCACGTAGCCGCTCGCGCGGCGCAGCACCGCCGACCGCTCCGACCGACGGGAACTCATCTTGCAGCCCTCCGCCCTCATTCCCTGGCTCGATCCTGCCGCGATCATCGAGTGGGCCGGTCCGTGGGCGCTGGTCGTCGTCTGCTTCATCGTGTTCGCCGAGACGGGGCTTCTCGTCGGCTTCCTGCTCCCTGGCGACACCCTGCTCGTCATCGCGGGTCTGCTGTCGCACCCGCAGCCGTACGCGCCGAACGGCGTGTTCGGCATCAGCGTGTGGTGGGTGGCGCTGCTCATCGGCCTCGCCGCGTTCGTGGGGGGCGAGGTCGGCTATTACATCGGGCACAAGGGCGGGCCGGCGGTCTTCGAGAAGAAGGAATCCGGCCTGTTCAGCGTCAAGAACGTGGAACGGACGAACGCCTTCTTCGAGCGCTTCGGCGGCCTCACGATCATCGTCGCCCGCTTCGTGCCGATCGTGCGAACCTTCGCGCCGGTCGCCGCCGGAGTCGGCCACATGCACAAGGGCAAGTACACGCTCTACAACTTCATCGGCGCCGTGATCTGGGGCTTCGGTCTCACGATGTTCGGCTACCTGATCGGATTCATCCCGCCGGTCGCGGACTTCGTCGAGAACTACATCGACGTCATCCTCCTCGTCGCCGTCGGCGGCACCGCCGCAGTGACGCTCTGGCACTACTTCCGCGAGCGCAGCAAGGCCAGGAAGGCCGCTGCGGCCGGCGAGGACGTCGTCACAGATCACGACGAGGCTGAGGCGCTCGTGCTCGACTCCGAGGTCTTCGAGCGCGGCCCCGAGCCCCACGAGGACGACGAGTCGCCCAAGGCGTAGCCTCGGCCGCGCCCCCCCCCGACGCCGGATCAGGAGGCCTTCTTCGCCGCCTTCTTCTTCGGCGCGGGCTTCTTCTCGGCGGGCTCCTTCGCGGAGGCCTTCGCCGACGTCTTCGCGGCGGGCGCGGCATCCGTCGCCCCGCCCTTGCCCTCGCGGGCGGCACGTGACCGCTCGACGCTCGCGCGGAGCGCCTCCATGAGGTCGATGACCTCGCCGCCAGCGTCCTCCTCCTCGTGGTCGCCGAACGTCTCGGAGGTGTCGAGCGCGTCGCCTTTCTCGAGCTTCGCCTCGATGAGGGTGCGCAGCTCGTCCTGGTACTCGTCGGCGAACTCGGACGGATCGAAGTCCGTCGCGAAGCTCTCGACGAGGGATGCCGACAGCTCGAGCTCCTTCGCCGAGATGCGCACCGGCTCATCCAGCGCCGGGAATGCGGCCTCGCGCACCTCGTCGGCCCACAGCAGCGTCTGCAGCACGAGCACGTCGCCGCGGACGCGCAGGGCGGCGAGCCGCGTCTTCTGGCGCAGCGAGAACCGCACGATCGCGGTGCGCTCGGTCTGCTCGAGCGTCTTCCGCAGCAGCACGTACGCCTTCGGCGAGGCCGAGTCGGGCTCGAGGTAGTAGGCCTTGTCGAGCGTGAGCAGGTCGACCTGTTCGCTCGGCACGAACTCGACGACGTCGATCTCGCGACTCTTCTCGGACGGGAGCGACGCCAGATCGTCCTTGGTGAGCACAACGGTCTTCTCGCCGTCGTCGTAGGCCTTGTCGATGTCCTGGAACGGCACGACCTCGCCGTCGATCTCGCACACCCGCTGGTAGCGGATGCGCCCGCCGTCTTTGTTGTGCACCTGGTGCAGCGACACGTCGTGATCCTCGGTCGCCGAGTACACCTTCACCGGCACGTTGACCAGACCGAAGGTCAGCGCGCCCTTCCAGATCGCCCTCATCACACCAGTACACACCTGTCACACCGGCCGCGGCTAGCTCTGCACGCGAGAACACGAGTTCTGGGCGCACGCGTCGCGGCGAGCCCTGCACGCGAGAACAGGAGTTCTTGCCGACGCAGGAGGATTCGCGGCGCGCGCGTCCTGTCTACGCCAGAGCTCCTGTTCTGGGTCGTCAGACGGCAGGATGGGCGCATGGCCCAGGCGTCGCGAAAGGACTCGGCCGAGCAGCTCGTGCGCATCGGCGGACGGCGCCTGCGCGTCACCAACCTCGGCAAGGTCCTCTACCCCGAGACGGGCACGACCAAGGGCGAGGTGATCGACTACTACACGCGCATCGCGCCCCTCCTGATCCCCCACGTGATCGGGAGGCCGGTGACCCGCAAGCGCTGGGTCGAGGGCGTCGGGACGGAGGATCATCCCGAGCCGGTGTTCTTCGCGAAGGATCTCGAACGCGGCGCGCCGTCATGGGTGAAGCGGATGCCGATCCCCCACTCGACGGGAACGAAGGACTATCCGCTGGTCGGCGACATCCCGACGCTCGTCTACCTCGCGCAGGTCGCGAGCCTCGAGCTGCACGTGCCGCAGTGGCGGTTCTCCTCCGACGGCGACCGCGGCCCGGCGGACCGCCTCGTGCTCGACCTCGACCCCGGACCCGGCGCGGACCTCGCCGAGTGCGCCGTCGTCGCGGGCTGGGCGCGCGCGATCCTCGCCGGCATGGGGCTCGACCCCTACCCGGTGACGAGCGGGAGCAAGGGCATCCATCTGTACGCGGCGCTGCCCCCCGGGCAGTCGACGGAGCAGGCGTCGATGATCGCGCGCGAGATCGCGCGCGCGATCGAAGCCGACCACCCCGACCTGGTCATCAGCTCGATGAAGAAGTCCGAGCGCGGCGGCAAGGTGCTGATCGACTGGAGCCAGAACAACGGCTCGAAGACCACGATCGCCCCCTACTCGCTGCGCGGCCGTCCGCACCCGACCGTCGCGGCGCCTCGCACATGGGACGAGCTCGACGAGCCCGGCCTGCGCCAGCTGCTGTTCGACGAGGTGCTCGAGCGCATGGACGAGCTCGGCGATCCCATGGCGCCCCTCGGGTTCCATGCCGGCGGGCGCGAAGCCGAGTCGGGCCCGCTGTCGGCCTACATCTCGAAGCGCAGCGCGCGGCGCACTCCCGAACCGGTGCCCGACAACCCGCTCGGGGCGACGCCGCACGGCGAGAGGCCGATCTTCGTCATCCAGGAGCACCACGCCAGCCGCCTGCACTGGGACTTCCGGCTCGAGCGCGACGGCGTGCTGGTGAGCTGGGCCGTTCCCCGTGGCGTGCCCCACTCGTACCGGCGCAACAGCCTCGCCGTCATGACCGAGGACCATCCGATGGACTATGCCACGTTCGAGGGCACGATCCCGGCGGGCGAGTACGGGGGCGGCACCGTGACCATCTGGGACGACGGCCGCTACGAGCTCGAGAAGTGGCGCGACGACGAGATCATCGCGACCCTCGAAGGCCGGCCCGGGGGCCCCCTCGGACGCGTGCGCGTCGCGCTGATCCGCACCGAGGGCGAGGGCGAGAAGTCCAGCTGGCTCCTGCATCGCATGAAGACGGATGCCGCGGGCCGGCCGCAGCCGGACGGCGAACCCGTCGAGCCCAGTCCACCGGCCGAAGCGCCGGCGCCCGGCGATGCCACGCCCCGTGACGAGACATCCAGTGACGAGACCCCCCGACCCGAGCCGCCCAGTGACGAGACGCCCAGTGGCGAGCCGCCGCATGACGGGACGACCGCCCCTGCCCCGTGGCCGCCGCGCGCCGAGCAGCTGCGACCCATGCTGGCGACCTCGACGACTCCGGCGCTCGCCCGGCAGGCCGCGACGCGGTGGGGCGCGCCGACGTGGGTGGAGGCGAAGTGGGACGGGATCCGTGCGGTCGGGGCGTGGGACGGCTCGCGCCTGCGCCTCTTCGCCCGCAGCGGGAACGAGATCACGCACCGCTACCCCGAGCTGACCGACGTCGACGCCGGACTCGGCGACCGGGACGCGGTCGTGGACGGCGAGCTGGTCGCCCTGGAACCCGACGGCCGCCCCAGCTTCCCGCTCCTGCAGGCTCGCATGAACCTCGAGCGGCCCGGCGAGATCGCCCGCGAGGCACGTCGGACGCCCGTGCGCTACTACCTCTTCGACGCGCTTGCGCACGACGGGCGGGATCTCACCGGTCTGCCGCTGCGCGCGCGGCGCGGCATCCTGGACCAGCTCGCCTCGGGCGCTGTGGCCTCGATCACCGTCCCACCCGTGTTCGACGACGTGGATGCCGCGCTCGATGCCAGCGGCCGGCTGCGCCTCGAGGGGATCGTCGTGAAGGATCCGGGGTCGCCGTACGTGCGCGGCGCGAGGTCGGAGTCGTGGCTGAAGGTCAAGCACACGAGCACCCAGGAGGTCGTGATCGCCGGCATCCGCCCGGGCAAGGGCGGGCGCACCAGCACGTTCGGCTCGCTGCTCCTCGGCATCCCGGGGCCGGACGGCCTGCAGTACGCGGGCCGCGTCGGCACCGGGTTCAGCGACAGGGCGCTCGCCGCGCTGCTGCGCGCGCTGACCCCGCTGCGCACCGACGAGAACCCGATGATCGGCGTGCCCGCCGCGGATGCCGCCGACGCGCTCTGGGTGCGTCCGGAGCTCGTCGGCGAGGTCGAGTACGGCGAGTTCACTCCCGGCGGCATCCTGCGCCACTCCCGCTGGCGCGGCCTGCGCCCCGACAAGTCGCCCGCGGACGTCCGTCGCGAGGACTGACCGGCGGGCGGGGGCGGCGCTGCGTCGCGCCCATCGTCGGATCCGCACGTGCGGAGATCATGGGCGACACGCCGCCGACGGATGCCGCGACCGGGCGTGTCGACGAGGATCTCCGATCCTGTGCGCCCGGGCGGGAACGGACGAGGCGGAACAGACCGGCGCGGTCAGGCGTGCGCGTCGTGCTCGACGTGTCCGGCGGGTTCGAGCTGGAAGGTCGAGTGCTCGACATCGAAGTGCTGCGCCAGACACGACTGCAGCTGACTCAGGATGCCGGAGGCCCGCCCGTCCCGCATCGCGGCGTCGTCCACCACGACGTGCGCGCTGAAGACCGGGGCGCCGCGCGTGAGCTGCCAGACGTGCACGTCGTGCACGTCGACCACGCCCGGGGTGGCGAGGATGTGCTCGCGGATGTCGCGCACGTGCGTGCCTTTCGGCGCGGACTCCGCGAGCACCGAGACGACTTCGCGCAGCAGCCCGATGGCCCGCGGGATGATCATCGCCGCGATGAACAGCGACGCGATCGCGTCGGCCTGCATCCACCCCGTCGTCACGATGACCACGGCCGCCACGATCACCGCGGCCGACCCGATGAGGTCGCCGAGCACCTCGAGGTACGCGCCGCGCACGTTGAGACTGCGCCGCTGCGCCGAGCTGAGCAGCCACATCGCGACCGCGTTCGCCACGAGGCCGACGACCGCGACGACGAGCATCAGGCCCCCGGCAACCTCGACGTCGCCCGGATCGAGCAGGCGCTGCACGCCCTCGATCGCGACCCACGCCGACAGCACGATGAGGATCACGCCGTTCACGAGCGCCCCGAACACCTCGGCGCGCTGATAGCCGAAGGTGCGGCGATCGTTGGCGGGCCGCGCGGCGACGATCGTCGCGATGAGCGCGATGACGAGAGCCGCGGCATCCGTGAACATGTGCGCCGCGTCGGCGAGGAGCGCGAGCGATCCCGACAGCACGGCACCGATCACCTGGACGATCATCACGACGGTCGTGATCGCGAGCGACAGCGCGAGCAGCCGCCGGTTGCTCGCCCCTCGGATCCCGCCCTCGTGGGCGCTCGCGTGATCGTGCATGCGCCCAGGCTAAGCCCGTCCTCGCGCCCGCGAGCCGTGACTCGGCTAGTCGGGAATGATCGTGATTCTCACTCCCGCGAGGCATGCGCACTATGTGCGCCGCAGCACGCTGTCAACGCCCTGCCGCAGCGGATGCCGGAGGCGTAGCGTCAGCAGAGG
>Ga0307505_10002220_pt1 | contig 13831 bp, 13 predicted proteins | sample 23_S_MG_FD_202183 | JGI IMG/M metagenome (GOLD analysis project Ga0307505, IMG submission 202183) | Soil microbial communities from Populus trichocarpa stands in riparian zone in the Pacific Northwest, United States - 23_S | ecosystem: Environmental > Terrestrial > Soil > Riparian zone > Trees...
CGAGGCAGCGGACCTCGTCACCGAGATGGGGCAGGTCAAGCATCACTTCGCTGCGGGCGTGAAGGCACAGCCCGGCATCGAGTTCTAGAAATGCTACAGGACCAGTCCGGCCGACAGTGTCGCCAGCAACGCGATCAGCATAGCGTTTGCCTTCCAGTAGAGCTGCAACGCGCGGCGAATGTCGGCGGCCGTTGTCTCCCGGCGTCCGCCTTCGCCCATGATTGCATCGTCCACCACGACGCCGCCATAGGATCTAGGTCCGGCCAGGGCCAGCCCCAGCGCTCCGGCCATCGCCGCTTCCGGCCAGCCGGCATTGGGCGAGCGGTGTTTGCGCGCGTCGCTGCTTACGGCCACCCAGGCGGCCCGTGCGGAGGCATCGCGCTCCAGCCAGGCGGCGGCCACGATCAGCAGCGCGGCGAGGCGGGAGGCGGGCAGGTTGACAACATCGTCCAGCCGCGCCGCCGCCCATCCGAAGGCGCCATGGCGTGGTGTCCTGTGGCCGATCATGCTGTCGGCGGTATTGATAGCCTTGTAGGCCACCCCACCGGGCAGGCCGCCGGCAGCCAGCCAGAATACGGGCGCCACCACGCCGTCCGAGAAATTCTCCGCCAGGCTCTCGATCGCGGCGCGCGCCACGGCTGCCTCGTCGAGACTTTGCGGATCACGTCCGACGATGTGCGAGACCGCTGTTCGGCCGGCCGCGATCCCGCCCTTGTCCAGCGCGTCGGCCACCGCCGCGACATGGCTGCCGAGGCTGCGCTGGGCGATGAGCGAACTGGCGAGGATAGCAACGAGCGCGATGCCCAGCGCGGGCCCGGCAAGCCATTGAACAAGCGCTGCGATCCCGGCGCAGGCGGCCAGCAGGATGAGCACCGCGAGGACGCCCGCGCCGCGGCGCGCCGCATCGCTGGCGGATTCGCGGTTGAGGTTGGCGTCCAGGGCAGCGATCAGCCGCCCGATCCATGTGACGGGGTGGCCGATCGCGCGATAGAGCCGGTCCGGATAGCCGGCAAAGACCTCCACCAACATGGCAAGACAGGCGATCAGGATCGACATGGCGGCTCTTGGTTCTGATGCGGTTGCGATCGAGCATGGCGGCAGCCTGGCACGCGCCGAACGGCTCTATCCCGGCGCACCGAAGCCGTGGCTCGACCTGTCCACCGGCATCAACCCGCACTCCTATCCGCTGCCGGACCTTCCGGCCAGCATCTTTCACCGATTGCCGGAGGAGGTGCGGATTGCCGAACTGGCCGACGATGCGGCGGCGGTCTATCGAGCCCCGTCCGGGAGCCATGTCGTGGCTGCGCCGGGCACGCAGGCGCTGCTGCCGTTGGTGGCTTCGCTCGTAAGGCCGGGCAGGGCGGCGGTGCTCTCGCCCACCTATGCCGAGCATGCCCGCGCAGCCGCGCTTGCTGGCCATACGGTTGTGGAGGCCCCGGCCTTTGATGCGCTGTTCGAGGCCGACCTCGCCATCGTCGTCAACCCCAACAATCCGGACGGCCGTGTCGTGCCGCGCGTCAATCTGCTGGCTCTTGCGGCCCGGATGCGCGAAAGGGGCGGCGTTCTGGTCGTCGACGAGGCGTTCATGGATGTCGGGCCGCAAGCCGAGAGCCTAGCCGCCGACGTGGAGCAGGGCGGGTTTGTCGTACTGCGCTCCTTCGGCAAGTTCTTCGGACTTGCCGGCCTGCGGCTCGGCTTCGCTCTCGGCGCGCGGTCGGTCATCTCGGACCTGCGTGGCCGGTTGGGGCCGTGGGCCATATCCGGGCCGGCTCTGGAAGTCGGGCTTGCGGCACTTGCCGACCGCGAATGGCAGGTCGCGATGCGGGCACGGCTAGCCGCCGATGCGACTAGACTCGACGCGCTGCTCTGCTCTCATGGTCTCGTCGTGGCTGGCGGAACGGATCTGTTTCGATTCGTGCGGAGCGCGAGCGCCCCATCTGTCGCCGACCATCTCGGTCGTCGTGGCATTCTCGTGCGCACCTTCGATTTCGATCAGACCGCGCAGCGCTTTGGTCTGCCGGGCGATGATGCCGGCTTCGACCGGCTCGCCGAAGCTCTCCGCCATCGATTGTGACCGGAACATGGTTAAGGCCCGCATTCAGTCATTGTTGGTATTTTAGCCGTAATCATTGACGCTTCGGCGGGCGGGGAGGCTCCCATCGCCGGCAACCCGATCAGTTCTGTGTACCGGTTGATATGCTCCATACCCGATTTTCCGCCGCGCTTCTGGCGTCCATCCTTGTTGTTGGCTGCTCGACTGGCTCAAGCTTCGACGCATTGAGCGGCATCAAGCCCTCTCGCGAGACGACGAGCTCTATCGCCAGGCCGCTGGTGCCGGCAGCCGCTGTTCCGACCGCCGAGGTCGGATATCCGGTCGTGTCCAATGCGTCGCCCGAAGCAGCCGTCACGTCTCTCGCTGAACCCGACCGCATCGATAGCCCGGCGCTTCAGCAGGTGGCGATGGTGGTGCCGAGCCGGCCTGCCGCGCCGCGCGACACCGTTCATCGTCAGCGCTTCCGCGATGCCAAGCCGGTCTCCTTCGGGCGCGTGACGCCGCAGCACCACGCCGTGCACGGCGTCGACGTGTCGCGTTGGCAAGGCAAGATCGACTGGTCGACGTTGCGCAGCCAGGGCGCCAACTTCGCGTTCATCAAGGCGACCGACGGCGGCGACCATCTCGACCCGACATTCCACCGGAACTGGAAGGACGCCGCCGATGCCGGTGTGCGCCGCGGCGCCTATCACTTCTTCTACTGGTGCCGCACCGGCGCGGAACAGGCCGAATGGTTCATCCGCAATGTGCCGAAGACGCCGGGCGCGCTGCCGCCGGTGATCGACGTCGAGTACAATCATCAGTCCCGCTGCAAGACCAGGCACTCGCCGAAGGTCGTCCGCGAAAAGATGCAGGCCTTCATGGATCGCGTCGAGCGCCACTATGGCCAGCGGCCCATCATCTACACCGCGCCGGATTTCTACGCCGACAACCTGAGGGGGCATTTCAAGGACTATCCGTTCTGGCTGCGCTCGGTGGCGGCCCATCCGTCTGTCCGCTACCCCAACCGTACCGACTGGATGTTCTGGCAGTATTCTGGCACCGGCCTCTCGAAGGGCGTGACCGGGCATATCGATCTCAACGTCTTCCGCGGCAGCGAGGCCGATTGGAACAAGTGGCTGGCCCGCGCGGCCCGCTGATCCAAACCAGGACGCAATTCAAAGGCCCCGCCCGGCGAGCCGGACGGGGCTTTTTCGTTGCGCTATGAACGCGCTATTCTCTTGGTGTCTCGCGCTTGCCGCCGCTGTCGTGGCGCCAGCCGCCGCCCAAGCGAGGGCGGTCGTCGCGTGTCACCACGCCATCCTCGTCGCGATCCATTCGCGCGAACATCTGCTGAGCACGCTCGGCGACGTTGGCCATAAATTCCTCGGCCGTCAGTTCGCCATTGCCGTCCATGTCCAGGGCGTCGAACCGGGCGCCGGCGCTCTCGCGCATCAGCGCCGAGAATTCCTCGAGCTTCATGCCGTTGCGCATTAGCCCACGTAGTTGAGCATGCATCTCGCGCATGCCTTGCGGTATACGCTCGTGCCTTGCGGCGCGCTGCTCGCGGCGTTCCTGCCGGCGTTCTGCGAAACGCTCCGTGCGCGTCTCCAGCCCGGCCTGGAATTCCTGCGGCGAGATCATCCCGTCGCCGTCCGTGTCAATCCGGGCAAACGCGTCTGCCGCGCGGGCTTCCCGCCTTTCAGTGCGTTGCTCGGTATTTGTTCCTTGCTCGCTTCCACGACCTTCCCAGCGCGGTCCGCCGCGATGATGGCCGCCCCAGCGGTCGCCTCCGCTGCGGGTTACTACGCCGTCCTCATTCGGTCCCAGCCGCTCGAAGCGGCTTTGCGATCGCTCGTCGGTCGCTGCAAGGAATTCCTCGCGCGTCACGACGCCACTGCTGTCCGCGTCGAGCGCGGTAAAGCGTGCCTGCGAGCGCTCCTGCAGCAGGTTGGCCAGATCGTCCATTGCCATGCCATCCCCGGCTATAAGAGCCCGTATTTCGGTGCGTAATCCGCCGCCTCTTCCGTCGCGGTCGTCGGTTTCGGCCTGCGCGTAGACAATGGCAGCGCCGGAGGCGGCCAGTACGGCAATGATCAGTCTTTTCATGTTCGTTCTCTCCTCAGGGGTGGGCGGTGTCCCTGAGAGCAGAATGCCGGCGTCAACATTACAGCGTGCTTGCCGGCGGATTAATTCGCCGTAAGGGAAGGCGGTGTCCACCGCCAGTCTCTCCAAACAATCGTCAGTGGCATTCCCGATCCCCTGTGGAACCCCAGACAAACCGCGGCGTTCTCTCTCCAACTCAAAGAGGAGGGATCGGTGTTGGCAGTCCTTTCGATCGTTGGCGGCTTCGTGATGTCGCTGGGAATGTTTGTCGGCGGGCTGGTTCTGGCCACCGCGATCCTTGCCGTAGAGCCGGCGCAGCAGCCTGGGCCTGATGAAAACGTTGCCGAAGTCTGGACCAGCGAGCCGCGCCGCGTCGATGTCGCTACGCAGGACTTCCAGCGCCTGGCGGCAACCGCTCCGTCGCCGGCGCAGTCATCCGGCACTGAGGTGCATTCCGCCGATTCTATCACGACCGCCGATCTTCCCCAACCGGTAGACCAGATGACTACCGCCGCCCTGCCGGCCGAAAGCGAGGATACTTCGATCGCGGACGGCCGCGTGGCGGCACTGTACGCAGCCCATGTCGATTGGTGCTTCGGTCGCTATCGCTCCTACGACCGCGCCGACAACACCTACCGGCCGTTCAGTGGCGGACGGCAGCTCTGCGTATCGCCCTACTTGATGGAAGCGAATGACTATGCCGTGGCTTCGGAGGAGCCGGTGACTTTCGAGGAAAATAATCGTGTCGATGATGGCGATTTTTATGTGCTGGTCGACGATATGCCCGCCGGCGGACTCCAGATCGCCTTCGAGAGTTCGGGCGCCGGGGCTGATATGTCGCAGAACCACGTCCGCAATTGCTTCAGCCGCTACCGCTCCTACCGTGCGGAAGACAATAGCTATCAGCCTTATGGCGGCGGTCCGCGTCGGCAGTGCGAGTAGGGCGTCCTGGCGCCAAGCATAAGCTCGACTGCCAACCCATTCTCCAAACCAGCATTCTATTGGCTCAGCCTGTGTCGGACGACTACCGACATTGGCCGCTCCAGCGATCCGGTACGCGCGCTGATTTATTTCGATGCACAAAAAAAATGCAAGGCCGAAGCCTTGCAGATTAAACGCGTCCGATCTGTGTTCCGGTTACCGGCGGCTGCGGAAAATCGCGCCTAGATCGCATCCTCCCAAGACTTTGACCGCGCAGGAGGGCGGATTTTTGCTCCACCCTCTCGATTATGGCGGGCACATTAGACCAAGTTTTTGCACGCTGTCACTAAAAATGTTGCGTTTGTGTGACGTCTCATGTGTTGCAGTGCACAAATGTTCGGCACGGCTTGCCCAACGTTGCAGCGGACAACGGAGGCGCAGCCTTGCGCCCGCCTCGGGTTTTCAATGCGCCACGAAATCGCTATGAAGCGCAGGCAAATGGACCCCCTCCGGCGAGCGTGATTCCGCGCCGCCGCCTCTCACGGAAATCTGCATGCGTCTGTCGCGTTACTTCCTGCCCATCCTCAAGGAGAATCCGCGCGAGGCTGAAATCGTCTCGCACCGGTTGATGCTGCGTGCCGGCATGATCCGTCAGCAGGCCCAGGGCTCATTCTCCTGGCTGCCATTGGGCAAGCGCGTTCTCGACAAGGTTTGCGCGATCATCCGTGAGGAGCAGGATCGCGCGGGCGCGCAGGAAATCCTCATGCCGACGATCCAGTCGGCCGAGTTGTGGCGCGAGAGCGGTCGCTACGATGACTACGGCAAGGAAATGCTGCGCATCCAGGATCGCCACGAGCGCGACATGCTCTATGGTCCAACCAACGAGGAGATGGTCACGGACATCTTCCGCAGCTACGTCAAGTCCTACAAGGACCTGCCGCTCAATCTCTACCATATCCAGTGGAAGTACCGTGACGAGGTGCGTCCCCGCTTCGGTGTCATGCGCTCTCGCGAATTCCTGATGAAGGACGCCTATTCCTTCGACATCGACTACGACGGAGCCAGGGCGGCCTACAACCGAATGTTCGTGTCTTACCTGCGCACGTTCGAGCGCGTGGGGATGAAGTCAATCCCGATGCGCGCCGACACCGGCCCGATCGGCGGTGACCTTTCTCATGAGTTCATCATTCTGGCGGACACGGGCGAGAGCGCGGTGTTCTGCCATCGCGAGTTCCTCGACATGCAGGTGCCCGGGGCCGAAACGGATTTCTCCGACGATGCTTCGATCGCGGGTATCGTCACGAACTGGACGACGCCCTACGCCGCGACCGAGGAGATGCACGACGTCGATGCCTGGAACAAGGTAGGCGAGGACGACCGCGTTGCCGCCCGCGGCATCGAGGTCGGGCACATCTTCCATTTCGGCGAGAAATATTCGAAGCCCATGGGCGCTTCGGTGCAGGGTCCTGACGGCAAGCAACATTTTGTCTCGATGGGCTCATACGGCATCGGTCCGTCGCGGCTGATCGCGGCGATCATCGAGGCCAGCCATGACGAGAACGGCATCGTCTGGCCGGAGGCCGTGGCGCCCTTCGACATCGCGCTGATCAACATGAAGGCCGGCGACGCCGACTGCGACCGTGCATGCGACGAGCTGTACGCCAAGTTTACCGCAGCCGGTAAGGACGTGCTCTACGACGACACCGACCAGCGCGCCGGCGGCAAGTTTGCCACCGCCGACCTGATTGGCCTGCCCTGGCAGGTGATCGTCGGCCCGCGCGGCGTGGCCGCCGGCGAGGCCGAGATCAAGAACCGCAGGACCGGCGAGCGCGAGACGTTGCCTTTGATTGCCGTTGCTGAGCGATTCGGGGCACACGCATGAGCGAGGCCTCGGCGGCACCGAGCAAGATTCCGGCAGGTGCCGGGCCGTTCTCCGCCTTCGAGCGCATGGTTGCGTGGCGCTATCTGCGCTCGCGTCGCAAGGAAACCGTGATCTCCGTGATCTCGCTGATTTCCTTCGTCGGCATCATGCTGGGCGTGGCGACACTGATTATCGTCATGGCGGTGATGAACGGTTTCCGCGCCGAACTGCTCAACCGCATTCTGGGAATCAACGGCCATCTGATCGTTCAGCCTATCGACCGCGTTTTCGACGACTACGCGGAGGTGGCCGGCCGCATCGAAGGGGTGCCCGGCGTCCGCTACGCCATCCCGCTGATCGACGGCCAGGTGCTTGCGTCTGGCCGTGTAGGTGCCGGAACCGGGGCGCTGGTGCGCGGCGTGCGCGACGAGGACATCGTCAAGCTTGAACTGGTTGCCAACAATGTCAGGCAGGGAACGCTCGACGGCTTTGCCGCCAGCGAGGGCGTGGCGATCGGCCAGCGCATGGCCGACGCGCTCGGCCTCGGGCTCGGCGACCCGATAACGCTCGTCGCGCCGGAGGGCGACGTCACGCCATTCGGGACGACGCCACGGGTGAAATCCTATCCCGTAGCGGCGATTTTCGAAGTCGGCATGTCCGAATATGACGCATCGATCGTCTTCATGCCGCTCGAGGAAGCCCAGCTCTATTTCAATCTCGACGGTCTGGTTCAGTCCATAGAGGTTTTCGTATCGGACCCCGACGCCATCGACGCGATGCGTAGCGCCGTCGAGGTAGCGGCACAGCGGCAGATCTTCATCAGCGACTGGCGTCAGCGCAACCAGACCTTCTTCTCCGCGCTGCAGGTCGAGCGCAACGTCATGTTCATGATCCTGACCCTGATCGTCCTGGTGGCGGCGCTCAACATCATCTCCGGGCTCGTCATGCTGGTGAAGGACAAGGGCCGCGACATAGCGATCCTGCGCACCATGGGCGCGACGAGTGGCGCGGTCATGCGCATCTTCATGATGACGGGGGCGGCCATCGGGGTGACGGGCACGCTGGCGGGCGTGGTGCTGGGCATTTTCGTCTGTCTCAACGTCGAATCGATCCGTCAGTTCTTCTCCTGGCTCTCGGGAACGACGCTGTTTAATCCCGAGCTCTATTTCCTGTCGCAACTGCCGGCCAAGATGGACGCGCAGGAGACGGTCTCCGTGGTGATCATGGCGATGACCTTGTCGTTTCTGGCCACGATCTTCCCGGCAAGACGCGCCGCCAAGCTCGATCCCGTAGAAGCTTTGCGGTACGAATGATGGCGGGCGGGGTGCTTCTTGAACTCAAGGCGGTAGAGCGCCGTTACGACGAGGGTGCGCGAAAGCTAGTCATCCTCGATGGTGCCGACTTCACGCTGAAGCGTGGCGAGACGGTGGCCTTGGTGGCGCCCTCAGGTGCGGGAAAATCGACGCTTCTGCACACGGCCGGCCTGCTCGAATGGCCGGACGGCGGTGACGTCATCCTCGACGGGCGCGCATGCGGGCGGCTGTCCGACGATGAGCGCACCGCGATCCGGCGCAACCAGATCGGTTTCGTCTACCAGTTCCATCATTTGTTGCCGGAATTCACCGCTCTTGAGAACGTGATGATGCCGCAGCTCGTGCGCGGCCTGCCCGAGGCGCAGGCGCGACAGCGCGCGATGCAGTTGCTCGACTATATGAAGATCGGCCCGCGTGCCGAGCATCGGCCTGCCGAGCTTTCGGGCGGCGAGCAGCAGCGCGTGGCGATCGCGCGCGCAGTGGCCAATGCGCCGTTGCTGTTGCTGGCTGACGAGCCGACCGGCAATCTCGATCCCGACACTGCGGGTTATGTTTTTGAGGCACTCGAGGCGCTGGTTCGCCAATCCGGTCTATCGGCCCTGATTGCCACGCACAATCACGAGCTTGCGGCCCGCATGGACCGCCGCGTGACGCTCGCCCACGGCAAGATCGTCGATTTCTGAACAGCGGCGTTTTGTCGTATTGCGGCCTTTTGAAGAGTGTCGGCACCGCCAAAAAATGCGGAGCCGGCCCTTTGGGGAAGGGCCGGCTCCTGAACCCGGTCGTTGGGGACGGGGAGGGTGGGGACTCGACCGGGTTGTCCCTGGATCGCCGGGCCAGTCTGCCCGTGGATCGTTTCTTCAACAAAGCGTCGGCTGGTCCCGATGTACGGGATTTCCCGTCCTGTCCGATGCTCCGGCGCCGCACCGGGATGGCCGGTGTTAAGCGCGTCGATTTCCAGCGTCGCGCGGCGCTGCGCACGAAGGCGCCTCACGCGATATATGGCTTGTCCTAGGGCCGGCCTCGCACGCTGCCGACGAGTACGTTGCGATCGTCCTCGATCGATACCCACATGCCTGCGTGACGCGACGACTGTCGCTTGAGAAACCGGTAGTCGGTTTCGTTCCACGCCAGGACGCGCGGCTCCAGATTGTCGAGTATGAAGTCACCCATGCTGGTGTTGACCGTAAGCACCGCGTGGCCATCGCCGTTGGTTTGGCGGACGACGGTTATGAGCAGGTTGGAGGCCGGTATGCCAGCCTTCATCAGCCTGCGCCGCTTTTCCAGCGCATAGTCCTCGCAGTCGCCATAGCCGTTGACCGGATAGGTCCAGCGTTCCTCGACGCCCCACATCTCCATGTCGGTGCGAGGCGTGACCGAGGTGTTGACGAGATTGTTGATGTCGACGATCGTCGCCCAGAGGGCACGCGTCAACTCTACCGGCCGCGCCGGATTGGTCTTGACGCACTCCTGCGGCATTCGCTGGCAGAATTCGTAGTGTCCGACCGGCTGCGTCGATAGCCCGCCTGTCGGCATGTAGCTTTGCGCGGATGCAGTCCCTGTAGCAGTGCCGAGTGCCAGCACCAGGGATGCGGCGCCGAGCACCTTCCTCTTCGTCCCCATTATTGTCGTCTCCCCGTTGACGAGGGGACAATGACAGAGGCGAATTTATTCTACGCAAAATGCAGAAGGTCATTTAGAGTAAAACAAGAAGACGATAATAATAGAATAAATATAAAACCTACGGAAAATTAGGCGCAAAACTGGCTCAAATTCACCTAAATTTTGAACGGATCGACGCCGGAACAGGACCGATGAACGAAAAAGGCCGGCTTGTGAGCCGGCCCGGACAAGAAGCGAAACTAGACTAACTCAGGCGGCGTGCGGACCGCTGAACTCCGCCGCGAGCGTTTCCTCACGCTGCAGCATAGCGAACTCGATGGCGATGCCGTCCTCGAAGTGGCGGACGACGCGGCCGCGCATCGTGCCAAGACTTACCGCGACGCCCAGCGCCGGCTTGACGTCGAGTTCGACGGCTGCGCCAGAAAGAGATAGGTCGATGATGCGGCACTGATATTGACGCCCGTCCTCCAGTCGCAGCACCGTCACCGGGTTGCGTGGTGAAACGCGCTCGTGGCGGCGATCTTCAGGGAGGTCGAGTTCGTGACGGTTGGCCAGCCAGGTGAGCTGGGCGGCGAGCTTGTCGCGCTTGCGCTCCGAGGCGACGATGGTCATCGCGAATCCGCCTTCGAGTCGGCGCGTTACGACGCCTTCGACGCGGCCGATATGGTCGAGATATGCAATGACGCGCTCGCCGAGTTCGCCGGGATGGTCGGTGCGGAAGGCGACGTCGCCAGGCGACATGTCGATGATCTGGCAGGGATGCTCCGAACGATCCTCGAGCATGTAGCGCCCATAGACCTTGACGCGCACTCGCTGAAAGTTGCGTCTTTCCGTCCTAGACGGCGCTGACGTGCTCGCCGCTCCGATCATTACCGCATACGCCCCGCTGAATCAGATGCTTCGCGTCATGCGAACCGACGCTTCGCCTCATGCGAAGGGTTTCAGGCAACCCTAGGACCGAACGGGTTAACAAGCGGTAATTGTGGCGCGGGCAGCGTTAACTTTCCCGCCCGCCGTTGAAGACGACGAGGTGCCTGATGCGCCGGCCGCCTTCCGAGGCGCTCGTTGCCCCAAACAACTGCCCGTCTACCGGCGCCAACGGCGGTACGGGGACGGCGGGGCGATTGGTGAGGAACATCGGCTCGCGCTCCGGATCCACGACGCGGAGCGAATCGACCTTTCCTTCGACGATCGGGTCGGCTCCCAGCCAGTACGGCTTTTCTTCGGGCGTGATCGCTCCCAGCGAGCGAGGGCTGCCCATGCCGCCCTCCAGAGGCAGAAGGATCATCTCGAACGCGGTGCTTCGGCCGCCGGCTGTGAGGCCTTCGAATGTCACCACCACCACGGATTTGTCCTGGAAAGTCCCGTGCGCGAGGCGCGATATCATGCGTTGGTCGCGTCTCGCCCAGATCAGCGGAAACGAATATCCCTTGAGCTCGCGGCCATAGGTGGCGCACAGGCGCGTGCCGGCGAGCCGGAAAGTGGCTTCGCCGCGTGTGTCTCTTTCGAGTATGAACGTATCGGCCAGCAGCGACTTGATGTCGGCCGGCTCGATCTCGGTCCGCCGCGGCGCCGGGCGTTCCCCGCGCAGTCTGTTCCAGTATTGGAACAACGCGATCGATCCTTCTAGTTTCATGGTCCCTACCGCCCCCTGTCCCTTTGCGGTTGTGTCATCGGTGAACAGAAGCGCCGTCATCCGACAACCTACATGCCCGGTCAGGCAGAACCCGTGCCAGTCCCGTTAACCGTTGTTCACGGCGTTCCGATTCATTAGGGTTAACAAATGGTTTACGTTGCGAGCAGCCATCGACCGTGGCACACCTCGTCTCACACAAGGGGACGCCGCCCGGCGCGAAAGCTCGGGTGGGACAGGTCTCAGGGGATGAGCAGGGGGCTCGACCAAAGCCGTTCGGGGAAACCCGGGCGGCTTTTCCTTTTGGCGCCGGTCTGGTAGTGGGCGTCGGCCACACCATGTCAGCGCCGATGACCGACAACGCCGAAACTCCTGGACAGAATCCGCCCCAGGGCCCTGCGCAGCCGCCCGGCCGCGAACCGGTGTTCAATCTGCCGGGGATTGTTACCGCGATCATAGCAGTATGCACCCTGGTGCATCTGGCGCGCACCTATGTGCTGTCCTACGCTCAGGACGAGGCACTGATCCTCCATTTCGCCTTCCTTCCGCTCTACTATTCGGCACCGGGAACGCTCGATATCTTCGCCTTCCTCGCGCCAGTCACATATTCGCTGCTGCACGGCGGCATCGCACATCTGGTCGTCAACATGATCTGGCTCGCGGCGTTTGGCTCGCCGCTTGCCAACCGCATCGGAACGGCGCGCTTTCTGGCGTTCTGGGTGTTCACGTCGCTGGCCGCCGTGGCGTTGCATTATGTCCTGCACTCCCAAGATGCCACTCCACTTGTGGGTGCCTCGGGCGCTATATCCGGGATGATGGGTGCGGCGGCGCGCTTTGGCTTTCGCATCGAACGCGTTTCGGGCCGCGCCGCCTTTGGTGGCCCGATCCTGTCGATCTCCGCCGTGTTCCGCTCCCGCGCGACCGTGACGTTTCTGGCGGTCTGGATGGTGGTCAACCTGCTGATGGGCTTCGGCTTTGGCGGTCCGGGTGCCGGCCAGATCGCCTGGGAGGCACATATCGGAGGCTTCTTGGCGGGGTTCCTTGGGGTGCGGCCGTTCGATCGTCGTCCTTCAGCGCGAGGCGAGGACCGCGGCACTTGAATTGAGGCCGGTCAGGGCGCACCATGCGACCTTGGGTAAGGGGAGATAGCGAGTCCGTACCTGATCGGAGGAAAGCAATGACGGTGAGATCGATTCTCGATGAAAAAGGCCACGACGTGGTCACGCTGACGCCCAGCGCGACGCTTCTGGAGGCCGCGCAACTGCTTGGCCAGCGGCGCATCGGCGCGGTCGTGATCACCCGGGGCGATCGCAGGATCGCCGGCATTCTGTCCGAGCGAGACATCGTGCGGGCCGTGGGCGAAAAGGGGGGTGAAGCGCTCTCCTTGCCGGTCGAGCAGGTCATGACGGCGAAAGTCAGCACCTGCCGGGAAAGCCATACGGTCAACGAGGTCATGGAAACCATGACGCGCGGCCGCTTCCGCCATCTCCCGGTTGAACGCGACGGATATCTCGAAGGCATCATCTCCATCGGCGACGTCGTCAAGCGCCGCATCGAGGAGGTTGAGCGCGAGGCCGAGGAGATCAAGACCTATATCGCCACGGCGTAAGTCGTCACACTTGCGCAACCGCTGACAACGCCGGCGATACCAGGGCACCACGAGTGCTCGGACGCGGTCGTGGCCAGTTGCTTCATTTCTCACTTCATAGTCGCGGCACGGCGTGTGTGTCGCGATGGCGCGGCGGCGCTTGCATGCGCGACCGGTTTCATCTAGCGACTTGTCTGGTTCGTCGGCCGACGGAACCAGACAAAACAGCCAATCGCAGCAGTGAACCGGATCGCATGACCATCATCGACACCCGCACGCCCGACGCAAAGCGTTTCATCCCCGGTGCAACCGGCGACTGGGAAGTGATCATCGGCCTCGAGGTCCACGCCCAGGTAACGTCGGAGGCGAAGCTGTTCTCCGGCGCCGCGACAATTTTCGGCGCCGCGCCCAACGCCAATGTCAGCCTGGTGGACGCCGCCATGCCCGGCATGCTGCCGGTGATCAACGAGGAATGCGTGCGTCAGGCGATCCGCACAGGGCTGGGGTTGAAGGCCGCGATCAATCTCAAGTCGGTTTTCGACCGCAAGAACTATTTCTACCCCGACCTGCCGCAGGGCTACCAGATTTCGCAGTACAAACAGCCGATCGTCGGCGAGGGCAAGGTCACGGTTTCGGTTGGCCCGGACAGGCAGGGCAATTTCGAGGATGTAGAGGTCGGCATCGAGCGTCTGCATCTTGAGCAGGACGCGGGCAAGTCGATGCATGACCAGCACCCGACGATGTCATATGTCGA
>Ga0307505_10002221_pt1 | contig 13827 bp, 9 predicted proteins | sample 23_S_MG_FD_202183 | JGI IMG/M metagenome (GOLD analysis project Ga0307505, IMG submission 202183) | Soil microbial communities from Populus trichocarpa stands in riparian zone in the Pacific Northwest, United States - 23_S | ecosystem: Environmental > Terrestrial > Soil > Riparian zone > Trees...
GAGCATCCAACCCACCATCAATGCCATCAATCAGACTCTCAAGCGATTTGGATTTGGAAGCTTTTCAATTGCTGACGCTGGCGATGGAAAGCACTACAAGCTCGTCCGAGCCGACGGCTCTGATGCCAAGAAAACTCTTAGCGAAGGTGAAAAGACCTTCGTTGTGTTTCTCTACTTCTATCACCTAATCAAGGGCAGCTTCTCGGAGACCGGAATCACTAAGGATCGGATCGTGGTGTTTGATGACCCGGTGTCAAGTCTTGACAGCGATGTGCTGTTCATCGTTAGTAGTCTCATTCGCGAGGTCTGTGAGAGTTGCCGCGACGGCCTCGGACACATCAAGCAGGTGTTCGTACTTACGCACAATGTGTATTTCCACAAAGAGGTAACGTACAACAATAAACGCCTTCCCGAGAAGTGCCTAAATGAAGAATCGTTCTGGATCGTCCGCAAGGGCGTGCCTCACTCGCGGTGCGATAGGCATCAATGCAACCCAATCAAAACTTCGTATGAGCTTCTTTGGTCGGAAGTTCGTGAGGCCGAGGAGGCGATGCGAACTGACGTGCTTGTCAGTCCGAATATCGAGAACACGTTACGACGTATCCTGGAGCACTACTTCACAATTCTGGGTTCAGTCGACTACAAGAAGCTCTGCGACAAGTTTGATGGCCCCGACAAAGTGATGTGCAACTCGCTATTCTCGTGGGTCAACGCTGGTTCCCATTCCGCACTTGATGACGCACATATCACTCCGAGCGATGCTATGGTCAAGAACGCGCTCAGGGTGTTCAAGGAAATCTTCGTGAAGAGTAGCAATGCGGGGCACTACGATATGATGAACCCGCCACTTGCTACCGGCGCAGTAGCAGGATGAGTCCAAAAACTGACGCATCGTTCGGTTCTCGCAGCGCTCGGTGTATCGCCAAGACCTGCCCGATGCTCTGCATTACTCACAACCGGACCAAAGGGAATCGATTGCGTGAGCGCGCCGCTGTTCAGCGTGGGAGCAGGCTGGGCCGCCGAACAACCGGTTGCAGCGGACGGTCCGCTGCGCGGCCCGCCGCTGAACCGGAGCGTTAGGCGACACATGATGGTCCCTTCGAATCTTCGATTTACCTATCACGAGTTCCACCAGTACTACAGCTGGTGCAAAGCTGCTGCGGCTGAGATGAAAGAGGCCCGTACAGCTCTCGATGCCTACGGACCAAGTTATGAGGATGGTAATTTCTCGCGCAAGATTTGGAAGACTATCGTTTCCTTAGAGGAGCGAATCGAGAAGAACTTGGTACTAGCGCCTGTTCTTTGCGTGATGTCAGCTGAGCAGCTAATCGTCACCTATGCGATGCAACGCCTATCTGATCCAATGATTTCGGCACTTACCCACATTGACCGTCTAGATACACTGGCTAAATGGGAAACGTTCCCTCTGATGGCCTGTGGCAAGCACTTGGGCGCCGACAGCGAAGGACTCCGACAGCTGCGCATCCAAATTCGGCAGCGCAACTCCTTTATTCATCCAAAGCCAATCATCGCTTCAGTTAAAGATGAGGATCATATGGATCGCATTGAACACAAGATTGAGAGTGGCGCTAAGCAACGGCTCAACATCGCGGCGCTTGCGCCTGCCTGTGTTGATCAGCTTGCCAAAGAGCTCATCGCTTTGGATAAACATTCTCGGACAAAGTTGGCCTGCCGCATGGCAGGAATACTTCCCCATCGGCGTAGTGGCACCTAACAATTCGCGAAAGTCGACGGCCCAATCACTTGCAAGGCCGCGGCCCGGGGCTTAGCGTTGGTCTAACCACGCGCTCAAGCGGACGCCGGTCCACTTACATGGCGCAAGTGACTGCCGCGGCCGGCGCCGCTTAGCTCAGGCGTTAGGCACTATGACCATGCGCTTTCTTGCCTTCATTCTCCTTGTTTTCGTTGCTTTGCCAGTGGAGGCGAAGTCGCCCAAGCGCGTCACTATCGAGTTCGACCCAGGGATCTCTGAGAAGGTGAGCGTGCAGGCAGCATGGCTGGCCTATGCCGCTCACCTTGCGAAGTGGGCTACGGAGGAAGAGAACGCCAGATACGTATGTAGGCGTTCCTTACAACTACCCTTTGAAGCTGAGCTCTCGGCGCGAGCCGCGCTTGCGTCTGGCATCTGGGCAAAATTCAAGGCCAAGGATGCGGAGGCGTTTGACGACTACCTTGATTCCCTTCTGAGAATCGAGGCAGCTGGCTTCATGGCGGAGTACGTGTGGAGGTACCATTATCGTAGCGGTTGGAAGGAACCCGAGATGTTGCGCGAGACTGAGTTTGATGAGTGGCGGTCTCGAGAGCTCCCCGAGTTTCATGCGGTCACGTTGAGCGGCATAGAACTCGATTGCTAGTGCCTAACTATGCGTTCAAACGGGGACATTTGCGTTCAAACCAACCACTATCGGTCTGCGGCCAGTTCGCATGGCGTTAGGCTTGGTACATGCAGAATCTCTGCATCACTCACCTGAACCACTTGTCGCGGGGAGACGGCATCTTGTTTCTTGTTATTGTGTTGGGCCGCAGCCGCTTGACGCGCTGTTGGTGTCGGGTTGAAGAGTTGTGTATCTCGGAGGGGCGCGTGGAGAACATTGCAAGGGCATTGGTAAGCATGGCGGCCTTCCTTGACTTGGCTCCGCCCGATTCTGTTGATCCAGATGACGCTGTCAGAGCGCTGGAGCAACTATCTCACGACCTTCGTTGCGCCACCGCCGAAGAGCAAGCCGCCTTGAGCAACGCTGGTCTTGCGCTAGCTCAGGAGGCAGAGGCAGCTGGCGCGCAGTTCGATGTGGCGGCAAGCTTCTATCGGTCCTTTCTCAGCGTTGTTGGCCTGGACATTCCGGCCACTGAGGACATGCAGTGAACAATCTGGTCACTTCCAAATGTGGTTACGGTCCGGCAGCAAAGCATGAGTTCAAGCTGATCTGCTTCGCGGGTCGGCTTGGTGCGGGCGCGCCAGACTCGTTTCAAGACGGAGTCACCACATGGATCATTCAAGTGGGCAGCACTTCGCAACGCGGTTTGACTTTGGCGTTCGCCTTGCCATTCAGCCATCTCGAAAACTGAGGTCAAAGTGCGCACACTGCTTACGCTACTTGGTTTCGTTGGCTTGGCGTCCTGCTCGTTCGTTACAACCCCGCCTGTCTGGCATGGCATACAGTTCCCAGACAGGGGCTTCTACGACGTTGAAGACAATAGCAACGACCACGGTCTCTATCTCGTGTATCGCGATCGAGAGCATGCTGAACTTTTCGCCAGCATCGAAGGCGCTCTTGCCAAAGCCGGCTTCACGAAGGTCGGCGTAGCTCTGGAGGGCCGCGTTGTCGGGTATGAAAAAGGCGACACGCGGCTGGCGATGAAGGTCGACCAGATTGCTGAGAGAGCCTACGTGGCCGTGTTCGACAGAAACGGCAAGGAGCCGCTCCTGCATATGCTGGCATTCGGCGAAGCAACTGTGGGGGAGACGATAACCGGTGAATCTGCACGCGAACGGCTCTTGAAGGAGGTTGAGTAGTTGTTGGGCACGTCGAACCATGCGTTCAAGCCGCCGCGGGGACGTACTTCCGTGTCTCCGGGTGCGATATCAGCCCGCGGCCGGTTGGCACGGCGTTAGCCCCCATGGAGATTGCAGCCTGCCATTGCGGTGCGATACGAATTTCCGTTGTTGCGTTTCCAACGGAAGTGACGGACTGCAACTGCTCGCTCTGCCGGAGCTATGGCGTTTTGTGGAGCTACTATTCGACAAGTGACATCGTGTCGCTGCCAGACGCAACGCTGACGCACACGTATGCCTGGAACGGTCGACATGTCGACTTCCATCGCTGTTGCAATTGTGGTTGCGTGACGCATTGGGTGCCGCGTGATCTTTCGCGTGATCGACGAGGGATCAACGCAAGACTCTTTCCAGCCCAGGTATTGGCGACTGCGCGCATCCGCCATCGTGACGGTGCCGACACGGGCCAGTACCTCGACTGAGTGGGGGAGAAGATCGTGGGTCCCGGACTGCTCCGGCCTGCTTGCCCCGACCTCAGCGCTCGTCGAGCAACTCCGGATCGATGGAGCGAAGTTGTGCGGCGATCGCCGGTGCATCGTCGAGCGTGCTGAAGCCACGCCATTCATAGCCGGGTGCGACCGTGCAACCGACCAGGGTGTAGGCACCGAGCGGACGTGCGCGCTGCCAGCAGCCGGCAGGCACGACGAACACCGGTGCCGCATCGGCGGCAACGGGGCCCAGGACATGCCGGGTCAGCGTTGCGCCACGCGGATCGAAGCGCAGCAACTCCAGCGCGTGGCCTTCGTACCAGTGCCACACTTCGTCGGCATCGATGCGGTGCCAGCGGCTGATCTCGCCTGCATTGAGCAGGTAGTAGATCGACGTCGCAACCGCACGCGGGCGCGTGGCGTCGTCGAACGCCGCGCGGGTGGTGGATTCGTAGATCCGGCGGTAGTGGCCGCCTTCGACATGGGGTTCGAGCGCGAGCAGGCGCTGCAGTTCTTCGGCACGTGGATGCATGCGCGCATGATACCCGTTGTGCTGCGCGCGGCGGTCCCGGGCGCTCCGTGCAACGGGAAATCGCCGGAAGTCCAGGGGCCTGCGCGGCAGAAGCCGTTCGCGCAGCGAACTTCTCGCCTCGAACGCTACTGCCGCGCAGGCTACTAGCGTTCGTAGCGGTAGTTGATGCCGGCGCGATTGCCGGTCGTGGCGCTCTGCGCTTCGAGGTTCCAGCGTGTGTGGAACAGGTAGCGCAAGGTGACGACTTCGCCCGGTTCGAAGATGCCGATGCCGTAGCTGATGTAGAGCTTGGGCGAAAGAAACTTTCCGACCGTGAACGCGGCGCCGCCTAGCGCGGTGTTGTCGGTCACGCCGATATCGTCGATGCCCAGGCGGCCACCGATGCTCTTTGCAAGCAGGTCGCCGCCGGCCGTGCCGAGTGCGCGTGCGGCCGCGCCGAGCATGTCGCCTTCGCCGCTCTTGAGCGAAGACAGCGGCTTGCCGGTGATCAGGTAGGACAGCGCCTCGGATTGCTCCATGGCCGGTTCGGAAAACACGGTGAGAACCGGCACCTGCGCGGTGCCGCGCACGAGCAGCCCGGCGGTCACATCGCTGGACTGGATCTTGCGTACGGCGCGCAGATCCAGGCCCGGATTGTCGATCGCGGTGCCGGCGAACAGCACGCGTCCGCGCTCGATGTTCAGGTCCTGGCCGTAGGCCTTGTAGGTACCGCCGACATTGAGCGTACCGGTCCCGGTTGTCGCGCGGCCCGGTCGTTCGTTGACGACGAGTTGTCCGGTCACGTTGCCATCGAAGCCGAAGCCGGCCAGCTTGACATTGTCGCCAAGCACGACGGTCACGTTCGCCGTGATCGGCGCGGCCTTGCCCGCTTCCTCGCGCTCGGCATCGGTGATGACGACATCGGGCGATGTCGCGCTGACTCCGCCGCCGGGCAGGCGCGCGAAATCGACGTTGGCGCTCGGCACCGTGACCGTGCCGCGCACGACGATGCCGCTCGCCGCGCGTTCGACCGTGAGTTCAGGCGTGATCACGACACGCGCCGCCGGAATGTCGGCGGCAAGAAACTGGCTGCCGTTGATCGTCAACTGCATCGCATCCTCGACTCCGAGTCCGCCATCGCCGGAGATCGTCAACGTGCCCGCGCCCGACGCGATGCTCCCTTCAAGCACGAACCGCTGCGCATCCACGGCGCGCAGGCTCAGTTCGCCGTCGTGCAACTTGAGCCCGGCCACCGGCACCTCGGTGGAGAACTCCTTGAGGGTCAACGCGCCGCTCAATTGCGGTGCCGCGTAGGTTCCCGAAATCGCGTAGTTGGCCGTGATGCGTCCCTTGGTGTTGGCGACCTCGGACGTGACCAGTTCGAGAAAACCCAGGTTGTTGATCGCGAGATCGATCTGGCCATCAAGAACCTGAGTCGCGCCTGGCGCACCGCTGAGCGTGAGCCGACCGTCCAGGCGTCCGTCCTGATCGAGCGCCGCGCTGACGCGGGCCTGGATCGATTGCGGTGCGAACTCGGCATCGATCGCGAACCCGGTATAGCTCAGCAGTGCCTGGTTTCCGGCGTCCACGTAGTAGGCCGAGCCCGCGGTCGAACCCAGCGTCGCGTTGCCGCCGAGCGCACCGGCAGCGGTGCGTGTGAGCTCGCCCTGGCCGGCGAGTTCACCGCGCAGGCGCACGGGCGAATCCGGTGCAGCCAGACGCAGGAGCAGGTTCAGCGGCAGGTGTTCGACGCGATAGCGCATGGACAGACTGCCATCGCTTCCGCCGTCGCCGCCCACGCACAGGCGCGCGCGCTGGCGTGGCGCCGGTTCATCGGCGGCGATCGCAGTATCGCGGCTGCCGTCATCGTCATCGGTGGTGTTGCGCGTGGCCGATGCGGCGCGGCGGCGCTCGCTGCCGAGCAGGCAACTGTCGGCGAGCGTGAAGCGCTCGCCATCCCATCCCAGCGCAACCGGCTCGGTCAGATCCAGACGCGGCAGATTGCGTTGTTCCGGTTCGAGGCCGAGCGTCTTCAGCGTGCCCTGCCAGCGCTCGTCGCGCATGCTGCCGGCAAGATCCATGGCAACGCTGGCAGGTCGACCCACGGCGTTCAGGCTGATCTGGTGCGAGGCTTGATTGCCGTCGCCCTTGATCGTCAAGGTATCGAACCGGGCATCGCCATTGCGTACGTCGCCGGCCTCCAGGGTGAACGCTCCGGCCGGCTCCTGTGTGTTCTTGATATCGGCAACGAGTTCCAGCGTGCTTGCGCGTGTCTGTGCGAGAACAATGTTGCTGCCGCTGGCCGCGATATCGACGTCCAGTTGCGGCCACTTGCCATGCACGCGCACGTCGCCGCCAAGGGCGCCGCCGGCATCGGGCAGCCAGTCGCCGAGCGAGGCAATGTCCAGGCGCGCGCTGGCGTCGGTCTCGCTGCCGCCACGTCCGCGAATCTCGATCCGGCTTCCTCCGGATTCGAGCGTGGCGGTGCCGTCGACGATGAACTCGGGTTTGATCGAAAGATCGGCATTGCCGGCTATGCGGCGCTCGCGCAGGGACCCACCGAGACGTTCGAGCTTGAGCGTGGCGACCGGTCCGGCGTCAGTCAGCGTGCCGGTCGTCGCGATCTCGAAATCGAGCGCGCCGGGCCATTGTGCAGCGAATGCGCCGGGGTCGAATGCGGTGGCGTTGGCCTGGATCTGCCAGCCGATCGCCGGTTGCAGCGTGATCGTTCCGGACGCGTCCAGCCCGCCACCGGGTTGCACGAGACGCAGGGTTTCCAGGGCGAGCGCCTGCGGTGTGCCGGTCAGCTTGAGCGCGATCCGCGCAGTCTGGCCCGGCGGACCCAGGTCGAAAGCGCCCTCGGCGTTGAACGCCTCGAGATTGCCATCGAGATCGAGCCGCCCGGCGGACGCCAGCGCCTGGCCAACCCATTCGGCCGGCAGCACGACGTCACGCCAATTGAGCTGGAGGACCGCGCGGGTCTGCGCGCCGGCCAGGCGAACTTCGCCTCTCGCGTCAAGCGAGCCGGCGATTGCCGGCGAACTCAGGCTCAGCGACTGAATCGTGAGCGTGTCGTCGGCGAGCGTGAAACGCGAGGGATCGATCATGACGCGATGCTCGTCGATGGCGACCTCGCCCTGCAGCGTCCCGCCGGATCGATCGCCGGCACCGTTCAATGTCATCGCGAGGCTTTTCACATCGCTGGTGGCCCCGAGCCGGGCCGGATCGAAGGCGGGGGCCTCGAACGCGATCGTCCACGCGTTGGTCGTGTCCTGGGCGAGTGTCGCGTTGGCGGTCGCCGCGACCGGCTCGGCCAGGGCGATGTCGAGGACCGCCGTGCGCCCGTCGCTGCGGCTGTTCAACGAACCCGCGTACTCGATCTCGTCGATGCGCCAGCGGAAGGTCGTCTGGCCGGTACCCGAATAGCCGTCGGCGGTGGCCAGCGTGCCGCTCAGATCGATGCTGCCATCGGGTGCGCGAAGGGCGAGTTCCTTGACGATGAATCCACTGGCGGTCCACGCACCGACGAGATCGAGGCTGTCGGCGACGAACACGGGCTCGCCGTCGAGGCTGATGTTCGTGCGCGTGATGCGCAGATGCTCGACGAGGATGTCGATCGGGGCGCGCAGCGAAAGCGCTTCTGCGGCGTCCTCGGTTCGCGGCGGCACGCTGGTCAGGGCGACATCGACGCCATCGATTTCCAGATCGTTCAGGCGCACGCGCCGCGTGATCAGGGCCATCACCGCGAGATCGAGGGATGCGCGTTGCACCTGCACATCGACGCCGGCATCGACATCCGTATAGCGCAGGTCCTCCAGCACGAGGACGCCTGCCAGGGTGCCGCTGCTGCGCGCGACCGTGAGTTTGCCGTCGAGCGAGGCCTGGGCGCGAGCAAGGGCAAAGCGCGCTCCCGCCGCACTGTTGAGCGTCCAGGCGAGGATGAGCACGAGGACGACGATCAGCGCGCCGAAGACGATCGCGAGGCGTTTGATGGCGCGCGTCACAGGTCCGGCCCTATGGCCACGTGCAGTTGCACGCCGCTGGCGTAACGGTCACCGACCGGCGTGCCGAGATCCACGCGCACGAGACCGACCGGTGAGCGCCAGCGCACGCCGAATCCGGCGCCGATCTTGAGATCGAATTCGCTGCCGCTGAACGCATCGCCGGCATCGACGAACACGGCTGCGCCCCATTTCGGCTTGAAGAAATACTCGTACTCCGCGCTCGCCACGGCGATCTGTTCGCCACCGATCACCTGCGGCGTGTCGTGCATGGGCACCACGCGGCGCGGACCGACGGCCTGGAACGGATAGCCGCGGATCGAGCGGTCGCCGCCGGCGAAGAAGCGCAGTTCCGGCGGCAGGCGTTCGAACGAATCGACTTTCGTGTAACCCAGCGTGCCGCGCGAAATGAAGCGGCTGTTGTCGCCGAGCCCGCGGATCCACTTGGCGTCGGCGGTGATCTGGGCGAAGTTGGTATCCGACAGCAGGGCATCCGCACCGGCGCGCGCGGCCACGGTCAGCGACCAGCCGCGCCGCGGGAACGCGAGGTCGTCGGCGCGCTTCCTGCTGAACGAAATCTCCGGATAGAGCAGCGTCGTGTCGCCTTGTTCGTCGGCGACCTTGAAATTGCCGGTCAGGAAATTGAGCCCGATCGTGCGCTGCCAGCCGTGCCAGTTGCGCGAATCGTTGGCGATCAGGCGAAGGGTCCTGGATTCGCTCGTTTCGGTGTCCTCGTCGCGGAACGTGGCGCCCAAGTTGTAGGAGTGATTGTTCTTTCCGGGCAACGGGATCTGGTACAGCGTGGTCAGTGTCCGCAGGCGTTGCGCGAGCAGGGTTTCGAACTTGAGCTTGTGGCCGCGCGAATTGACCCAGCGCCGCTCCACGCCACCACGGATACCGACGCCGGTGTCGGTGCCGACGAATACGCCGCCGGTGTAGATCGTGCGCTTGGCCGGCGCGAGCATGACCGAAATCGGCACGACTCCCTCCGCCGCATTGCCGGCATCGGGCTGCACCTGGGCGATTGCGAAATAGTTGGCATCGACGAGCCGCTGCTGGAATGTGAGCAGTTCGTCCTGCGAATAGTAGTCCGAGACATCCCACGGAATGAAACGCTGCATGAATTCATCGCTGAACTGGCCGCCCTCGAACCGGGTTTCGCCGAAGCGGTAGCGTTCGCCGACCTTCCATTGCAGATGGATCCGCGCACTGTTGTCGGCACGCGTGACCTCCACGCGATGCACGGCGAGTTCGGCATCCAGGTAGCCCACGCCGAACAGCGACGCATGGATCGCGGCCTTGCTGCGCTCGTAGATTGCGTGATCGAGCGGTTCACCGCGCTGCGGCGAGAACGCCCGTCGCGCCTGGTCGATCGAACGGATGCCCTCGGTCGCGCCGTCGATCTCGATGAGGACATCGGTCACCCGCACCGGAGGTCCCGGTTTGACATTGAGCACGGCAATGAAGTTGGCGCCGTCCGCTTGCAGGTCGCCTTCGACGGCAACGTTGTAGTGGCCATACGGCTCGAGCGCGGCGGCGATCTGTCCCTCGGCTCGGCGATACAGACGACGCGCCTGTGCCGGGCTGACTTCGCGGGCGGCATATTGCTGGATCTCCAGGCCCGCCAGCGCCGCCTCGCGCAGCACCCCGTCGAGCCCGTTCAGCTGCACGGTCACGCGCGCGCCATGCGCCGCCGTCGCGAACGACAGCGCGAGCATCGGCAGCAGCAGGCGTAGGAATGCGGAGCAGCAGCGCAGAGTCATTTCCGCGAACGTGAAGAAATCCGGAGGATGGTGTTATAGCAGGGCAAAAGTCATCGCAATGTTATCTCGCAACGATTCGACCGCGATGCGTCACCATTGTTTTTTCTTGTTCAGCCAGCGGCATCGCCTGAACGGTGGGCAACCCATGCGCCGATCAGCGCCGATCCATACGGAATCGATTGCGCGGCGAGGATCGCGATCCAGAGCTTGCCCTCGGTATAGGCGAATCCGCTCGACAGCACCATGCCGACAATGCACGCGACCAGGGCGATGAACAACAGCAATTCCTCGCGCACCGAACTGAACGCACTCGGCTTGGCACTCAGACGTCGACTCTTGGCCGTGCGCACGAATTCGCCCTTCTTCTTCCACAGGCCGAGAAAGATGCCGCGGGCGATGGCATGCGAGAGGCCCATGCTCGCGATCGAGGCCATGATCGTGTCGTACCACGAGCACGGCACGCGCTTGCGGTAGAGCACGATGCCGAAGTAGGCCTTGCTGATGAAGAAGCCGATGACCGGAATCAGGAACAGTTCCATCGGCAGGGTGAAGTACGCGGGCCAGCCGACCATGCCGATCGTCCAGGCGATCGCCATCATCGTGAACACCAGGTGCAACGCATCGGCGAACCAGGAGAACCAGCCGGTCAGGAAGTGGAATTTCTGGCCCCGGCTGAGCGGGCTGGCCTTGCGCACCATCCAGCCGATGCGCGCCTTCATGATCTGCATCGCGCCGAATGCCCAGCGATAGCGTTGGGACTTGTACGCGGTGAAGTCCGCCGGTGTCAGCCCCTTGCCCATCGGCTCGTCGACATAGACGAGCTCGTAGCCTTCGTGCATGAGCCGCAGGCCCAACTCGGCATCCTCGCAGATCGTCCACTCCGACCAGGCGCCGGTATCCACGAGCATGTGCTTGCGCACCATCGTCATCGTGCCGTGCTGGATGATCGCGTTGCGTTCATTGCGATGGTGCATGCCGATGCGGAAGAAGCCGTCGTACTCCCAGGCGGTCATGCGCCGGAATGTGTTGTGCTCGAAGTCCCGGTGCGCTTGCGGACACTGCACGACGGCGACGTTCGGGTCGACGAAATACCCGGTCAGCGTACTTAGCCACTCGTGGCGCACGACATAGTCCGCATCGACCACGGCGATGACCTCCGCGCGCGGATCGGTCTGGTCGATGCCGAAGTTGAGCGCGCCGGCCTTGAACCCGGGCCACGGATCCAGATGGAAGAACCGGAATCTCGCGCCGAGCTGTTCGCAATAGGCCTGGACCGGCTTCCACACCTCTTCGCGCTTGGTATTGTTGTCGATCACGAGCACTTCGTAGTTCTCGTAGTCCAGCGCAGCCAGCGAATCGAGCGTGACGATGACCATTTCCGGTGGTTCGTTGGCGCAGGCCAGGTGGATCGACACGAATGGCTGCGAGGCATCGCTGCGCGGTTCGAGCAGGTGGAAATGACGCAGCCAGCGTGGGCGCCACAGGACTTCGGTGAATTCGAAGCCGTTGATGAGCAGCACGAGGATGATCGCGATCTGCGCCGGAAACAGCAGCAGCAACATGCTCCAGTCCAGCGGGCTGAGGTAGAACGCCAGTGGGACACTGATCGACCAGACCACGACCGACGCCGACAACTGGATCAGGCCGAGAAAGAAGAAAATGCCGGTCAGGTAGAAGCGGATGAAATGGCGGGCGAACCAGAACATCGGCAGCAGCGCGAGCAGGCACGCAGCGATCGCCTTGATCGGCCAGGTCGGGTCGGCGACGACCTTGCCGGTCAACGAGAACTTCGGCTCGCGCGCGGCATTGAAGATGCCCCAGTAGGCCTCGGCGCGGCCGCCGATGGCTTCCTTCCACGGCTGGTCGATCGCTTCCATGAGGTAGTAATCGATGCGTTCGCGCTCGGCCACGATCAGCCATTCGCGGATGAACTGGGCCTGGTTTTCCAACGACGGCTGCGCATAGGCCCTGCGGTCGCCATTGGATGGCCAGCCGATTTCACCGATGATGACCGGCTTGTCCGGGAACAGCTCCTTGAGGCGATAGTACTGGCCGAGGGTGAAATTGATCGCGTCCTTGCGGGGCATCCTTTCCCAGTACGGCAGCAGGTGCACGCTGATGAAATCGACATGGCGCGCAAGCTTCGGATTGCGTTCCCAGACGAAGAACGGTTCGGCGGTCGAGACCGGGATGTTCAGTTGCGCGCGCGCGCGGTCGATGTAGCCGATCAACTGGTCCACCGACAGGTCGCCGCGCAGGATCGTCTCGTTGCCGACCATCGCCCGGGTGATGTTGGGATACTTGCGCGACAGCGCGATCAGGCCCTCGATTTCCTCGTCGTTCTTGCGCAGGCGCCGGTCCAGCCACGCCCCGGACATGACTTCCATGCCGTAGAAGTCCGCAAGACGCGGGATCTGCGGACTCTCGATCGACGAGTAGGTGCGCAGCCGCTTGGTGTATCGCGACAACATGCGGATGTCACTGGCCAGCTCCGATTCGCTCGGGAACAATCCCTTGGTCGGATCCTGGTAACGCTGGAACGCGCTGAATGCGAGACCTTCCACGCGACCGGTCCAGTCGGCAATCTGCACGGGGCGGTTCAGGAACGCCCACAGCCCGAAGTTCAGCGCCGCCACGGTGACCGCGAGCAGAAACGCACGCCAGATCGACTTGTGCACGGTGGCGGAGGGTTCTCTGCTCAAGGAATTCGCTGGCCTGGCGGGTGCGCATTGCGGCGCGGTGCGCAATGTGGCGCGGCAGCATAGCGGATGCGCGCTTTACCGCTCAAATAAATGGGCAGACTGCGAAAAAGCGGTCATGGCAGCCCGGGAGCGGCGCGCAGACGCGCCCTCCCACAGGAAATCCGGTGATGTCTGAGTCTGCCCTTGTGGGAGGCCCTTCAGGGCCGATGCTCTGCTGCTGGTTCACTTCAACCCTGAACCAAGGCATCGGGCCTGAAGGCCCTCCCACACGGAAACGACAAGCTGGGCGCTTGTGCTTGGTGTGGTGGGAGGCCCTTCAGGGCCGATGCTCTGCTGCTGGTTCACTTCAACTCTGAATCAAGGCATCGGGCCTGAAGGCCCTCCCACACGGAAACGACAAACTGGGTGCTTGCACTTGCTCTGGTGGGAGGCCCTTCAGGGCCGATGCTCTGCAGCTGGTTCACTTCAACTCTGAACCAAGGCATCGGGCCTGAAGGCCCTCCCACAGGGATTCGACAAGACGGTCGCTTTCACCGCTCGCGACCCCGCAACGGTACAATTCGCCCCGGAGTCGGCCAGGCAGTCGCGTCACGCTTGCGTGCCGAGGAAAGTCCGGGCTCCACAGGGCAAGGTGCCAGGTAACGCCTGGGCGGCGCGAGCCGACGGAAAGTGCAACAGAAAGCAAACCGCCGAACGGTGTCTGCGCGCCCGGTTTTCCGGACGCTGCCGGCATGCGTGGCAAGGGTGAAACGGTGCGGTAAGAGCGCACCGCGTGCGGGGCCAACGCCGCATGGCACGGCAAACCCCACCTGGAGCAAGACCGAATAGGGGAGTCATGACGTTGCCCG
>Ga0307505_10002222_pt1 | contig 13823 bp, 11 predicted proteins | sample 23_S_MG_FD_202183 | JGI IMG/M metagenome (GOLD analysis project Ga0307505, IMG submission 202183) | Soil microbial communities from Populus trichocarpa stands in riparian zone in the Pacific Northwest, United States - 23_S | ecosystem: Environmental > Terrestrial > Soil > Riparian zone > Trees...
ACGTCCGCCGTCGCCTTGCGCTGGTCGGGAGTGTCCTCGAAGAGGAACGACGACTCGAGCTGCTGCTGCCAGGGCGTGTCGGGCACGTGCGGCGGGCGGCTCGACACCTTGCGGCGGGCATACAGGTCGAGGAGCTCGACGGTCATCTCCTGGATCGCGGCGCGCGTCTTGTCGCGCTGCTGGCTCCAGCGCCGGCCGCCGAGCCGGTGCAGGCGTGGCGGCGGGTTGTCGTCGGAGACGTCCCCCGCGGAGCGGTAGCGCTCGAGCTGATCGATGCGGTACAGCGGAACGTTGAGGCGGTCGCCCCCCTCGTACTCGATGACGGCGACCTCCACCTGGCTTTCCGCCACCTGCATGGTCAGGATGCCGCGATAGATCCCGACGCCGTGCTCGAGATGGACCACGTAGTCGCCCTCGCGCAGGGACAGCGTCTCCGCCGTGATGCCGCTCGCGTATTTCCGCGCGCGACGGATGCGGCGCTCGCGGCGGAAGATCTCGTGGTCGGTGAGGACGCGAATCCCGGCGCCGTCGGCGGTGGGGATGACGAAGCCGCCCTGGAGCACCCCCACGGTGAGCGCCGCCGGCGACGGCTGGCCGTCCGCCGCGAGCAGCTCGTCGAGCCGCTCGCACTGCCCCGCGTTGTCGCAGAGGATGATCGTGCGGAGCGAGTCGCGAACGAGTCGTCGCAGCTGCTTGATGTCGCGCCCCACCTGCTCCGGCGCGCGCAGCGGAAAGACGATGTCGGCGCCCTCGGCGTCGTCCGACTCGACGATGGTGCCGAAGGCCGCGAGCGCGGCGCGCAACGCCTTCGGCGACTCGAACAGCTCCTCGCGTTCCGGAACGTCCTCGCCGCGGCGGCGCGCGAGCTCGATGTGGTGCTCCGCCTCGCTCCAGGTGCGCTCGACCTCGTTGCTGACGTGCGCGCCATCCGGCACCACCACGAGCGTGTCGGGCGGCCAGAGCGACACCACCGACCGACGCTCAGCGCCCTCCGCGCCCGCAGCCGCGAGCGCCTCGGCGCGCACCGCGCCGTCCACTGGCAGCACCAGCGCCAGCGTCACCTCACGCGTCGAGCGCTGCGTGGCCATCTCGAACTGGCGGAGATCCATGATCTCGTCGCCCCAGAACTCCGCGCGCACCGGGTCGGCCATCCCGAATCCGTACACGTCCAGGATGCCGCCGCGCACCGAAAACTGCGCGACGTCCTCGACCATCCCCACCCGCTCGAGCCCGATGGACTCGAGATGCGCCACGAGTCCGGTCAGGCTGCGGACATCGCCCTTCCGCAGTTCCACGCGAAGGTCGCGCAGTGCGCGAGGCATCCGCGTGCGCTCGAGCAGCGCCCGGGCGGTGGTGACGAGCACCCGCACGTCGCCGCGCATCGTCCGCTCGAGCGTTTCCACACGCTCGCCCGCCACCTCCATGTGCGGCTCGGCCTCGCCGAATCCCTCGCGCGGCGGGTACAGCGCCACGACGTCTCCGTCGAAGAGCACGCGCAGGTCCGCGAGCCAGCGCTCGGCGTCCGGCAGCGTGTCGCCCACCACCACGAGGAAGCGGCCGTGCAGCCGGCGCGACAGCGCGGCCACGGCCGCGGCATCGCTCGACCCCGGAAGCCCCGCCACCCGCAGCCGGCCCGCCGGCGCCGGCAGCGTGTTGACCAACCGGGTGAACGCGGGCAATGCTTCCACCGCGTCGAGAAGAAGGGACAGTGCCACGGCGTCAGCGCGTTCCGCGCGTTCCGCGGCCTGGCGCGGACAGCAGCATCTCGGCCGCGAGCACGGCGAGCAGCACCAGGAGGAGGGGCACCACCAGCGAGCGCTGCGACGCGCCCGCGAACGCCAGGCGGGTCCACTGGCCCCCGTCCGTGATGACGCGCGCCATGGGGCCCACACGCTCGCGCAGCTCGTCCGCGGACCAGCGCGCGAGCTCGGACTCGCGCTCCTCCGGATTCACGACCAGCGCGCCAACGCGGCGAGCGCCCTGCACGAAGAACCAGGTTCCCGCCGCCAGCGGCGCGTCGAAGGAGGCACCCTCAAGCGCCATTCTCGCACCGTCGCCGGCCTCCAATGCGGTCACGCCGGCCGGGCGCGCGACACGCTGGCCCGGGGCGGCATGGCGGACACCGCCCGGATCGCCGTGCAGGCGTGACGACAGCTGGTCGCCCAGCCACGGCAGGAAGCCCGCGTGCACCGGAAGCTCCGTTGCGTCAGGAACGAGGGCGGAGCCCACGAGCACATAGCCGGGCCCAGCGACGATCCACGGCTCGGATCCCACGCGCGCGAGCGTGTCCACCAGCGCGCCTCCCCGCGACTCGAGCTGGTGGCGCGACAGCACGGCGATCCCGGACAGCTGGTCGCCACGGGCAAGCGACTGCTCCCGGCGCGCGGGGCCGAAACGCCAGGGAACGTTGAGGCGCTCCAGGGCGCGGTTGGCCGCGCCAATGCGCACCGGATCCATGGGGGCCAGCAGCAATGCGGGAAGCGCCGCGACTTCGTCAGGCGATCCGATGGTGATGGCGGTGCCATCGGCAACGCGGCCGCCGGACTTCAGGACATCCACGGCGTTTCGCGCGAACGGGCCGGCGGATGGCGAGACCCGCACCGCGGGGGGCGGTCCGATCCAGAGGGCAAAGTGGCGCGTGTTGTCCGCCACGAGCTCATCCGGCTCGATGTCGATGGTGCCGGCGGTCCATCCGCGCTCTGCGGGAGCGGCGCGGATCGCCGCTTCCTCGCCCGGTGTGATGGTGCCGCGGGCCAGGGTGCGCTCGCCAAGCGCCATTCTATAGGTAGTGGAGTCGGCGGTGAGGATCCGGGTGGCCACGGCACCCCGGGGAGTCCATCGCGCGGGCCGGGCTTCGGCGAGGACGACCGCGCGGTTGGCCGGCGCCGCGTTCGGGGGCGCGTACACCAGGACCGGTGTGCCACCGCGCGCCTGGACCGGCTGCTGCCACGCCGTGCGCTGGCCATCGGTGAGCACCGCGACCTGTCGCGCCGGCAGCCCGCTCACCTGCACCGCCGCCAACGCCCGCGCGACGGCATCGGCTGGCTGGCCTGCGCCGGCGTGCATGCGGATGCGGTCCATCTCCGCGCGCAGCTGCGCCGGGCTTCCCCCGCGCAGCGCGCCATCAACCGTCACGAGATAGAGGCGGTCGTCAGGACCTGCCGCGTCGAGCACTTCGGCCGCCAGGCGCTTGAAGCGGTCGAGCAGCGGCGCCCCATCCTCCACGATCCCGGTGCTCATCGAATTGTCGAGCACGATCGCGAGCGCCGTGGGCGCGTGCCCCGCTCCGCCGAGGCGCGCCGTGGGCCGCGCGGCGGCCAGCGCGAGCAGCACGATGGCCAGCATGCGCAGCACCATCAGCAACAGGTTCCGCATCCTGAGCGTGCGGCTGTGCTCGCGCTCCGCGCGCGCGAGGTAGCGCGCCGCGGGGAACTCGACCTCGAGCCCCACGCGTCGCCGCAACAGGTGGATGAGCAGCGGAACGATCGCCGCGCCGCCGAGCAGCAGGAACCACGGTGCGAGGAAGCTCACGCGATTGACATCATGGCAGCTGCTGCCGCGATGCGAAGGCGCGCCGCAGCGGAATACCGAACGGCTGGTCGGTGATCACGACCTCGTATGAGGCGCCCATGGACCCGAACAGCGACCGCCACTCCGCGATGACCTCCTCCACGGTCGTGCGGTACGCCGCGCGCACGTCGCCAAGGCTTGCCGGGACGGAGAGCGAGGTCTCGGGGTCCGTGAAGAGCGCCTCCCCCGTGCCGCCGAGGGCGTGCTCCGCCGGATCCATCACGTGCAGGACGGTGATGTCGTGTCCCCGCGCGCGCAGGGAGCGCATCGTTCGCTCGATCGCGTCGGCATCCATGAGAAGGTCGCTGACCAGCACGATCATTCCGCGCCGGTTGATGAGCCGCGCCGCCTGCTCGAGGGCTTCGGGCGCGCTCGAGGCCAGCCCCGCCCCGGGTTCCTCGAGCGCGGCCAGCACGCGGCGCCAGTGCCCGGTTCGCGCGCGCGGCGGCACCACCGACCGGACCGCGTCGTCGAAGCGGACGAGTCCGACGGCGTCGCGCTGGCGGAGGAGCAGGAGTGCCAGGGAGGCCGTGAGGATCCCCGCATACGCGAGCTTGGTGAGCTGCGCCGGGGCTTCCTGGCGTCCCACACTCCGCAACCGGGCGCCGCTCCAGTCCATCGAGCGGCTGACGTCGAGCACGATCGTGGCGCGGAGGTTCGTCTCCTCCTCGTACTGGCGAATCACCCAGCGGTCGGAGCGCGCCGCGATCTTCCAGTCCACAAAGCGGAGGTCGTCGCCGGCGAGGTATGGGCGATAGTCGGCGAACTCCACCGAGAATCCCTTTCTGGGGGAACGGTGGAGCCCGGCCATGAAGCCATCGACGATCCAGCGGGCGACGATCTCAACATGGCCGAGCGCCGCGAGCGAAGCTGGGTCGTGGAGATCCGCGCGCGCGGCTGTGCCCATCGCGGCGCAAACTAGACGGGCTGGACGCGGCTGTCATCCACCCTTGCGGCGGCACGGAGCCTGCACCAATTTGTATACATCGCGCCCCGGGGGGGATCAGATGTTACTGCACCGTGTCGTGCCCATTGGCTTGATCGCGCTCGCCGCCTGCACGCAGGGCCCGGCTGCAACGGCTCCGCAACCGCTCATCCCGAAAGCGGGCCCGAACGCCAGTGTTCGCGTGGAATTCGTCGGCGGCGCGTTCTCGCGGCGCCTCTCGGCGCTCTTCAACGTGAGCCGGCCTGCCTACGTGATGGTCGGCCACCTCGGTGGGGACGGCGTGGTCCGGGTGCTCTTCCCGGCGGACCCCCGCGAGACCGGGCTGGTGCGCGGCGAGCGGACATTCCGGACCGACGTCGTGCCGGCCGAGTACGATGCCGCGCCGGGGTACTGGTTCCTGCGGCCGACGTTCCACCGCTCCATGAGCGCGCGCAACGACTCCTACGATGGCAATGGCCACGGGTTCGTTTTCATCATCGCCTCGGACGTGCCCCTGCGATTCGACCGCATCAGCGAGGTTGGGCTCTGGAACGAGTACGAGCTGCCCGGCTACGCCACCATTGCCGATCCGCGCACCCTGGTGCGCCAGTATGCCGCTCTCGTCTCCCCCAGCGGCCGATTCACGCTGGACTACGGCACGAGCATGTCGTCGCAGTCGCGATACGGCTACGTGGAACGGCAGATGGACTGCGCGATGCTGGCATCGTATTCCCGCTTGACACCGTGGGGCATTTCTTCGATATGGGCCATTTCTCCGTTCGGCATGCCACTGCTTGGAACGGCGAGCAACCACAGGAGTGGATCGCACTCGTGCATGACTCAGATGGACCGGTACTACGCGTATGCACGTGGCCCGATCTGGGACCCCTGGACGCCGGTCGCGGTGACACCGAGTGTGCCCACCGGGGAGCCCGACACAGTCGCAACCCCGAAGCCGCTCGATCCGCGTGAGGGACGTCGCAACCCCCTGGGACCAGGGCGTGACGGCGCGTTGGCGTACCGTCCGGCCTGGGATCGCACCGCGACCGACCGGGGCGGGTGGAACGGGGAGCGCGTGTACCCCGCGCCATCCACGCCACGGTGGGGCGGCGGTGGCGGACCGGGGACGATGGGCGGACGGGAGCGCCCACGTCGCACCGATGCGCCGCGCGAATCGAGCGGTGCCTCGAGCAGTACGTCGAGCAGCGCATCGAGCGGCGGCTCCTCGTCGCCAGCACCTTCGGCATCCACCGGCGAACGGGGACCCGCCAGCCGCCCTGCCCCGTCCGAGAACAGGGAGCGCAGTCCCTGATCCAGCGATCGAAAGAAGGGCGGCCCTCACCGGCCGCCCTTCTTTTTTGCGGGCGTGAGCGTTTGCCGCCGCGGCTATATTTCGGCGCGCCAATCACTTGCAGGCTGCTCGCCTCTCGGTTCTCGGCTCCCGGCCGCAGACGTCTGGCCGCCGAGAGCCGAGAGCCGAGAGCCGACCTCCGATGAAGCTGGACCACATCCGCAATTTCTGCATCGTCGCCCACATCGATCATGGCAAGTCGACGCTTGCCGACCGCATGATCGAGGCGACGGGGACGCTGCAGAAGCGCGAGATGAAGGACCAGGTGCTCGACACGCTGGATCTCGAGCGCGAGCGCGGCATCACCATCAAGCTCAACGCGGTGCGGATGACCTACGCCGCGTCCGAAGGACAGTCGTACGAGCTCAACCTCATCGACACGCCGGGGCACGTGGACTTCACGTACGAGGTCTCGCGGTCGCTGGCGGCATGCGAGGGGGCGATCCTCGTGGTGGATGCCTCCCAGGGGATCCAGGCGCAGACGCTCTCGAACCTCTTCCTCGCCCTGGATGCCGGCCTCGAGATCATCCCGGTGCTGAACAAGATCGACCTGCCGGGCGCGGAACCCGACCGCCGGAAGCAGGAAGTGCACGACCTCATCGGTGCCGACCCCGACGACATCCTGCTCATCAGCGCGAAGGAGGGGCTGGGCATCCGCGAAGTGCTGGACGCGGTGGTGCGGCGCGTGCCGCCTCCGTCAGGAAACCCTGACGGACCGCTGCGCGCGCTGATCTTCGACTCCTATTACGACCGGTATCGCGGCGCGATCCCCAACGTGCGCGTCGTGGACGGCGAGATCCGCAAGGGCACGAAGATCTTCTTCGCCGGCGCGTCGCGCGATCCGTACGAGGTGGACGAAGTCGGCTACAACCAGCTGCGCCAGGTGAAGACCGACGTCCTGCGCACCGGCGAAGTGGGCTACGTCGTGGCCAGCGTGCGCAGCGTGAAGGAAACGCGCGCCGGCGACACGATCATGGACGCCGCCAATCCCGCGTCCGAGCCGCTGCCCGGCTACAAGGAGGTGCACTCCATGGTGTTCGCGGGGCTGTACCCCACGGACACCCAGCAGTACGAGCAGCTGCGCGACGCGCTGGAGAAGTTGCAGCTGAACGACGCGTCGCTGAAGTACGAGCCGGAAACGTCCACGGCGCTCGGGTTCGGCTTCCGCAGCGGCTTTCTGGGCCTGCTCCACATGGAGATCGTGCAGGAACGGCTGGAGCGCGAGTTCGACCTGTCGCTCGTCACGACCGTGCCGACGGTGGAGTACCACATCTATCACGCCGACGGGCGGATGGAGCTGCTCGAGAGCCCCGCCAAGATGCCGGACCCGGGCTCGATCGACCGGATCGAGGAGCCATACGTGAAGGCGCGCATCATGGCTCCCGCGGAATACATCGGGCCGATCATGACCCTCGGCACCGAGCGGCGCGGCATCTACAAGGGAATGACGTACCTGGACTCCCTGCGGGTGGAGTTCCAGTGGGAATTCCCGCTCGCGGAGATCATCCTCGACTTCTTCGACAAGCTGAAATCGATCAGCCGCGGCTACGCCAGCCTCGACTACGAGATGATCGAGTATCGCGAGAGCGACCTCGTGAAGCTCGACATGCTGATCAACGGCGACCCGGTCGATGCATTCGCCGTGGTCATCCACCGGGACAAGTCCTTCGAGTGGGGGCGCAAGATCGCGGAGAAGCTCAAGGAGCTCATCCCGCGCCAGCTGTTCGAAGTCGCCATCCAGGCCGCCATCGGCAACAAGGTCATCGCGCGCACCACCGTGAAGGCGCTGCGCAAGGACGTGCTCGCGAAATGCTATGGCGGCGACATCTCCCGGAAGCGCAAGCTCCTGGAGAAGCAGAAGGAGGGCAAGAAGCGCATGAAGCAGGTCGGCGCAGTCGAAATTCCCCAGGAGGCATTCTTGGCGGTGCTCCAGGTCGATTGAGCTCACTCGTCATCCAGACCTCCTTCCTCGGCGACACGATCCTGACCACGCCCCTGATCGCGGAGCTGGGGCGTCGCGGACCGGTGGACGTCGTGACGACTCCCGCAGCCGCCGGACTGCTGCGCTACCACCCCAGCGTCCGCTCTGTCATCGCCTACGACAAGCGCGGCGGCGACGGCGGGGTGCTCGGCTTCCTCCGACTGGCCCGGCGGCTGCGCCGCTTCGGCTACGAGGGCGCGTACCTCGCCCAGGGCTCCATGCGCAGCGGCGCCCTCGCGCTCGCCGCGGGGGTGACGCGCCGCGTCGGCTTCGCGAGCTCCGCCGGCCGCCGCTTCTACACCGAGCGCGTGGCCTTCCGGGAGGACCTGCACCACAGCGCGCGGCTGCTGACGCTCGCCGGTGTCGCGCCGGCCGGGAGCACCGTCACGCGACCGCGCGTCTTTCCCGGCATCCCGGAGCGCGGCGCCGTGGACCGGCTGCTCGCCTTCCATGAAGTGCACGACGACGGGCCGCCCCTCGTGGCGCTCGCGCCCGCGAGTGTGTGGGCCACGAAGCGCTGGCCCTTCTACCGGGAGCTCGCGCAGGCGCTCGCGCCGAGCGTGCGCGTCGTGATCCTCGGATCGCGCGAGGATGTGCGGCTCTCGGACGAGGTGTGTGACAGCCTGCCGGGCGCGATCAATGCCGCGGGGATGCTCACGGTGCTGGGCTCGGCGGAGCTCATCCGCCGCTGCAACGTGCTCGTGAGCAACGACTCGGCCCCCCTGCACCTCGCGTCCGCGGTGGACACGCCGACGGTGGCCATCTTCGGGCCCACCGTGCCCGCGTTCGGGTTCGGTCCGCTGGCGAAGGACAGCATCACGGTGGGGATCGACGCGCTTCCCTGCCGGCCGTGCGACCGGCACGGGCCGCGGAAGTGTCCCCTCGGCCACTGGAAGTGCATGCGCGACATCGCCCCTCCTGACGTGGCGGCGCGCGTGCTCGATATTCTTTCCCGGTCGCCCTGACCCCGACGCTTCCCATGACCGATACCAGCAGGCAGTTCATCATCGGCGTAGACCTCGGCGGCACGAAGATCTTCGCCGGCGCGGTGAGCCTGGACGGCGCGCGCACCTCCGGGATGCGGAGCGTGAGCACGCAGCCGGAGCTCGGGGCCGATGGCGTGGTGGACCGGATGGTGGCGCTCGTGGAGGGCGTCGTGCTCGACACCATCAACGAGACGGGCGCGACGCGGAAGGATTTCATCGGGATCGGGATCGGTGCCCCCGGCCCGCTCGACCGTGACAAGGGGCTCGTCATCGTCGCCCCGAACCTCGGCTGGAAGGACTTCCCGCTGCGCGAGCGCATCAGCTCGCGCCTGAACATGCCCGCCACGCTGGACAACGACGCGAACTGCGCGACGGTTGGCGAGTTCTGGCTCGGGGCGGCGCGCGGCGCCCGCAACGTCGTGGGCATCACCATCGGCACCGGGATCGGCGGAGGGCTCATCTTCAACGGAGAGCTCTATCACGGGTCGTCCGACGTGGCCGGCGAGATCGGACACACCACCATCGACGTGAACGGGCGGCACTGCAAGTGCGGGAATTACGGCTGCCTCGAGGCGTACGCGTCGGGGCCGGCGATCGCGACGCGCGCGCGCGAGGCGCTCGCCCGGGAGGACAATGCCTCGATGCTCACCGCCATGGTGGACGGCCAGCTCGACCGGATCACCGCGGAGCTGGTGTACGACGCCGCCAAGAAGGGCGATGGCGTCGCCAACGAGATCGTGCGCGACACCGCGCGCTATCTCGGCGCCGGCATCGCGACGCTGCTCAACGTCGTCAATCCCGACGTCGTGGTGGTGGCCGGCGGGGTGACCCAGGCTGGCGAAGCGCTGTTCGGACCGCTGCGCACCGAGGTACGCCGGCGCGCGTTCAAGCCCGCGGTGCAGGCGGCGCGCATCGTTCCCGCCGAGCTGCCCGGCACCGCCGGCGTGATCGGCGCCGTTGCCACCTTCAAGATGAGCACCCTCGGCGGACTGTGAGCAGGGTCGGCGTCATCGGGACGTTCGTGTGGGACGTGATCCACGGACGGGAACCCGGCGCCGTGCCGGTGCAGGAGTGGGGCGGGATCACGTACTCCCTGGGCGCGCTCGACGCCGCGCTGCCGGCCGAGTGGGAGATCGTGCCCGTCATGAAGATCGGGCAGGACCTCGCGGAGAAGGCCCGCGCGTACCTCCGCACGCTCCGGCGCATCGCGCCGGATGCGGCGCTGGTCGAGGTGCCCTACCCCAACAACCGCGTGGAGCTGCGCTACTTCTCCGACGAGCGGCGCACCGAGACGTTGACGGGAGGCTTCCCCGGCTGGAACTGGCCGGCGCTCGCGCCGCTGATCGACACGCTCAGGCTCGACGCGCTCTACGTGAATTTCCTCAGCGGCTGGGAGATGGACCTGGAAACCACCCAGCAGCTGCGCCGGAGCTTTCCCGGACCCATGTACGCCGACCTGCACATGCTGGTAATGGCCGTCCAGGCGGACGGGCTGCGTGTGCCGCGGCCGCTGTCCCACGTGCGCGAGTGGTGCGGATGCTTCGACGTGCTCCAGGTGAACGAGGACGAGCTCCAGATGCTCGCCCCCGACCCCATGGGGCTGGCGGCGACGGCGATGCACGCGGGCGCCCACGCGCTCATGGTGACGCTGGGCAGGAAGGGCGCGGTGTATTTCGCCGAGCAGGGCTTCGACGTCCTGCGCGACCGGAGCGCGCCGCGCCCGGCGGGCGCGCCGGTGCGCACGCAGCTCGTGCCCGCCGAGACGGTGCTGCAGCCGCTGGACCCCACCGGCTGCGGGGACGTGTGGGGCGCCACCTGCTTCGCCCGGCTCCTCGCCGGTGATAACTTGGAAGGCGCGATCCGCGCCGCGCATCGCGCGGCCGCGCGCAACGTCGAGCGTCGCGGCGCCACCGGCCTCGCCGACCACCTCCGCGGGACGCTCACCCTGCCGTGACCACCGTCATCAACGTCCCACCCTCGCTGGACGAGAACACCTTCGAGCAGGTGCTCGAGCAGTTGGCCGCGCTGCCGGACGACGCGAAGACCCTGTTCGACGCGCGCCACTGCAAGTGGGCGTCGCCCTACGGCCTCGCGTCGCTGCTGACCATCGGCCAGACGCGGCTGCACATCCGTCCCACGCTGGCCGTGCCCGAGGCGGACGACACGGCCTCGTACTGGGCGCGCTCGAACTTCTTCCACTTCGCCGAGGATCTCTTCGACCTCACGGGCATCGTGCCCAGGCGGAGCGGGCAGAAGGACTCGCAGGTGCTGCTGGAGCTGACTCCGATCTCCAACACCGAGGATGTCCACGAAGTGGTGGGCCGCATCCAGGAGCGCGCCCAGCAGATCATCTCGAAGGAGCTCGGGATCGACAGCAAGGCGATCGTCGGCTTCGCGATGACGCTCTCGGAGGTCTGCCAGAACATCATCGAGCACGCGGGCCTCGGCGGCTGGGTGATGGTGCAGACCTACAAGTGGAAGCGCCGGCTGGGCCGCCGCGTGGTGGTGATCGCGGTGTGCGACGCGGGCATGGGCTTCCGGAAGTCGCTCGAGACGTCCGGGAGCCACTCCCCCGGGGATCGCTGGGACGACGCGGCAGCGCTCGAGGCGGCGGTCATCCGCGGCGTCAGCCGGTTTCGTGATCCCGGCCGTGGCCAGGGGCTGGCCGGCGTGCGCAAGTATGTGGGCCGCTGGAACGGGAAGCTCTCCGTGCGCAGCGGCACCGCGCGCATCGCATTAGTACCGGACTGGGACGAAGACGTGCCGCTGAAGGAGCGCATGCCGTACTTTCCGGGGTCGCAGATCCAGGTCACGATCCCCGAACGCGTCGCCCGATGACCACCCCGACGAATCACATCGATCTCGGCACGGTGCTCCGGCAGACGCTGGCGGCGAACCTGTACTCGAACCTCGTCACGCGCCCCACCGGGCGCGCCGTGCGCACCCAGATCGAGCTGCTGCTGAAGGACGCCGACCGCACGCTGACGGTCATCGACTTCTCGCACGTGCAGATGATCGATTTCTCCTGCGCCGACGAGGTCATCGCCAAGCTGATGCTGACGCCTCCCGCCGGCCGTGAGACCTACTTCGTGGTGCGCGGGATGACCGACGACCACTGGCATGCGATCGAGCAGGTCCTGGAGCATCACGGGCTCGCGATCATCGTGGAGCGCGGAGACGGCGTGGACCTGCTTGGCGTGCTCGACGAGGGCGAGACCCGCGCGTGGGAGGCACTGAAGCGCCGCGGCCGGGCCTCGTCGCGCCAGGTGGCGGCCGACATGGGCGCCGCCGAGCCGGACGCACGCGACGCGCTGGAGCGGATGTGGCGCCGGCGCCTCATCGCGCGGCATGATGAGCACTTCATGCCGGTGAGCGCGCTGTCGTGAAGCCGCGCACCCGGAACACGGAGCTCCGGGTGGTGGAACTCATCGCCAGCCGCCGCGGAGACGCCGAGCGCGGCCCGGCGGTGTTCCTGAACCCCGAGGATGCGACGGTGCGCCTCCTCACCGATGGCGAGCTCGCCTGGGTGTACGGCCCGCGGCGGCACGAGCTGGCCACCGTCCATGTGCACGACGGCGTGCGCGTTGGTGACGTCGTGCTCCGGGACATCCTTGGCGCGTCGCCCTCCGAGAGCGTCCGGGTGACCAAGCCCGACCTCGACACGCGCGGCCGAAGCGTGCTGGCGTAGCCGCATGACTACGCCGCCGCGGGGCCTGCGCCTCGGTACCCTGGCCGTGCACGGTGGCACGGACCGGGACGCGCGCGCGGTCGATGAGCCAGTGGTCCAGCCGATCGTCCAGGCCGTGAGCTTCGTCCAGGAGATCGGCACCACGGCAGGGCTGCGCTACCCCCGCTACGGGAATGCGCCGAATGCCGATGTGGTACAGCGCCGGATCGCTGCCATCGAGCGCGCCGAGTCGGCGCTGGTGCTGGCCAGCGGGATGGGCGCCACGGCGTGCGCGCTCCTGGCGCTCCTGCGTCCCGGGGATCACGTGATCGCGAGCAGCTGGATCTACGGCGGCACACGAACGCTGTTGCAGCAGGAGTTCGCGTCGCTCGGGATCGACGTGACGCTCGTGAACCCGCTGGAGCCGAGGGTCTGGCGCAAGGCGAAGCGCAAGCACACGCGCGTCGTGTTTCTCGAGTCGCCGGTGAACCCCACCTGTCGCGTGCTCGACCTGGAGGCGATCGCCGCGGTGACGAAGCAGTCCGGGATCGCCCTCGTGGTGGACTCCACCTTCGCCAGCCCGGTGAACCTCCGCCCCCTGGAGCGTGGAGCGGATGTCTCCATCCACTCCGCGACGAAGTACCTCAACGGCCACCACGACGTCCTCGCCGGGGTGGTGTGCGGCAGCGCTCCGTACGTGGAGGAGGTGCGCCAGAAGATGATGCTCTGGGGGCAGGCGCCCGACCCGATGGCCTGCTGGCTCCTGGAGCGCGGGCTGAAGACGCTGGAGCTGCGCGTCCAGCGGCAGAATGAGTCGGCGCTGCGGATCGCCCGGTGGTGCGAGGGGCACGACGCCATCGCCGGCGTCTGGTATCCCGGGCTCGAGTCGCACCCCGATCACGAGGTGGCCGCGCGGCTGCTGGACGGATTTGGCGGGATGCTCGGCATCCAGCTGGCGAGCGCAGCCAGAGGCACGGAGCGATTCCTGCAAAGGCTGAGGTTGTTTCGCCACGCACCGAGCCTCGGTGGCGTGGAGTCTCTCGTGTCCGAGCCGCGCTTCACGTCGCATGCGGGCCTGACGAGCGCGGAGCGCGAGGCCGCGGGAATCCCCGACGGCTTCCTGCGCCTCAGCGTGGGCATCGAGAGTGCGGACGATCTCATCGCGGATCTGGAGCAAGCGCTGCACTGATGGCAACGGAAAGCAGGGACTGGGAGGACCGTCGTCGGGTCGAGCGGCGGGTGAATCACCGTCTGGTGGATCTCACCCTGCCGGAGCTCCGGCGCATGCTCGTCACCACCCTGCTGGGCACCATCGTGGTGGTGCTGTTCTTCTGGATGGTGCG
>Ga0307505_10002223_pt1 | contig 13822 bp, 9 predicted proteins | sample 23_S_MG_FD_202183 | JGI IMG/M metagenome (GOLD analysis project Ga0307505, IMG submission 202183) | Soil microbial communities from Populus trichocarpa stands in riparian zone in the Pacific Northwest, United States - 23_S | ecosystem: Environmental > Terrestrial > Soil > Riparian zone > Trees...
GGAGTTCGCCAGGGGACGGAATCACATCAACGGGATCGAGTCCTTCTGGAGCTTCGCGAAGCGGCGAATGATCAAGTTCAACGGCCTGCGCGGCGAGCACTTCCTGCTCCACCTGAAGGAGTGTGAGTGGCGCTTCAATCATCGCGGTGACGACTTGTATCGGAGCCTTCTGGGCCTCTTGCGTCGCTACCCTCTCTGATGGCTCAGCTTCCCTAGAGCCTCGCTGAATCGGAATCGCCGGATCGCCCGCTTCTCTCGCGTCTAGTTTCCGCCCATGCTCAACTACATCTGGGCAGGGCTCATCGCGACCAGCCTGGTCTTCGCGCTCTACTACGACGCGCGGGACCTCGCAGGCGACGCGTACGCCAACGGCCGCGCACTGCCGCTAGAGGTGACGTTCGAGGACGGCTACGATCCGGGGGCGCGCCGGCAGGACGTCACCATCCACCTCGACGCCGGCGTCCTCGAGCGGCTGTACGGGCGCGACGCCGGCGCCGCCGCTCCGGACAGCGCCGGCTACGCCGGCGTCCTGCTGCAGACCGCCGCCGGCGTACAGCTCCGCTGGGACGCCGACGCCGAGCTGCCGCAGCCGCTGGCCACCATCGCAACGCACACCAACCCCCGCGACGAGGTGTTGCAAGGCGCGACGCCGGCGCTCGCGGGGATCGCCGCCGGCACCGCCGGCGTGCGCACGCGCGTGGCGTTCGAGCCCGTGCGGTTCGTCAAGCTGCAGGCCATCTCCCAGGCCGCTCTCGACTTCGCGACCACCGCCGCGGAGTTGGCGCTGGGCCTGATTGGCATCCTGGCGCTGTTCCTGGGTCTGCTGCGCATCGGCGAGGCGGCCGGCGTCATCCAGGCCATGTCGCGCGTGGTGGAGCCCCTCCTGCGACCCCTCTTCCCCGACGTTCCGCCCGGCCACCCGGCCTACTCGATGATCGTGCTCAACCTGGCCGCCAACGTCATGGGCCTCGGCAACGCGGCCACGCCGTTCGGCATCAAGGCCATGGAGGAGCTGCAGCAATTGAACCCCGACAAGGACACCGCCACCAACCCCATGGTGACGCTTCTGGTGGTCAACACCGCCAGCGTCCAGCTCGTCCCCCCGGTACTCCTGATCGCGCTGATGGGCCTCCAGATCAACCGGCTCATCTTCGCGATCATCCTCGCCACGGGGATCTCGCTCATCGTGGCGGTCACACTCGTGAAGCTCTTCGAGCGCCTGCCGGCGTACCGGCGCAGCGATCCGTTGCGGGAGACCGATGGGCGCTAGGCACTGGGCACTGGGCACCAGGCAGAGGACGGAGGACAAAGGACAGAGGACGGAGGACAGTATGTAGCAGTCAACACGTAACACGAAACACTCATAACGCATCGCCCCATACACCATAGACCACACACCGTATACCATCTACCATGGAAGTCTTCCGCGACGTAATGAGCTTCGCCTCGGTGTTCGTCCTGCCGCTGCTGCTGGTGGGATTCCCGCTGTACGGGCTCTACAAGCGGGTGCCGGTGTACGAGGCGTTCGTGGGCGGCGCGAAGGAGGGGTTCGACGTGGCGGTGCGCATCATCCCCTACCTCGTCGCGATCCTATTTGCGATCGCGATGTTCCGCGCGAGCGGAGCCATGGACGCGTTCGTAGCGCTGCTGGGGCCGGTTACGACGCTCATCGGCGTCCCGGCCGAGGTAATACCGATGGCCATCCTGCGCCCCCTGACCGGCTCCGGATCGGCGGCCGTCGTGGCGGACATGATCGCGCAGTACGGCGAGGACTCGCTGCTGGTGAAGATGGCCGCAGTGATGTACGGCTCCTCCGAGACCACCTTCTACGTCCTGGCCGTGTACTTCGGGGCCGTGGGCGTGACGCGGACCCGCCACGCGATTCCTGTCGGCCTCCTCGCCGATGGCGTCGGCGTGCTCCTGGCCGTCTACATCACCCGCTGGCTGTTCGGCTGAGGCTACCGGACGACGATTTGCTGGCGCACGTGCATCCCCTCGGCCGGCAGGTGGATGTGCATGAAGGCCTCCATCGGGCCTTCCGGCGTGTCCACAGGAAATCGTAGGTCTCCCCTAACCAGACATCGCCTACCGTCGCTGGCTCGGGGTCCGCCGCCGCGCGGCCGGTCGGCGCCGTCCTTCGCGAGGGGGATCCACGTCACCCCCGCGTGCGGCGCCGTGGGGGTGGCCCCGTTGCCGTCATGATGGTGATCACGGAGCCGGTAGGTCATGCCGAGCTCGAGATGGAGCCTCCGGCGGCTCGGGCGATCACGGCACCACCGCCCTCCCCTCACTCGTCACGTATCACGAAACGACTCGCCAACCCCGACGTCCACTCCCGGGCCCGCGCGAGGTGCGCCGGCGCCGGCGCGCCGTCGATCTCCAGCATGGCGGTGGCCTCGCGCGCGCCGAGCGCCGATAGCCGGTCGCGCAGGCGCTCGGCGGCCGTCTGGTAGTACGGCTCGTAGCCGCGGTCGCCGAGGCCGACGACGGCAAACGCCAGGTGGCCGAGCGCCGGCGCTAGCGTGTCGAGGCCGGCGGTGAAGTCGAGCGCGTTGTCCGGGTACGTGCCCTCGGCCCAGGTGCAGACGGCTGCTACGAGCTGGCGGTACTCGCCGAGCATCTCGGGGTAGGCGTCCGCCATGTCGAGCACGTGGCAGGTGAACCCGAGCTCGCCCAGGCGCGCCGCGACGGCGTCGGCGACGAGCTCCGCGTTGCCGGTCTGTGTGCCGACGAGGACCAGTATGTCCGGGTGGCGGGGTTCGCCCATCATCACCCACCCCCTGCTCGTCGCCGTGCGGACCTCACTCCACCACGCCCGTCCACTCCAGCACCACCAGCGCGCCGGCGCCGGCCGCGCCCACAGCGCGCAGCAGCGGAGACGTCGCCGGGCCGTGCAGGCGCACGCGCTCCTCGATGACGGCGTTGCCGTCCACGGCGAGGCTCACGACGTCCGGCGCGATCACGATGCCGATGCGGTGTGCGTACGCCTCCCAGTCGACATCGGGGATGTCCTCGTCCTCCTGCTCACTCCACTCGTCGCCCCCGCCTATCAGCAGGCGCGCCTCGGAGTAGCTGCGTCCGTCTGCCGACGGCGTGAGCTCGAACGCGATCGCCGACGGCATGCGCCGGCCGCCCTCGCCGCCGTCGGTCCCCGCGCCGTGCTCGAACCGGAGCACCGGGAGCGGGCCCGGGCCGCGCCGGCGCACGAGCAGCTCCGTCGTGAGGGGCGACCCCACCGGAATCTGCCGAACGACGCTCACAATGGCGTCATCGCCTCCGGCGGGCTGGAGGACGATCAGTCGGTACGGGTCACCGAGGTACACGCCGGCGCGCACGAGGCGCTCCGCGGCCGCGAGCTGCTGTGCGTTCTCGGCCCGCAAAACCCCGGCCTCGCCGACCGTGACGGTGTCGAACCGGGCGCTCCCTTCCGCCGTGACTCCACCTGTTACCAGGAGATTCGGCGCCGGCGGCTGCGGGTCGGACACCATCACCGAGTCGCCGAGGGGGCCCATCGGAGGTTGCTGGCCGCCAGGGGGCCGCGTGCAGCCCACCGCCACCAGCGCGAGTGCGCCGACGAAAAGGGTTCTCATACTCAGTCGTCGAGGGCGGATCGGACGCTCACGAGACGGTCGGTGAGCCGGACGGGGTCGCGCAGGAACACGAGCGCGGTAAAGAGCGCCGGCGCCGGCGCACTGGACGTGGCCCGCGACGCGCCGTCGTGCAGGTACCGGTACGCGTACCGGCCCTGCTTGATCAGGCGCGTGCCCTCGTAGCGCGCGAGCGCCGGGCTCCACTGCATCGTCGCGTCGGGCGCGCCGCGCCAGTCGTCGAACGCACCGACGACGCGCACGGCGCCGGCCTGCCGCTCGCCGTCGGGCACGTAGAGAAACTGTATGGACACGTACTCGCCGTCGACGTCCGGATCCGACACGTCGCGAACGGCGGCGATAAGCGGCCGGCCGGCGCGGACCACGTCGTCGAAGATGGGGTCGCCGAAGCGCTCGTAGTCGGGCTCGAGGCTCACGAGGAACGGGCGACTGTTGTAGTCGATCTCGGTGACCTGCGGGGACGCGCGCAGCGTCGTCAGGTCCAGCTCGAATAGGGGCCCTTCGGCGTCGAACGCGGCCTCTCGCGGCAGCGCGAAGCGGAAGAGTGCGCGGTCGAGGAGCGAAGGTTCGCCCGTGCAGCGGAGGCGGTCAAGGCGTCCGTCGCGCGCGAAGCAGACCGTGTAGTCAAAGACCTGGGCGTCCTGAAGGGGCGTTCCGGGGCGCAGTTCCACCACCGGCTGCACGGCCACCCCTCTGGGGCTCAGGCCGGGCAGGAAGGCGAACTCTATGTCGGCAGCCTCTTCGCTGACCACGAACATTCGCTCGAAGAGTGGCTCTCGCTCATTGCCGGCTTCCGACACGCGGAGCACGTACAGGCCGCTCGCGAGGAAGTCGATCGATGCGTTCGGAAAGGTGTACGTGTAGTGCCAGTAGCGCACGGTGGTCGCCCCCGACGGGCGCCAGTCGCGGAGGTCGTCCGTCAGGAACGTGCGGAGGTACTCGGAGGGCGGGAGGTCGCGCCGTCCCTCGCGGTCCAGATGGTAAAAGTGTGCCGTAAGGGGGCGCCCGCCCGCGTCGCCGAGCACGTCGAACTCGAGCGTGAGCGTCTGCCCACGGCCGAGCGCGATCACGGGCATCGTCGTCTCGTCCGGTGACCGGTAGAGTTGGATCGTCCGGACGGTGGAGTCCGGCGCTGCCAGGCGTAGATCCGGACCTGCGGCGTCGCGGGGCCGGGCGGGCTGGTCCGAGTCGAGCCGCTCCGTGCCGGCGCAGCCCGCGGCGAGGCAGGCGACAAGCAGGAGCGCGCGGCGGGACACGTCGAGGGTCGGCGGTGGACTCACAGGCCCGAACCTACCCACCTCGCCTCGGCGGCGCGGTCCTCCATGCGGAGCGCGGTCGCCGCCGCGCCGGCCGCGCGCCAGGCAGCTGCCGCGCCAGCCGCGTCGCGGGCCGCGTCGGCCGGCCGGCCGGCCAGGCGGGCGTGGTGCGCCGCGAACGAGAGCCGCAGCGCGGCGCCGCCCGCATCGCCGGCGGGCGGGAGCCGGCGGACTGCCGCCAGCGCGCGCTCCGGCTCGCCGGCCTCCGCCCAACGCGCCGCCGCAACCGACCACGCGGCGGGCGACGCGCCTGCGATCTCCTCCAGTGCTAGCGCCGCCGTGTGCGGGTCGGCCGTGTGCATGTGCCGGATCGACTCTGTGGGCAGCCCGCTCCGCGCACGAAGTGCGGCGCGCGCCTCGTGGGCAAACGGCGGTAGCGCCGCCGACGCGCCGGCGTAGGCCCGCCGCGCGCCGGCGTCGTCGCCGTCCATGCGCCGTGCGTCGCCGAGCAGGGTTAGCAACCCGGCGTCGGCGGTGTCGGCGGCCACGTCGGCCAGGCGTGCCGCCACGGCGCCCGCCGGTGCGCCGGCTCCGAGCGACGCGGAAGCGCGGCCCAGCACCGCCGGCAGGTAGTTGGGCGCATGGCGCAAGGCGGCGCCGTAGAGGCGGCGGGCCTCTTCCACGTCACCCTCGGCGAGCGCGCGGCCGGCGCGGCGGACGAGCCGTCGCTCGCGCGGTACGTGATGGGGACAGCGGCGCTCGAGCAGCGACGGCTGCGCGAAGCGCCACGCCGCGAGCGCGAGGGCGTCCTCCCCCACCGCGAGTCGGGCGATGTCCCGTGCCCAGTCCCCCGCCAGCACCTCCGCGGGGCGCCCGTAGGCTGCGGCCAGGTCGCCCGTGCGGTACGCCCGGCGGAGCGGCGCCGCACCGTAACGGTCCAGGAGCCAGCCAACGAAGGCCCCGGCGGTGGTGTAGGACACCGCGCCGCGTCCTGTCCAGAAGCCGAGGGGCGACATCGCGGCCGCTACGGCGGCCGCCGGGCCGTCGCTCAAGCGGCCCGCGTCGGCAGGCGCCAGCGATCGAGACGCCGCCACCTGCTCTGCCGGCGCCGGCAGCCCGGACGGCGGCTCCAGCGCTACGGCTAACCCCTCCACGAGCCCCACCGCCGGCGACGCGCGCAGGACCGGCGCGCCGAACTCCCTGGCGAAGACGTGCGCCAGCTCGTGGGCCAGGTTGTCGGGCGTCGCCTCGTGCTGGAGCAGGTGCATCTGCGGCCGGCGCAGCCAAACCGGCGACACGCTCGTGTAGCGGGCGCCCGTCAGCGCGGCGCGGGAGCCCGGGTCCGGGTACAGGTACACGTGCACCGGCTCCGCCGGCGCGACGCCGAGGATGCCTGTGAAGACCGCGTGCCGGTACCGCAGCGTCTCCCCGGCGGCGCGGACATCGTGCGCGGGGAGCGCGGACGGGTCGTAGTGGAGGACGAAGGGCCCGAGCTCCGCGCGCGCCGGCAGCCGGCGCTCGATGGTGGTGTATGTGGTGACGATCCCCAGCGCCGGCGCGCAGAGGTACGCGACGCCGATCGCCCCGCCGAGCACCGCGCCGGCGCGTGCCCCGCGCCGCTCCCGCCTCCACGTGCCCAGCGCGACGAGCCACGCAGCCCAGAGGAGCACGAGGGCGCGGTGGGCGAACAGACCGGGGCGGATGGCCAGTTCCTCGTCGTAGAGCGGCCCGAGGAAGCCGCCCCACACCGGGTTGTAGCTGTAGAGCTGCGGGTGCAGGCCCGGCCCGAGCAGGACGGGCACCACGGCAAGCACGAGGCCGATGCCGACGAAGGCGGTTCTCGGGTAGCTCCCGGGCCTTCCCGAGAGGGCCCACGTCAGCGCGACGGCCAGCGCCACCGACGGCGTGACGAATAGCAGGTACAGCGCCAACCCCTGCGGGTACCCGCAGTTGGCGCGCCACGCGAGGGAGATAGTGAGGAGGGCTAGCGGAAGAGCCGCCAGCACGAGGCTGCGCCTCAGGACCTCCGGCGGCCGGCGGCCCGCGGCGTAGGCGCCCAGGGCGAGGAATCCCGTGACGAAGAAGGTGGCGGCCGCGACCACTGCCGACGACTCGGCGTGGACGAGCCCCAGCAGCGGCGACGGCCACAACGCCGCCGCGAGGCCACCGTAAACGAGCACGGCGACGCGCTCTCCCCGTGTCAGCTGGAGGTGAACGGCCAGGGGCGGAAAGAAAAAGGGCCGCACCGACGATCGGCGCGGCCCTGCCTGCGGGAAAGCGGTGCGCTCAGGTGGTCTTCTTGGCCTGCACTTCGGCACGGATGTCCTGGGCAATCTGCTTCAACTCCTGCATCGACTTGCGGACGCGGGTGCCCGCAGCCTTGTTGCCCTTCTCGTAGAACTTGCGGAAGTCGTCCTCCATGTCGGCGACGCGCTGCTGGAGGCTGCTGAAACGATTGGCCATGGGGGCGAGGGGGCTCGGGTGGGACGGGGGCGCAGCGGGCAGTTTGCCGCTCGCGGTATGCGGTCAACATAGCCTGCAGGGGTATACGCGTCAACAAATTCGGCTATCCCGGGCGTTTTTCGCGGCCCGCGCCGGCGCGCCCCGCGCGGTGCCTGCCGGCCGTCGCCGGCGAGCACGGGCAGTAGATGTCCACACCCCCTCCCTGGAGCAGCCGAGGACCGATCTTGAGAACGCCGCGACGCACCCGGGATGCCTGAATTCTGCCATCTACACTGCCACACGCACTATTCGCTGCTCGACGGGGCCGCGCGCATCGGCACGCTCGTGGATCGCGCCGCGGAGCTCGGCATGCCGGCGCTGGCGATCACGGACCACGGGAATCTCTACGGCGTCCCCGAGTTTTACGGCGCCTGCCGGGAGCGCGGCGTGCAGCCCATCATCGGATGCGAGTTCTATGTCTCGCCCGATATGGCGGGCCGCCAGGACCGGACGCGGTACCACCAGGTGCTCCTGGCCCGCAACGACGAGGGCTATCGCAACCTCATCCACCTCTCCTCCTCGTCGTACGTCGACGGCTACTACTACAGGCCGCGTATCGACCGTGCTGCGCTGCAGAAGCACCACGCGGGACTGATTGCGACCACGTGCTGCCTCCAGGGAGAGGTGCCGCAGGCGATCCTGAAGCGAGGCGAGGAGGAGGGGCTGCGCGTCTTCCTCGAGTACCTGGAGCTCTTCGGCGAGAACTACTACGTCGAGCTGCAGGATCACGGGATCGAGGACCAGCGGCGAGTGAACGCCCTCCTCGTCCGCTGGGCGGATAAGTACGGCGTGAAGGTCATCGCCACGAACGACGTCCACTACGTCAACCAGGCCGACGCCGAGGCGCAGGACGTGCTGCTGTGCCTGCAGACCGGCAGGGACCTCCGCGATCCGACGCGAATGCGCTTCGAGAACGACCAGTTCTTCCTGAAGTCCCTCGACGAGATGCGCGCCGCCTTCGCGCCGGCCGTGGGCGCCGGCGTGCTCGCCAACGACTTCGCGCTCGACGCCGCGCTTGACAACACGCGAGAGATCGCGGACCGCTGCCTGTTCGAGATGCCGGAGACGGGCCCGCTGATGCCCCACTTCCCCATTCCGGAGCCCTTCGTAAGTGCCGACGCGTACCTGCGGCACCTAACGTACGAGGGCGCCCGCCGCCGCTGGGATCCGCTCGGCGACGACGTGGCGGGACGGATCGACTACGAGCTCGGTGTGATCCGCGACACCGGCTTCGCCGGCTACTTCCTGATCGTCTCGGACTTTACGACGGCGGCGCGCCGGCTCGGTGTGACCGTCGGGCCCGGCCGCGGCTCTGCCGCCGGAAGCGCCGTCGCGTACTGCCTCGGAATCACCAACATCGACCCCATCCGGTACAACCTGCTGTTCGAGCGCTTCCTGAACCCGGAGCGCGTCTCCATGCCTGATATCGACATCGACTTCGACGACCGCGGCCGCAGCAAGGTGATCGATTACGTGGTCGAGAAGTACGGCCGCGAGAGCGTCTGCCAGATCGTGACGTTCGGCACCATGGGCGCGAGGAGCGTCATTCGCGACGTCGCTCGCGTGATGGGCATCCCGCTCTCGGAGGCCGACCGCATAGCGAAGCTGATCCCCGACGGGCCGGCGTCGAAGCTGGCGAGCGCGCGGAAGGAAGTACGCGAGTTCGCCGACCTGTGGAACTCGCCGGACCCGCAGATAGGCAAGCTGATGCGCTTCGCGGAGGTGCTCGAGGGGTCGGCGCGGCACACCGGCGTGCACGCGGCCGGCGTGATCATCGCCCCAGGGCGCGTCGCCGACTACGTCCCCGTCGCCGTGCAGAAGGGCCGCGGAGGCGATGGCGATGTGGTTACCACGCAGTATGACGGCAAGTGGATCGAGGGATACGGGCTCCTGAAGATGGACTTCCTGGGGCTCAAGACCCTCACCATCATGGACGACGCATGCGCCCTCATCCGCGAAACGCATGGCGTCGAGATCGACCTCAACGCGATCCCACTCGATGATCAGGCCACCTTCCAGCTGTTCCAGCGGGGCGACACGGTGGCCGTCTTCCAGTTCGAGTCCGACGGAATGCGCGAGTACTTGCGGCAGCTCCGCCCGACCAGCCTCGACGACCTGATCGCGATGAACGCGCTCTACCGGCCCGGTCCGATGGAGCTGATCCCTCAGTACATCAAGCGGAAGAACGGTGAGGAGCCAATCGAGCAGCTCCATCCGCTGGTGGAGGACCTGCTGGCGCCGACGTACGGGCTGCCGGTCTACCAGGAGCAGGTAATGCAGATGGCGCAGGTCCTGGCCGGATTCAGCCTTGGCCGCGCCGACCTCCTGCGCCGGGCGATGGGCAAGAAAGACCACGCGAAGATGGCCAAGGAGAAGTCCGCGTTCGTCTCCGGCGCAGCCGAGCGGGAGATAGACGAGGAGTACGCGAACGACATCTGGAGGATCATCGAGAAGTTCGCCGGCTACGGCTTTAACAAGTCGCACTCGGCGGCTTACGGGCTGGTGGCCTACCAGACGGCCTACCTGAAGGCGCACTACCCCGCCGCGTACATGGCGGCTACGCTGACGTCGGAGATGCACGACCAGAAGAAGCTGGCCGTGGCGCTGGAGGCCACGAGGGCGGCCGGCGTCGAGATCGAACCGCCGTGCATCAACAGGAGCCAGGCGCACTTCGCGGTCGACAACGGGCGCATCAGGTTCGGCCTGGCCGCCATCAAGGGCGTCGGGCAGGCTGCGATCGAGGCCATCGAGGTCGCGCGCGAAGCGGCCGGCGGTGCTTTCGACGACCTGGCACACCTGTGCCGCGACCTGGACCTCCGCGCGGTCGGGCGCAAGACGATCGAGACACTGGCCCGCGCCGGCGCACTCGACCACTTCGGGGGCCACCGCGCTCAGCTCGTCGCCGGCGTGGAGTCGGCGTGGGGGCTGGCGCAGCAGCGGCAGGCCGATCTCGCTATGGGCCAGTCGTCACTCTTCGGCGACGGCGCCTCCGGCGCGGCCGGCGGCGGACGGTTCGCGCTGCCGACGGTGGAGCCGTGGACCCGCGCGGAGTCACTGCGCAACGAGCGCGAGCTGATGGGATTCTACGTTTCGGGCCATCCCCTCGACGACTACGCCGCCGAGCGCCGCGCCTTCGCCACGCTGAGCCTCGGCGACGCCGACGGCGTGCAGCCTGAACGGGATTACGCGGTGATAGGCATCGTCACCGCCATCCAGCGCCGGACGTCGCGCAACGGCAAGCCTCTCGCGTTCGTCGCGATCGAGGACGAGACCTCGCAGGCCGAAGTCCTCCTGTTCTCGCAGACCTACGAGAAGTACGCCGGCGCCGTCTCCGTCGACGACGTGATCCTCATCCGTGGCCGCATCGAGACGGCCGGCGCTGTTCGCGTCATCGCACGCGAGATCATCCCCATGTGGCGCGTACGCGAGCAGCTCGTGAAGTCGATCGTGTTGAGGCTCGACTCCGAGACCACGGAGCCGGCGCGCCTGGAGGAGCTCGCGACGCTGTGCACGGCAAACAAGGGCGACAAGAAACTCTTCTTCGAGGTCACCACGCCGCACCTGCCCAAGACCGTACGACTCCACGCGCGGACCGCCGTGGTAGACCTGTCGCCCGACCTGATGCACGGCCTGGGCCGGCTCTTCGGCCGCGACGCGGTGATCCTGGAGGGGGGCAGCGACTAGCGCCGGCGGCTACGCGCCGTCGACACGGAGTGGAACGCAGAAGGAGAACGACGCGCCTCCGCCGGGGCGGCTCTCCACCTCCATCCAGCCGCCGTAGCCCGCTACGATCGTCTCGTGAGCCAGCGACAGACCGAGGCCGGTGTGCCCGGACCCGGCAGGCTTGGTCGTGAAGAAAGGCTCGAAGACGCGCGGCCTGACGTCGTCGGGGATGCCGATGCCGTTATCGATGACCTTGACCGTCAGGTGGCGCTCGCCGCGGCGCGACTCGATCCGGATGCACGCCGCGTAGCCGTCCGCACCGGCGCCGGCGCGCGCGTCCACCGCCTCGATGGCGTTGGCGAGCAGCGAACGGATGACCCGGTCGACGTCGGCCTGGGCCGCCCTCACCACCGCTGACTCCTCGGTGTAGGCCCGCTCGAACGCGATCTCGTGCGATCCCGATGGCCGGCTCTCGAGCGTCGAGGCCACGTGCTGATCCAGCAGTCGGTGGACATCCAGGTCCTGGTGGGGCTGGACCGACTCCTGCTGGCCGGCACGCGCGTGGTCCATCATCCCGCGCACGATTGAGTCGGCACGCAGTCCATGGTCGTGGATCTTCTGCGCGTTGAGCGCTACGTCGGAAAGCAGTTCCTCCACGAGATCTGCCTCGCCGCCGGCGATGGCCTCCCGGAGCTCGTCTACCAACGCGACGCTGGCCTGCGCGAAGTTGCTGACGAAGTTGATCGGGTTGCGGATCTCGTGCGCGATGCCAGCGGTGAGGCGTCCCAACGAGGCCATCTTCTCCTGCTGCACCAGCCGCAACTGGGCCGAGCGAAGGTCGGATAGAGACTCCTCCAGGCTCGCGGCGTATTCGGCCGCACGCTCGCGCGCAGCCTCGGCGTCCGCGCGCGCGGCCTCGAGTTCGGTCGCGTGCCGCTTGGTGTCCGTGATGTCGCGGAAGAACCATATCCGGCCGTAGTACTCGCCGTCCGGCCCCGATAGCGGCGTCGTGTACCGGTCGAACGTGCGGCCGTCGGCGAGGAGGAGCTCCTCGCGCGCGCTCTCGAGCGGGTGCGCGTACAGCGAGGCGACGCGTTCCAGGAAGCCCCGCGGGTCTGCCACCCGATCCAGCAGGCCTTCGCGCAGCGGCCCGACCTTCGCTTCAGCGAAGAACGCCGGGTCGAGCGCCCACATCTCGGCGAAGCGGGCGTTGTGCCAGAGGAGGGTCCCGTCATCAGCTACCACGATGATGCCGTCGATCGAGGCCTCGCCCTGGGCCTCTAGCATCGTCTTCTGGAGAATCAACTGGCGCTCCGCCGTGACCCGCTCGGTCACATCGCGAGCGTTGACGACGACTCCCTCCTCGGGACTGTCCGGCAGGAGAGTCCGTCCCACCGTCTCGACGACACGCCACGATCCGTCCTGGTGCCGGTACCGGAAGAGGGTGGTCCGCTGCGTACCCGGATTGGCGAGCATTTCGGCCATCGAATCGCGGACCAGCTCCACGTCGTCCTCGTGGATCCGATCGAAGGCGCTCTTCCCCTCCATCTCCTCGGCGGAGTACCCCAGCACGCGTGCGATGGCCGGGCTCTGGTAGCGGTTGACGCCCTGCGGATCGAGGATGGCCGCCACGTCGGACGAGTTCTCGATGAGCCGCCGGAAATGCTCTTCCGACTTGCTCAGGGCGTCCTGGGCCGCCCGCTGCTCGGTCACGTCGCGAAGGAAGGCGGTGAAGACGTAGCCTCCGTCCTGCCGTTGCACCGCGTCGATCGCGAGCTCCGCCGGAAACTCGGTGCCGTCGGCGCGGAGTGCGGTCACCTCGACGCGCCGGCCGACGACATTGCCCTCGCCCGTATTGCGGTAGCGCTTCAGCCCGCTCCGATGCGCGTCACGGAAGCGCTCGGGGATTATCAACTCCGCCATCGAGGCGCCGAGTACCCCTTCTGCGCTCCGGCCGAGCATCCGCTCCGCCGCCGGGTTGAAGTCCAGGATCCGCCCGTCGCCGTCGATCGAAATCACTGCGTCGAGGGCTCCGTCGACGATCGCGCGTTTCAGCGCCTCACTCTCGCGCAGGGCTGCCTCCGCCATCTTGCGCTCGGTGATGTCGCGTGAGTTGACCACCACGCCGGCCTCCGGCGACTGCGGGTCGAGCGTGCGGCCGACGCTTTCCATGTACACCCACGACCCGTCCTTGTGCCTGAAGCGGAACTCGACGGAAACCGTTCTGCCGGGGTGCTCCATCACTTCCCCGAAGCGCTGGAGGGTATACGGCACGTCCTCCTCGGCGATCAGACTGAAAGCCGACTGACCCATCAGCTCGTCCGGTTCGTAGCCGAGCATCGAGCGGATCGCCGGGCTTTCGTAGCGCACGGTACCGTCCGGACCCAGGATCGATATCAGGTCGGACGCGTGCTCGATCAGGCGCCGGAAGTGATCCTCCGAGCGCCGGAGGGCGTCTTCCGAGGCCAGCCGCTCGGAGATGTCGCGGGCGACCGCCAACACCACATCGCGGCCGAAGTAGGTCGAGCGCTTGAGGGTTACCTCCTTGGGGAAGATGCTGCCGTCCTTGCGACGTCCCCACCAGTCGAATCGCTGCGGCTCGCCCTCCACAGCGCGGCCAAATCGCCGCATGACGTCGTCCACGTCGACCAGCCCGGGCGCCCCGAGCATCGCGGGCGTCTGCCCGATGAGCTCTTCGCGGCTATAGCCGTACGAGCGGAGAACCGCTTCGTTGACGTCGACGAAGGTCCCGTCGAGGTCCTGCACGTATACGAGCTCCGTCAGGTGGTCGAA
>Ga0307505_10002224_pt1 | contig 13821 bp, 11 predicted proteins | sample 23_S_MG_FD_202183 | JGI IMG/M metagenome (GOLD analysis project Ga0307505, IMG submission 202183) | Soil microbial communities from Populus trichocarpa stands in riparian zone in the Pacific Northwest, United States - 23_S | ecosystem: Environmental > Terrestrial > Soil > Riparian zone > Trees...
GGTCGGGCGCGGCAAGAGCTTCCTGATGGACGCGTTCTACCTTTGCGTGCCGCTGGTGCGCAAGCGCCGGGTGCACTTCCACCACTTCATGCGCGAGATCCACCGCGAACTGGAGGCGGTGAAAGGCACCGAGGATCCGATCGCCGCGGTGGCCGGGCGCACGGCGCGGCGCTACCGCCTGATCTGCTTCGACGAGTTCCACGTCTCGGACATCGCCGACGCCATGATCCTGGGGCGCTACCTCGAGCAGGCGATGGCGCGCGGCGTCCAGTTCGTGATGACCAGCAACTACCCTCCGGACGGGCTCTACCCGGACGGCCTGCAGCGCGAGCGGTTCCTGCCGGCGATCGCGCTGCTGCAGGAAAGGCTCGACGTGGTCGAGGTGGACAACGGCACCGACTACCGGCGCCTGAAGATGGAAAAGCTCAAGGTCTACCACATCGGCGCCGCTGCCCAGGCCGAGCTGGAGCGGATCTTCGGCGAGCTGAAGGACGTGGAGGAGGAAAAGCAGCCCCTGGACGTCGAGGGGCGCAGGATTCCCTATCGCAAACGCGCCGGCGGCCTGGTGTGGTTCGACTTCGCCGTCCTGTGCGGCGGCCCGCGCTCCTATGCGGACTACGTCGACCTGGCGAAACGCTTCCACACGGTGCTCCTGTCGGGGGTGCCGCGCCTGTCGCCCAGGCAGTCGGACGCGGCACGGCGCTTCACCTGGCTGGTGGATGTGTTCTACGATGACCGGGTGAACCTGGTGGTGGGCGCCGACGCGCAGCCCGAGGCGCTGTTCACCGAGGGCGAGCAGAGCGCGGAATTCCAGCGCACCGTGAGCCGGCTGCACGAGATGCAATCGGCGGCCTACCTGCGGGCCGAGAGGATCAGGAGGTAGGCGGCAGCATGTCCGCGTCGCTCCACGAGGCGACCGCAACGGCGCTCCGGGCGCATCCGCCCTTCGACCGGATGGGGTCGAAGCCGCTGGCGTTCCTCGCCGCGCGCCTGCAGCTCGCGTACTACCCGCGCGGCGCGACCATCGTGGCGCCCGAGGCGGGCGTGGTGCAGCGCCTGCACATCCTCAAGCAAGGCCGCGTGCGCGGCGGCGTGGGCGGCTCGATGCCGGGGATGGTGGACGTGGTGATGGGGCCCGGAGAGTGCTTTCCGCTGGGCGCGCTGACCGGCGGGCGCGCCACCGTCTATACCTACAAGGCGGACGAGGACTGCTTCTGCTGGGAGCTGCCGGCGGAGGATTTCCGCCGCCTGATGGAACGCAGCGCGCGCTTCCGCGCCTTCTGCACCAGCCACCTGGCGACGCTGGTGGAGCAGTCGCACCGTGCGCTGCGCTCGGATGCGGGCGAGAGCGTGGCGGGCGGCATGCTGCGGCCCCTGCGCGAGGTGGTTTCGCGCGCGCCGGTGTCCTGCCCCCCGGAAACCCCCGTGCGCGAAGTGCTCAGGCAGATGCACGACCTGCGCATCGGCTCCATGGTGATCGCCGAATCCGGGGTGCCGAAAGGCATCTTCACCCACCTCGACGTGCTGAATCGCGTCGCGATGCCGCAAGCCGACGTCACTGCGCCGATTGCCGGCGTGATGTCGCCGAACGTCCTCGCGCTGGAGGAGGAAGAGCCGGTGATCGACGCCGCGCTCGCGATGGTGCGCCACGGCATCCGCCACATCGTGGTGACGCGCGACGGGCGCCTGGCGGGCGTCATCTCGGAGCGCGACCTGTTCGGCATGCAGCGCACCAGCCTGCGGCGCATCGTCGAGCGCGTGAACGGCGCGGCGGGGGTGCCGCAACTGGCCGAGGCGGCCGCGGACGTGCGCGCCCTGGGCGCCGCGCTGCTCGCGCAAGGCGTGGCGGCGGAGCAGCTGACGCAGATGACCAGCGCTCTCAATGACAGCCTCTCGCAACGCGTGATCGAGCTGACGGCGCCCCGGCACGGCCTGGAGGGCGCCTGGTGCTGGCTGGCGCTGGGCAGCGAAGGGCGCCTGGAGCAGACGCTGGCCACCGACCAGGACAACGCGCTGATCTTCACGGTGCCGGGCGGCGGCACGGAGGCCGCGCGCGGGCGCTTCCTCGCGTTCGCCGCCGAGGTGAATGTCGCGCTCGGCGCCTGCGGCTTCCCCCTGTGCAAGGGCGAGATCATGGCGCGCAATCCGAAATGGTGCCTGACGGCGGACGCCTGGCGCGCCCTGTTCGACGGCTGGATGCGCGTCCCGCAACCCGAGGCGCTGCTCAACGCGTGCATCTTCTTCGACTTCCGCGCGCTGGCGGGCGATGCGCGGCTGGCGGGGGACCTGCGCGAGCACGTGCTGCGCGCGGCGGTCGCGCCGGAGCATGCCGCGTTCCGCCACTGCATGGCGAAGAATGCGCTGCTCGCCAGGCCGCCGCTCGGCCTGCTGCGCGATTTCAGCACGGAGGACGGCGGCGATTTCCCGGGTACGCTGAACCTGAAGACCTACGGCGCGCGCCCGCTGGTGGACGGCGCGCGGCTGTTGGCGCTCGCCCATGGGCTGCCGGCCACTTCCACCGCCGCCCGGCTGCGTGCCGCGGCCTCGGCGGGCGCCCTGCCGCGCGCCGAGGCGGACGCGCTGGCGGATGCCTTCCACTTCATCCAGTCGCTGCGCCTGCGGCGCCAGTACCTAGAAACGGGCATCGAACCCGGCGCAGAGAACCGCATCGACCCGGAGCAGCTCAACGCGATCGACCGGCGCATCCTGAAGGCGGCGTTCCGCCAGGCGAACGTCCTGCAGGAGCGGATCAAGCAGGACTACGGTCTTTGATGCTGCGCCTGCGGCGCTGGCTAGGGCTGCACCGCGCCGAAGATGACCTGCCGCTGCGCGCGCTGCGCTGGGTAGTGGTGGACTGCGAGTCGAGCGGGCTCGATCCGCGCCGCGACGCGCTGCTCTCGGTCGGCGCCGTTGCGGTGCGCGAAGGACGCATCGCGCACGCAGACAGTTTCATGGCGATGCTGCGCCAGGCGCGGGCGAGCGATGCCGCGAACATCCTGATCCACGGCATCGGCGCCGATGCGCAGAGGCTGGGGCGCAACCCGGGCGAGGCGCTGCGCGATTTCACGGGGTTCGCCGGCAGCGGGCCGCTGGCGGCCTTCCATGCCGCTTTCGACCAGGCGCTGCTGGAGCGCGCCATCCCCGGCTGGAAGCGCCGCTGGCTGGACCTCGCGCAGCTCGCGCCCGCGCTGTTCCCCGCGCGCGCACTATCGTGCCGCTCGCTGGACGAGTGGCTGGCGGCCTTCGCCATCGGGCATCCGGCGCGGCACGACGCGCTCGCCGACGCCTACGCCACCGCGCAACTGCTGCTGGTGCTGCTGGCCGAAGCCGAGCGCCAGGGCCTGGACCGCCTGCGGGATCTGCATGCGACCGCGCGCGGCCGGCGCTGGCTTGGCTAGAATGGCCGTCCATTCCCCGGAACCCGCCATGGACAAATTCAAGGCCTTCCACATTTCCCAGGTCGACAAGGGCGTCAGGACCGAATTCCGCGACACGGCGCTGGAGGAACTGGACCCCGGCGAGCTGGTGGTGCGCGTCGCCTACTCGGACGTGAACTACAAGGACGCGCTGGCGGCCACCGGCAAGGGCAGGATCCTGCTGCGCCCGTCCTGCATCGGCGGCATCGACCTCGCGGGCACCGTGGTGTCCTCCGGCGACGCGCGCTTCGCCAAGGGCGACGCGGTGCTCGCGGTCGGCAAGCTGCTCGGCGTCAAGCACCACGGCGGCTACGCCGAGTACGCGCGCATCCCGGCGGCCTGGGCGGTGAAGCTGCCCAAGGGCATGACGCTGTGGGACGCGATGGCCTTCGGCACCGCGGGCTACACCGCGGGCCTCGCCATCGTGAAAATGGAGCTGAACGGGCTGAAGCCCGCCAACGGCCCGGTGGTGGTGGACGGCGCCACCGGGGGCGTGGGCTCGATCGCGCTCGCCGCGCTGGCGCAGCTCGGCTACGCCGTGACGGCGCTGACCGGCAAGGAAGGCGAGGCGGACTGGCTGAGGAAGCTGGGGGCGAAGGAGATCCTGCTGCGCCAGAGCCTCGACCTCGCGAAGATCAAGCCGCTCGACAAGGCGACCTGGGCGGGCGCGGTGGACAACCTCGGCGGCGAGGTGCTGGCCTGGATGGGAAGCACCATGAAGTTCAACGGCACCATCGCCTCGATCGGCCTGGCGGCGAGCCCCAACCTCAACGCCACGGTGCTGCCGTACATCCTGCGCGGCGTGAGCCTGCTCGGCATCAACTCCACCGATGCGCCGTCGCCCGAGCTCGAGCTCGAGGTGTGGGGGCGCCTGGCCACCGACATGCGCCCGCCGCTGCTCAAGGAGATGGCGCGCACGGTGCCGTTCGCCGACCTGCCGAAGGTGTTCGACGATTTCATCGACGCCAGGGTGTCCCGCCGCGTCGTCGTGGACATGAGCGCATGACGACCTACCGGGAACTGCATCGCCGGTCCCTCCAGGACCGCGAAGGGTTCTGGGCCGGGGAGGCGAAACGCATCCACTGGCACAAGCCTTTCGGCAAGGTGCTGGACTATTCGCGCCCGCCGTTCGCCAAATGGTTCGTCGGCGGCGAGACCAACCTGTGCCACAACGCGGTGGACCGCCATCTGGCCGCGCTCGGGGAGCAGAAGGCCCTGGTGTGGATCTCCACCGAGGTGGGTCGCGAGGAGAGCTACACCTACCGCCAGTTGCATGCGGAAGTGCAGCGCGTCGCGGCGATGATGCGCGCGCTCGACGTCGGGCGCGGCGACCGCGTCATCATCTACATGCCCAACATGCCCGAGGCGGTGTTCGCGATCCTCGCCTGCGCGAGGATCGGCGCGGTGCATTCGGTGGTGTTCGGCGGCTTCGCCGCGGCGAGCCTCGCGGCGCGCATCGACGACGCGCGCCCGACGCTGATGGTCACCGCCGACGGCGGCAGCCGCATGGGCAAGCCGATCCTCTACAAGCCGCTGGTGGACGAATCGATCCGGCTGGCGCAGTCGCCGCCGCGGCACGTGCTGGTCTGCCGGCGCGGCATCGACCCGCAGATGCCGGTGGTCGCCGGGCGCGACGTGGACTGGAAGGAGCTCGCGGCGAAGCACGAGGGGGCGCAAGTCCCCTGCACGTGGCTGGAATCGAGCGAGCCCTCCTACATCCTCTATACCTCCGGCACCACCGGGAAGCCCAAGGGGGTGCAGCGCGACGTCGGCGGGCACGCGGTGGCGATGGCCGCGTCGATGGAGTACGTCTACTGCGGCGGGCCCGGCGAGACCATCTTCACCACCTCCGACATCGGCTGGGCGGTGGGCCACTCCTACATCATCTACGGCCCGCTGATCGCGGGCATGACCAGCATCCTCTACGAAGGCGTGCCGGTGCGCCCCGACCCGGGCGTGTGGTGGAAGATCGTGCAGGACCACAAGGTGAAGGTGATGTTCTCGGCGCCGACCGCGATCCGCGTGCTGAAGAAATCCGACCCGGCATACCTGAAGAAGTACGACCTGTCGTCGCTGCAGCACCTGTTCCTCGCCGGCGAGCCGCTCGACGAGCCGACGCACGCCTGGATCGCCAACGGCCTGGGCAAGCCGGTGATCGACCACTACTGGCAGACGGAGACCGGCTGGCCGGTCCTCACCGCGCTGCACGGCGTGGAGCAGACGCCGATCAAGTTCGGCAGCCCCTCGTTCCCCGCCTACGGCTACGACCTGAAGCTGCTGCGCGAGGCGGACGCGAGCGAGGCGGGCGCCGAAGAGAAGGCGGTGGTGGTGATCGAGCCGCCGCTGCCGCCCGGGTGCATGAGCACCATCTGGGGCGACGACGAGCGCTTCGTGAAGACCTATTTCTCGACCTTCGCGAACAAGCTCGTCTACACCACCTTCGACTGGGGCATCCGTGACAGGGACGGCTACTACTTCATCCTCGGGCGCACCGACGACGTGATCAACGTCGCCGGGCACCGCCTGGGCACGCGCGAGATCGAGGAGGCGGTGAACATGCATCCGGGCATCGCGGAGTGCGCGGTGGTCGGCGTGGCCGACCCGCTGAAGGGACAGTTGCCGATGGCCTTCGCGGTGGTGAAGGACCCGGCGAGCATCGCCACCGGCGATGCGCGCATGAAGATGGAGGGCGAGGTGATGCAGACCGTGGACAGGCAACTGGGCGCCATCGGGCGCCCCGGGCGGGTGTTCTTCGTCACCTTGCTGCCCAAGACGCGCTCGGGCAAGGTGCTGCGCCGCTCGATCCAGGCGCTCGCCGAGAAGCGCGATCCGGGCGACCTGACGACCATCGAGGACCCCGGGGCGCTCGAGCAGATCCGGCAGGCGCTGCAATGAAGCCGCGCCCGGCGCTGACCCTCGCCGACTGCGAGAAGATCTCCGCCGCCGCGTTCGCGGAGGCGGGGCGCAACGGCTGGATCGTCGCCATCGCCATCCTGGACGACGGCGGTCACCTGCTGCATTTCGCGCGCATGGACGGCGCGAGCCCCGCCAATGCGCGCATCGCGATCGCCAAGGGCCGCACCGCCGCGGAGTCGCGGCGCAATACCGGGACCTGGCAGGAGCGCATCAAGGACCGCCCGGAGCTGATGCAGATGCCGGGCGTGCTGCCGGTGCAGGGCGGCGTGCCCATCTTCGCCGACGGCACCTGCGTGGGCGCGGTCGGCGTGTCGGGCGTCCAGTCCCACGAGGACGAGAAAATCGCCCAGGCGGGGATCGACGCCCTTCTCAAGTAGCCGCTACATCGCGGCGAGGCCCGCCTTGGCGCACTGCTCGTCCTGGTCGCCGGTGACGCCGCTCACGCCGACCGCGCCGATGACCTTGCCGTCCGCGGCGATCGGCATGCCGCCCGGCGAGGCGTAGATGCCGCCCAGGGTCGCCGTCGCCGGCGCCTTGTTGATCGCTTCCATGAACACGCGCGTCGTGCGCCGGTAGGTGGCCGCCGTGCGCGCCTTGCCCATGGCGATGTCCACGCTCGCGGTCTGCGTGTTCGCCATGCGCTCGAAGTAGACGAGGAAGCCGTGGTTGTCGACCACGGCGACGGCGACGTTCCATTTGTTGGCCGCGCACTCGGCCAGGGTGGCGGCGGCGATCTTCTTTGCCGCGGCGATGGTGACATCGGGTCCGTACTCGGGCCTTTGCTGCGCGTGGGCCGTGGCCACGAACGCGGGGAGCGCAAGTGCCGCCAAGAATGCCGCTGCTCTCATTGTCCTCTCTCCTTGGGTTGGTAGTGATGCACCCCACAAACAGGGTGGCCGGTACTCTATTCCAGTTCTAGCGCCGCAGGTGCTCCGGGCGGAAACCCATGCCGATCAGGCGCGCCGGGATGCGCTGCAGCATCGGAAACCACTGCAGCAGCCGGATCGGCAGCGCGATGCCCGGCGTGGCGCCGCTCGCCAGGACGCGGCCGATCACGATGCGCTGCAGGAACAGCTGCATGCGCTGCGTCATGCGGGTCGGAAACTCCCGCCGCTTCTGGACTTTCCCCAGTTCCGCCTCGCTTGCCGCACCGCGGGACAGCGGTCCGGCGAGGGCGTTGGCGGCCGCCACCGCGTCCTGGATCGCGAGGTTGATGCCGACGCCGCCGATCGGTGACATGGCGTGGGCCGCGTCGCCGATGCACAGGAACCCCGCGCGGTGCCAGCGGTGCAGGCGGTTCACCTGCACGGTGAGGAGCTTCACGTCGTCCCAGCCGCGCAGCTCGCCGACGCGCTCGCCGAGGAACGGCGCGACGGCGAGGACGCTCTCGCGGAAGGACTCGATGCTGCCGCGCCGCAGGGCGTCGTAGCCGCCTTTCGGGATCACGTAGGCGCACTGCCAGTACTCGCCGCGGTCGAGCGTCACGAACACGCGGCCGGCGTTGATGCGCCCGAGGGTGTTCGGCGGGTCTCCGGGGCGCCTCGAGAGGCGCATCCACAGCACGTCCATCGGCGCGCCGAAATCCCGCACCTCGAGCCCGGCCTGCTCGCGCAGCAGCGAGCGGCGGCCGTCGGCCGCCACCGTGAGGGCGGCCCGGATCTCCACGGGGCCGTCGGCGGTCCGCGCCTGCACGCCGGCGATGCGTCCCGCGTCCTCGAGGAGGCCGGTCGCCTCCGCCTGCATCACCAGGCGGAAGCCCGGCAGCTTGCGGCCCTGCCGCGCGAGGAAATCGAGGAAGTCCCACTGGGGCATGAAGGCGATGAACTTGCACCGCACCGGCAGGTGCGAGAAATCGGCCATCACGATCGGCTGGCCGCCGACCAGGCCCTCGATGCGCGAGAGCTTCTGGTGCGGCCGCCGCAGGAACTCCTCCAGCAGGCCCAGCTCGTGCATCACTTCCAGCGTCGAGGGGTGCACGGTGTCGCCGCGGAAGTCGCGCAGGAAGTCGGCGTGCTTCTCCAGCACCACGGTGTCGACGCCCGCACGCGCCAGCAGGAAACCGAGCATCATCCCCGCGGGTCCGCCGCCGGCGATGCAGCAGCGGGCGTGCAGGATCGTCACGCCGGCGCGGTTCGCCCGGTGCCTAGCCGGTGCGCACGCAATTGCGCCCGCCGCTCTTCGCGGCATACAGCGCGGCGTCGGCGCGCGCGAGCAGCGCGTCGAACGACGCGTCGCCGGGCGCGAGGCAGGACACGCCGAGGCTGACGGAGACGCGGAAGCGCCGGCCGCCGCCCTCGAACCCGAGGGCGGCGATCGCCGAGCGCACGCGCTCGGCAAGGACCCGCGCGCCGTCCGGCGCGGTCTGCGGCAGCACGAGCGCGAACTCCTCGCCGCCGATCCGGCCGCACACGTCGACGCCGGTGCGCATCTGCGCGCGGCAGGCCGCCGCGATGCCGGCGAGGACCGCGTCGCCGGCGGCGTGCCCGTACCGGTCGTTCACGGACTTGAACTCATCGACGTCCATCATGGCGACGCAGAGGCCGCCGGCATAGCGCCGCGCGCGTTGAAACTCGATCGACGCCCGCTCGAGCAGCGAGCGCCGGTTCGGCAGGCCGGTGAGCACGTCGGTGTCGGCCATCTCGCGCAACCGGAGCTCCAGGGCCTGGCTGCGTGCGATCTGCACTTCCAGCGCCGCCTCGCGCTGCTTCAGCTCGTTGATGTCGAGGGCGAACCCGGCGATGGCGCCGCTCGGCGTGGCGAACTTGCACACCCGCAGCCATCCCAGGCCGGGATACTCCCGGTCCACCGCGGCGCCGTCGGCCTCGCGCTGCCTGCGCACGCGTTCCGCGATGTGCTCCTCGACCTTGCCGGCCGGCATGGTCGCCTCGGCGGTGACCCGGATCAGGTCCGCGTAGCGCAGCTGGCGCGATTCGACCAGGTGCCGCAGCCGGCGGAAGGCATCGGCGTGGGTCGCCTCGTAGGCCTTGTTGAAGGCAATGAGGCGGTCCCCGGCGTCGTAGACGGCGTAGGGCATCGGATTGCCCTCGATGCTCTCGCGCAGCATCCGATGCTCGGCGACGATGCGCTCCAGATCCGCGGGCGCGGGGCGCGCCTGCCGGCGCTCCAGCGCGTAGAGGACGCCCAGGATCGCGACCAGCAGCGCGAGCGCCACCGTGACGACGCCGGGTTGGAGCGCCGCGAGCGCCGCGGCCGCGAGCGTCAGAACGGCGACCGAAAGTCCCGCCACCGGGAATCCGCCAGTCCGCAATCTGACGCTGCGCATGGGTCGCTAGCTTACGCCCCCGGCCCCGCCGCCACCACCCGGTCCGCGATCAAGGCGTCGATGCGCGCGCTCTCGTAGCCGAGCCCGGCCAGCAGTTCGCGCGCGTCGGCGGACACCGGCGGCGGCTGGTTGCGCAGGGGCAGTCGCTTGCCGCCGAGTTCGAGCGGCAACCCCGGCACCCGGAAGGCGTAGCCGCGCGGATCCCTGGTCTCCACCATGCCGCCCGCGTTCAGGTGCGGGTCGTCGAACAGGTCGCGCGGCCGCGCGATCGGCGCGTAGGGCAGGCCGATCGCCTCCAGCTTGCCGGACAAGGCCTGCTTGTCGTGCTGCCTGAAGATCCCGCTCAGCTCCGGCAGCAGCCATTCGCGCGCCTTCACGCGATCCGCGTTGGTCCTGAGGCGCGCGTCCGCGGCGAGCCCGGCGGCGCCGAACTCCCGGCAGAAGACTTCCCACTGCGTGTCGGTGACCACGCCGACGAACAGGCGGTCGCCGTCCTTGGTCGGAAAGATGTCGTAGACGCCCCAGGCGGGCGTCTTCACCGCCATCGGCGGCGGCTCCTCGCCGGTGATGGCGAGCTGCGCCATGTGCTGCGCGACGAGGAACGCGGTGTTCTCGTAGAGCGCGCTGCGCACGAGTTGTCCCCTGCCGGTCTTCTCGCGCTCGCGCAGCGCGGCGAGGATGCCGATGGCGGCGAACATGCCGCCCATGATGTCGTTCACCGAGGAGCCGACGCGCAAGGGGCGATCCGGCAGCCCGGTCATGTAGGCGAGGCCGCCCATCATCTGCACCACTTCGTCGAGCGCCGGGCGGTGCTCGTAGGGCCCCGAGAGGAAGCCCTTCATGGTGCAGTAGACGAGCCGTGGATTCCTCTTCGACAGCGCTTCATACCCGAAGCCCATCTTCTCCAGCGCGCCGGGACGGAAGTTCTCCGTCATGGCGTCGGCGCTGTCGATGAGCTTGAGCGCGACTTCCTTGCCCTCGGGCTTTTTCAGGTCGAGGGCGAGGCTCTTCTTGTTGCGGTTGAACATCGGGTAGAAGCCCGCGCCCGCGCCCATCAGGCGGCGCGTGTTGTCGCCTTCCAGCGGCTCGAGCTTGATCACTTCCGCACCGAGGTCGGCGAGCACGAGCCCGCAGGAGGGGCCCATCACCATGTGCGCGAACTCGACGACGCGCACCCCCTCAAGCGGCAGCACGGAATCCTTTGGGCAGCCCGGCGAGCGCCATGTGGCCGTAGAGCGGCTCGTTCGGCACGCCGCTCACCATGATCCTCCGGGCGGCGAGCAGCTTGTCGAAATCGATTCCCGTCGAGACGCCCATGCTCTCGAACATGAAGACCAGGTCCTCGGTGATCACGTTGCCGCTCGCGCCGGGCGCGAACGGGCAGCCGCCCAAGCCCCCCATCGAGGAATCGAAGGCGCGCACGCCTTCCTCCCAGGCGGCGAGGGCGTTGGCGAGCCCGAGGCCGCGGGTGTTGTGGAAGTGCGCGGCTTCGAGCTTGCCGCCGATCTCCTGCTTCACGCGCCGGAACACGCGCTTCACCTGCGCCGGGTTGGCGTAGCCCACCGTGTCGGCGAGCGCGACGCAGTCACAGAACTCGGCGAGCTTCGCGGCGATCCTCACCACCTCGTCCTCCGGGACGTTGCCCTGCATCGTGCAGCCGAAGGCGGTGGACACGGCGCCCTCGATCTCGGGGCCTTTGCCGTTGCGCATCTGCGCGGCCTTGCGCACTTCCTCGATCATCTGGTCGGGCGTCATGCGCACGTTGGAGACGCTGTGCTGGTGCGAGGCCGACACGGGGAAGGTGATCTTGTGCGCGCCGGCGTCGCGCGCGCGCTCGAAGCCCTTCACGTTCGGGGCGAGGGCGACCACCTTGAGGCCGGGAATCGTCAGCGCGTGCTTCACGATCTCGCCGGTGTCGGCCATCGCGGGGATGAGCTTCGGCGGGACGAAGGAGCCGACCTCGATCTCGTTCAGGCCGGCCGCGGCGAGGGCGGTGATCCAGGCTTTCTTCACCTCGGTGGGCATCTGCTGCTTGGCGTTCTGCAGCCCGTCGCGGGGGCCGACTTCGCAGATCTGGACTTGGCGCATGGGGGTTCTCCGGGGAGAAGGGAATTCTAGCGCGCCGGGCGCGCCTCGATCCTCAACACGGCGAGCCCGCACAGCGCACAGCACCCGGCGAACGCCAGCATTGCCCACAGCGAAGCCCCCCAGCCGCCGAAGTGCGAGGCCAGCCAGGCGAGCAGGATCGGGCCGAAGAACTGCCCCGCCTGCGAAGTCTGCATGACCATGCCGTTGGTGGTTCCCACGTGCTGCGGGGTCTTCGCATGCACCACGACGCCGGTGAAGATCGCTCCCGGGATGGTTCCAGCGCAGAAGGAGAACAACAGAACCGAGGCGAAGCGCAGCACGTCCGGCAGAGCGCTGCTCAGCATGCCGATGTCGGTGAGCACCATGATCGCGGCGGCGGCGAGGATCAGTTTCCCGCGCCGCACGCCCCGCGAGATCAGCCAGCCGCCCCCGAGGTTGCCCGGAATGTTCACCAGCACCATCAGTGCAGTGAGCATGGACGCCGCGGCCGCGCTGCCGCCTCGCTCGTCCACCACGAAGGTCGGCAACCAGATCATCACCGAAGTCCACTGCGCGGTGTAGAAAGCGAAGAGCAGCGCCAGCGCCACGCTGCCGGGCTGGCGCAGCGATTCGAGAGCGAGCCGGACGGAACCGACGCCGCCGTACTTGGGCGCCGGCGCGTTGCGCCAGACCAGCACCAGCACCGCCGCGGCGACCAAGGCCCACACTACCCAGGCGCCGCGCCATCCCCACGCCGCGAAGAGCAGCGGCGCCAGCAGGATCGCCGTGACGCCGCCCGTGGGCATGTAGGAACTCCACAATCCCATCGCCCTGGGACGGTCGGCGTCGCTCACCGCAGCGGCCATCAGCGCAGACCCGGCGACCGTGAAGAGGATGAAGCCGACGCCTTCGAGGAAGCGCGAGGCGAGGAGGGAAGGAAAGTCCCAGGCCGCGGCGCCGAGCAGGCCCGCGACGCACATCACCGCGAGTCCAGCGAGCCCCAGCCTCTTGTGGCCGAAACGGTCGCTCAGCACCCCGACGAACATGCCGACCAGCATGCCGATCACATTGAACGTGGTGGCGATGAACCCGGACTCGACCAGCGTGAGGCCGAGCTCCTCGCGCTGCAGGGGCAGCGCGGGCGGCACCTTGCCGATGTAGGCGCCGCAGACGAGGCCGCCGGCGTACACGGCCCAGACCGCGGGCCAGCGCGTGCCGCCCATTAGGCGGCGTGCACCGGGATCTTCAGTTCGACGATTCTCTTGCGCCAGTCCTCGGGGCCGCTCTGGTGCACCGACTTGCCGGTCGCATCCACCGCCACCGTCACCGGCATGTCCTGCACCTCGAATTCGTAGATCGCCTCCATGCCGAGGTCTTCGAACGCCAGCACTCTCGACTTGCGGATCGCCTTCGCCACCAGGTACGCGGCGCCGCCCACGGCGATGAGCGAAGCGGCCTTGTGCTTGCGGATGGCCTCGATCGCCACCGGCCCGCGCTCGCCCTTGCCGACCATGGCGACGAGGCCCGTCTTCGCGAGCATCATCTCGACGAACTTGTCCATGCGCGTCGCCGTCGTCGGGCCCGCGGGGCCGACGACTTCATCGCGCACCGGGTCCACCGGGCCGACGTAGTAGATCACCCGGTTGGTGAAATCCACCGGCAGCTTCTGGCCCTTCTCCAGCATGTCCTGGATGCGCTTGTGCGCGGCGTCGCGCCCGGTGAGGAGCCTGCCCGAGAGGAGCAGGGTCTCGCCCGGTTTCCACGTGGCGACTTCCGCGGGCGTCAGGGCGTCGAGGTTCACGCGCCGCGCGTCCTTCGACGCGGTCCAGGTGACCTTGGGCCAGTCGGCGAGGGAAGGCGCCTCGAACTCCGCCGGCCCCGAGCCGTCCAGCACGAAATGCGCGTGCCGCGTCGCGGCGCAGTTCGGGATCATGGCCACCGGCCGGTTGGCGGCGTGCACCGGGTAGGTGTGGATCTTCACGTCGAGCACGGTCGAGAGCCCGCCCAGGCCCTGCGCGCCGATGCCGAGCGCGTTCACCCGGTCGTAGAGCTCGATGCGCAGCTCCTCGACCTTGTTCTCCGGCCCGCGCGCCTTGAGCTCCGCCATGTCGATGGGCTCCATCAGCGCCTCCTTCGCCA
>Ga0307505_10002225_pt1 | contig 13819 bp, 13 predicted proteins | sample 23_S_MG_FD_202183 | JGI IMG/M metagenome (GOLD analysis project Ga0307505, IMG submission 202183) | Soil microbial communities from Populus trichocarpa stands in riparian zone in the Pacific Northwest, United States - 23_S | ecosystem: Environmental > Terrestrial > Soil > Riparian zone > Trees...
CTGCCCATCGGGCTGATCCTCATGGTCATCTCCGAGATGTTCGCCCCGACGTCCGGTCTGGGATTCGCCATCATCCGGTTCCAGCGCAGCTTCGCGATACCGGAGATGTGGTCGGGCATCCTCCTGCTGGGCCTGATCGGCTACGGCGTGGCCGTCATCTTCCGCCTCGTCGAGCGCCGAATCCTGCGCTGGTACCACGGACTGAAGGACCTCGAAAATGCCGCATGACACCCAGGCCCCGCTGAACACCGTCTCCCACGGCCGGACGCTGCCCCCGGAGGAGACGCTCCTCTCGGTGCGGCACCTGCAGAAGATCTACCACACCGACGGGGGGAACATCGAGGCCGTCCGCGACCTCACGTTCGACCTCGGCAAGAACGAGCTGACCTGCCTGGTGGGCCCGTCCGGCTCGGGGAAGACCACCCTTCTCAAGTGCATCGCCGGCCTGCTCGCTCCCACGAGCGGCGAGGTCGTGCTCGACGGCAAGAAGATCACCGCGCCGCCGAAGAAGATGGCGGTCGTCTTCCAGGAGTACGGGCGCTCGCTGTTCCCGTGGCTCCGGGTCGCCGAGAACGTCGAGCTTCCGCTCAAGAACGCAGGCATGTCCAAGGCCGATCGCAAGCCCCTCGTCGAAGAGGCGCTTGAGAACGTCGGGCTCGCGCACGTGCCCCGCTCGTATCCGTGGCAGCTGTCCGGCGGCATGCAGCAGCGCGTCGCGATCGCGCGCGCGATCGCGTATCAGCCCGAGGTGCTGCTGATGGACGAGCCGTTCGCCGCGGTCGACGCCCAGACGCGCGCCGACCTGGAGGACCTGGTCCGGCAGGTGCGCAAGACGCTGGGCGTCTCGGTGCTCTTCGTCACGCACGACATCGACGAGTCGGTGTATCTCGGCAACCGCGTCATCATGCTGTCGAGCTCGCCCACCGTCGTGCAGGAAGACCTCATCGTGGACCTCCCCGACGAGCGCGACCAGCTCGAGACGCGCGCGGCTCCCCGCTTCACCGAGCTCCGGCACCACGTGTACGAGCAGATCCAGCTGGCCAAGCGCGGTCATCGGCCCGACGACGAACACGTGAAGTGAGCCGCGGGGTCAGCGACCCCGAACCGCCGAGCGGCGCCCGCGAAGGAGGCCGACTCGGCCCGGGGCTCATGCTCGCCCTCGGCTATGTCTCGATGGCGGGGGCGCTGTCGACCGACCTCTACCTCCCCTCGTTCCCCGACCTGGCGACCGACTTCGGCGTCGGCGCCAGCACCGTCCAGTTCACGCTCACCGCGCTCCTGGTCGGCGCCGCCTTTGGGCAACTCGTCATCGGCACTGTCTCGGATGCGCTCGGCCGGCGGCGCACGCTCATCGCGGCGCTGATCCTGTTCACGCTGTGCGGCTACGCGGCGGCCGCGAGCCCGACGCTCGGCGTGCTCATCGCCGTCCGCGCCGTCCAGGGGTTCGCCGGGGCGGCCGGCACCGTGCTCGCGCGGGCCGTCGTGGCCGATCTCGCTTCGCGCGAACGCGCTGTGCGCGCTTTCAGCAGGCTGTGGATGATGATCGCCCTCGGCCCCGCGATCGCGAGCCCGCTCGGCGCCTGGCTGACGCAGATCGGCGGCTGGCGCATGGCGCTGCTGGGGCTGGCGGTCATCGCCACCGGCATGCTCCTCGTCGCGCTGCTGGCGATTCCCGAAAGCCTCCCCCGCGAGCGCCGTCACGTACTGAGGGCCGGAGTGCTCGCGGGGAACATCGCACGGCTGCTGCGACACGGCCCGTACGTCGGCTATGCGGTCGCGTTCGGAGCGGCCTACGCGGCGCTCATCGTGTACATCAGCTCCTCGTCCTTCATCGTGCAGAACGTCCTCGGCCTCACGCCGTTGGGCTACGGGCTCACCTTCTCGCTCACCTCCGTCGCGTTCATGTCCGGCGCCTGGCTCAGCGGTCGCATCGCGTCGGCGCTCGGCGTCGTCCGGACGTTCACGATTGCGCAGCTGCTCATGATCGCCGCAGCCGCCGGCGCGACCGCCCTCGGGCTCGCCGACGCGCTGTCCCTTCCCGCCTATCTGATCCTCGCCTGCGTGTTCTCGGCGGGCTCCGGCGCAGTGATGTCGAGTGCATCGGCCCTCGCCATCGGACAGACGGGCACCGCCGCCGGGGCCGCGTCGGCGCTGCTCGGGTTCGGCCAGTTCGTCTTCGGCGCCGCGGCCTCACCGCTCGGGGGCATCCTGGGAACCTCGACGCCGGTTCCCGCCACCGGATTCATGGCGGTGTTCGCCGGCATCAGCATCGCCGCTGCGCTCGTGGCGCGCGCCCTGCACGCGCGACGAGGAATGCGGTGACCCCCGATAGCCGGCCTATCCGGCCGTGGAAGATCACTCTTGAATTTACCTATGTCTATAGGTATATTGGTGATCGTCACACTGCCGTGACTCCCCGAGCCGGAAGGACCTCTCGTGCCGACGATGAAACATGCGGTGGATGCCGCTGCGATCGAACTCGTCCGCGACTTCTCCCTGGAGATGACCGGCAAGGATGTCGAAGGCCTGCAGGAGGCGGCGCGTTCGATCCCGCAGGGCACGAAAGTCAACGTCACGTTCCTCGGCAATGAGGACCTCGACATGCGCGTCGCCGCCGCGAAGGCGGTGAAGGACCTCGGACTCGTCCCGGTTCCCCACATCTCGGCGCGCCGACTCGAGTCCCAGGAGCAGCTCGAGGAGTTCCTCGGCCGCCTCCGCGACGTCGGCGCGACTGAGCACGTCTTCGTCGTGGGCGGCGACCCGGCCGAGCCGGCCGGCCCCTACCCCGACTCGCTCACGGTCATCCGGTCCGGTGTGCTGCAGCGGTACGGCGTGCGCGAGGTCTCGATCGCCGGATACCCCGAAGGACACCCCGACATCGCGGATGACGTGCTGTGGCACGCCCTCGACGAGAAGGTGCTCTCACTCGCGCAGCAGGGGCTGGATGCCGTGATCCTGACCCAGTTCGCCTTCGACACCGACCCGGTGATCGCGTGGATCTCCGCCGTCCGCGCCCGCGGGATCGACGCGCAGATCCGGATCGGGACACCCGGTCCCGCCGGGATCAAGCGCCTTCTCGGCTTCGCCCGGCGCTTCGGCATCGGAGCCAACGCCATGATCGTGAAGAAGTACGGGTTCTCGCTGACGAACCTCATGGGCTCGGCCGGACCCGACCGGTTCGTCACCGAGCTCGCCCGCCGGCTCGCCGACCCTTCGACGAGCTCCGACCATTCGACGAGCTCAGCCCCTTCGACAAGCTCAAGGACCGACGGGTCCAGCGACGTGCGGCTGCACTTCTACACGTTCGGCGGGCTGCCGGCGACATCCGAGTGGGTGCGCGACTTCTCGGCATCCCCGTCCTGAGCCCGCCCGAGAACCGGCGGGAATCTCATGACCGTACACACCGAGGCGCTGCGCGACCATGCGTGCCTGATCATGCACGGCCCCGACCAGCCGGGCCTGGTCGCCGCCGTGACCGCGCTCGTCGCCCGCAACCGCGGCAACATCGTGAGCTTGGATCAGTACTCCGACAACCCGGAGGGCGGCGCCTTCTTCCAGCGCGTCGTGTTCCACCGCCCGGACCTGCCGGCCGCGGTTCCCGAGATCGAGGCCGACCTCGCGAAGACCCTGACGCCGTACGGGATGCAGTGGCGGTTGACGGACCAGTCCATCCCGAAGCGGATGGCGATCCTCGCCTCCACCAGCGACCACTGCCTGCTCGAGCTGCTGTGGCGTCACCGCCGCGGTGAGCTGCCGGTCACGATCCCGATGGTGATCTCCAACCACACCAACACCGCGGAGGACGTCCGCTCGTTCGGCATCCCTTTCCTCCACGTGCCCTCGCAGGGACCGGACAAGTCCGCGGCCGAGGCGAGAATCGTGGAGCTGCTGGCCGGCAACGTCGACTTCGTCGTCCTCGCGCGGTACATGCAGATCCTCTCCGACTCGTTCCTCGAGCGGGTCGGGGTGCCGATCATCAACATCCACCATTCGTTCCTGCCCGCCTTCATCGGCGCCGCCCCGTACCGCAAGGCCAAGGAGCGCGGCGTCAAGCTCATCGGCGCGACCAGCCACTACGTCACCGCCGACCTCGACGAGGGCCCCATCATCGAGCAGGACGTCGCCCGCGTGAACCACGCCATGAGCGCGACCGACCTGCAGGCCCGCGGCGCCTACGTCGAACGGGCCGTGCTCTCGCGCGCGGTGCAATGGCACGCCCAGGACCGCATCATCCGCCACGGCAACCAGACCATCGTCTTCACGGACCGACCGTAAGCAATCCCCGACGAACAGAGAGGTTCATCACCATGGCCGACAATCTTCAGCAGCTGCTCGATGAGACGAATCCCGTCGAGCTGCTCCGCAACTCGCAGATCGGCTCGTACATCTACCCGGTGGTGCCCGCCGACTTCCAGAACTGGATCAAGGAGCAGAAGGCCTGGCGCGACACCGCCGTGCTCTACGACCAGTCGCACCACATGGACAACCTGTTCATGCGCGGATCTGACGCGATCCGGCTCATCTCCGACACCGCGATCAACTCGACCTCGGTGTTCCCGGTCGACAAGGCGAAGCAGTACGTGCCGACGACAGCCGCCGGGCACGTCATCGGCGACGGCATCCTGTTCCGCGAAGCGGAGGACGAGTACGTCTACGTCGGCCGCGCGCCGGCCGCGAACTGGCTGCTCTTCCACGGCGAGACCGGCGGCTACCAGAACCTCGACATCGAGGTCGACCGCCGCTCCCCCTCGCGGCCGTACGGTCACGCGGTGACCCGCCAGTACTACCGGTTCCAGATCCAGGGCCCGAACGCGTGGGCCGTGATCGAGAAGCTCAACGGCGGACCCGTCGAGCAGCTGAAGTTCTTCAACATGGCCACCATGACGATCGACGGCACCACCGTGCGCACCCTGCGGCACGGCATGGCCGGCGCCCCCGGCCTCGAGATCTGGGGACCCTACGCCGATCACGACCGCATCTGGACCGCGATCGTCGAGGCCGGCATGGAGTTCGGGCTCTTGCCCGTCGGATCGCGCGCCTACCCGTCGAACACGCTGGAGTCGGGCTGGATCCCCTCTCCGCTGCCGGGCATCTACACCGGCGACGCCGAGCGCGCGTACCGCGAGTGGCTGCCGGCGGACGGCTACGAGGCGACCGGCACACTGGCCGGCTCGTTCGTGTCCGAGAACATCGAGGACTACTACCTGACTCCGTGGGAGCTCGGCTACGGGAACTTCGTGAAGTTCGACCACGACTTCATCGGCCGCGACGCGCTGGAGAAAGTCGACCCGTCGACCCAGCGCCGCAAGGTGACGCTGGCCTGGAACGCCGAGGACGTGACGAAGATCTTCGCATCGCTGCTGGACGTCGACGGCGACAGCTACAAGTTCTTCGACCTTCCGCTGGCGAATTACGGCTCCGCGAACTACGACTCGGTGACGGATGCCGACGGCAGCGTCGTCGGCTTCTCGATGTTCACCGGCTACAGCGCCAACGAGAAGCGCGCCCTGTCGCTCGCGACCGTCGCCCCCGACGTGCCCGAGGGCGCCGAGGTCACCGTCGTGTGGGGCGAGCCCGACGGCGGCACCAGGAAGGCGTCGGTCGAGCCGCACCGGCAGCTCCGGGTGCGCGCGGTCGTCAGCCCGGTGCCCTATTCGACGGTGGCCAGGCAGACATACCAAGGCGGCTGGCGCACCGGCTACCAGGGCTGACACCCGCGCGCCCGCCGTGCGGCCCCCGGCCCCCGGCCCCCGGCCCCCGGCCCCAGCCCCAGCCCCCGGCCGCGAGACCGCAATGGTGCACCGAGACTGCGGCTACACCCCGCAGTTTCGGTGCACGGATGCGGTCTCGCGGTGAAGAGGGCTCGGCGGGTCGCTACGCTCGGTAGCCGGAGAGGAGTCGGATGAGTCTGCGCTACGCGCTGCTGGCGATCCTGCGGGTCGGGCCGCTGTCGGGCTACGACCTGCAGAAGCAGTTCTCGCAGTCGGTCGGACACGTGTGGCATGCGCCCGACTCGCAGATCTACCCCGAGCTGCGCAAGATGGAGTCGCTCGGCCTCATCGAGGGTGAGGAGCAGCCGCGCGGCGAGCGAGGCACGCGCCGGATGTACCACGTGACGGATGCCGGAGACCGGGCATTCCTCGACTGGATGGCCTCCCCGCTGGACTACCAGCGCGTCCGCGACCCCGCACACCTGCGCGCCGCGTACCTGGAGACGACCACGCCGGAGGCGGCACGGGCGTTCCTCCAGCGGCACATCTCGCAGTGGGAGGGCGAGCTGGCGCAGTGGGAGGGCGAGATCGAGCGCATCGACTCCGTCTCCAACCCCATGCTCGTGCGGCGCCTCGCGGTGACCGCCGACGCCGACCGCGAGCGCACGATCGCCTACAAGCGGTTCACCTACGAGGGCCTCGTCGAGCGTGCCGAACGCGAGATCTCCTGGGCGCGCCGCGGGCTGGAGCTCGTGGACCGCCTCGACGACGCTTCGACCAGCTCAGCGACCGGGTCCGTCGACCCCGCGGGCGACGCTTCGACGAGCTCAGCGACCGGGGTCGTAGGTCCCTGAGCGAGCCACCACCGGTCCCTGAGCTTGTCGAAGGGCGGTCAGTGAGCCATGCCGGCCAGCGCCTCCGGGTCGATCGTCGCGATCGAGCGCGTGTCCTGGAACGCCCGCACGCCCTCGATGCCCTGCTCGCGACCGAAGCCCGACGACTTCATCCCGCCGAACGGGGCGCGCAGGTCCAGGCGCGTCGCGCCGTGGTCGTTGACCCAGACGTAGCCGCACACCAGCTGCGATCCCACGCGCTGCGCCGCGTCGGGCGAATCCGTCCACACCGATCCGCACAGCCCGCCCCACGTGTCGTTGGCGAGCCGCACCGCCTCCTCCTCGGTGTCGAAAGGGATGATCGGGATGACGGGGCCGAACTGCTCCTGGGTCACCACGCGCAGCTGCGGGTCGGGGTCGACCACGATCGCCGGGCGCAGGAAGTTGCCGCCGGCCAGGTCTCCCCCGGGCAGCTCGCCGAATTCGCGCACGTCGGCGCCGGCATCCTTCGCCTCCTGCACGATCTCCTCGACGAACGCCTTCTGCGCCGGGGAGTGCAGCGGCCCCATCGTCGTGCCCTCGTCGAGGCCGTATCCGACCACCGCGGCGCCGAGTCGCGCCTCCAGGCCCCCGACGAGCTCACCGAGGCGCGACCGATGCACGAAGACGCGCTTGGCGTTCATGCAGATCTGCCCCGTCGTGTCGTAGATCGCCGCGTAGAGGCGATCGAGGTGCGCGTCGTCGAGGACCGCATCCTCGAGGAACACCGCCGCGTCGTTGCCGCCGAGCTCGAGCGTCACACGGGTCAGGGTCTTGGACGCGAGCTCCATGATCCGCTTGCCGCCGTTGACGCTGCCGGTGAAGCAGACCTTCGCGATGTCGGGGTTCTGGATGAGGCCGGTCATGTTCTCGTCCTCGCCGGTGACGATGTTCAGCACACCCGGCGGCAGCTTCTCGGCGACGCGCTGCACGACGCGGCTCGTCGCCAGCGGCGCCGTGGGCGGCGGCTTCACGATCGCCGTGTTGCCCGCCAGCAGCGCATGCGGCAGCGAGGCGCCGAGGATCGCGATCGGCCAGTTGAACGGCACGATCACGGTCACGACCCCGAGGGGCTGGTACGACACCTCGGTCGACACCGGGATGTGACCGGGCACGACCGGCAGCGTCTTCGACGCGTCGACCTCGTCGGCGTGCATGAGCGCGAGATTCCAGCGGATCTCGAAGACGAGCGCGTCGATCCACCCCTCCAGGCGGATCTTGCCGTTCTCCTGCGACAGGATCGCGGCATCCGTGTCACGGTCGTCCGCGATGCCGGCGATCGCCTCCGCCATCGCGGCGGCGCGCTCCTGCGGCGTCAGCGCCGCCCACGCCGGAAACGCCGCCTTGGCGGCCGCGACGGCGTCGACGACGTCCTCCTTCGAGGCGGATGCCGCGTGCCCCACGACAGCACCGGGCCTGCCCGGGTCGGCGATCGCGAGGGTCTCCTGCGTCTGGCGCGTCTCGCCCCCGATGTACAGGCCCGTCGCGACCTCGGCATCCGTCATCGTTCCACTCATGGGCCGACCACCTCTCTGTGTACTCGAGTGCGTGTGTACTCGACTGCGTGCGTCTCGACTCCTCCTTCCAGCGTGCTACGCAAGCAGAGACGAATCAAGATTGCCGACAATATTCGCGTGAATCTCGTAGCGAATCCTGGGGCAGGAGATAATCTCGGGAGGGTACGTCCCGCGAAGCATGGAGGGGGAAGCCGACATGACGGATGCCGCGACTCTGGAGGCCGAGGGCGCGACCCTGCCTCCCGGCCTCACGCAGCAGATCCGGCACGCGATCCTCAGCGCCGAGTTCGCCCCGCACCAGCGGCTCATCGAGGCCGACCTGAGTGAACGCTACGGCGCATCGCGAGCGGCGGTGCGAACCGCCCTGCTGAACCTCGCCGGCGAAGGACTCGTCGAGCGCCTTCCCAATCGCGGTGCCCGGGTTCGCGCGATCACGGTCGACGAAGCCGTCGAGATCGTTGAGGTGCGGATCGGCCTCGAGACGCTGTGCGCGCGGAAGGCGGCCGAGAACCTCACGGATGCCGATGCCGAGGCGCTCACGGCGCTGAAGGCCGAGATCCAGGCGGCGGTCACGTCAGGTAACCTCGTCGAGTACTCGCGACTGAACCAGGACCTCGATCGCCGCATCCGCGAGCTCAGCCATCACGCGACCGCCATCCAGCTCCTCGAGCGCCTGCGCGCGCAGTCGGCACGGCACCAGTTCCGCCTCGCGTTCCATCCCGGCCGCGCCGGCGTGTCGGCCCCCGAGCACATCGCCATCATCGACGCCATCGTCGACCGCGACCCGGACGCGGCGGAGGCGGCGACCCGCGCGCACTTGAGCGGCATCGTCGGCGTGCTCCGCAGCCTCGACTGATCCTTGGGCCTACCCACCGGACCGTCCGGCGAGTCGTCGCGCGCTAGCGCATCGGGTGCCTCTTGGCGAACTCCCAGACGATGGCGCTGGCGTCGGGGCCCGCGTGATCGGTGTACGTACCGTCCCCGGCGGGTCCGGGCCAGACGTGCCCCATGCCCTCGACGACGTACGACTCGACGACGGACCTGCCGCCCGGCGCGGTGAGAGTGAGGTGCGTGTATGGATGCCTTCCCTGGGCGGAAGGCACTGTGGTGGTCTCTTCGACGAACACCTGGCTCTCGTTGACCAGACCGTCATCGACCAAGTCGGCGACCGCGGCCCAGTGCGCGACGAGGCGACTCGCGACGACGGGCGGAACGACGGCATCCTCCTCCCCCTGCATGATCAGCAGCGGCACGTGCCGAGCGCGATCGCCCATCTGGGACCACGCCTGCGTCGCGGTGTACACGGGTGAGGTCGATTCAGGGTCGTCAGGGTCCACCTGGTTCAGTCCATACTCACCCCCCGCGACCGACGTCGCGGTGGCGAACACATCAGGATACGTTGCGGCGAGGATGACAGCGGTCCCCGCGCCCGACGAGGCGCCGGCGACGTGCACCTGAGCCGGATCCGCGTTGTAGTCCTCGACCACCTGCCGGGCCACCCCTGCAAGGAGGGCGGGCTCTCCGGCATGGCGATGCTGCTCCCGCGGGTCGTCCGAGTTCCAGCAGTTGATCGCGTTGCGGAAGACCCGCTGCGTCGGGTAGACGACGATGAAGCCTTCGCGGTCCGCCAGGCTGTTGAACTGCGTCGTGGACTTCATCGAGTTCCACCCGTAGCCGGTCATGCCGCAGCCGTGGATCGCCATGATCACGGGCAGCCGGATCGTTTCGTCGTACTGCGGCGGCACGTGGACCTGATACCGCTGGGACCCGGCGTCGCTCTCGTACACATGATTGCGATCTCCCTCCTGCATCCACCACGGAAGACCGAACTGGAAGGCGGCGGTGAGCGCGCCCACGGCGACAAGGGCGATGGCAAGGATGCCGGTGACGACCCACGGCCATCGCCGACGCCTCCGGGGCGGGTCTGGGCGAGGGCCGCCGGGCTCGAGGGAAGCGTGAGCAGCGTTCATTCCGACGTCAGGCCCTTCGTTGCCACATCACGTACACGATGTGAGCGAATGTCAGCGCGAGGCCGATCGCGCCGACGGGAAGACCGACGATGGAGAGGAATCCCGCTCCGATATTGGCGTCGAGTGCAGTCGGGTCCCGGATCAGGACCGCGCCCGCGAGCATGGCGAAGCCGGACCCGAGCAGGATCGTGCCCGCGTAGAGAAGAAGCATGTCGGTTCCTTTGCGATTCGAGGTCATCGTTCCCCAAGGAAAGACCGTGTTGTCGGGACCAGGTCAAGCCAGATCGAAAGTCGGGAGCCCTGCCGGATCTCAGCCTTGCTCGATGCGCGGCCGCCGACCGATCCGCCCGAGATGCGTGTGAGCGAAGTCCTCCAGCTTGAGTCCGTACCCGAGCGCACGATCGACCGCTACGTGAAAGGCCCAGCACGCCGAGAGGAGAGCGAGCCAGATCACATGAATGTCCACGATGAGCAGGACGAGGTAGAGCGAAAGGACTACTGCCGGACCGGCGTAGTTGTGGACCAGGTTGTATCCGATAGCGCCAGCGCCGGCACTGCGCAGATAGCCGACAGCGGAGAGATCGAACAGAAGGAACGCGGCGAGGAGAAGCCACCATGGCTGCCCGTAGGCAACGACCGCCAGAAGGATCGCCACTGCGACCGCGGCGTTCTCGACTCTCTGGATCGTTGTGGTCATCTCGGAATCCATCGCTGGGACCCAGCCCTTCCTGTCACGTGTTTCACGGATCCATCAACTCATGACTGAGTGCGTACCCATCGAGTAGAAACCCTGTTCCCGGAACCGAGTCAAGCGGCGTTCAGCGGATGTTCGCATGGACGGCGTGGGTGATCGGCGTCGAGCCCTGATTGAGCTCGAGGATCTGGCGGCGGATCCGGGGCTCATGGAGCAGTTCTGCCAGGGTGGTGGCGACGTCCTCACGCGCGATCTCGTCGTGCGGCTGCGCGGGACCGAGGCACACCGTTCCGACTCCGGGGCGATCGACGAGCATGGATGGCCGAAGGATCAGCCAGTCGAGGTCGCTCATGCTGACGGTGACGTCGACGAGCTTCTTCACCGCAAAGTAGAACTCCTCGTCTTCGTCGAGGTGCTGTCCGCGCCCGGCCTCGGGAAGCACCGACACCAGAGCGAATCGATCCACACCGGCCAGACGCGACGCCTCGAGAGTTTTCACGACGCCCTCACCGTCGATGGCGGCCGTGACCTCCCTGGCGCCTCCGTTCGATCCGGCCGTGTATACGACGGCGTCCACTCCGCTGAGCATGGATGCCAGGGAGTCGGCGGACATGTCCGCAATCTGGCCGACGTGCGCGCGGACGCCCCGCGTCGAGAGATCGGCTCTCTGCTCGTCGCGACGCACCAGACCGAAGACGTCGTCACCACGATCGGTGAGGTTACGCGCCACCAGCCCTCCGATGGCGCCGCTGACTCCGACGATGAATACCTTCACTGCGTGCTCCATTCAGCCGCTGGCGATGATGCCCAGGCTCGACAGCGGTCATGACACGAGGCTCGCACCGGCTCAGGTGCTTCGCGTCGGTAGAAGCCCCTTAGCTGATCTGGCCGGCTTGACCTGGTTCCGAGAACAGGGTGTGGGCTTTACGGTGCGGCATTCGACGCATCACGAGCCAAGAGGGAGACGCACCGATGGAAACCGACCATTCATCGACGAAAACCATGAACGGCGTGCCTCCCAGCGCCACGGCCAGGAGCTGGGCCGGTCTCGCCGTACTCGTCCTGCCCCTGCTGCTGATCACGATCGACGGCACTGTCCTGATCCTGGGTCTGCCCGCGATCTCGGCCGAACTGAGCCCGACAGGTATCGAGCAGCTGTGGATGATCGACATCTACTCGCTCGTTCTCGCCGGTCTGCTCGTGGCGATGAGCACCGTGGGTGATCGGTTCGGTCGGCGACGCAGCCTGCTCATCGGTGCGGTCGTCTTCACGATCGCATCGATGGCCGGCGCGCTGGCGACCGCGCCATGGATGCTGATCGGCGCTCGTGCGCTGCTGGGCCTGGGCGGCGCGATCATGATGCCGTCGACGCTGTCGCTGGTCCGGAACATGTTCCTGGACCGGCAGCAGCGCCGCTACGCGATGGCGGTGTGGGCAGCGATGGCCTCTGTCGGCGCGGCAGTCGGGCCGATCGTCGGCGGCTGGGTCATCGAGACCTTCAGCTGGCAGGCCGCGTTCCTGATGAACATCCCCGTCATGCTGCTTCTGCTCATCCTCGGCCCGCTTCTCCTGCCCGAGAGCCGCAACCCCGACCTGCACAGCATCGACATCCCCAGTGTCGTGCTCTCCTTCGTCGGCATGATCGGCGTGGTCTACGCGATCAAGGTCATCACGGGCGGCAGGGACATCGCTCTCGGGATCGCCGTCCTCCTCCTCGGCCTGATCGCGGTCGTCCTGTTCGTCCGCAGACAGCTGAGGCTTCCCACTCCGCTCCTGGAGGTCCGGATGTTCACGGTGCGGTACTTCCGCGGAGCCGTCATCGCGGACCTCCTGTCGATCTTCGCGATGGTCGGCGCGTTGGTGGCACTCGTCCAGTACCTCCAGCTCGTACTGGGCCTCAACCCGCTCGAGGCGTCCATCTGGCTGATACCCCAGGCGATCCTCGCTGCGACCGCCGCGTTCCTCGCGGCAGCGTTGGTCAGGCGTGTCCTCCCGGCATACGTGATCGCCACCGGGATCCTGATCGCCGCTGTCGGGTTCGGGCTGACGATCTTCCTGTCGCCGACCTCGAGCCCCGTCCTGATCGCAACCTCGCTCGCGCTGGTCTCGCTGGGCGCAGGCATGGGATTGGCCCTGAGCAACGACATCATCATGAGCTCGGTCAAGCCCGAACGCGCCGGACAGGCCGCCGCGACCTCAGAGACCGCCTACGAGATCGGCACGACGCTGGGCACGGCGGTGCTGGGCGGGGTGCTGGTCGCGTGGTACACCAGGGTCGTCACCGCCGGAACCGATGCCCTCGATCTGACAGCGGACCACGCCGAGCGGGCGTCCTCGACGATGGCGGAGGCCCTGCTGGTGGCTGCCGAGGTCGGTGGCAGCACCGGATCCGCCACTCTCGAGGTCGCCAAGGCCGCGTTCACCGAAGCGATCATCGTCACCGGTATCGCCGGCACAGGGATCATGATCCTCACCGCGATCTGGGCCCTCACGACGCTCCGGGGCGCAGCCGCGAACAAGGATCTCGCCGCAGAGCACGAGCACGAGCTTCGATGAGCCTCGGAACAGGATGCTGAGAGCAATGCCCCCAGAGAAGGTGGCTATCGCGTGACTGAAGCGGCGCGATTCAGGAGATCCTCGACCGCTTTGCGCGCTCGACGAGCCAGACCGACGACGGCAACACGTGTCTGCTGACAGCGCAGCGACGGGGAAGAGGGTGACGCATGAACAGTGAGCGATTGCCACGAGTGCGCTCCTCGGAGAACGTGAGCGCCAACACGCAGGATGGTCGCGATGCGCGCAGTCGGGCGCCGCGTCGGGGAGCGGCGGTGTGGGACCCGCGTGTCCGGGAGCTGCGAGCCATCGACCGTCTGTGTGCACAGGAGGCCATCCGCGACCCGCAGCTCCTGCCGCTGAGGTATGCGCGAATGGCGTCCTCGCCGTGGGCCTACCTGCGCGGTGCTGCCGCCGTGATGGCCGCTGATCTCGCGTCTGCGCCGCATTCGGGACTCACGGTCCAGTTGTGCGGCGATGCGCACATCCACAATTTCGGGTT
>Ga0307505_10002226_pt1 | contig 13819 bp, 12 predicted proteins | sample 23_S_MG_FD_202183 | JGI IMG/M metagenome (GOLD analysis project Ga0307505, IMG submission 202183) | Soil microbial communities from Populus trichocarpa stands in riparian zone in the Pacific Northwest, United States - 23_S | ecosystem: Environmental > Terrestrial > Soil > Riparian zone > Trees...
ACGCGCCTAGATTGGCGACCGCTTGCGTCGCGGCGGGCGGCACCATCTCTCAGATGATTCCTCCCAGTATTATTATGGTGATCTACGGGCTGATCACTCAGCAGTCCATTGGCAGGCTTCTCATTGCTGGCATCATCCCTGGAATAATTGCCACGTTCAATTTCATGGTCGTGGTGCACATCTGGGCGAAGCTGCGCCCTCAAGATGCCCCGCCGTTTAGCGGGCGTTGGTCATGGAGAGAGAACTTCCATGCAGTAAGGGGCCTTTGGGGTGTCTTTCTAATTGCCGCCATCGTCATAGGCGGAATCTACACAGGCGTGTTCACTCCCACGGAGGCCGGTGCTCTAGGCGCGTTCGCAGCGCTTATGGTCGCTATTTTTGGAAGGCGCTTCTCCTGGGGGCCGTTTGGCGAAGCGCTCCGCGCGTCGACAGAGACGACGGTCATGATTCACATGATCTTGTTGGGCGCCTTCATTTACAGCAATTTCCTCGCCGTTACCCAAATTCCGCAGGAGATCGCTGATTTTCTTCTCGGACTGCAAGTTGCCCCGATCGTTGTGATTATCGGAATCATGGCGATGTATGTAGTCCTTGGATGTTTCATGGACATTCTGTCCGCGTTGTTCCTAACACTTCCGATTATATTCCCAGCGGTCCTCGCCTTGGGTTTCGATCCGATATGGTTCGGCGTTCTTGTGGTCCACATTGTCGAAATTGCGATGATCACACCGCCCTTTGGACTTAATTTGTTTGTCGTCAAGGGAGCAGCCGGCGACCAAGTGGAGCTAAAGGAAATTATTCGCGGCATTTATCCTTTCGTTGCAGCTGACATCGTCACCCTGGCCATCTTCATCGCGTTCCCAGACGTAATTCTATTCTTGCCGAACTTGATGCTGGGAAAGTAGAGCGGAATTCTGAAGTTGAGTTCGCGCAAAGTGGAATCACCAAACCGAGGATAATTTGAATGAGCCTCCCATCGTTCGCCACGGATCAAGCGTCAATAACCCCGCATCTGAAGATTGAGCCGCGCCTCCAGGCGATCATGCAGCAGGAGTACCCGCGCTTCTCGTCTGGCGAATATGCGCGGCGACACAAGGCTCTGGCAGGCGTAATGGAAAAAGCGGGGGTCGATCACCTGCTCATTGTTACCGATCACCGCACCGGCAATGCACCGCAATGGGTGACAGGTTGGCCCGGGACCGTGGAGGCTTACGTAGTCTTCAAGCCTAGCGTGAAGATGTCCATGTTCATGGAATGGAACAATCACGTCCCGCTTGCCAAAAAGATTGCGAGCGATGTCGACGTCTCTTGGGGTGAACACCGGGGCATTCAAAAAACTGTGGAAGAACTGAAACGCCGCGGCGCGAAGCGCGTGGGCATCATAGGACCGCTGGTTGTTTCCAAATACCGCTTGTTGGAACAACAATTCGAAATGGTCGGACTCGACGCCGAATATATCTGGCTGCGTACCATAAAATCAGAAGAGGAAATTGACTGGCTTCGAATTGGTGCTGCCCTCTCTGATGCAGGATTTGCAGCACTCCTCGACAGTACTCGCCCGGGCATCACCGAGCGAGAGCTCGCCAATATCGTTGAGCGTGCATATGTCGGGCACGGTGGCACCACGATGTTTCACTTCCTTGGCATCACCTCAATGGCGTCTCCGCACATTTTCGTGCCTCCGCAGTATCACTCCCCGCGGCGAGTTCAGCCGGGTGACGTCGTTTTCTGCGAGCTGTCCGCATTCTGGTGGGACTACGCAGGTCAAATCTTGCGCACCTATACTGTTGGGTCAGAGGCAACTCCGCTCTACCGCGATCTATACCAAACAGCAGAAGACGCCTTCGATGCCGTGACTCGCGTTATTCGTCACGGCGCGACGATGCAAGAGCTTCTCGATGCGACTGGATTGATCGAGGAGCGCGGCTACACAGTATGCGACGATATCTTGCATGGATTCGGGGGCGGCTACTTCCAACCCATATTGGGGACTCGGAGCCGTATGGCTGGACCACTCCCAAATATGAAGTTGGAAGAGAACATGACGTTGGTAGTGCAGCCGAACATCGTTACCCGAGACCAGAAGTCCGGAGTACAGGTAGGCGAGATGGTGCGGGTCACCAAGGATGGCTTTGATCGCCTGCACCAAACGGAGCGGAAGCTCTTCCGAGCTGCCTGAGCGCAGAAAGCATGAAGTCCGGAATGCGCGCCGGCCAAGACTAGACCCAGAATATCTGAGTGACCCGGCGCTAATTGGGTGCGGCCAAGTTTGGCAGAGAGTAAAGAGGCGATGCCCGTAAGAGACGTTCGCGGAGTAAAGATCAATTATGAGGTCATGGGAGAAACAGGCCCGTGGCTCGCTCTTACTACGGGGGGGCGGCGCGGCTATGCAGAGTTCATAGCGCTCGCCCAAAGGATCGCGGCCGCGGGCTTCCGTGTGCTGATACACGATCGTCGCAATACAGGCGCATCTGAAGTAGTCATCGATGGGGAGGAGGGCGAAGAAACAATATGGGCAGACGACCTTTATGAACTCCTTGACCAACTCGGCGCGAGGCCAGCATTTATTGGCGGTGCTTCGTCAGGGTCCCGCACTTCACTCCTGCTCTATCTACGACATCCAGAAGCGGTGCTTGGCCTTCTGCTTATGCAGCCGACCGGCGGCTCGTTTGCTGCCGGACGTTTGCCCGAGAATTACTATGGTCAGTACATTCGAGCGGCAAGCCAAGGAGGGATGGCGGCAGTCTGCGAGACGGAGATGTACAGGGAGAGGATTGCAGCCAATCCTGCGAATGGCCCGCGGCTGATGAGCATGGACCCCAACCACTTTGTCGAAGTGATGCAGCGCTGGCTGGACATATTCATGGAGGGGCCCAAGGAGCCATTGATCGGGATTTCGGCTGAACAATTGCGCTCGATCTCTGTTCCCACGATCATCATTCCCGGTAATGATCTGACGCACGCGGGTGTGAGTGGCCGCGCGGCCCACGAGCTGATCCGGAGTAGCGAATTGTTCGACTTGCGGATCCCGCACCAAGACGTGCCTCTCATCACATACTCTGGATGGAAGGAGCACGAGCCGACGATCGCGAGTGCATTCATAGATTTTATGCGGCGCGTGGTTGCCCGGACTGCGGTCTGATCCGCGCGCCCAAAATTGATCCGCCATAAACGCACAAACAGCGGCGACCAAGTCGAAACCTTTACGTACTTCGGGTGCACCAGCGCTGATACGCGCTTAGAGATGTGTAACGGTAGTGTGCAACAACTTGCGACGCCGCCAAAAAATCGTAATAATGTCCAAATACTTAGCGGTTGGACGGCGCAACCCGCCCCTGGACACCACGCTAACCCTCACAACGTCTGCCCACCATCCGCGACGAACACCGCTCCCGTCGTAAACGCGGACTCATCTGACCCGAGATAGACCGCCAAAGCCGCGATTTCCTCCGGCGTCCCGAGCCGTCCCATGGGCTGGCGCGAGATGAACATCCTGCGCCCTTCATCGTAGTTGCCGGTTGCCGCCATGCGGTCGCGGAGCGACGGGGAGTCGGTCGTGCCCGGGCAGAGTGCGTTGCAGCGCACGCCGGTCGCGACGAAATCCATCGCGATCGATTTCGTGAGGCCGATCACCGCCGCCTTCGAGGCCTGGTACGCGAAGCGCCGCGGCACGCCCTTGAGGTGGCTCGCGACCGACGCAATGTTGACGATGCTGCCGCGCCCGGCCTTCAGCATGCCCGGCAGGAACGCCTTGCAGGTGTGAAACACCGCCGTGACATTGACGTCGAACGAGCGCTGCCAGTCGTCCTCATCGCAATCGAGGATCGTGCCGTCGTGCACATAGCCCGCATTGTTCACGAGCACGTCGATCGGCTCTTTCATTCCCGCAGCCAGCTTTGCTACCGCCGCCGCGTCGGTGACCTCGAGCGCCGCGATCTCGATCGAGCCCTTCGCCTCGCGCTTCAGCGCTTCGAGCTTCTCCGTCGTGCGGTTGGTCGCGATCACATGCGCGCCCTCGCGCGCAAAGGCTTCCGCGATCGCCCGCCCGATGCCCTGGCCCGCGGCCGTCACGAGCGCGCGCTTTCCTTCCATCCGTCCTGCCACTGTCGTCCCCTTCAGATGCCGCGCGCGAGAAAGCCGCCGTCCACCGGAATGTCGACGCCGGTGATGAAGCGCGCGTCGTCGGACGCGAGGAAGACGGCGGTGCCGACAAGCTCCGCGAGCTGGCCGAAGCGGCCCGCGGGCGTGCCGGCGACCGCGGCCGCTTCGCGCTCCGGGCTCATGGCGCGGTTGAGCGCGGTCTTGAAGAAGCCGGGTGTGATCGAGTTCACGCGCACGCCGTCCGGCGCCCATTCGGTCGCGAAGCTTTTCGTGAGCGCGATCACGCCGTGCTTGCTCGCGGCATAAGGCGAGGCGAGCGTCCAGCCGCGGTGCGCGGAGAGCGACGCGATATTGATGATGACGCCGCCCGCGGCGCTGAGGAGCGGGTGGGCGGCCTGGCAGGCGAAGAACACGCTCTTGAGATTGGTCGCGAGAATGCGGTCGTAGTCTTCTTCCGTCACCTCGACGATCGGCTTCAACACCGTCGTGCCCTGGCTGTTGACGAGGATGTCGAGCCGGCCGAACGCATTCGCGAAGTCTTCGATCATCGCCTTGCAGGAAGCGGCACTCGCCAGCTCGCCGGTGCGGCCGGTCGCGTCGGCGCCGGATTCCTTCAGCGTGGCGACGGCCGCTTCGACTTTATCTTTGGTCCGACCGAAGATGCCGATCTTCGCGCCCTCGGCCGCGAAGCCGCGCGCGATCTCGCCGCCGATGCCGCCGGAGCCGCCGATCACCAGCGCCACTTTGTCTTGCAGTCGGCCCATGCCCGGAATTCCCCGCGCGCACTCTATAGACGCGTGCGCCGCCAGCTTGTATCTCATATATTAGCGTTTTATAGTCCGTCAAACCTCCGCGTTGAGGATGCACTCGTCAATGACCGACCGCACCCGCCACCTGCGCCGGGCGAAATCGCTGACCGAGCAGGCCGCCGACGAGATCCGCGCGCGCATCGTGCTCGGCGACGTGGCGCTCGGCTCATCGCTCTCCGAAAACACGCTCGCCGCCGAACTCGGCGTCAGCAAGACGCCGGTGCGCGAGGCGCTCCTGCAATTGAAGAGCGAGGGGCTCGTCTCGATCCAGCCGCAGCGCGGCAGCTTCGTGTTCGACATGAGTGCTGCCGAGGTCGTGCAGCTCGGCGAACTGCGCGAGACGCTCGAACTCGCGGCCCTCCGCCTCGCCGCGAAGCACGATCCGAAGGAGCTCGTGAAGGAGCTGCGCGAAATCGTCGGCGAGATGCGCAAGTCGCTCGACAAGAATGACGCCGCCGCCTACCGCAAGCTCGATGCCGATTTCCACCGCGCCTTCTTCGATCATTCGGGGAACGTGTATCTGCTCGCGAGTTATCTCGGCATCGCCTTCCGCATCCAGGCGCTGCGCTCGCGGCTCTCGGCCGATCCCGTGCTCAACCGCTCGTCCTATGTGGACCACGAGAAGATCTGCAAGCTCGTGGACGAGGGCAGGATCGCCGACGCGTCGAAGCTTCTCTCGTCGCACGTAAGCGGCACCACCGAAGACTATGCGGCGACGATCGATTCCCGCCGCGCCAAAGCTTCCTGAACTTCAAAAATAAAGAAAAGCAATGTCACAGGCTTCCCCGCTGCGCGTGAACGGCAACAAGCTGGAACAATTCTGCCGCGCGGCGCTTTCGGCCGCGGGCGGCGACGAGGCGACGGCGAACGCCGCGACGCGCGCCATGATGCATGCGTCGCGCTGCGGCATCGACAGCCACGGCGTGCGGCTCCTCGAGCACTATTCGAAGGCGATCGAGGGCGGCCGGGTCAACGGTAAGCCCAAGATGAAGTATGTGCGCGAATTCGGCGCGACCGCGATGCTCGACGCGGGCGACGGCCACGGCGCGCTCGCGGCCTATGCCGCGATGGAGCGCGCGATCGCGCTCGCGAAGAAATTCGGCACCGGCAGCGTCGCGATCAGGAACTCGTCGCATCTTGGTGCGGCCGGCGCCTATGTGCTGGAAGCAGCCGAGCAGGGGCTCCTCGGCTTTTGCGTCTGCAACGCCGACGCGATCGTGCGGCTGCATGACGGTGCTGCGAAATTCCACGGCACGAACCCGATCGCGTTCGCGGCACCCATTCCCGGCGAGCGCCCGTGGCTCCTCGACATTCCGACGAGCTCGATGCCGCTCCAGCGCGTGAACCTCTATCGCAGCCTCGGCAAGTCGCTCCCCGCGGGTGTCGCGTCCGACGAGAAGGGCCGCGACACGGACGATCCGTCGGCGGTGAAGATGCTGGCGCCCTTGGGCGGCGGCGAATTCGGCTACAAGGGCGCCGGCCTCGCCGGCATGGTGGAAATTCTCAGCACCGCGATCACCGGCATGGGGCTCAGCTTCGAGCTCGGCGGCATGACCGCGGACCTCACGAAGCCGCGCCATCTCGGCGCGTTCGTGATGGCGATCGAGCCCGCGGCCTTCGTCGAGCGCGAGGTGTTCGACGAGACGATGACGCGTTACCTCAAGGCGCTCCGTTCTTCGCCGGCCGTCGAAGGCAAGAAGGTGATGGCGCCGGGCGACCGCGAATGGGGCCAGTTCGACGAGCGCGCCGAGCGCGGCATTCCGGTCGATCCGGAAACGGCCGCCTCGTTCGGGCGGCTCGCCGAGCGCTTCGGCATCGAACCCTTGGTGGACCATGCCGCGGCGTGAAATTTCATCCGACCGGGCGAAAGCGCTTTCGCCCGCGCTCCTATCTGATATACTAGATATAACGTTGAGAAACCCCGCGGGGGCGGCCTTTTTGGGGGCCGCAGCGAAACCGCCGGCTCGTCCGGCGGCAGCCATGGAGGATTGAAGCGGACCGCATCATCCGTGCCGCAGAAGCGCGGAGAGGGGCCGCCTCGGACCTCGAATTTCAACACGACACAAGAACAAGAAACGACGAGACGATCAGGGAGGAAGAAAGAATGACACGCATTGGAAAAGCGCTGACGGCGTTCAGCGCGCTCGCGCTCCTCGCGCAACTCGGCACCGCCGCCGTTGCGCAGGACAAGTTCACGCTGCGCTTCAATCATGTTCTCGGACCGAAGGAGCCCTATCACGCGGGCTTCCAGCAATGGGCCGAGCGCGTCGACAAGCGCACCAACGGCCGCCTCAAGATCGAGGTGTTCCACAGCGCCCAGCTCGGCGTTGAAGAAGACATCATCGAGCAGATCCGCCAGGGCGCGAACATCGGGCAGAACACCGACAGCGCGCGCCTCGGCAACTACATTCCCGGCATCGCCGTCATGAACGGCCCGTACTTCGCCGAGACGCTCGAGGAAGTGGCGAAGCTGACGAAGGCGCCGACCGTGATGAAGTGGGACCAGGAGCTCGCCGAAAAGCACGGGCTCAAGATCGCCTGCTTCAACTGGGTGCAGGGCTATCGCCACTTCTTCACGAACAAGGAAGTGCGCACCCCGGCCGATCTCGCCGGCCAGCGCATCCGCACGCCGCCGGCACCGATCTGGCAGGAATCGATCCGCGCGCTCGGCGCGGCGCCCGTCGCCATGGCGTTCGGCGAAATGTATCCGGGCCTGCAGCAGCGCGCGATCGACGGTGTCGAGCTCGTCTACAACAACATCCCCGGTCCGCGCTTCTATGAAGTGCTGAAGTTCGTGAGCGAGACCGGCCACATCATGCTGATCAACTTCCAGGTGGTCAGTGCGAAGTGGTTCAACGGCCTGCCGAAGGATCTGCAGGCGGCGCTCGTCGAGGAATGCCAGGCGGCCGGCAACGAGACGTCGAAGAAGATCATCGACTCCGAGAAGGTCGTGAAAGCCGATCTCGTCAAGCGCGGCATGACGGTCGTCGACAAGGTCGACATGGCCGCCTTCCGCAAGGCGGGCGATGAAGCCTACAAGAAGCTGAACATCCTTGACGCCAAGAACCAGGTGCACAAGGAGATCGGCAAGACGAAGTAAGCGCGGGGGCGCGAATCAGGATCAGGGACGTACGCGGGGTGTAATGCTGAGGACCGTTTACGACTACGTTTGCAAGGTCGAGGCGGTCCTCGCCGCGACGTTCCTGATCCTGATGGTCGCCCTCATCTTTCTCGGCGGCGTGGCGCGCATGATGGGCGCGCCGCTCGTCTGGACCACCGATCTCGCCACCTGCTTCTTCGCCTGGGCGTGTTTTCTCTGCGCCGACGTCGCGTGGCGCAATGACGGGCTGATCTCGATCCGCCTCTTGGCCGATCGTCTGCCGGCGCGCATGCGAACGGCGCTCAGCTACACGAACTACGCGCTCATCACGCTCTTTCTCGTTTATCTCATCTACACCGGCTTTTATCTTTCCTGGGTCAGCCGCGCGCGCAGCTTCCAGGGCGTTCCGGCGATCAGCTACTCCTGGATCACGATGAGCCTGCCGGTCGGCGCAGCACTCCTCCTCATCACGACGGTGCTGAAATTCCGCCGCGACATGATGGGCGCGCCGCAGGCCGAAGCCGTGACGGAAACGCGCGGCTATGACTGAGATCGGGCGCAGCGTTTTCTCCGGGGTGGCGCCGTGCTGATCGTCGCCATCGCCTTCATCGTGCTGATGCTGATGGGGATGCCGGTCGCGTTCGCGATCGGCATATCGGGCGTGCTGTTCTTTCTCCAGCATCCGGAGCTGCCGCTGACGATCCCGGTGCAGGTGACGGTCTCGCAGACGCAGAACTTCGCGCTCCTCGCGGTGCCCTTGTTCATCGTCGCCGGCAACCTGATGAACAAGTCCGGCATCACCGAGCAGCTCCTGAACCTTGCCTCGGTGCTGACCGGGCGGCTGCGCGGCGGGCTCGCGCAGGTCTCGATAGCGCTCGCGACGCTCATGGGCGGCGTCTGCGGCTCGGCGATCGCGGATGCGGCCATGCAGGCGCGCATGCTTGGCAACGGCATGATCAGCCGCGGCATGTCGCGCGGCTTTGCCGCCGGCATTCTCGCTTTCGGCTCGCTGATCACGCCGATCATCCCGCCCGGCATCGGATTCATTCTCTACGGGACGATCGGCCAGGTCTCGATCGGCCGCCTGTTCGCGGCCGGCATCGTGCCGGGGCTCCTGATCTGGTTCGCGCTCGCGCTCACCGTCTGGATCACGGCGACGCAACGCGGCTACGAGCCGGAGCGCAAGGTGCGCCCGAGCCTGCGCGAGGCAGGGTCGGCGCTGCGCGGCGGTTTCTGGGCGATCCTGTTTCCGGTGTTCCTGCTGCTCGGCCTGCGCCTCGGCGTCTTCACGCCGTCGGAGATCGGCGCGTTCGCGGTGGTCTATGCCGTGCTGATCGGCCTCTTCGTCTATCGCAAGCTGCGGCGCCAGTCGTTCATCGAGGCGCTCGAGGGCAGCCTGATGGATGTCGGAAGCGTGATGTTTTTGATCGCGGTGTCCGCGATCTTCACCTACGGGATCGTGCTCGAGCGCGTGCCGGAGGTCATTTCCGGATCGATCCTCGGCATCACCGACAATCTTCAGGCGGTGATGATCCTCGTCATCGTGTTTGTTCTCCTCGCGGGGATGTTCGTCGACGCGACCGTGCTCCTGATCATGCTGACGCCGATCTTCCTGCCGCTGATCCGCGAGCTCGACGGCGATCCGGTGCACTTCGGACTTGTGTTCATCATCGCGGTCACGATCGGCAACTTCACGCCGCCGGTCGGTGCCGCGATGTATGCCGTGTGCTCGATCCTGCGTTGCCCGATCGGCGAGTACACGCGCGAGGCCATTCCGTTCTTCATCGCCTCCTGCCTCGTGACGCTGTTCCTCGTCTTCTTCCCGGACGTCGTCCTGTTCGTCCCGAACCTCCTGTTCGGCGCGTACTAATTCCGACGCAGCATGCGCGGTGCCATTCGCTTTACCGTTCGGGAATGAGCGAGAACACCTCCACCGTTCGTCCCCGCGTAAGCGGGGATCCATATGTCCGTAGTCCCTGGGTCCCCGCTTGCGCGGGGACGAACGGAGAAAACACCCCCACCGTTCATCCCCGCGTAAGCGGGGATCCATATTTCCGTAGTCCGTGGGTCCCCGCTTGCGCGGGGACAAGTTTCGCGGGGACGAACGGAAATTGCTTCCGCTAACCCGCTAAGGCGAATCTACGAACAATCCACCAATTGGATGAAGCGAGCATTCTCGCATTCGTGAGAATGATGGAGAGCACGCTCACTCCGTTCGTCCCCGCGCAAGCGGGGAACCAGGAAGCGCACGATGAGCTTCTGGGTTTACATGCTCGCCAGCCGTCGAAACGGGACGCTCTACATTGGCATGACCGACGACCTTGTTCGGCGAGTGTGGCAGCACCAAACGGGCGCAATTGCGGGCTTCACCCGGAAGTACGGCGTAAAAATGCTGGTCTGGTACGAGCAGCACGAAAGCCGCGAGGTCGCGTTGCAGCGGGAGCGGCAAATGAAGAAATGGAATCGTGCCTGGAAGGTCCAGACGATCGAAAAGTTCAATCCGCAGTGGATTGATCTGAGCGATCAATTTACTCCGTAGCTCCCACTGGATTCCCGCTTACGCGGGAATGAGCGGAGAAGCGCCCCCACCATCCCCGCGTAAGCGGGGATCCATATTTCCGCAGTCCGTGGGTCTCCGCTTGCGCGGGAATGAGCGGAGAAACACCCCCACCGTTCATCCCCGCGTAAGCGGGGATCGATATGTCCGTAGTCCTGGGTCCCCGCTTGCGCGGGAATGAGCGGAGAAACACCCCCACCGTTCATCCCCGCGTAAGCGGGGATCCATATGTCCGTGGTCCCTAGGTTCCCGCTTACGCGGGAACGAACGGAATGGCGCAAGCACTGGCCCGCCTCTTGCTTCGCTTTTCCGATGGCGAAAGACCGCGGAAATCCGCACGAAATCGAACAGAAAAGCCGGGAGACGTGCCCTCGATCCGGGCAATCCATGGATCAGCTGCTCAAAATCGTGATCGTCGACGAGAGCCCTGTGCGCGCCGCCATCCTCGAGGAGGGCCTGCGCGAGGCCGGCTATCGCCAGATCGTGCGCCTCGAGGAGATGAACAATCTCCTCGCGCGCATCTACGCGATCGACCCCGACGTCATCCTGATCGATCTCGAGAACCCGAGCCGCGACATCCTCGAGCAGATGTTTCAGGTGAGCCGCATCGTGAAGCGGCCGGTCGCGATGTTCGTCGACCAGGCCGACAAGGCCTCGATCCAGGCGTCGGTGGATGCCGGCGTCTCGGCCTACATCGTCGACGGCCTAAAGAAGGAGCGCATCAAGAACATCCTCGATACCTGCATCATGCGCTTCAACGCCTTCTCCAAATTGCAGGGCGAACTCGACCACGCCAAGAGCGCGCTCGAGGAACGCAAGATCATCGACCGCGCCAAGGGCATCCTCATGAAAGCGAAGAGCCTGTCCGAGGACGAGGCCTACACGCTGCTGCGCTCGACGGCGATGCGCGAGAAGAAAAAGATCGCCGAGATCGCGCAGTCGGTCGTCACCGCATCGGAGATGCTGAAATGAGCGGGCAGAAACTTCGTATCGGATTCATTCCGCTCGCCGACGCGACCGCGCTCCTTGTCGCCGTCGACAAGGGCTTCGCCGCGCAGGAGGGCCTCGATGTCGAGCTCGTGCGCGAGGTGTCGTGGTCGAACGTCCGTGACAAGCTCAACATCGGCATCTTCGACGCCGCGCATTTGCTGGCACCCGTCGCGATCGCATCGAGCCTCGGGCTCGGACATGTACGGGTGCCGATCGTGACGGCGTTCGGCCTCGGTCTGAACGGCAACGCGATCACCGTGTCGCCCGCGCTCCACGCGGCGATCGCGGCCGAAGCCGACGGCGATCTCGCCGATCCGATGGTGACCGCCAATGCGCTCGCCCGCGTCGTCGCCGGGCGCAAGGCGAGGGGAGAAGACCCGCTCACCTTCGGCATGACGTTTCCCTATTCGACGCACAACTATCAGCTCCGCTTCTGGATGGCGGCAGGCGGTGTCGATCCCGACCAGGATGTGCGCCTCGTCGTCTTGCCGCCGCCCTACATGGTCGAGAGTCTTGCGAACAAACACGTCGATGCGTTCTGTGTCGGCGCGCCGTGGAATTCGGTCGCCGTCGATCTCGGCATCGGTCACATCCTGCATTTCGTTTCGGAGATCCTGCAGCGTGCCGCAGAAAAGGTGCTCGCCGTGCGCGCGAACTGGGCGGACGAACATCCCGACACGTTCCGGAAGCTCGTGCGTGCGCACGCGCAGGCGGCGGCTTTCGTCGAGGAGCCCGCCAACCACGGCGAGGTCGCGTCGATCCTCGCAGCACCCGACCGCATCGGCGTTCCCGCCGAAGTGATCCAGCGCACGCTCGACGGGCGGCTCAAGATTTCACCCGAAGGTGCTGTGCGGTCGAGCGATCGCTATTTGCTGGTCGGCCGCGCGCGCGCGGCACGCCCCGATCCCGTGCAGGCCGCCTGGCTCTACGCGCAGATGGTGCGCTGGGGCCACGCGCTGATGTCGCCCGATCTTCTCGCGCAGTCGAAAGCGGTCTTCCGCCCGGATCTTTACGATTCGATCCTCGGCGGCGCGGGACCGCTGCCGGAAGGCGAGCCCGCCGATGGAGTCGGCGCGTTCACCGGCCCCGCTTTCAACGACGACGACATCGCCGCGCACCTCGGCGTCTGGAAAATCCGCCGCCATTAGTCCGGGTGCGGGCGGTCCTGCGCTGCACAAGAATTTTGCAGTGATTCCAGATTGTGCGGTTTCGAGCGGCACGGCGCGGCCCGCCTGCGAATCGGGCACGCGTTTAACCCGTTGATCCATAAACGATAACCGTCATCACGGGAGTTGGCACGAAGCTTGTAAGGAGAGTGATGAGCGGTGCTTTTGGGCACCGCAGGTCCAACGACGGGCCGATCAGCAACGCCGCTGTCTCCAGGGGAATTCGCTCGCTCGAGCGCCAACCCGAAGAGGCTGCGGCTTTTTTGTTGGCCTGACGAAAGCGACCGACGAGCGAGTTTCATTCGAACCAGAGGATACGAGACGTCATGACGAAAGACAGGGAAGGCTCGAAGACGCCGAACGGTTTGAGCCGACGCAAATTCTTGAAGGCGACCGCCGGAACGGCCGCGCTGATCAGCGCGGTTCATGCGCAATTTCCCTTCGGCGCGAATGTCGCGATGGCATCCGGCCCCGAGGTCAAGGGCGCGAAGCTCGGCTTCATCGCCCTGACCGACGCAGGCGCCTTGTTCGTTGCGAAAGACAAAGGCTTCTTCGAGAAACACGGGCTGCCTGAGGCCGAGGTGCTCAAGCAGGCTTCATGGGGCGCCACGCGCGACAACATCGTTCTTGGGTCGGAGCGCGGCGGTATCGACGGCGCACACATCCTGTCGCCGATGCCCTACCTGATCTCGACCGGCGCGGTAACGCAGAACAACGTGCCGACGCCGATGTACATCCTGGCGCGGCTCAATCTCGATAGTCAGTGCATCTCGGTCGGCGCCGAGTATGCGGACCTGAAGATCGGCCTCGACACGAAGCCGTTCAAGGAAGCGCTGGAGAAAAAGAAGGCGTCGGGCAAGGCCGTGAAGGCGGCCAACACGTTCCCGGGCGGTACGCACGATCTGTGGATCCGCTACTGGCTCGCGGCCGGCGGCATCGACCCGGACAAGGACATCGAAACGATCACCGTGCCGCCGCCGCAGATGGTGGCGAACATGAAGGTCGGGACGATGGACTGCTTCTGCGTATGCGAGCCGTGGAATCTCCAGCTCATCAATCAGAAGATCGGTTACACCGCGATCACCACCGGCGAACT
>Ga0307505_10002227_pt1 | contig 13811 bp, 13 predicted proteins | sample 23_S_MG_FD_202183 | JGI IMG/M metagenome (GOLD analysis project Ga0307505, IMG submission 202183) | Soil microbial communities from Populus trichocarpa stands in riparian zone in the Pacific Northwest, United States - 23_S | ecosystem: Environmental > Terrestrial > Soil > Riparian zone > Trees...
CCACAGGCCGCTCTGGAGCGTCGCGTGCGGGAGCCAGCTCACCCCGCCGAAGCTCGGCGACGTCACGAAGGCGCTGCGGGCCGAGTAGCCGTCGCGCGCGAGCTGCTCGTCACCCTCCCGGAGCACCCGCGCGACCCCCTCGGAGAAGCTCGTCCCCTGCACCGCGACCTGACCGTAGCTCTCGATGAAGGCGATGACGACGTCCTTGCCCGCCAGCGCGGTGAGCAGCCGATCGGACGGGATGTGACGGAAGGGGTCGGACCGCTGCGCCCGCTCGAACAGCGCCTGCTCGCGCACCGCGTCGATCGAGCGCACGGCGGTCGCGGTCACCGTGTCGATCGCGGGGGCGGCCGCGAGGGGCACGCCGGGCATGACCTGTGCGCCGATCGCGGCGCCCGTCATCCACACCACGGTCGCCGTCGTCAGCACCGCCAGCCCACGTCGGCCACGATCACGCACCTCGTCGGACGCGCGCAGCGCCGCCCAGGCCATCCCGGCGACGCCTCCCGCCGCGACGGCGACGATGAGTGCGACGAGGATGAGCGCGGACACCGGGCCCACGCCGTCGCTCAGGACTCCGTACGCATCTGCGACCTGCCGCCAGTCGCTCGCCGCGATGAACGCGCGATCGACGGTGAACCGGAAGCCGAGATCGAGCGCGGCGAGCGCGGTCACCCCCACGACGAACGAGCCGAACAGCACCGCGACGGCCCAGCGCAATGGCCGCCACGGCACCGCGACCAGAACGAGCAGCACGGCGAGCGACTCGAACGGCAGGGCGGCGAGCCCGGCCGGCGATCCCGTCGCGAGGAGGCCGGACACCGACGGGGCGAACAGCAGCACGGCGAATGCCGCGACGGTCGCCGCAGCGCGGCCGCGTCGCCCCGGTCGCGCGAGCTCCATCGGATCGGTCCTAGGGGCCGGCCGACAACCGGCCGGCCCGCGGGTCCGTCGTCGCGGTCGCGGTGTCCGTCGTCGCGGTCGCGGGAGGCGTCGTCCCCGGAGCCGCGGTGAACCGGTCCGAGAGCGCGTAGCGGAGCAGCGCGACGTCGCCGATCGTGCGAGCCTCCGCGAGCGTCGCTCTCCGCGACGGGGTCCAGGGGAAGGCGCCCGCCCCGACGAGGCGAGGAGCCTGCGCCTCGCCGACGAAGAACGGCGCGATCACGAGCTGCAGCTCGTCGACGAGATCGGCGGCGAGGAACTGCGTGAGCACCTTTCCACCGCCCTCGACCATGAGCCTGCGCACGCCGCGCTCGCGCAGATCGTCGAGGACGTCCGCCATGACGACCTCGGTCGCGAGCCCCATCACCGTCGCGACGGCGCCCAGCCTGCGCTCGACCCGCCCGGCCTGCCCGCGCGGGCAGTAGACGAGCTTCTCCTCGTCGCCGGTCGTGAAGAACGCCGCATCCGGGGGGAGGTCGCCGCTCGCGGTGACCGTGATCTTCATCGGCCCGCACGGCCGGCCGGCGGCGGCCCGCAGCATCCGGCGCCCCTCGTCGCGGACCAGCAGGCGGGGGTTGTCGCGGCGGACCGTGGAGGCGCCCACCATGATGGCGTCGCTCTCGGCGCGCAACTGATCGACGCGGTCGAAGTCCGCCGCGTTCGACATCGCGAGGCGCCGGGGCGCGGCGCTGTCGAGGTAGCCGTCGATCGACATCGCACAGCTCAGCGTGACGTAGGGACGTGCCGTCATGCGGACGACTCCTGACGTGCCGGGAGCGGCGGCGCGGCGGGCGGGAGATCGCGGCGGCGCGGGCGGCGGATGACGGATGCCGCGAGCACAACGGCGCCGGGAACCAGGGCGATCGTCGCGAGCACGCCGAAAGCGGTCGAGGCGGCGATGCCGTCGGCCGCCTGCAGGCCCACGGACGTGAAGGCCCACGCGGCGACGACCTCGCGCGGCCCCCACCCGCCGATGCCGAGCGGGATGGAACCGGCGAGCACGGTCAGCAGGGCGACCGCCGCGAGCTGCGGCGGCGTGGCGCGGACGCCGACGGCGAGGCACGCGACCACGAAGGTCGCCGCGTGGCACACGACGACGATGACGGAGGTCGCGGCGACCACGACCTGCACGCCCGCGCCGTGGAACGCGATGCGCGCGACCGCGATCTCGCGCCGCACCGCCCGCCGGGCGCGCGGGCCGACCGCCGCCGTGACGAGTGCGACGACGGCGACGACGGCGAGCACGCCCAGCAGCCCGCCGAGCAGCGGAGCGAACACCCAGACGCCGATGAGCGCGAGCACCGCGACCGCGAACACGATCTGCACGGCCTGGCCACCGATGCGCTCGGCGGCCACCGCGCGCGATGCCTGCCCGACCCGTCCCACGCTCCGGCCGTGATCCACCGCGCGATGCACGTCCCCGACGATCCCCCCGGGGATGACGCAGTTGAGGAACTGCGATCGGTAGTACGCCCCGACCGCGACCGCCGGACCGATCGGCACCCCGAGCCGCTTCGCGATGAGCGTCCAGCGCCAGGCCGCCGCGGCCGTCGCGATCGCGGTCAGGGCGAACGCCGCAGCGATCGTGGCCGGCGAGACGGCCTCGAGCCCGCGCAGGAACGGCCCCGCCCCGACCTGCAGGAAGACGGCGATCAGGATGCCGATCCCCACCGCTGCCCGGATGAGCGCCCGCGTGCGCGGGCGCGGCTCGCGGATGCTCATGGCGGCCATGCCAGGAGGTCTCGATGCTGCACCACGACCGACACCTCGCCGCGCGTGATCTGGCCCGCGCGCCGCTGGAGGAACTCGGCCGCCCATTCGCTCAGCGCGGGTCGCTGCTCGACGACCGCTGCGACCCACCCGTCGAGCCAACCCGCGAACAGTGCGGCATCCCCCGCGCCCAGCCGCCACGGCGTGTCCACGACGCGGACGTGCCAGCCCGCCGCCTCGAACAGGCCGATCGTGACGGTCGCGGCATCCGGACCGAGCAGGTGCCGCTCGTCGGCGATCCTTCGCTGGTGGTTGTTGAAGACGGCCTCGAACACGCGATCGGCGGGGTCGACCGGGTCGAAGCGGACGCTGCCCGTGACGGTGAGGCTGAACAGCGAGGGAGCACCCGTGGCGACGCAGGCGCGCACGATGCCCTCGAGCTCGTCCCACGTGAGCACGTCGAGCAGCGCCGAGGCGGTCACGAGCGTGGCACCGGCGAGATCCTCGGCGCGGAGCTGCGCGAGGTCGCCGACCTGGACTCGAACGGCGGTCGGGCGTCCGTCCGCGTCGAGTGCCGGCTGAGCGGCGTCGAGGAGCTGCGAGTTCCAGTCGTGCAGCACCCAGGTCTGCGGGCCGGGCAGCAGCGGCGCGAGCCACCGCATCATCGACCCGGTGCCGCTGCCGAGATCATGGATCCGGGCTTCGCCCGCCGGCATCCGCTCCGCCGCCGCCGCTGCCAGCTCGGTCGAGCGGGCGCGGGCATCGGCATCCTCCCGAAGCGTCAGCCACTCCGGCGCGACCACGATGATGTCGGTCATGCCACACCGCCGAGGGCCGCGGCGACGCGGTCGACCGTGTCACGCCAGCTCGGCAGCTCGGCGCCGCCCTGCGTCGCCGCCGCCTTGAGCTTCTGCCGCAGCGCGGGGTCGACCATCCACGTGCGGAGGGTCAGACCGAGGGCGGCGGGCTCGCCGGGCGGCAGCAGGACGACGGCGGGGCTGTGACCGAACGACTGCGGGATGCCGCCGGCCGCACTCGCGACGACGGGGACGCCGTGGCGCAGCGCGTCGCCGATCGCCATGCCGTAGCTCTCGGCGCGGGAGGGCGCGACGAGCAGGTCCGCGCTCGCGTACGCGCGCTCGAGCTGCGCGTCCGCGAGGACGCCCGCGAGGGCGACACGATGGCCGATCCCGGCATCCGATGCCGCCGAGGCGATGCTGCGCGCGAAGACCGGGTCCGCGGACGTCGATCCGGCGATCGTGCAGCTCCACCCCTCGACGTCTCCGAGCCCGGCAAGCGCGCGCACCAACAGGTCGTGGCCCTTGTGGCGGGCGACGACGCCGACGCACAGCAGGTTGCCGCCGGTCGTGGTGCCGGTCGCCGGGCTCGCGGCATCCGATCCCGGCAGCGCCACCTCGATGCGGCCCGCGTCCACGAGTCCGCGGCGCACCAGCTCGGCGCGGGTCCAGGTGCTCGTCGCGATCGTCAGGCGCGCGGCGGCCAGGGCGCGCCGCTCCCCATCGGACGCCTCGGCATCCAGGACGCTCGCGACCATGTGGGCAAGCACGACGAGCGTCGCCCTTCCCGCGGCCGCCTCCATCGTGCCGGGCGCTCGGCACGCGACGAGCCCGTCCACGAGTGCGACGCCTCCCTCCGGCACCGTGCCCAGAGCCGCCGCGACATCCGCGTCGTCGCCCACGACGACGGGTGCCATCCGCACGTCCCACCCGGCAGACCGCAGCCCGTCGCGCACCCGCCGGTCGTAGACGTTCCCCCCGCTGACCTGCGCGGGATCGTCGATGCCGTTCGGGACGACGAAGTGCGCGACCCTCACAGCGTCACCTCGCAGCTCGCCCACGCGATGTGCGACTCGCGCAGCGTCGCGGTGATCGCCGAGAGCGGACCGCCTCCGAGCCGTCCCTCGCGCGCCGCGGCGGCGAGCCGGTCGGCGATGACCTGGCAGAGCCGCTCCGTCGTGGTGTTGATCCCGCGGAGATCGGGCTCGTCGTCGAGATTGCGATAGGAGAGGGTGCTCAGGATGCCGCGCAGCACCTCCGATGCGCGCCCGATGTCGACGACCACGCCGTCGGCGTCGAGTTCGGGCGCGCGGAAGGTCGCGTCGACGACATACGTCGCGCCGTGGAGCTGCTGGGCGGGACCGAAGACCTCGCCCGTCAGGCTGTGCGCGATCATGATGTGGTCGCGGACGGTGACCGTGAAGATCATGCAGCTCTCCAGTCGATGGTGTGGCAGAGTCCGGTCGACGACCCGTCGGCGACGGCGGCCATGACGGCGGGCAGCTCGCGCCAGGGCGAACTGCCCGTGAGCAGCGCGTCGAAGGCCGGATCCGACAGCAGCCGCAGCGCGAGGGCGAGCCGGTCCCCGGTGGTGCGGGTCCCGCGACGACGCGGCGACACCATCCCCACCTGACTGGACCGGATCGTCAGCCGCCGGGAGTGGAAGGCGCCGCCCAGGTCGAGGCGCACCGCCCGATCGCCGAACCAGCTCGCCTCGATCACCTCGCCCTCGGTGACGACCGACTCGAGCGCGACCTGCAGCCCGGCTTCCGCGCCGCTCACGTCGATCGCCAGATCCCGGTCGCGCGGGGCATCGTCGGGGTGGGCGAAGGCGACGCCGAGCCGGTCGGCGACCGCGGCCTTGGACCCGTCGACGTCCACGAGGACGACGTCGAGACCCGGGATGCCGCGGAGCAGCCGTGCGACGGAGCACCCGATCATCCCCGCCCCGATCACGCCCACGCGGTCGCCCACGAGCGGTGCGGCATCCCACAGCACGTTCACCGCGGTCTCGACCGCGCCCGCCAGCACGGCGCGGCGGGGCGGAACGTCATCGGGCACGACGAAGACCTTCGATGACGGCACCACGAACGCGGACTGATGCGGGTACAGGGCGAACACCGTGCGTCCCACGAGTGTCGGATCCCCCTGCTCGACGACGCCGACGTTGAGATATCCGTACTTCACCGGGCCGGGGAACTCGCCGGCCTGGAACGGCGCGCGCATGCGTCCCCGCTCCGACACCGGCACGCCGCCGCGGAAGACCACGCTCTCCGTGCCCCGGCTGATGCCCGTATAGAGCGTCCGCACGAGCACGTCATCGCCGCCCGGCTCGGGGATATCCTCATCTCGGAGCGCACCCGCACCGGGCCCGTCGACCCAGAACGCCGTCGCCCCGGTCATCGCGGACGACCCGGCGTATGAACGATTCTGGGTCGCGGATCCGTGTCATGGGAGAGATCCATACGAGGAACACGGAGGCGACGGTGGCGAAGGTTCAGTTCGGGCCGCTCCTGTCGCTCGTCGGCGGCGTGGCGGGCGTCGCGGTGGCGAACGCGATCAGTCCGCTCTCGCCGCTGGGCTGGGCGGCGGGACTCGCCTATCTCGTCGCGTCGAACGTGCTGCTGGGCGTCGGGCTGCACCGGCGCGGAACACCGCGCTTCGGCTGGGCGAACGGCACGACCGCGACGCGGTCCGCGCTCGTGGGCGTGATCACCGCGATCGTCGCGACCTCCTTCACCGCTCCGATCTCGGTGCCGCTCCTGATCGCCCTTGCGATCCCCGCGCTGGCCCTGGACGCGGTCGACGGCTGGATCGCGCGACGCACCGGCACCGCGTCGGAACTCGGCGCCCGGTTCGACATGGAGGTGGACGCGTACCTCCTCCTGGTGCTCAGCGCCTACGTCGCGCAGACCCTCGGCTGGTGGGTGCTCGCGATCGGACTCCTGCGCTACGCCTTCGTCGCGGCGGGCTGGGTCCTGCCCTGGCTTCGCCGCGACCTGCCGCCGCGCTACTGGCGGAAGGTCGTGACCGCGGTCGCCGGCATCGCCCTGGTCGTCGCCGCCTCCGGCATCGCGCCGATCTGGGTCGACGTCGCTGTGGTCATCGTGGCTCTCGCGCTCCTCGTGGAGTCGTTCGGGCGGGACGTGGTGTGGCTGGCGGTGCTCCATCGTTCCCACCCCCCGGACGCGGTGACGGTCCCGCAGCCCGCCGAGCCGTGAGCTGCTCACCCTGATCGAATCAAACACCGCCGGCCGGGACGTGTCCAGGCCCTTGCGCATCGGCCGGGATCCTGCCCGTTCGGGTAGGTGCAACGGTTCCGACGGGTGATCGCCCCCACCCGGTTCCCGGAGGACGCTGGCAGTGCAGACAGGATCTGCGCGACAGAGAGGACGAAGATGTCTGGAAACAGGGCGGTCGCCTACCAGGGGCCCGGGGTCGTCGAGGTCATCGACACCGAATACCCGACCTTCGAGCTGAAGGACGGGCCGGGGGTGAATCCGGCGAACGTCGGGCGCAAGCTCCCCCACGCGGTCATCCTGCGCACCGTCGCGACGAACATCTGCGGCTCGGATCAGCACATGGTGCGCGGCCGCACGACGGCGCCGGAGGGACTCGTGCTCGGGCACGAGATCACCGGCGAAGTGGTGGAGGCCGGCCCCGGCGTCGAGTTCATCCAGGTCGGCGACATCGTGTCGGTGCCGTTCAACATCGCGTGCGGCCGTTGCCGCAACTGCAAGGAGGGCAAGACCGGCATCTGCCTCAACGTCAACCCCGACCGGCCGGGGAGCGCCTACGGGTACGTCGACATGGGCGGATGGGTGGGCGGCCAGGCCGAGTACGTGCTCGTGCCGTATGCGGACTGGAACGCGCTGAAGTTCCCCGACCGCGATCAGGCGCTCGAGAAGATCCTCGACCTGACGATGCTGTCCGACATCTTCCCCACCGGGTTCCACGGGGCCTACACCGCGGGTGTGAAGCCCGGTTCGACGGTGTACATCGCCGGGGCAGGTCCCGTGGGCCTCGCCGCCGCGGTCGGCGCCCAGCTGCTCGGGGCGGCGGTCGTGATCGTGGGCGACCTCAACGAGGAGCGCCTCGCGCAGGCCCGCTCGTTCGGCTGCGAGACCGTCGACGTGTCGAAGGGCGATCCGAAGGAGCAGATCGAGCAGATCCTCGGCGTCCCCGAGGTCGACTGCGGCGTCGACGCCGTCGGCTTCGAAGCCCGTGGTCACGGCACCGACTCCTCGCACGAGGCGCCCGCGACCGTGCTGAACTCGCTCATGGACCTCACCGCTGCCGGCGGCGCTCTCGGCATCCCCGGACTGTACGTGACGGGGGATCCCGGCGGCATCGACGAGGCCGCGAAGGTCGGCTCGCTGTCGCTGAGCCTCGGCCTCGGCTGGGCGAAGTCCCTCGCCTTCACGACCGGACAGTGCCCCGTCATGCGCTACAACCGGCAGCTGATGATGGCGATCCTGCACGACAAGGTGCAGATCGCGAAGGCCGTGAACGCTACCGCGATCCCGCTCGAAGACGCGCCTCAGGGCTACGCCGACTTCGACCAGGGCGCCGCGAAGAAGTACGTGCTCAACCCGAACGGCTACATCAAGACCACGTGACAGATCGACCCGTGACGGATGCCTCGGCTCGAGGCATCCGCCGCCCCTACGAAAGGAACACCATGTCCGTCACCCTCGAAGACGCCCGCCGCGTGATCGCCGCCGCAGAGAAGCGCGCGGACGAGGTCGGCCAGCCCATGAACATCGCCGTCGTCGACGCCGGGGGCAACCTCGTCGCGCACGTCCGGCAGGACGGCGCCTGGATCGGCAGCGTCAACATCTCGATCAACAAGGCCTGGACCTCCAAGGCGTTCGACATCCAGACGAAGGACCTCGGCGACAACTCGCAGCCGACCCAGCAGTTCTACGGCATCCACGCCACCAACGGCGGCAAGGTCGCGATCTTCGCGGGCGGCATCCCGCTCTCGCGCGACGGTGTGGTCGTCGGCGCCGTCGGCGTCAGCGGCGGCTCCGGCGAGCAGGACCAGACCGTCGCCGAGGCCGGCGCAGCGGCCCTCTGACCTCTCGTCCGGACTCCCGCCGGGAGCACCCGACCGGATCCTCCCCACCCGTTCGGACAGGGAGGATCCGGGATAGGTTGGTCACCATGATCGGCGAAGACGCCTCATTGGGCTCTCGGCGACTGCTGGTCGAACTCGACCGCACGGTCGTGGAGCAGGCGGATCGGTACGCCGTGACGCTGGAGTCGCTGCTGGCCATCCTCCGGTCGCCGCGGCTCGACGATCGTGCCGCGAGGACGGTCGCCATCGAGACGGCGACGACCGCACTCGTGGGCCTGCGCATGGTCACGGACCAGCAGCGCCGCCCGATGCTCGAACCGGTCGTCGGCGCGTTCGCGCAGCTGCGCGACGACGTGCGGCCGCTCGAGCGGTTCAGCGATCTCGACATCCAGTTCGTCGAGCCGCCCGCGACGGGCCGCGCGCTGCCGAGCGAAGTCGCGCAGGCCGCCCGTGCGATCGTGCGCAGCGCGATCCTCACGATCGTCGACGGTTCCGACGCGCGTCGCCTGCGCATCCAGTGGGACTGCGACGGGCTGAACCTCCTGATGGGCATCCGGGACGACGGCAACGGCGAGCTCACGATCCACGACGACTCGCTGCGCCCCATCGCGGAACGCGTCGCCTCGCTCAACGGCGTGCTGGCGGTGTCGTCGACGCCGGGATGGGGCTCGACGATCGACGTGTGCCTCCCGCTCGATCCGCCGGCGGACTCGGTCCCGCTTCCCGAGGGCCTCACGAGTCGCGAGCGCGAGGTGCTGCACCTGATCGCCGCGGGGTCACGCAATCATGCGATCGCGACCGAGCTCGGGATCAGCGACAACACCGTCAAGTTCCACGTGTCGAACCTGCTCCGCAAGACCGGTGCGAACACGAGAGCCGAGGTCATCGCGCTCACTCGATAGCGTGGGCCAGGGTTCGCCGTCTACGGCGCCAGGGCGTCGTCTCGCTCGGCCTTCTCGGCGAGCAGGAGGATCTGGGAGCCCTCGAATCCCTCACAGGAGGTGTCGGCGATCCCGAGGGCGAGCCGGGCCTCCTCGGCGGCTTCGGCGCCCGTCGCCGCGTCCGGGAACGTGACCGCTCGAGCCTCGTCGTACGAGCTCGAGTTCGCGAGCGCGTCGTACGATGCGGCCTCCGCGAGGTGGGCGTCACGGAGTGCGACGATGTGCGGTCGCGCCGACTCGGGCCAGATGAAGGCGCTCTCGTCGAACAGCAGCACGGTGTTGTAGGTGGACTCGAAGGCGAACGCCGCGGTCCCCGTCACTTCGTCCAGATCGGGCTCGGTCCCACCGGCATACGCGTTCTCCCACAGCGTGAACCCGTCGGCGAGCGCGCCGACGGCGGCGTTCTTGTCACACGTGATCGACAGGTAGCGCGTCGCCGCCTCCTCGATCGACAGCTCCACGGCTTCCGGACCGATCGGAGTCGTCGGCGCGGGCGTGACCGTCGCGCTGGGGGTGGAGTCATCCACCGCCGTCTCGGCAGGCGCGGTGCACCCCGAGACGACCGCGAGCACCGCCGCCAACGTGACAACAGCCCGGAACTTCCCCATGGCACCCCCGACCTCGGCCCGTGCGCCCTGCACGCCCACCTACTGTGCCACAGGCTCCGGGTCGGGTCCCTGGAATCGGCCATGCTCAGTGCGTGAAGCTCGTCACGCTGCCCTCCGTCGGCATCGGCGACTCCAGCGCATCGAGGTACTCGACGGCTGCCACGATGTCGGCCACCAGGTTCTCGGCCAGATGACGGCTGAGCCCGTTGCGCACGACGATCCGCTGGACCACGATCGGGGCCAGGTCGTCGGGCATCGGGTAGGCGGGCACGAGCCAGCCCTTCAGGCGCAGCCGCTCCGACAGGTGGTACAGGTTCCACTTGTCCGTGTGCCCCTCACGCAGCCTCCACGCGAAGACCGGGATGTCGGTGCCGTCGTTCCACAGCTCGAATGCCGGGATCTTCGCGATCTCTCCGGAAAGGTAGACAGCGACATCCTGCGAGGCCTTCTGCACCCTGTAGTACCCGTCCCAGCCGAGGCGCAGAAAGAGGTAGTACTGCAGGAGCACCTGAGCGCCGGGCCGCGAGAAGTTCAGGGCGAACGTCGGCATGTTCCCGCCGAGGTAGGTCACGTCGAAGACGAGCTCCTGCGGCAGATCGGCCACGGTACGCCAGACGACCCAGCCGAGGCCCGGATAGACCAGTCCGTACTTGTGGGCCGATGTGCTGATCGACGCGACGCGCTCGACGCGGAAGTCCCATTCCAGGTCGGGCTGCAGGAATGGCGCGATCATGCCGCCCGATGCGCCGTCGACATGGATGGGGATGTCGAGACCCGTCGACTCCTGGATCCGGTCAAGCGCCTTGGCGATCTCGGCGACGGGCTCGTACATGCCGGTGTAGGTCACGCCCATGATCGCCACCACGCCGATGGTGTTCTCGTCCACGTACTTCTCGAGCTCGAACCCGTCCAGCACCTTGTGCTCGTTCGAGATGGGCACGTAGCGCGGTTCGACATCCCAGTAGTTGCAGAACTTCTCCCAGCAGACCTGGACCGCGCTCGAGAGCACCAGATTCGGCTTCTCCGTCGAGGCACCGGCCGCGCGCCGCGCGAGCTGCCAGCGTCGCTTCAGCGCGAGCCCGCCGAGCATGCAGGCCTCCGAGGATCCGATCGTCGACGTGCCGATCGAGCCGTCCGTGTCGGGTGAGTTCCACAGCGACGCGATCATCTTCCAGCACCGCGTCTCGATCGCCGCGGTCCGTGGATACTCGTCCTTGTCGATCATGTTCTTGTCCGCCGTCTCGGCATAGAGCCGATCGGCGTACGAGTCCATCCAGGTCCCCACGAACGTCGCGAGATTCAGCCTCGAGTTGCCGTCGAGCATCGCCTCATCGTGGACGACCTGAAACGCCGTCTCGGGGAGTGACTCCCCCGGAGGGAGGACGTTCAGGGGGAAGTCCGTCGCCTCACCTGGCCGCGCGAAGATCGGGTTGAGCTGATTCTGGTCGCTGAAACCGGAGAATGCCGTCGCCGGTTCGCCGCTGCGGGATCGAGGCGGTGTGGTCGTCATGGGCTTCAGGCTAGGGGACACCACCCTGCTCGCCCAGAACACCGCTCGCGTGATGTTCGGAATGCTGCGGAACCGTGCGCTGTCGTGATGGCGCCTGGCCGCGGCATCCGTCCGCCTGACAGACTGGCCGGAGTCGAGAGAAGGAGAGCGTGTGGAGCGACCGCTCGCGGGTCTGACCCGTCGGAACGTCGGGAGTGAGCTTCTCGCCGGGATCACGCTGATCGCGATCGCCGTCCCGCTCAACATCGGGTACGCGCAGATCGCCGGCCTTCCGGCGACGGCAGGGCTGTACGCGCTCATCCTGCCGACGATCGTCTACGCGCTCGCGGTGTCCTCCCGCCAGGTGGTGGCATCGCCGGATGCCGCGGCCGCCGCTCTGGTCGCCTCCTCGATCGGCGGGCTGGCCGTCGCGGGAAGCGCCGACTACTCGACGCTCGCCCTCGCGCAGGCGATCATCGTCGGCGTGATGTTCCTGGCGCTGTCGTTCTTCAAGCTCGGGTTCCTCGCGAACTTCCTCTCCAAGCCGATCCTCGTCGGCTTCGTCGGCGGACTCGCGCTGGACATCATGGTCAGCCAGATCGCCAAGATGCTCGGCGTGAAGATCGATTCCGGCGGCGAGTTCACGGAGAAGCTCGTCGGCCTCGTGACCGGCATCGGCACGACGAACGGGTGGTCGCTGCTCATCTCGGTCGGCGCCGTCCTCGTCCTCATCGGCGGACGGCGGCTGCTGCCTGTTGTGCCGTGGGCGCTCGTCGTCCTCGTCGTCGCGACAGCGGTCGTGGCGCTGACGCATGCTCAGGATGCCGGCGTCGACGTCCTCGGCGAAGTGCCCGCCGGACCGCCGCAGCTGACGTGGCCGGTCATCGACTGGTCGCTGTGGCTGGTGCTGATCCCCTCCGCGATCGCGCTGACGATGGTCACGACGGCCGAGGGGCTGCTCGTGTCGCGCTCGTACGGCGAGAAGCGCGGCTACGCCACCAAGCCCAACCGCGATCTGTTCGCCTTCGGGGTGAGCAACATCATGGCCGGGGCGTCCGCGAGCTTCACGGTCGGCGCCTCGACCTCTCGGACCGCGGCGATGGACCAGGCCGGCTCGCGCACGCAATTGCCTTCGCTCGTGCTGGCGGCGGGGACGCTCCTCCTCCTCCTGTTCGGCACGGCGCTGCTCGCCGACATCCCGTCGCCCGCGATCGGCGCGATCGTCGCGGTCGCGATCATCCCGCTGCTCGGCATCCGGGACTTCACGCAGCTGTGGCACAAGGACCGCTTCGAGTTCGCGGTCGGTGCGGTCTGCTTCCTCGTGACGCTTCTCGTGGGCGCGATCCCCGGCATCCTCGTCGCCTTCGTCCTCGCCCTCGTCAACCTCGCCAAGCGGGCGGCGAACCCCGCGATCGACGTGCTCGAGGCCGGCGGCGATCCCGGCGAGTCGCTTCTGACCGATGCCCCCGCGGGCACCGTCACCGCACCGGGACTCGTCGTGATCCGCCTTGCCGCGCCCCTGTTCTTCGCGAACGGCGACGTGTTCAGTCAGGCCGTCAAGCGGTCGATCTCGAGCACCGGCGCGGACTCGGTGGAGCACCTCGTCATCGACATGGAGGCCGTCACCGACGTCGACGTCACCGGCGCCGAGTCGTTCGAAGCCCTGCAGGGCTGGCTCGCCGACCAGCACGTGACGCTCGCCTTCAGCCGTGTCCGACCCGAGACCGTGCAGCGGCTCACGCAGCTCGGCATCCTCGACGGACAGACCATCTACCCCACCAATCGCGCCGCGCTGTCCGCCCTCACCGGCGGCGCCACGGCCACACCGGAAGAGAAGAACTGAAATGGGCGCTGTCATCGGCGATATCCTCCCGCTCGCACTCGGAATCGCGATCAGCCCGATCCCGATCATCGCCGCGATCCTCATGCTGCTCTCGCCGAAGGCGCGGGTCACCGGTGTCGGGTTCCTGCTGGGGTGGGTTCTCGGGATCGTCGTGGCCGTCGTCGCGTTCACGCTGCTCTCGTCGATCCTGCCGGAACAGGATGCCGGCGAGTCGAAGCCGATCCAGGGTGTCATCCAGCTCGTGCTCGGTGCCCTGCTGCTCCTCCTCGCGGTGAAGCAGTGGCGAGGACGACCCAAGGGCGATGAGGCGCCGACTCTCCCGAAGTGGATGCAGGCGATCGACAAGATCACGTTCCCCGGTGCGCTCGGCCTCGGGTTCCTGCTGTCCGCCCTGAATCCGA
>Ga0307505_10002228_pt1 | contig 13806 bp, 12 predicted proteins | sample 23_S_MG_FD_202183 | JGI IMG/M metagenome (GOLD analysis project Ga0307505, IMG submission 202183) | Soil microbial communities from Populus trichocarpa stands in riparian zone in the Pacific Northwest, United States - 23_S | ecosystem: Environmental > Terrestrial > Soil > Riparian zone > Trees...
TTCGGGTGCCGGGGTGTGGCTGGCGGGGTTGCCACCCAATTTCGCTTTCTTTCCTTGCATTCTGGCAAGCAGCCTTCCCTGGAGCGGCTTCCAGTCGCCATCCATGGCTCCTCCTCACGCAGCGGGAACGCTGCGCTCGACCAGTCGCCATCCATGGCTCCTCCTCACGCAGCGTGTGCGCTGCGTTCGACCGGAAGGGAGCAACGGCAGCAAGTGATTCGGGTGCCGGGATGTGGCTGGCGGAGCTGCCACCCTCTTGAACTCTCCGCAACCGCATCAATGCGCGCGAAGCCGACGAGAAGAGCAGCCGAGCAAGCTCGGCTCTACGGGCCCACGTTGGCGGTCGGACCTTGCGCGATACCGTAGAGCGGAGCTTGCTCCGCTGCCTTGTGCATGGTTCGGCATGCCTGTGCAGAAGAGCAGCCGAGCAAGCTCGGCTCTACGTGCGATCCACCGGCGAGTTGTCCGGATGCAACCATCCCGACTCGCCATCGGCGTAGTGCTCATTCTTCCAGATCGGCACGCGCTGCTTGATCTCGTCGATGATCCAGCGACAGGCAGCGAATGCGGCGTCGCGATGGTCGGCGCTGACGCCAACCCACACCGCCATGTCGCCGATCTGCAGACTGCCGGTACGGTGCACCGCGCGCGCCGCGCGCAAGCCGAACTGTGCGATGGCCTCGGCAAGGATCGCCTCGCCTTGCGCGGCGGCGAGTGGCGCATAGGCCTGGTAGTCCAGGCGCTGCACGGCGCGTCCGTCGTTGTGGTTGCGCACCCAGCCTTCGAAAGTCGCGCACGCACCCGCTGCCCCATGATCGAGGCCCCGTTTGGCGCCAGCCACGTCGATCGGATCGGAAGCAAGCAGGAACCGGCTCATCCGCCCGACACCGGCGGCAGGAACACGATCTCGTCGCCGCTGCGCAGGCGATGGTCCCAACCGACGAGGGTTCCGTTGACCGCGACGCGCAGGCGCTCGCGCGTGAGCGTGAACCCGTGACGCGCACCCAGCTCCGCATACAGCACCGCAGGATCGGACGCGTCGCCGGCGACCGTTTCCTCGCTGCAGCCCGCCTGATCCGCAAGGCTGGCGAAATACAGCAGCCGATAGGTCACCGGCCTGCCCTGCCGTCCTTCACGCTGCGTCGGCCGCCGCGCTTGGCGAGCAGACGTACGGGACCGATGACGATCTCGTGGCTGAGCGACTTGCACATGTCATAAACCGTCAGCGCGGCAACGCAGGCGCCGGTCAGCGCCTCCATCTCGACCCCGGTCCTGTGCGTGATCGCGACTTCGCAACGGATGCGCAATTCGGTGGCTGAAATAAACTCGGCCACGATCCTGCATTTCTCGATCGCCAGCGGGTGGCAGAACGGGATCAGTTCGTGCGTGCGCTTGGCCGCCATCGTGCCCGCGATGATAGCGGTATCGATGATCGATCCCTTCGCCGAACGCAGGCCTTCGCGCTTGAGTTCCGCGGCAACTACGGATGGAAACACGACGAGCGCCTCGGCGGTCGCGCTTCGGGCCGAGGCGGCCTTTGCGCCGACATCGACCATGCCCGGCAGTCCATCGGCATCGACATGGGTCAGCTTGCGTGGCATGAGGACATTCCAGTCATTGAAGCGGTGGCGAATCAGCCACCGATTTCATACATCTCGACGCGTGCGCGAGTCGCGGGCATTGTCGCATCGCGGATCTCGCTGTAGCGATCGTCGCGTGCCGCCCACACCGCACCGATGATCCCGGCCAGATCGGCATCGCTTGCGCCAGCACGCAGCGGTCCTCGCAGATCGTGGCCGGACTGCGCAAACAGGCAGGTGTACAGGCGCCCATCCGCGGACAGGCGCGCGCGCGTGCAATCGCCGCAGAACGGTTCGCTGACCGAGCTGATGAAACCGATCTCGCCTGCGCCGTCGGCGAAGCGCCAGCGTCGGGCGACCTCGCTGCCGTGGTTGGCCGCGAGCGGCTCAAGCGGCCATGCCGCGTGGATCCGCTCGCGCAGTTCGGCGCTCGGCACGACGAGTTCGCGGCGCCATTCGTTGCAGGTGCCGACATCCATGTACTCGATGAAGCGCAGGATGTGGCCGCTGCCACGGAAATGGGCGACGAGTCCGGTCACTTCGTGATCGTTGACCCCGCGCATGACGACACAGTTGAGCTTGAGCGCACCGAAGCCGGCGCGCTCGGCGGCCGCAATGGCCGAATGAACATCCTCGACCTGGCCGCGACCGCCGGACAGGCGCGCATAGTTGCCGGCATCCAGCGAATCCACGCTCAGCGTGATCCGCCCGAGCCCGCTGTCGCGCAGCGCTTGCGCCTGGGCGGCCAGCAGCGCGCCATTCGTGGTCATCGCGATGTCGTCGATGCCCTCTATCGCGGCAAGTTGGCGCACAAGCTCGGGCAAGTCCTTGCGCAGCAGCGGTTCGCCACCGGTGAGTCGCAGCTTGTGGACCCCGAACCCGGCGAACACGCGTGCCAGGCGCGCGATCTCCTCGAACCGCAGCCGCTGCGCCTTGCTGAGGAACTCATGATCGCGCGGAAAGTCCGCTTCCGGCATGCAATACGGACAACGGAAGTTGCAGCGATCGATCACCGAGATGCGCAGATCAGTGAGCGCGCGCGCGCGCCGGTCGCGCGGAACCCGCAGGTCGAGACTGACGGGAATCGGGACGGTCATCGGCCGCCGCCCGCATCGGCAAGCAACACGGCCGCGTGCGGCGACGCCAGCGCGAGCCGATCGCTGCGTCTGGCAATGCAATAACCGCGTTGTTCCAGAGCTGCTGCTTCCGCTTCCGAGGCGTAGTGGTAGAGCACCAGCCGTTCGCGCAGGCCGGCAGGATACTCACGCTCGATGTCGTCGATCCCGCTGTGCGATGGATTGCCGACGACGACGCAGTCGTGGGCGACGAGCTCGCCATGGGCCGCGTAGTGACCGAGCATCTCCGGAATCGGACGCGTATCGCCGGTCCATGCCACGCTGCCGCGCAAGGCCAGTGCGAACGAGGTCATCGGTGCATGGTGACGGGTCGGAAAGACATCGAACCACAAGCCGTCATGCCAGAAGCCGCGGGAAACCGGCACGAGGTTGAACGCATCCCAGAAATTCGCGCCGCCTTCGGCAAGTACCTCGGGATAGTCGGCCACGCGTGACTGCAGGATCGGCACGAGCGCGGCATGGCAATAGATGCGCAGGCGACCGCGCAATCCGCTATCGAAGTAGGACGCGAAGAACAGGCGTTCGAGGCCCCCGACATGGTCCATGTGGGCATGGGTGAGATAGATCGCCCGCGGCGCACATCCGTAGTGGGCAAGATAGGCCGTCAGCGCGTCGGGGCCACAGTCGATCAGCAGGAGCGGGGCGCCATCACGCTCGATGACCGCGGCGGCCGAACCGAGCTCGACGGCATTGGCATTGCCCACGCCAAGGAAATGCAGATCCAGCTTCATCTGCCGTCTCCACGCAGGGCGCGGTCGCCAAGTACGCGATGGTAGGCGGCAAGCAATGGATGCCAGAATCCCGACTCGAACCGCGGCAGGTGTCTGAGCGCGCCGATCTTGAGCAATGAGCGCTGCAGCCGATCCAGGTTGCCCTGCTGCCAGCGCATATCCGGCTTGCGCATGCGGCCACGGTCGAAATCGAGCAGCCAGACCTCGCCGGCGGCGTCGGTGACGAGATTGTGCGCGTTCAGGTCGGCATGGCAGACGCCCTGGGCGTGGAATCCGGCCAGGCTGCGCCCGACCCGCGCCGCCAATGCGGCGTCGACGTCACTGTCGACAATGCGCGCGGCAAGGGTTCGCGCACCGGGAATTGCCCGGGTAACGAGATCGGCACGGTAAAGCAAACCCCTGCGTTGATAGCGCGCGAGCACTGGAGCCGGCACGCGCAAGCCGACGTCGTGCAGCTGCGCGAGCAGGCGGAACTCGCGAAAACCGCGCGTACGCGAACGTCCGGTCCACAGATAGCGATCGTTGTTGAGGTGCGCCACGAGGCCGCCGCGATGATAGTGGCGCAACACCGCAGCGCCGAACGACGCCTCGAAAAACATGACGTTTCCGCGCCCGGCATGGCGTGCAGCGACGTCCGCGGTCGCCTGCCAGTGCGCGGGATCGAACCAGGCGTCGTCAACGCCGTGGACGGCGGCGGCATCGAACAGGATCGCACCGCTCGGGGTTGGCTGGACTTGCGCTCTGATCATCGCTCTGCGAAGGTGCGCGCCTTTCGGCGATCGTGCGCTGAAGTCTAGCAAGGCCAGCATGGTCCGCGCCGCACTCCCTTCAACCGCCCCGGTGGAATCGATCTGCATCCTGCGGACGTCGGCGATCGGCGATGTGACGCACGTATTGCCGATCGTGCGCACGCTGCAGGCGAACTGGCCCGATACCCGCATCACCTGGATAGTGGGCAAACTCGAACATCGGCTGGTCGGCGACATCCCCGGTGTCGAATTCATCGTGTTCGACAAGGCGGCCCGCCGAGAAGGCTTCCGCGCGGTGCGCGAGAAACTTGCTGGCCGCCGTTTCGACGCCTTGTTGCACATGCAAATCGCCTTGCGTGCGAACCTGCTCAGCGTGCTGGTCAAGTCGCCGCTGCGCATCGGCTATGACCGCGCGCGTTCCAAGGACCTGCATGGGTTCTTCGTCAACTGCCGCATTCCGGCGCGCAGCGGAGAACACGTGCTCGATGCGATGGCGAGCTTCCTCGAACCGCTTGGGCTCAGGCAAACCGAGGTACGCTGGGATATTCCCGTGGATTCCGATGCCCAGGCGTTTGCGGCGCGGTGGCTCCCGCTGGGGCCACGCACACTGCTGATAAGCCCGACTTCAAGCCATCGACTGCGCAACTGGCGCCCGGAGCGCTATGCCGCCGTCGCCGACCATGCGGCCCACGAGCTTGGCTGGCGCGTCGTTCTGTGCGGCGGACCCAGTGAATTCGAGCGCGAGTTCGGCGACGCGATCCTCAGCCACATGCAGACGCGTCCACTGGACCTGATCGGCAAGGACACACTCAAGCAGCTGCTCGCCTTGCTGCAACGCGCAGATCTGGTCCTGTGCCCGGATTCGGGCCCGATGCACATGGCCAACGCGGTCGGGACGCCCGTGCTCGGCCTGCACGCCGCGAGCAATCCGGATCGTTCCGGGCCGTATTCGGACCGCCAATGGTGCGTGAACCGCTACGATGCGGCGGCAATGAAGTACCGGCGCAAACCGGCCAGCAAGCTGGCCTGGGGTACCAAACTCGAGCATGTCGGGGTCATGGACCTGATCGCGGTCGACGATGTGATCGAACGGCTCGAAGCGTTTGCCGGTTCTACCGCAGGCGAAGACGCCGAACCATCGGACTGAACGGAAGCGCAACACGCAGCGGCTTTGGGTGGTCAACTCCAATTGTGCAGCGCATCATACGCACATGACCCAGCCTGGAAAATCCGCGCGGCAAGGCGTTGCATCGATGAGTGACTACCGATCCCGCCTGCGCCCGCCACAACGCGCACGGCGCTCGTCTTCGCCGCCGGCACCTGCCGCCGCGGTTCAGCAAGGCGAGTCGTTCCAGACACGTGACGGACGCAGTCTGCTGTTGCGCGCGATCCACCCTGACGATGCGGAATCGCTGCGTCGCGCATTCGCACGCATGACGCCTGAACAGGTCCGCATGCGCGTGTTTCACGCCTTGACCGAGCTTCCGGAACCCGTGGCCCGCCAGTTGTGTGCGGTCGATCCGGAGAAGGTCGCAGCATTCGTGGTCACCGATGCCGATGGCAGCGAGATCCGCGCCGAGGCGCGCGTGCATTTCGACTCGGTGACCGAGGCTGCCGAGTTCGCCATTGCGGTCGATCCTGCCTTCGTTGGCCAAGGGCTCGGCCTGAGGTTGATGACGCGACTGCTCGCCACGGCCAGGGAGCGCGGCATGCGCGAGATCTGGGGCGATGTCCTGGTCGAAAATACGCCGATGCTGGCGCTCTCCGATCACCTGGGTTTCGAACGCACCGCGGATCCCGGCGACCCCGGCCTGCTGCGCCTGAGTTTGCTGCTGGATCCGCCAGTGCAGGGGCGAAAAAAGCAGCGTGGGGCGAAGAGCCGGAATTAGCGGCGCAGTCATCCCTGCCGGCCAGGTCGGGGCCGGCACACAGGCCTGGCACGTTCCGCTCTACTGGATATCGAGCCGCGCGTCACGCACAGTAGGCCATCGCCGTCCCGAATCCGTCGGCAGGGATCGTTCACCATCGTGTCCAGTGCAGATTCCTTGCCCGCGCCGCGTGTCCTGGGCCGGTTTCGTCTCATCAACACCTGGAAAACCATCGACTCGGCCAGCGCCGACGATCTCGTCGCGTTCTGGCTGCGCGAAAGTGCCCTGCCCAGCGAGGAGCGCGCCAGGGAACGCTTGTCCGAGGTCGTCCTGTATGCCCGCGACGAAACCGGCGCCGTCTGCGCGGTGTGCACCGCCTACGTGGCCACCCTCGCATCGATCGGCCAGCCGATGTACCACTACCGCAGCTTCGTCGGCGCGGCCTGGCGCAACACGACGCTTGCGCGCTCGATGCTGCTGGAAACCGTGCGCTTCCTCGCCGACTACGCAGCTGCGCATGACTTTCCGTGCGTCGGGGTGGTCATGGAACTCGAGAATCCGCGCTTTCGCGACGCCTTGTCGAGCATGCCCGTCTGGCGCGCCGCGGGGGCGCGTTTCGTGTTCATCGGCAAGAGCTCGCGTGGTTTCGACCTGCGTATCCACTATTTCCGTGGTGCCCGCCTGAAGCCCGCGTCCACATTGACGTGAATGTGCGGCCCACGGGTTGGTCGAGCGTGCGCCAGGTGCTAAGCTCGGCGCTCGCGCCTGCACGAGTGGATTCCTCTCGCGGACTTTCCTCACGGCCCGTTCAAGCAGCGGTCGATGACGGCGCACCTCCTGTCCACTCATTCGCAGTTGAAGTAGGGGAGCAACCGATGACGTCTCCAGAACTCCGCACCAAATCCTTGCGGCTCACGCCGCTCGCCGCCTGCCTCACGCTCGCACTTTCGGTGAGCGCAAGCAGCGATCCGGTGTTTTCCGCACCACGCCAGGCGGGTGTTGCCGCGCCGAATGCATTGCCGATTTCCCAACGCGTGCGGCGCATGGGCGAAGGTTTCCTGCGCATCCAGCAGGAACGACTTGCGCATGGTCGCGCGAAGGCTCGCGACGTACCGCCCCGCCCGGCGGGTTCGGTGGCGGTCACATCCTGCGACGATGACGGCCCGGGAACCCTGCGTGACGTTGTGGCCAACGCGGTGGACGGCGATACCGTCGACCTGACCGCGCTGACCTGCAGCACGATCACCTTGCTCACCGGTGGCATCGCAGTCAACGTCGACAACCTCAGTGTCGTGGGTCCCGGTGCGACCGCTTTGACGATCGATGCGAATGCCGGCGGTACCGCGTTCGATCACTATGGCGACGCGGGCTACGGCACGCTGTCGATCAGTGGCCTGACGATGACCAACGGCTATTTCGCGGATGTCGGCGGCGGCGGTATCTGGACCGGCGGCGGCGGCAGCGTCGTGCTCACCGATTCGGTCGTCAGCAACTCCTCGTCGATTGGCAAGTACGCCAGCGGCGGCGGCATCTTCTCGTCCGGCAACGTCACCCTGACCAATTCCACGGTGTCGGGCAATCTCGCCGACAGCAGTAAGTACGACGGCGTTGGCGCAGGCGTGTACGCGGGCGGCAGCGTGACGATCGTCAACAGCACGATCTCGGGCAATACGGCCCGCTCCAACGGCAGCTACAGCTACGAGGGCACCTACTATTACGGCGCCGGGATCGGTGGCGGCGTGGCGGCCGCTGGCGCGATCACGATTTCCAATTCGACGATCAGCGGCAACGAGGCCAGCTACGGCGGCGGCGTCGCCGGTCCGGTCAGCACGATCAACAACAGCACGATCACGCTGAACACAGTCAACGACGGCAACAGTTCCGGCAGCTACGGCTCCGAGGGCGGCGGGGTCATCGTATTCAATATTGGTTATACGTACGGCGTCGATGGGGTCGCCGGAGCCGGAGCATTGCTCACGCTCAACAGTGCGATCGTGTTCGGCAATTCGGGCAGTGGGGCGACCTATGGAGCCGACCTCGGTGGCCCCGATGTCGTCGTGTCCGGCGCAAACAACCTGGTCGGTTCATCCACCGCGCCGCTGCCTGCCGGTACGTTGTCCACGGATCCGTTGCTTGGCCCGCTGGCGAACAACGGCGGACCGACACTGACCCATGCGCTCGGTGCCGGCAGTCCCGCACTGAACACCGGCAACAATGTGGCCGGGCTCAGCACCGACCAGCGTGGCGGCGCGTTCGTGCGCGTGTCGGGCACAGCGGCCGACATCGGCTCGTTCGAAGTCCAGGCAGCGGGAGGTCCCGATCCGACGCCCGCCGTCGCGGTGCCGACGATGTCGACCTGGGCGCTTGCCTTGCTCGCAGGGTTACTCGGCCTGTTCGGCTGGCGTCGCGGCCTGGTCGGCGCCGAACGACGAAAGTAGCCGCCCGAGACGCGACGACGCGGTGCGTCATCGCCTGATCGAGAAAGCAACGCGGGGCGGCTGATCCGGATCGGCCGCCCTTTTTCTTTGCGGGCAATCCTTCGCCCCTTCCCGGAGTCTGCATGAGCGAACCGAACCCCACCACGCCCAGCGTGCCGATCGAACAGGCACTGGCGAGCGTCCACACGACGAACTTTCCGGATCTGCTGCGCCGGCTCGGTGGCTGCCTGTTCGTGACGACGTATCAGGCCGGAAAGCTCGTGATCCTGCGTCCGGATGGGGCCACCATCAACACGCATTTCCGGGCGTTCAACCGGCCGATGGGGTTGGCTGCGGACCGCCAGCGCCTCGTGCTCGGTGCGCGCATGGAAATCGCGAGCTTCCGCAACATGCCCGAGGTCGCCAGGCGCCTGCAGGATCCACCGCGCCACGATGCCGTTTACATGGCACGCGGGGGGCATATCACCGGCGCGATCGACATCCACGAGATGGCCTGGGATGCGCAAGGCGAGATCTGGTACGTCAACACGCTTTTCTCGTGCCTGTGCACGCTGGATGGTGTCTCGAGCTTCGTCCCGCGCTGGCGCCCGAAATTCGTTTCCCACTATGCCCCGGAGGATCGCTGCCACCTGAATGGCCTGGCGATGCGCGACGGTCGTGCGCGCTACGTCAGTGCGCTCGGCGAGACCAACACACCGCAAGGCTGGCGCGCCAACAAGCGCGACGGCGGCATCCTCATGGACTGCGTGAGCGGCGAGGTCATCACCCGGGGTCTGTCGATGCCGCACTCGCCACGCTGGTACGCCGACAAGCTGTGGGTGCTCGAGTCGGGTCGCGGTGCCCTGGTCACGGTCGATCCGCAGACCGGCCAGCGCACCGATGTTGCGCGGGTGCCCGGTTTCGCGCGTGGCATCGATTTCCTCGGCCCGATCGCATTCATCGGCCTGTCCCAGTTGCGCGAGACGAATGCGTTCACCGATATCCCGATCACCGAGGAGAACAGCGATCGCCTGAGCGGGGTGTGGGCCGTGCACATCGAAACCGGAAAGACCGTGGCCTTGCTCAAGTTCACCGGCGGCGTTCAGGAGATCTTCGCGGTGCAGGCCGTGCCGGGCGTGCTGTTTCCCGAGATCATCCACGAGGGCGATCTGCTCGCCAGCGCCTACGCATTGCCCGATGAGGCCTTGCGCGAAGTCGCGTTCACGGCGCCGCCGACGGTTCCCGATCCGGGCCCGCCAGATGGCGACTAGGGGGTTTTGTCCTTGCCCGTTGGCCAACGGAACAGCAACGGCGGACTGCTAGACTTGCGGGCCTTGCGCTGGCGGTGTCGTGCCGCCGGCGCTGTTGTCCATTGCAGATCGCATGAAATACACACCCCTGATCGACGCCCCGATTCCCGCCTCTGCGAAGCTTCGCCGCTACTGGAACGCCCCCCACGGTTCGGCATTGGCGCTGATCCTGGCCGAGACCGCGGGACGCCATGACGGAATCGTCGTGGCAGTCACCCGCGATACGCATGCCGCCCACGCGCTCGAAGCGGAGATCGCGACCCTTGCCAGCGCCGCTGTCGAAGTGCTCCAGTTCCCGGATTGGGAAACCCTGCCCTACGACCTGTTCGCGCCGCATCCGGACATCGTCTCCCAGCGCGTGGCCACTTTGTATCGCTTGCCATCGCAACACCGCGGCGTGCTCGTGGTGCCGGTCGCCACGCTCATGCAGCGACTTGCCCCGCGCAGCTACATCGGCGGTTCCTCGCTGGTTCTGGAGTCGAAACAGCGCGTGGATCTGGGTGGCGAACAGCGACGCCTCGCCGCAGCCGGCTATCGAAATGTGCCCCAGGTGCTGGAACCGGGCGATTTCGCCGTCCGCGGCGCGATCATCGACATCTTCCCGATGGGCAGCGTCGAGCCGTATCGGATCGAGTTGTTCGACGACGAAATCGATTCGATCCGCACGTTCGATCCGGAAACCCAACGATCCGACGCCAGGGTCGAATTCGTACGCCTGCTGCCCGCACGCGAGTTTCCGCTGACCGACGACACCGCGCGCACATTTCGCAACACCTTGCGCGAGCGCTTTCCGATCGATCCGCGACGCTGCCCCTTGTACCAGGACATCAAGGAAGGGACCGCTCCATCGGGAATCGAGTACTACCTGCCGCTGTTCTTCGCCGATGGTCCGTTCGGCCCGACCGAGACGCTGTTCGACTATCTTTCCGAGCGTGCCCTGTTCGTGCTCGGCGAAGGTGCGCTCGATGCGAGCGAGCACTTCTGGGCCCAGGCGAGCGAACGCCACGACCAGCGATCCCACGACGTCGAGCGCCCGATCCTGCCGGTGTTCGAGTTGTACCTGTCGCCGCAACAATTGCGCGAGCGCCTCAATGTGCAGTTGCGCATCGAGATCGTCGGCGCCCATTCGCATGCGCACGCGGTCGATACCGGCACCCAGCCGGCGCCGTCTTTGCCGCTGAACCGCCGGCACGAGGCACCGGCCGACGCGCTGCAACAGTTCGTCGATGCGTATCCGGGCCGCGTGCTCATTGCAACGGATTCCGCCGGTCGCCGCGAGGCCCTGATCGAGCGACTCGGAGAGTGTGGATTGCACCCGCAGACGGTCGGCAGCTGGCACGAGTTCGCCCATGGCGCATCAGCGCCGCGGTTCGCGATCACGGTGGCCGCGCTCGAGCAGGGATTCGCCCTGACCGCTCCGCCGGTCACCGTGCTGACCGAACGCGAGCTGCTCGGCGAGCGCGTGCAACAGGCGCGTCGGCGCAAACGCGCAGCACGTGATCCCGAGACGATCATCCGCGACCTCACCGAACTGGCGATCGGCGCGCCGATCGTGCATGTCGATCACGGTGTCGGCCGTTATCAGGGGCTGCTCAAGCTGGATATCGGCGGCCAGGATGGCGAGTTCCTCGCGATCGAGTATGCGAAAGCCGACAAGCTCTACGTACCTGTGGCCCAGTTGCATCTGGTCAGCCGCTATTCGGGAACGGCACCGGAACTCGCACCGCTGCACTCGCTCGGTGGCGACGCCTGGGAGCGCGCCAAGCGCAAGGCTGCCGAGAAGGTACGCGACGTCGCCGCCGAACTGCTCGCGATCTATGCGCAGCGCGAGGCGCGACCAGGCATGGCGATTGCGGTCGACCGCCTCATGTACGACCAGTTCGCGGCGGCTTTTCCGTTCGAGGAGACCCCCGATCAGTTGCAGGCCATCGAGGCGGTGATCAGCGACCTCGCCAGCGGCAGGCCGATGGATCGCGTCGTCTGCGGCGATGTCGGTTTCGGCAAGACCGAGGTCGCACTGCGCGCCGCGTTCGTCGCCGCGACTGCGGGCAAGCAGGTCGCGATTCTTGCGCCGACGACCCTGCTCGCCCATCAGCACTACCAGAATTTCCGCGACCGCCTGGCCGACTGGCCGGTACGCGTCGAAGTCCTTTCACGCTTCAAGTCGAAGAAGGAGACCGATGCGGCGCTGGTCGAACTGGCCGCAGGCCGGATCGACATCATGATCGGCACCCACAAGCTGCTGCAGTCGGATGTGAAGTTCAGGGACCTTGGCCTCGTCATCGTCGACGAGGAACAGCGGTTCGGCGTGCGCCAGAAGGAACAACTCAAGAAGCTGCGTGCGGAAGTCGATCTGCTCACCCTGACCGCCACGCCGATTCCGCGCACGCTCAACATGGCGATGGCCGGATTGCGCGATCTGTCGATCATCGCCACGCCACCCGCGCACCGGCTCGCGGTAAAGACATTCGTCGGCGCCTGGGACGTTGCGCTGATCCGCGAAGCGTTCCAGCGCGAACTGCAGCGCGGCGGCCAGGTGTATTTCCTGCACAACGAAGTGGACACGATCGAAAAGACCGCACGCGATCTGCAGACATTGATTCCGGATGCGCGTGTGCGCATTGCCCACGGCCAGATGCCCGAACGCGAACTCGAGCAGGCCATGCTCGATTTCTATCGCCAGCGCTACAACGTGCTCGTGTGCACGACGATCATCGAGTCCGGCATCGACGTGCCGAGCGCGAACACGATCGTCATCAATCGGGCCGATCGCTTCGGCCTGGCCCAGTTGCACCAGTTGCGCGGGCGCGTGGGCCGTTCGCACCACCGCGCCTACGCGTACCTGATCATCCCCGATGCGCGTTCGATCAGTGCCGACGCCGGCAAGCGCCTGGAAGCGATCGCCTCGCTCGAAGAGCTTGGCGCGGGCTTCACCCTGGCCACCCATGATCTGGAGATCCGCGGGGCCGGCGAACTGCTCGGCGAGGACCAGTCGGGCCAGATCGAAGCGATCGGATTCACGATGTACCAGGACATGCTCGACCGCGCGGTACGCGCGCTGAAGTCGGGGAAAATTCCCGATTTCGACCTGACCAGCGACCACGAGGCCGAGATCGAACTGCATCTGCCGGCACTGATTCCGGACGACTACCTGGCCGATGTCAATGCGCGGCTGACCCTCTACAAGCGCATCGCCAGCGCGCGCAACGAAGATGCCTTGGCTGAGCTGCAGGTCGAGATGGTCGACCGTTTCGGCCTGCTTCCCGATCCGGTCAGGAACCTGTTCGCGGTGACCGCGCTCAAGCTGCGCGCGACCCCGATGGGCATCCGCAAGCTCGAACTCGGTGCTGCGGGTGGCCGCATCCTGTTCCACAGCGAACCCGACATCGATCCGATGACCGTGATCCGCATGGTCCAGACCTTGCCCAAGGTGTATGCGCTGGACGGTCAGGACAAGCTCAGGATCAAGCTGCAGATGGAAGGCGCCAGCGAACGCCTGCGCAGTGCCGCCGAAATTCTCAACGCACTGGGCAGGCGGCAAGCCGCATAATCGCCCGATCCGACCGCGAGGAATCCTCATGCGCACCACCGCGATTTTCACCCTGGCGCTCACGCTGCTGCTCCCCGGCTGCGCGCCGCCCCCTGGCGCTGCCGACGAACGCGAGAGCGACGCGCCCGTTGGCGGGGTTGCCGAATTGCGCGGTGAAGCCACCTATCTGGAGCGCATCGCCGTGCCAGGTGCCGTGCTGCACGTGCAACTGGTCGACAATCTGATCGCCGACCCGGCAGCTGCGATTCTTGCCGATCGCAGCTACCCCGGCCTTTCCGGTCCGCCGTATGCGTTCACGCTGCCGTTGGACAAGGCAGTCGTGCGCGAAGATGGCAGCTACTCGCTGCACGCGAGTCTGCGCGATGCGGACGGCCGCATCGTGTTCGCGACCGGTTCGAGGGTCGATGTCGATCCGTACGCGAGCGAATCCGTCGCGTTCCGCATGATTCGTGCCGCAGCCGAGCC
>Ga0307505_10002229_pt1 | contig 13798 bp, 9 predicted proteins | sample 23_S_MG_FD_202183 | JGI IMG/M metagenome (GOLD analysis project Ga0307505, IMG submission 202183) | Soil microbial communities from Populus trichocarpa stands in riparian zone in the Pacific Northwest, United States - 23_S | ecosystem: Environmental > Terrestrial > Soil > Riparian zone > Trees...
GCGTCACAACGCAGTAGTGAGCGCCAGCAACGCCCTGCTCGGCGAGGCGCTGTTCGCGACGTACGGCACGTCGCTGCCGCCCGATGCGACGTTCACGCTCCGGATCAGCGACGGTGTCGTGAAGGGTTATCCCATGAACGGTACGGTCGCGCCCTACAAGACGACCTTCATGGGGATGTACGCGCGCTCGGCGGATTTCGACGCGAAGCCGCCATTCGACCTGCCCAAATTATGGCTCGACCGCATGAACAGGATCGACCTCAGGACGCCGTACAACTTCGTCTCGACAAACGACATCATCGGCGGGAACTCCGGCAGTCCGTTGATAAACAGGAACGGCGAAGTGGTCGGCCTGGCATTCGACGGCAACATCGAGAACGTCGCGAACAGGTTCCTGTTCCGTACCGACGTGCCGCGCGCTGTGAGCGTTCACTCGAGCTCGATCATCGAGGCACTGCGAAACGTTTACGACATGCCGAGTCTCGCGGACGAGCTTCAGCGGCGGTAAGCCGCGGCTAGGCCCAGGCCTCGTCGGCCGTCGGGCCGTAGACAGACGGGGCCGGTGGTCAGCGTGATGGCGTCAATCTGAGAATACGGCCCTGCGGACTATCCGTGATTACATAAACGTTTCCGTCGGGTGCCTGCCTGACATCCCTGATCCGCTCTCCGAGGTCACCGAGATATCTCTCTTCGGAGGTGACCTTGCCATCGGACATCGCGAGGCGCACCAGAAGCCCGGGCCTCATTCCTCCTACGAGGATGCTGCCCTTCCATCCTGGAAAAACATCGCCGGTGTAGAATTCCATTCCCGACGGCGCTATGACGGGATCCCAGTAATAAACCGGTTGCTCCATGCCTTCCTTCGCCGTTCCTTCCCCGATCTTCGCGCCCGAGTAGTCCACGCCGTACGTGATGACCGGCCATCCATAGTTCCTGCCCGCTTCCGGCTGGTTCAGCTCGTCCCCGCCGCGCGCGCCATGCTCGACCGTCCACAGACGACCGGTGGCCGGGTCTATAGCGGCAGCCTGCACGTTCCGGTGACCATACGACCAGATCTCGGGCCGGGCATCGCTCCGTCCGACAAACGGGTTGTCCGCGGGAATGGAACCGTCGGCGTTTATGCGAACTATCTTCCCGATCCCCGACGAGAGATTCTGCGCCTGCTGCCGGTGGCCCGCGCGGTCGCCCTGAGTGATGAACATCGTTCCATCGTCGCGGAAGACGATCCGTGATCCGAAGTGACTCGAGCCCGACACCTTCGGGACCTGCCGGTAAATGACGCGCACATCATCCAGCCGGCCGTCACCGAGCGTCGCGCGGGCAACGGAAGTGCCGGCGTTGCCTTCATCCGGCTCCGAATACGAGAGGTAGATCACCCGGTTCGTAGCAAATCCGGGATCGAGTGCGACATCGAGGAGTCCGCCCTGACCGCGAGCCGCCACCTGGGGGACGCCCGCTATCGGCGCTGACAGCGTACCGTCGCGTGCTACAATTCGCAGTCGCCCGGGCCTCTCGGTGACGAGAAAACGGCCGTCGGGAAGAATCTCGAGTCCCCACGGGTTTACGAGGCCTCGTGCCACTGTCTCGACTCCGACTGCCGCATCTCGCGATGCGGGCTGCGGCGAAGGGACCGCGGGCCCCTGAGCAGGCACCGGCTCAGCCCGGCAGGCGAGCAGGGAAACGGCCATGAACGAGAACAATGCTGAGCGCGGCAACGATGCCTCCTTGATGTATCGCCCTATGTACCCGGGCGGGAGAATCCGTTCACCTGCGCAAGAACCGGGCAGCAGGCACCTTCGCGGGCCGATGCCAGCCGCCGGATCTGTCGAGTCTGGCGCCGACGCCTATCTCGCCAGCTCCTCCTGGACCAGTGCGCGGATCCGCTGTTCGATGCCGCCGGTCGATGCGCACGCCACGGCTCCCGTGCTGGTTCCCTCCACGGGCGCTGCGCTTCCGCCGACCTCAGTCAGCAGGTCGCTTCCCCCATCGCTCCGCTGCCTGACAGTCGAGATGATCGAGAGCCGCGTGCGATACCTGCCTCCCATGCCGGGGCCGCTGCCCTGGTTCCCGCAAGTCACCCAATCGCCGGTGCGACGCCCGTCGAGCCGTTGCTGAGTGAATCCGCGCGTGCCGATCGTGCGGGAAGCCTCTTCCCTGACTTCCGCAGCGATGCCAAGACGCCCGTAAACCGCGGGCAGTACCGACCACACTCTGGCGGCAGACGCCTCGATTCCGATGCTCACCGCCTTCGATTCCTGACTCAGCCTGATGAACCCGCCGGTCTCAGTCTCATTGATGCTGGCGGCGGAGCCAGGCACGGGATGCGGCGAGCCTGCCGGGGCACACGCTACGGAAAGCAGGGCGAGAAGAAGGGATGCCGGAGCGGAAAGACGAACGCTCATGGTGAATCAGGCTGGAGGAGTCGTTCCACGGGGACGGAAACTTGCGTAAAATGCAATATAACTTCCAACCGGACGGCTATGACCAAGCGTGTTTTCCCGGCAATTTCAGTTGCCTTCTTCGTGCTGAGCGCCTGCTCATCATCGACTCCGGCTGCGGGCGGAGCGCTCACCCCTGTTGCCGCCGACACGAGCTCCCTTACTGCGCGCCTCGGCGTCGACACGATTGCGGTGGAGCGAATAATCAGCACGCCCCGGCGGGTTGAGGCGGAGATCGTGGTCAGGTCGCCCCGAACTTCCCTCCAGAGACACGTCGCCGATTTCGACGGTGCAGGGATGCTGTCGCGACTGGAAGTCACGATGCTCGACCCGACGACTGGAGCGGTCACGCGAAGAACGACCTACACGCGCGAAGCTGACTCGATGCGCGTGGCAAGCGACCAGGCCGATGAGAGAACCACCAGGTCGGTAGCGGCGGTCCCCGGAGTGCTTCCTTTCATTGACCTTGTACACTGGCCCTTCGACATCGCGCTCCAGCGGCTGAGGCAGAGCGGCCAGGCTTCGGCCGAGGCCCCGATGCTGTCGGGCCAGCGCGTTTCGCCATTTCCGCTGGCGCTGAAGGGAGCAGATTCGGCGACGATCACGCATCCGACCCGCGGCACCATGAGACTTCAGGTGCTTCCCGACGGGTCGATACGCACACTCGACGCCGGCGCCACGACGCGCGCGCTCATCGTAACGCGCGGCACAGGTGCGGACGTTGCCGCACTGGCACGCGATTACGCCGCCCGTGATGCCGCCGGCAGGGGAATCGGCGAGCTCTCCGGCCGCGGCGGCGGAGAATCACGCGTGCTCGGCGCAACCATCACTCTCGACTTCGGCCAGCCGGTGAAGCGCGGAAGGGAAATCTGGGGTGGGCTGGTTCAGTACGGGACTCTGTGGCGCACAGGCGCGAACCGGGCAACTCACTTCAAGACTGACAGGGCGCTCCGCTTCGGGTCACTCGACGTACCCGCGGGTGAGTATACGCTGTTCTCGATTCCCGAAGCCGACGGAGGACTGCTGATAATCAACAGGCAGACAGGTCAGAACGGTCAGCAGTACGACGAGAAGCAGGACCTCGGCCGGGTCAGGATGGTGACGCGGCCGCTCGGTGAAACTGTTGAAGTGTTCACGATCTCCACGCGCGAGGAGAACGGAGGTGGCGTCCTGGCTCTGCAGTGGGACGGGGTCGAGAGAATCGCCGGGTTCACTGTTGTTGAGCCCTGACCGGCTGCTGCCCGCAGCCGGTCAGACTCTCACCTGCCCCAGGGAAGCTTGACGAAGGTCGCACTCACGCCGAACTGATATCCTGTCTGCCCAAGAAAGATCTTCTGGACGCCGACATAGATGTCGAACCCGCGATGGCCGAGCTGCTGAAATCCGAAACCGAGACCCGTGAGGTAGCTCGCTCTGCTCGCCCCGCCTTCGTCTGAGCAGTCAACGTCCCAGACCACTCCCGGCGAGATGTATGACACGAGCCTGATAGTCTCGAGCATCGCAACCGAAAAAGGCATCCCGAAGTCGATCGTGCACGCGCTCAGGCCCGGTATCACGTTCGGGGCCCAGCCGAAGCCGATCTCGGTGCCGAGGGTGCTCGTCGCGCTGTAGTCGCCGATTATCCCGGCGACCGTTGGCCCTCCGGTGAAGAGGTTGATCCGGGTCCGCGCGCCGAAGAGGGCGTGGCCGCCGCAGTCGGTGTCGCCTGCGCCGCAGTCACCCGACTGATATCCTGCGGTCACTCCGAACGTCGATCCCCCACGGTACTGGAGATCGAGCCCGGCAGCGATTGCCTTGAGGTCTACATCACCGCTGCCGGAGCGTCTGCCGGTCTGCAGTCTCATGCCCCAGTAGTGATGATTGCGGCTTGCCGGCATCGGCAGCGCGATCGGCGGCAGTGCGCCGATTGGCGTTGCCTGAACCGACAGGATGTGAATCTCCCGCCCCTGAGCCTGCAGAGTCGTGGCACCCATCAGCGCTGCTGCTGATGCAAGGACTAGTTGCCTGATCATTGCGCCTCCAGCCAGCGGGAGTATGTCACGCCGCCGCGGCCCTCTGCCGTATACGTATAAACCCTGAGAAAAACACCTTTGTCGCGCATTATGTCGAGACGCATGAATCCGGTTCTGTGCTGCGCGACGTAATAGCTCTCGCGAAGCCACACGCCACACCCGACCTTGCTTTGCGATCCGGCGCCGCTCACGAGAAGGTACTGAACCGTCGACCCCCCGCGGAGAACCTGCAGGTTGTGCTCGTGGCCCGCGGCATAGACGAGCGGGGGCTTCACGGTGAACGCGGTCTCGATCGAGTCACGCATCGTCCGATTCAGTGACGACAGGATGTCCTGCGAATGTCCCGCAAGCCGCCGGAAGGGCCCAGTGATCCCGCAGTATCCTCCGTGCTCGCCGCCGGTCATCAGTGGATGATGAGCCCCGACGACGACCACGCGTCCGGGAACGTCGCCCGATATCTGCTGCCTCAGCGCGGCAGTCACCGCGGCAGGCTCTGTGGCGCATTTCGATTCCGCATCGCGGACGATGTATGAGTGAAGCCACCACTGTGTGTCGAGGGCGATGAAGCGAAGCCTGCCGAAATCGATCGCAACGGGACCGGGGCAGCCGCGGGAAGGCACCATCCGGATATCCCGCCCTGACGCCATCGTGCCGAGCATCTGCTCCTGCAGCCGGATTGAGTAGAGCCCGAACGGGCCTGATCCTGCCCAGTCGTGGTTTCCAGGGATGAAGAATGCGCGCACGCCCGGAGGAATCGCATCGACCTGAACCTGCAGCCTGCGCCTGGCGTCGGCATACTCGGCCCGCCCTTCCTCGGGGATCCCGTCGGGATAAACGTTGTCGCCCAGAAACATGACGACCGATTTTCGCGGATCAGTCAGCATCAATGCGGTCATGGAATCCAGGACCCTGCTTCGTCCGCGGGGATCGGGCTCACCGGCGTCACCGATCAGGTAAAGCGACGTCTCGATATCGGCCGGCGCGAGCTCGGCCGTTGTGAGCATCGCGCGGCACCCCGGGAACAACGTAAGCGCGGCGGCGCAGATGACGCCTGCGCGTAAACGATGGAATCTCTTCATGATGGGGTAGCTCAGAAGGACATGCCTCGATGAATGTAGAAACGGTGGTCTTCACCGCGCGCGTACGATACGCTGATTGTCTGGCCGAGCGACGACAGCCAGAAACCTCCGCCGAGGCCGGTGTGCCAGCCGCCCGGACTGCTTCCGTCGAACCACACGCGGCCAGCGTCGGCAAGCGCGAATACGCCGGACTCCCACTTCACGAAGAGGTTGACTGTTCCCGTCGGCACCCTGACTTCGGCAGACCCGAACGTCGATGACTCTCCGCGGTACCGCTGATATCCGTACCCGCGGAGTGTCCGCCGGCCGCCGATTGCAGGCGCATGCAGCACTGAATAAGCGCCCGATGCGAGGTCGCCGCCCATGCGGAGCGCGAGATGTGTTCCAGCTCCGGGAAGGGGGAAGTACCCCGCGACCGCGGCAGTCGCCGTGCTGAAAGATTCCTCTACATCCCACACAGGGGGGTAGCCGGCCAGCTCTCCGTCGAACGTCCAGCCCCGATCACTTACCGCCCCCTGCGATGTGCGATCGAGCGACAGCCCAAGCCGCAGGCCGACTCGTCCGAATCCGCCGCTTCCATCGATGACCGGATCGTTGCGCGGTGAGGTGACGCGCATGTCAGTGTCGTTCCAGAAGAAAACCGGTCCCATCTCGAGACGTCCGACGAGCGGCTGAAGTCCCGGGAGCGACACGCCTTCGCGGCTGAAATCATTGCTGAGGTTCTCGCGGGTTCGCCAGCCGATCTGCCACACGAGGGCGGGCTCGATGGCGACGAGATCCTGTTTTGCCTGTGACATGCTCGCGTCGACTTCGGCGACATCGTTTCCGTACCCGTGAAACCTGAACTCCTCGAATTTTGTTGCCCGAGCGGCGAGAAGGATTCCCAGGGGTGAGTTCTCGGCGCGGTAGTCCACGGTGAGGTTCGCGCCCGGCTTCATGTTCGCGAGTCCGACCATTACGTTCGCGTCGATTTTCAGCTTGTGCGGAAGGCGGCGGAATCCCTGTGACTGATATCGCGGCCCGAACCCGACTATCAGGCCTGCGCCTCGGGCGAAGTCGGCTGTGGGCCCGAAGCCGAGCGAGGATCCCCAGTCGGGCCGCCAGGGCGAGTCGAATTTCACTCCCTGCCCCTGAAGCGGCTCGCGCCATTTCTCGAAGCTCACCCGCGTACCGCGCGAAGTAATGAACTGGTTCCCGACCCGTGTGTCGTAGAACCGGGTCGAGCTTCCGCCGGCGGAGTCGGCAAGCACGTCATTGCCGCCACCGCCTATGATTCGCACGGTGATCGCATTGTCCGGAGACCCGTTGACCACCGCCGTGTCCTTCCCGCCGTGAAGGTAAACCCTCACTTCGTTCGTCTCGGCGGGAATGAAGGTGCGGCTGGTGAAGAGCGGGGTCGATGCGGAATCCTTCACTCCCCTCAGCGTAACCGAGACACGACCGTCGTCATGGCGGGTGATGGTCGCGTGGTCGTCCTGATCCGTTCCGTGAACGTCAACCTCGGTTGCAAGCCATTCGTAGAACTCGTTCGCGAAGGCCTGAAGGCCATTCCGGCGCGCCCTGAGTGTAGTCCGGAGACCGTCTGCTTCGATTGTCCGCCATTCAGGGGGGAGGCGGGAAATCGCCTGCTCGATCGTCTCATCGGTGATGAGGGAAGTGACCCGTTGCGCGATTTCATTCGCGGCCGTTCTGTCGATTCTCTGCAACAGTCGCCGATCGAGGTCGTGGCTTTCGAAGGTCAACCCAGCAAGGGCGTATCGAGGGGCAAAGCTTATGACCTTTGCGTAAACGGGCCGCACGACGTTCTTGACCAGCAGCCCGCCCGCGTTGAAAAAGGCGCGGTCACGGTCGCGAGGAATTGGCCGCCATGTGTAAGCGTCTTCGCTGCCGAACCGGGCGAAGCGGATGTTGTCGGGACTCCGGTCGTTGTCGTTGACCAGAAAGTCAACGAGACGGACCGCGAAGAATTCGCGCTCGTCGAGTCGGTGCTGGCGACCTTCCTCGACTGTCTCGAGGAACGTTTCACCGTTCACGATCTTGCTCGAGCCGGCGAATCCGGGAGTGTCGCCCGGCGCTTCCTGAGGACTCAGCTCGACGGTGGCGAGCATTCCGGCGAATGTCTCGCGGTGTTCGCCCAATCGGGGGTCGTCAGGCATGACGTAGAGGGAAGGAGCTACGTGCAGCACTCCGATTGCCTGGAGAAACGGTGGAACCATGAGGCCCGCGGCCGGGAACTGGGTGGCCGTCTGGTCCTGGATGATGTTGCCCAGCATCGTGCCCTGGATTGCCGGGGGCATTGCCTGGGAGATCGGATCCTTGTCCACGGAGCGGAACATGTACTCGCGCCAACCGTTGTTCTCGACGAACCGCAGTGTGATCGTTTGCGCGCCGCCTCCCCGTTCTGTCGGCGTGACCCCGCCGGCAAAGCGGGACATGTTGAACACCGGGACCCTGACGGGCGTTGTCCAGACCGACCTCCATCCTTCGCCGAGCAGGGAGCGGGTGAGGGGGCCGACATCGTAGTGGGGGCCGGGCGCTACGGCCGCGACAGTATCGCCGACGGCTGGAGCGGGCTGCTGCGCGGGAATCCGTGTTGCCACAAATGTCAGCAGCACGACCATGATCGAATACAACGGTTTCTTCATCCGTTTGAGTCTCCGGTGCGTGACGAATGCAGGCCCTCGCGGCAATCACAGGCAACGTTCGCGCCGGGACGCGAGGGGCGTAAGATCGGGCTCAGCAGCCGACGCAACGAAATCGAGACATTCCCGGGCATTGCAGAACGATGCCTGTTGGAGAATGTTAGAGATTCGTCAGGACCAGCGGATGCCCTTGCGGCATCGCCGGCCGGTCCGCACGGGTCATAGTCAAAGCGCGCAGGCGCGGTGGGGTAGCCAATGAATATCCGAAGAGACGTAACCCGAACCCTCGTTGCAGCAGCCGCTCTCGTCGCGGTGGGCTGCTCAGACTCACCCGCTCCAAGCGAGCCGGGCGCCTCTCCCTCTCCGACCTATAACCGGAGCGGTGTAGCGCAGGACCGCCTTGCCGCGCTGTTTCCCGAGGCGTCTGCGGACATAATGGGCCGGCCGCACACGGTCTTCGCCGATCATGACGAAGTGAAGGGCAAGCTCGTTTTCGGCGTTGAGAACGCGAATGCGATTGGAGGCATCGAGCGCTCACTGATTGCGCGCGGACTTGCGGCTGGCGAGTTCGAGGTAAAGGTGGTTCCCCCTATTGTCAGGCTGGCGAACCTTCAGACAACTGCTTTCCGGCCGACGCAGGCCGGCACCCAGATTCATTTCGGCAGTTACGTCTGCACCCTCGGCTTTAATGTATCCCATGGAAGCGGCCGCTCCTTCATAACGAACTCGCACTGCACGAATACGCAGGGCGGAACGGAAGGAACGACCTACGCGCAACCGTCACGCTCCATCGATCCAACGGTAATCGCAACTGAGGCGGCTGATCCGGCGTACACCTCCGGCGATGGTTGCTCCAGCGGCAAGGTCTGCCGCTGGAGCGATGCATCCCGCGCTCTCTATTCGAGCGGTGTGAGTTCCAGCCAGGGCATCATCGCGAAAACGACCGGCGTGAACTCCGGTTCGCTGACGACAAGCGGAAACTTCACGATCACCGCGCAGAACAACTCCGGCACCAGCTTCAGTGGCGCAGTCAACAAGGTTGGCCGTACGACGGGGTGGACAAGGGGTAACGTGAGCCAGACGTGCGTGACGGTAAACGTCTCGCAGTCGAACATTCAGCTTCGCTGCCAGACCATGGTCGTGAACAACTCCGCCACCATTGTTTCCGGTGGCGACAGCGGATCGCCGGTTTTCCAGATCACCAGCGGCGACAACGTGACGCTGATCGGAATTCTGTGGGGCGGAAGCGGAACGAGCACCTTTGTATTCAGTCCGCTCAAGCAGGTCCAGGACGAGCTGGGCCCGGTTGTGGCGACCTCGAGTGGAGGCGTTCAGCCACCACCACCACCGCCGCCAACCAATCCGCCACCACCGCCGCCGCCGTCAGAGTGCATTCCGATCGGCAAGAGCGGAAAGTGCAGATAACCTGATTCGACAGGAAGAGCGGGGAGAGCGGGAAGCTCTCCCCGTTTTCTTTTCTCCCCGAATTGACCCCGGACTCCCCGACCCGTAATGTCGGGTAATGACAAGCCCGCGCGAGCTGCTCCCGCTCGACTCATCAGGCCGTCCGCGCCTCAAGCTCGCATTCGTCGGAACCCACGGCGTCGGAAAAACGACGCTCTGCTTCGACCTGGCCTCTCAGCTCAAGCGGCTCGACCTCGCGGTGGACCTCGTTAAGGAAGTGGCGAGACGATGCCCGCTTCCGATCAACGAAGCGACTACGCCCGACGCCCAGTCGTGGATCCTCCACACCCAGATCGCCGAAGAGCTCGCCGCGGGAGCGATCTACGAAGTCGTGATCTGCGACCGTTCAGTGCTCGACAACTACGCATACCTCGTCGCCCGCGTGGGGAGACAGCGGGAGCTCGATCCCCTCGTCGCAAGCTGGATAGGGACCTATGACGCCCTTTTCAAGGTGCCCGTTCTCAACGCGCCATCATTCGACGGGACGCGCGCCGTAAGCCCCGGCTTCCAGATCGAGATCGACACGACGATAGACCGCCTCATCGACTCGTTCGGAGTCACCGTGCATCCGCTCGACCCCGACGACCGCGATGGCTGGATCGGGACCGTTCTCGAAAACCTCGGGCTGCCTTCACGCCCGCCCCAGATCGACCTCTTCACCGCGGTATCGCAAGCCAACAGCTGACAATCCAACAATGAAAATTCTCCGCGCCCTTCTTCTTCTCGCCGTCATCCTGCCGGCGCGCGCCAGCGCCCAGGCACTCGACCCCGTCAAGCTGCGGTCGTACCCGTTCCCCCAGAGCCTCACCTCCGCGGCCACGGGCTCGCGCATCGCATGGACCTTCAACGAGGAAGGGCGGCGCAACATCTACGTGGCGGAAGGGCCCGGTTTCACCGCACGAAAGATCACCTCGTTCGACCGGGACGACGGCCAGGAGCTGACGAGCGTTTCCCTCTCGAGCGACGGTCAGTACGTCGTCTTCGTTCGCGGCGGCGAGCACAGCAGCAACTGGGATGATGAGGTGATAGTCAACGCCGAGTCGCTGCCGGTTCCGCCCAAGCTTCAGATATTGTCGGTGCCGTTCGCGGGAGGCGAGCCGAAGATCCTCAATGAGGGAGGTGACTATCCAGTCATCTCACCCGACTCCAGAACTGTCGCTTTCGAAAGAGAAAGACAGATCTGGACAGTGCCGATCGACGGATCCTCACCCGCAAAGCGGCTTCTCTCCGCGCGCGGCAGCAACGGCGACATCCGCTGGTCGCCCGACGGATCGCGACTCGCTTTCGTATCCAGCCGCGGCACCCATTCGTTCATCGGAGTCTATGAGTCCGAGTCGAAGCCGATTCTCTGGATCGCTCCCTCGACTTCGCGGGATGCGTCGCCGCGATGGTCGGCCGATGGCAAGCGAATCGCTTTCGTAAGGCGGCCCGGCGCAGGCGGCCCACCCGACATGATCCTTGAGCGCCGACACAATCCGTGGACAATCTGGACCGGCGACGCGATTACCGGAGACGCCCGACAGATATGGAAAGCACCGGAAACCCTGCCAGGCTCGTCACCATCCACGCAGGGTGGCACAAATCTCCACTTCGCGGCCGGAGGTCGCGTTGTCTTCGTGAGCTACATGGACGGATGGCCACACATCTACTCAGTCAGCGATCAGGGAGGCGAAGCGCTTCTGCTGACTCCCGGGAACTACATGGCCGAGTTCATCACGATGAGCCCTGACCGGCGGCACATGGTGTTCATGGCGAATGCCGGCGGAGACCCGGACGACATCGACCGCCGTCACATCGTGAAGGTTCCCGTGGACCGGGCAGCGCCTGAAGTGATGACGCCAGGCACGGGGCTCGAGTTCACCCCGGTAGTCACCGGCGACGGCCGATACATCGTTTACCTCGGTGCAACGGCACAGCGGCCCCCGTTGCCCATGGCGATGGCCTTTGGCGGAGGTCCTGCCGCCCACAAGGCGGTTGCGGCAGAGATGCTCGCGGGGTTTCCGGCTTCACAACTGGTGACGCCGCGCAAGGTGACATTCCGCGCGCCTGACGGAAAAATCGTGCATGGCCAGCTCTTCGAGCGCGCGGGAGGAGGTCGCAAGCCGGCGATACTCTACGTGCACGGCGGACCCTCCCGCCAGATGCTCGTTGGATGGCACTACTCCGACTATTACTCAAACGCCTACGCGATGAACCAGTATCTCGCGAGCAGAGGATTCGTTGTGCTCGCGGTCAACTACCGGCTGGGGATCGGCTACGGCTACGAGTTCCAGAATCCCGAGGCGGGAGGAATGCGCGGAGCGAGCGAGTATCAGGACATTCAGGCGGCCGGCCAGTATCTCCGCAATCTCGCGAGCGTTGACGGGCGACGCATCGGAATCTACGGGGGATCATACGGCGGATACCTCACCGCCCTCGCGCTCGCCAGAGACTCGGATCTTTTCGCTGCCGGCGTGGACATTCACGGAGTTCACAACTACACGTCCGACGGCGGACGCCGCCTCGGCATGGGAACCTGGCAGTACGAGCCGACCGATCGTGACAGCGCAGCGGCTATCGCCTGGCGGTCGTCACCGGTTTCATCGATCTCGACGTGGAAATCGCCGGTATTGTTCATTCACGGAGATGACGACCGCAACGTGCGCTTCAGTGAAACAGTCGACCTGGTTCAGCGCGTGGCGGCTGTCGGCATACCGTATGAGGAGATTGTGATTCCGGACGACACGCATCACTGGATGCTCCACCGGAACAACCTCAGGGTCAATGCGGCAGTCGCCGAGTTTTTCCAGCGGAAACTGGTGAGCGGAAACTGAGCGGCTACGAGTAAAGGTCGGCGCGGGACAGCGGTGCGTCAGTCCGTCCGGCATCCGGGCGGGTGAGCAACGTCTGGTTGACGTTTATCCTGCCTATGCCGAAACGATAGGCAGAGGCGGCGAAGTACAGCCGCCACGCGCGATAGGTCGCCGGGCCCACGAGACGCGTCGCCTCCGCTTCGTTCTCCTCCAGCCGGCGAATCCAGTGGCGAAGCGTCAGGTCGTAGTGCTCGCGCATGTTCTCCACGTCGCGCACCTCGAGCCCGGCCTGCTCAGCGACAAGATTCACCTCGCTCAGCGGAATCAGCTCCGAGTCCGGGAATACGTATTTCGTCATCGGCGACGTTCCGACAAGGAGATAGTTGAGCGGATCCTTCAGCCGCGACGCGAACGTATTCTTCGGCGCATTCGCCTGCATCGAGATGCCATGGTTGAGGAAAAGCCCGCCGGGCCGCAGCGCCTCCCTGATCGAGCCGAAGTATGCGGGCATGCGCGCGCGTCCGACGTGCTCGAACATCCCGATGCTCGACACCTTGTCGAAGGTTTCCGCGCCAAGGTTACGGTAATCCTGGATCCGGATCTCGATGCGATCGCTCAACCCGCCTTCCGCGACGCGGCGGCTCGCCAGCTCGTACTGCCTGTCGCTGAGCGTTATGCCAACTCCGCTGACACCGTAGTTCGCGGCCGCGTAAATGAGGAGCCCTCCCCAGCCGCAACCCACGTCGAGCATGCGCTGGCCCGGCGCCAGGCGAAGCTTCCGGCAGATCTGGTCGAGCTTGTATTCCTGCGCCGCTTCAAGACCGTCATCCACGCTGCGGAAGTAGGCGCAGGAGTAGATCATCCGCGGATCGAGAAAGAGCTGAAAGAAATCATTTCCGAGATCGTAGTGATAGACGATCGCGGCGCGGTCGCGCTCGGCAGTGTGTTTCCCGCCGCGCAGCGCCGGAGCCTCGCGCGGCACTTGCCAGCCCATCTCAGCGCGCCCTGGCAGGGCGCGCCACAACTTCACCAACCGTGCGACCGCACTGGGCGAACGCGCAGCCTTCCGGCAGGCGTCGACGACGGGGAAAACCATGCAGACATCGCCTTCGACATTCAGGCGGCCATCGAGAAACGCGTTGCCGAGAGACGTCTCGACGGGTGGACGGAAAAGCCCCCGAATCGACTGAGCGTCGCGAATCGCCAGCGTGAATACCGGATCGCCGGCTGCCGCGAGAACGGTCGTCCCGCCAACGGTAACGGCAAAATTGCGGGGAGCCGGAAACAGGCATTCGAGAAATTCAGCCGCAGCGACCAATCCCGGCTCGGCTGCCGGCGCCTCGAAACTGTGCCCGCCGCCCGCCCCGACAG
>Ga0307505_10002230_pt1 | contig 13793 bp, 15 predicted proteins | sample 23_S_MG_FD_202183 | JGI IMG/M metagenome (GOLD analysis project Ga0307505, IMG submission 202183) | Soil microbial communities from Populus trichocarpa stands in riparian zone in the Pacific Northwest, United States - 23_S | ecosystem: Environmental > Terrestrial > Soil > Riparian zone > Trees...
CGCAGTCACCAGGACGATGATTGCGGCGAGGGCAAGACCGGTCGGGACGAGGTATCGATAGGTCCAGTCGGCCAGCTCTGGAGCCGCCTCCTCCTCGACGATCGGAACCGCCGGGGTGAGCCCGCTGACGATGGTGGTCGTCGACGAGTCGGTGCCTCCGCCTGCGTCGTCTCCACCTTCCTCGGCGGCGATTGCCATGAGGGAGAAGCCGGCCACGAGCAGGCCGACGACTGTGAGAAGGAAGGAATTGCGACCCAAACGAGTCATGGCTTGCAGCCTACAAGCGACCCGAAGAACGAGCGAACTTCTCAGGAGGTCAGGCGGTCTCGTGACGAATGAGCTCGCGGACCTTCTGCTCGAGGGTCTCCGGCATGTCCTCGGTCAGACAGGTGCGGATGATGACTTTGAGACGCCGGTGAAAGTCGAACGAGTCGAAACAGCCGTCGCAGCCTTCTAGATGCCCCCGAACCGCCGACGAGGTGTCCTCGTCCAATTCGGCGTCGAGGTAGGTGTAGATCTGATCTTGTGCGGTTCCGCAGTCGCAGTCGTGGCTCATGGTCTCTCGGCGTCTTCGGGCACCAGACCTCGCTGGCTGGCAAACTCCCACAACCTCTTCTGCATTGCTTTTCTTCCGCGATGCAGTCGGGACATCACCGTGCCGATCGGGATGTCGAGGATCTCGGCGATCTCCTTGTAGGAAAAGCCCTCCAAATCGGCGAGCAGCACGGGAAGTCTGAAGTTCTCCGGCAACTCCTCCACAGCTTCTTTGATGTCTGACTCGACCAGGCCGTCGAGAACCCGGTCCTCGGTGGTTCGGGAGGCCTCGGCGGTGTCCTCGCTGCCGAGACGTCGATAGAGATAGAGGTCTTCGACGTCGCCGAGGTCGACTTCTGCGGGCCGGCGGGAGTCCTTGCGGTACTTGTTGATGAACGTGTTGGTGAGAATCCGGTAGAGCCAGGCCTTGAGGTTGGTCCCCTCCTGGAAGGTGTCGTAGGCCCGGTATGCCTTGAGAAATGTCTCTTGGACCAGATCCTCAGCGTCTGACGGATTGCGGGCCATGCGGAGGGCTGCGGAGTAGAGTTGACGCGAGTATTGGAGGGCGTCGCGCTCGAAGTTCGCCTGGTCCGCCATCGTTTTCAAACGGTAGCCGGGGGTGGGATCAGGGACGATTTGGTGGGGCCCGGCCCCCTCCCGACCCGTGCTCGCGAGCACAGCGTGGCGCTGAGCGACACGGTGTGCGCGGCCATGGATCAGCAGACCGCTCCTTCGCCAGATGTGAGAGCCGGAGAGGGGAGTCGAACCCCTGGCCTATTCATTACGAGTGAATTGCTCTACCACTGAGCTACTCCGGCGGAACACGAGAATTTTAGGTGACGTGCCGGTTCAGAGCGAGATTGTGCCCGGTAGAGCCGTCAGGTTGGTCCTCGTGTGCGAGTCATCCCCCTCAGAGGGGTCGATTGCACAACGTTCTATCCCTCGGAGCCCAGCGCGGAGAAGAGGTTGGCCAGCACAAGCTCGCGGCGGAGGTTGGCCTGGATGTCGACGACCGCGTCGAGGATCTTCTCAGCTGAGGAGACGGCGCGTCGCGGTGCCACATCGGTGAAGGCTGCCAGGTCGAGGTCGCTGTTGCGGATCGGGCCACCGAGCTGGAGGGAGGCGGAGTCGGAATACCACGAGGCGAGGATCTCCAACCCGCTCACCAGCAGCGACATCTCCGCACGACGGCGGGCTCGCTGTGCCTTGTCCTTGGTGGTGTCTTCGGGCACAGACTGATCGACGAGGGGCGCCAACTCAGCGAGCACCTCCATGGCGAGACGCTGCCCATCGCCCGGATGTGGGGTCACCTGAGAAGGAATGGAGAGCCACATCTGTCGAAACCGGGCGACTTCGGGCTGGCTCATCAGGGCCAGGGCGAGACCGGGTCGCCCTCCTGAGACCACCGCCACTCCTTCGGCGGCCTCCTCAGAGAGCCCACGCTCGACGAGGGCGCGGGCCAACTCAGGCAAAGGGACGCGGCCCATGTGGACCGAGCGGCAGCGGGATGCCACGGTCGGAGGGAAGTCGTCCTCCGACTCGGCCACGAGGAGGAACACGGTCTGTGATGTCGGCTCCTCCAACGTCTTGAGCAGTGCATTGGCAGCTTGCTCTGTCATGGAGCCGGCGTCGGGGAAGAAGAACACGGTCCTGGGGGCCTCCACTGGTGCCAGGGACGCCCGCGCCACCACCTCCCGCGCCTGGTCGACACCGAGGCTGGTGGCACCCTCCGGCTCGAGCACAGTGAGGTCGGGATGGGCTCGCATCAATGCCAGACGACGTGTCCTCTCGTCGGTCGCCCCGCCGAGAAGGCCCGTGGCGAAACGAAGGGCGACGAATTCCTTGCCCACCGACTGAGGACCGACGAACAGGTACGCCTGGGCGGGATGCTCCAATTCGGAGCGAAGAAGATCGACCACCCCTTCGTGACCGATCACATCGGCGAAGAGGTCGGTCATCTCACCATCTCCAGGATCCTCGAGACCATCTCGTCAACGGACAACGACCCATCCAACAGCACCACCTTGTCCTCGGCGACGGCCAAGCTCTGGTACGACGCACGGACGGCACTCTGGAAGTCGACGCCTTCTTTGCCGATCCGATCCGGGTCCTCCTGACGGGCCAGAGCCAAATCGGGCTCGACGTCGAGCACGAAAACATGGTGCGGGACGACGCCATCGAGGCCGATCTCGTTGATCGCTCGCACCTTGTCCTCCCCGAGCCCTCGCCCTCTCCCCTGATAAGCGATGGAGGAGTAGTAGCTCCGGTCCGACACCACCCACGTGCCATTCTCGAGAGCAGGCAAGACGACCTCACGGGCCAACTCCGAGCGCTGAGCGGCGAACAGGAAAACCTCAGCCCAGTCGTCGAGTCGCTCGGAGTCGAGCAACAAGCCGCGAACCACTTCACCGAGAGCCGTCCCACCAGGCTCCCTAACCAGAATCGCCTCGTCTCCGGAGGAGGTGAGGCGCTCGATGAGAGCCCTGGCAACGGTGCTCTTGCCGCTCCCATCAACCCCTTCCAAGGCGATGTATTTGCTCACCGTCGCCACGGTAACCAGCGGTGGGGACACGACGACAGAGATTGACATAGCCCGGCCAACTGGTGTCAACTGCGCATCAATGCCGAAGAGTCTCGTAATCGTCGAGTCGCCCACAAAGGCTCGCACCATCGCCGCTTTTCTCGGCTCCGACGCCACCGTCGAGTCGTCGATGGGCCATATTCGCGACCTTCCCCGGTCGGCGGCCGACATCCCGGCCAAGGTCAAAGGTGAGGACTGGGCGCGTCTTGGTGTCGACGTCGACCACGGCTTCGAACCCCTCTACGTGGTGCCCAAGGAGCGCAAGAGCCAGGTCAAGAAGCTGAAGGACCTCCTCAAGGACGCCGACGAGCTCTATCTGGCGACGGACGAGGACCGCGAGGGCGAGGCAATAGCCTGGCACCTGGTCGAGGTGCTCAAGCCGAAGGTCCCCGTCAAGCGGATGGTCTTCCACGAGATCACCCGCCCCGCCATCGAGGCGGCGTTCTCCAACCCGCGTGACCTCGACCAGAGACTCGTCTCCGCACAGGAAGCACGTCGCATCCTCGACCGCCTCTATGGATATGAGGTGTCTCCCGTTCTCTGGAAGAAGGTGCAGCCCAAGCTCTCCGCCGGCCGTGTCCAAAGTGTCGCCGTGCGGATCGTCGTGGAGCGAGAGCGGGAGCGGATGGCCTTCGTTCCTGCCGGCTACTGGTCGATCGAGGGCAGCTTCGCCCCGGTCGCAGAACTCGACAGGACATTCGAGGCGAGTCTCATCACTGTCGACGAACAGAAGGTGGCCACGGGACGGGACTTCGACTCCGAGGGTCGGCCCAAGAAGGACGTGCTGATCCTCGACCAAGCCATGGCGACCGACCTTGCCACCTCCCTTCAGGACGCGGACTTCGAGGTCCGGTCCGTCGAGTCGAAGCCCTACACCCGCAAACCGTATCCGCCGTTCCGGACCTCGACTCTGCAGCAGGAGGCCGGGCGCAAGCTCCGCTACTCATCCTCTCGCACCATGTCCGTGGCGCAGCGCCTCTACGAGAACGGGTACATCACCTACATGCGCACGGACTCGGTCGAGCTCTCCGAGACCGCAGTCGCCGCCGCCCGCAGCCAGATCGCCAAGCTCTACGGTGAGGAGTACCTCTCGCCGTCGCCACGCACCTATTCGGGGAAACAGGCGAAAGGCGCCCAGGAAGCCCACGAGGCGATCCGTCCCGCGGGGGACTTCCAGACCCCAGAGCAGGTTGCGGCCGACGTCGGGCGTGACGAGGCCGCCCTGTACGACCTGATCTGGAAACGCACCGTCGCCTCCCAGATGGCCGATGCCAAGGGCGTCACCGTCTCGGTGAGGCTCGGGGCAACCGCTACCGGTGGGGAGGAGGTCGTGTTCGCCGCCTCAGGTCGCACGATCACGTTCCCTGGCTTCCTTCGGGCCTATGTGCAGGGCAGCGACGACCCCGAGTCGGAACTCGACGACAAAGAGAAGATCCTGCCGCCGCTCGAAGAAAGCGACTCCCTGGCAGTTGAGAGGCTGGAGCCGACGGGACATGAGACCCGGCCACCGGCGCGGTACACGGAGGCCTCCCTCGTTCAGCGGCTCGAGGAACTGGGGGTCGGGCGACCATCCACCTACGCGTCCATCATGACCACCATCCAGGATCGCGGCTACGTGTTCAAGAAAGGGTCAGCGCTGGTCCCGACCTTCACCGCCTTTGGGGTGGTCGGGCTCATGGAGAAGCACTTCCCGAACCTCATCGACTACGAGTTCACCGCCGCGATGGAGACGGACCTCGACCGAATCGCAGACGGTCTCGAAGAGTCCGTGCCCTGGCTCTCCGCCTTCTACTTCGGCGACGACGGGCTCAAAGAGAAGGTGGCACGCCGTCTCGACGAGATCGACCCCCGACTGGTGAACTCCATCCCCATCGGGACCGACGACGCGGGCATCGAGATCGTCGCCCGAATTGGCCGGTACGGGCCCTATGTCGAGCGTGGAGAGGAGCGCGGGTCGATACCCGAGGACCTCGCGCCAGACGAAGTGACCGTGGAGAAGGCGATCGAACTGATCGATGAGCAGAACAAGGGAGACAAGATCTTCGGGACCGACCCCGACTCCGGTCTGACCGTCTATGGCAAGACGGGTCGGTTCGGTCCCTACGTCCAGCTCGGCGAGCAGGAGGAGGGCTCGAAAGAGAAGCCGAAACGGGCGTCGCTCCTAAAGACGATGGACCTCGACGCGCTCGGCCTCGACGACGCGTTGCAGCTGCTCTCCCTGCCTCGCACCGTGGGTGTTGACGAGGGAGGGGTTGAGATCCTCGCTCTCAACGGGCGCTACGGCCCATACATTCAGAGGGGTGACGACCGACGAAGCCTGGAGTCGGAGGACCAGCTGTTCACCTTGACTGTCGAGGAGGCCTTGAAGCTCCTCGCCGAGCCACCACGTCGACGCGGTCAGGCCAAGACCGCCGACCTCAAGGAATTGGGCGAAGACCCTGTCTCCGGCAAGCCGGTGACGGTGCGCTCGGGACGCTTCGGCCCCTACGTCACCGACGGCGAGGTCAACGCCTCGTTGCGCAAGGGCGACAGCCCGGAGAAGATCTCCATCGAACGCGCCGCCGAGTTGCTCCAGGCCCGCCGCGACCGCATCGGCAGCTGAACCCGAACATCAGCGGATTGGTGCCATATCCGGGTCGTAGAACCTTAGGTTCGACTACCAGCTAGAGGATTGTCGCCGCCATCTCAGCCAGGGGAGAGCGGACGCTTCGCTCCAGGGTCACATGCGCGAACAGGCCGGAGTCCTTGAACTTCTCGATGAGGGCTGCCATGCCCCCGTACGGAGAGATGTAAGGATTGTCCACCTGGGAGAGGTCGCCGCAGAAGACGACTTTGGAGTCACGGGACATCCTGGTGAGGATCACCTTCAGCGTCGACAGCTCCAGGTTCTGAGCCTCGTCGATGATCACGAACTCCCCGGTGATGGAACGCCCCCGCAGATAGGTGACCGCCGCCATCTCCAGCTCACCGCGCTCGATGAGCTCATCGATTGCGCCGCGTGCGCCATCGACCCCGGCGTCGGAGAACAGGGCGAAGAGGTTGTCGTGCACCGCCGCCATCCACGGCGCCAGCTTCTCGTTGAGGTCGCCCGGCAGATAACCGACCTCTTGCCGGCCCACCGCGACGAGCGGCCGGTAGACCGAAACCCGTCGATATCGGCCCTGCTCCAGCACCTGTTCGAGAGCAGCGGCCAGGGCGAGAAAGGTCTTGCCCGTCCCTGCCATGCCCATGAGAGAAACCGCCGGGATGTCTGGGTCGAGAAGCTGATGAAGGGCGATCGTCTGACGCACGTTCTTGGGCTCGACACCGAAGGCGCGCACCTGGGTGGGCATGCGCTCGACGACCACGGTCGGCTCCGATTGCACTACCCGCGCCAGGGCAGATCTGGATGCGCCACTCTTGAGCACGACGAACTCATTGACGGGCGCTGTGAGATCTTCGATCTCCAATTTCCCCTCGTCGAAGAGGCGGTCGATGACATCACCCGCCACCCGGTGCTCGATCATCCCGGAGTGGAGATGCTCGACCTGGGCGGTGTCGGCCCGATAGTCCTCGACGAGGACCCCCAGCTGTGCACCCTTTATCCGCAGTGACGCGTCCTTGGTGACCAGGACTGCATCAACGCCCTCCCCCAGGTTGAGACACGTTGAGAGGATGCGATGGTCTGGCGTCTTGGGGTCGAGGACCGAGGGGAGCTTGTCCGAGTAGACACCGTTCAGCTCGATGCGGAGACTGCCCCCTCCCGGGAGCCGTGCCGGCTCTCTGAGCCCACCCGCACCCGAAGCGCCGAGCTCCTCCAGGAGCCTGATGGCGCTTCTCGCGTTGGCCCCGACTTCGTCCATCCTCGTCTTCTGCTTGTCGAGCTCTTCGACCACTACGAGTGGCAGCACTACGTCGTGCTCATCGAATCTGAGAACGGAATGGGGATCGGCGAGCAGGACGCAGGTGTCGAGAACGTACGTGGGTGACACCGGGGAGATCTCCTTAGTTGTCGTCGCCAAGGAGCACAGCTTCATCAATCGGCCGATGAATTACAAGCATAGGATTCAGGTCGATCGGACCACTTCGAACACCGGGAACCGCTCCGCCACTGCGGCGAAGTCGTCGAGATCGCCCCGCCCGGGGACATCCATGAACCTCCGCGCAAACGCCTCCCTGTCGTGATAGCGCTTCACCAATTGGGGTTTCTCGCCCGTGATCTCGACCAGGCGAACGGTCTCGGCCGACCCACCACGCTCGACCAGAGCGACCGGATTGGCCCTGGCATTGAGCACCCATCCTGACTCCCCATAGGGGGAGACGAGGTACTCCCCGTCATCGTCCTCTATGGGTGACACCGTCACCTGGCGGGGAAGGCCGGACTCCCTACCGGTTGTGGTGAGCACGACGAAGTTGCCAATCCCGAACCGGGCCGCATGCCCGAGCATCCAGGTGACCGCCCGCTTGAAACTGGTGACCTCGTACTTCTTGGCCATAGGCCGAAATCTACGCTCGGCGACGTCTCACCCACGTCAGAAAGTCTTCGACTCCGCGGGTATTGACCACTCTCTCCCTGGTCACCCAGGCCCGCTGCGCATAGAGGACCCCGTAGTCCATGCGTCGCAGGTCGGACACGTGATGGGAGTCGGTGTCGATGACGAAATCGACCCCGGCCGCCATGCCCAGCCGGGCCACCTCGGTAGTGGCGTCGAGACGATCGAGAGCACCGTTGATCTCGAGAGCCACCCCGGTCACCGCCAATCCCTCGAGCACTGCATCGACATCGAGCTCGACGCCGGGCCGCCTTCCCACGTAGCGGCCGCTGAGATGGCCGATGGCGTTGACCGCCGGGTCGGCGAGGGCGGTCAGTATCCGAGCGGTCTGATGATCTCGGGGGAGATCGAAGTGGGAGTGGATAGAGGCCACGCAGTAGTCGAACTCGAGCCGGAACTCGGCGTCGTAGTCGAGACTGCCGTCGGCGCCGATGTTCAGCTCGCAACCGAACAGGAGCTCGATCTCAGGATTGGCGTCGTTGAGCTGCCTGATCCTCTCCCGATGCTCGAGCATCACATCCCGGCTGGAGCCATTGATGGCGAGGTCCTCGCCATGGTCGGTGAAGGCGATATAGCGGTACCCGGCTCCAATCGCGGCCTCCACCATCTCCTCGAGAGAGGAGCGGCCGTCGCCGGACCGGTCGGAGTGGTAGTGCAGGTCACCCTGGATGTCGTCTCGGGTCACCAGGTCGGGCAGTGCGCCGGTGAGGGCGAGTTCCACCTCGCCCCCTCCTTCGCGCATTGTGGGCGGGATGAATTCCATTCCGAGAGCTCGATAGATGTCCTCTTCGGTCTGTGACGCCACCACGGTCTCCCCGTCGAAGAGCCCGTACTCACTGAGCAGCCAGTCGTTGTCCATCGCCTTCTGGCGGAGATGGATGTTGTGGGCCTTGGACCCTGTGAAGTAGAGCAAGGCGGACCCCATTTGCTCCGGAGCCACTGTTCGGACGTCGACTTGGAGGCCCTCCCGGGTGAGGAACGAGGTCTTGGTGGTGCCTGAGCCGACCACCTCGGCGACCTCGGGCAGCGCCAGCACCGCGGCGTGCACGGCGGGAGGGTCGGTGGTCCCCACGACGATGTCGACATCGCCGACCGTCTCCGAGAATCTCCTCATGGAACCGCAGGGAACGGCATCGACCACCCCATCCGTTGCGGCAATACGCGCCGCCAGGGATTGGGCGAAGCCAAACACCTCGACGAGAGGGGTCCGTTTGTCCTTGCCGTGAAGCCCGAGGCGCTCAATGGCCTTCTTGATCTTCTCCTCGGACTTCTCACCGAGACCGGGCAGATCGCGCAGCCGCTCAGCATCCAACGCCGCTTGCAGTGTGGCCAGGTCCACCACTCCCAACTGAGCCCGAATCATCATCAGCGTCTTCGGCCCGAGCCCCGGGATCTTGGTCAGTTCGACGAAGGCCGGCGGATACTTCTCGCGAAGAGACTCCAGTTTGGCGACCTGGCCGGTCTTTCCGAGCTCGAGGATCTTGTCCGCGGTGGCGGGCCCCACTCCATTGATCTTGGTCAGCTCGGTCTTGGTGAGCCCGTCGATCTCGCCGGGATGAGCCTCGATGCCTGCGACGGCGTTCTCGTAGGCCCGTACCTTGAATGCTTGTGGTGATCCCTCCTCGAGCGCCGACAGCTTGGCCAACTCGACGAGCATCCTGATCGCTTCCGATCTGGTTGTCATCAGGCGAGATTATCGGCTATCTGCCCAGCCACCTCAGGGGGTCGAACTCGGCGCGAGCGGCACTACTCACGGTCACCGGTCCGAAGATCGCTATGTCGACCTCGATCGCAGCAACGACCTCGACGGTGCGGGCAACGAGACCGACGTTGACGGCGCACAAGCACTCGACGATCACAGCCCCGTTGGCTGCCGCCACCTTGGTTGCCGCGTCGAGCGGATCGAGACCTGACGCCGGCGGGTAGGTGCCGACCGCCGCTGCCAGGGCGGCGGCATCGGCGGCGTTGGTCGCCTGGGTCCGAGCTGCATAGAGGGTGCCGATGGCAACGACCGCTACGGCGAGGAAGGCCACGATGGCGATGGCCCCGCTCATAGCCATCGTCATCGTGCCTTCTTCGCCTTTCATCTCTCCACGAGCATCGATGCCGACGCTGATAGATCGACTCCCAGGTCGTCGACCCAAGGCACCGACAAGAGGTGGCGATAGCTGGCGGTCACCCTGGCAGGGCGGCCCACGATCGCGGGCCGGCTGACCGAGATCCGAACCCGATCGCGCTCTGCCGGGGGCATTGCGGCGCGCACCGCCTCCACTGCCTTCGCTGGATCAGGGGTAGTGGCCGCGACCCTGGCGCCCTCACGAACTGCACCGAGCAGCTCGATGCGGGCGCGCGCCACCGAGATCACCTGGACCCCGGCGGCGAGCACCACGATCAGCAGAGGGACGACGAGGAAGAACTCGATCGTCACCGAACCGCCGTCACCCCTCAGAACGCGCCTGCCACCCACGAGATGACCTTGCCGAATAGGTTCCCCAAGAGCCCCGAGCCGCTTCCGGATTGCAGCCACTTGAGGGCGATGATGGCAAGGGCAGTCGCAGCCAAGATGACCAGGAAGTACTCCACGGTCGCCTGACCCTCGTCGGACTCGAGACGCGCAGTCACCCAATTCCAGATTCGTGTCATAGACACTCCTTCCAATCCGGTTTCCGACCGGTGCGGGAGGAAGTGCGGACGTCATGAGAAGACCCCGGTGAGATCGTCGAACATGCCAAGCAACGAGGGTGCGTAGAGCAGCAGAACCAACCCGGGCAGCATGAGGAGCGTCACCGGCACCATCAGGCGCACGGGAATGGTGCGTGCCCGGGCGATGCGGCGGGCGCGTTCGTTTGCCAGTTCTGTCTCCAACATTCGACGCACCGACCCGCTGAGCGAGGCACCGGTGCGCTGCGCCCGAGCGAGCTGGGACAGGACCGGACGAAGCCGGTCGTCCCCATGGGGGATCGCTGCGATCAGACCGGAGACTCGGGCAACGCGAGCCACCCGGCGCAGACTTGGGTCGGCCGGCAGGGCGTCGGAGACGGCAATCAGCGCGGCCAGCACCGAGAGGCCGGAGCGAAGTTGAACGAGTAACAGGAGAAGGACCAGCCTGACGGGTGGCGTCGGAACCCGGCTACGCCGGAGAAGCTTCGACAACACCGGGACGAGACCACCCACGATGGCGCCGACTGGACCTCCGAGGGTCAGGCCGATGGAAGCGCAGACGATCGCCGTCATCGACCCGACCGCCACAAGACGAGGGAGGCTCCAACGACTCCCAGGGCAAAGAGCCCGATCCCGATCATGGCGGCCACCCTCTGCTCCGACGAAGCGAGATACCCGGTCAGTCCTCCGTCCCCCATCCTGGTGAACAGATAGAAGAGAGGTGCCCCGACGAGAACCAGAGCAGTGGCTCTGCCCGGAGCCGTCGCCATACGCACCTCATGTCCCACTTCGTCCTGGCTGAGGGCGAGGACTCCGATCTCATCGAACAACGCCGCGGCATCGCTGCCCGACCTCGCGGCCGCGGTCACGGTGAGCCGTATCTCCTGGCCGATGTCGGGGAACTCGTCGGCGATGCGAGCGGCCACCTCGGCCATGGGGGTCGAGTGGGACAGCACGAGTGAGGTCCCGACCGAGGTGGCCGCGGCAGCGAGGGCGTCGCGCAGGGTTGCTCCGGCACGTAGCTCGGAGGCGACCCCCTCGCAGAACAGAGAAGGACGATGGCGGGAGTCGGGTCGACCTCGCAGCCAGTGCACGGCGATCAGGCCGGCAACGGCCAATGGCAGGTAGACCGCTCCGGCAATCAACGCGATGCGTCGGGGATCGACTCCCGAGGCGAAAGCAGCAGCAAGGAGCACAACCTCGGCCATCACACATCACCCTCATAGCTGGCGATGTCCACGATGCGTCGAGCTGAGCCGGCGCGCTCGATCTGGACGACGAGGTCTACGGCGCTGAGTAGTTGGCGGTGGACGGCGGTCTCGGAGGTGTCCCCGGCGCTCAGAGCCAAGGTCTCGATACGGAGCAGGGCTTGGTCCGGTGAGTTGGCGTGAACAGTCGTCAAGGAGCCACGGTGGCCGGTGTTGAGGGCTGAGATGAGATCGAGCGCCTCGGGCCCCCGGACCTCGCCGACGATGATCCGGTCCGGGCGAAGCCGGAGGGCCGAGCGGAGCAGGGACCGGATCGAGATCGCTCCGGCGCCCTCGGCGTTGGCCGGGCGCGCTTCGAGACGAACGACATGACCGGGGAGGCTCAACTCTGCCGCGTCTTCGATGGTCACCACCCTCTCGGCAGGGTCGATAGCTGTTGCCAGCAGGTTGAGAAGTGTCGTCTTCCCCGCCCCCGTGCCGCCCGAGACGACGATGGTTCGACGTTCGCGGATAGCTGAGACCAGGGTGTCGATCTGGCTGCGGCTGGCCGAGCCCGTCGCCACGAGGTCGTCGAGCGAGACGACACGTTGGGTGAAGCGCCGAATAGCCACCAGCGGGCCGTCGACGGAGGCAGGGGGGAGCACCGCATGGAGCCGTGACCCGTCGGGGAGTCGGGCATCGACCATTGGCGAGGCACGGTCGATGCGCAGGCCCAATGGCGCGATGACCCGCTCCACCGCGGCTACGACGTCTTCGTCGGAGGCGAACGCGACTCCGGCAGGCTGCAGGCCATCTCCCCTGTCCACCCAGACCTCGTCGTGGGCATTGACCAGCACATCGCTGACGTCGGGATCGTCGAAGAGGGCTTGAGCGACCCCCAAGCCGATCACGTTGCCAATGACACCGGCTACTCCACCGGCCGAGTGCCATGGAGCCTCGACGTCGAGAAGGCGACTGGCTGCGAGGGCGACTTCGTCGTGAGTCAGATCGGTCTCGCCGATGGCGATGGCCTTGCTTATGCGGTCGATCACGCCCACGGCATCTCCCAAACCGGTCTCCAGGCAGCTACCCACCGGCTCCTTCTCGGAAGCTGGCCAGACAGGAGTCTGCGGACGGTTCCTGAGCGAAGAATGGGCAAGACCGGTCCAGGCCCGGGTGGCTCGGAGCCGCCGTCCACCGGCTGCCACACCCCCGGGGTTGAGAGGGGCTGTGGGGCGAGCTTTCCCGGGAACAGCGGCATCACAGGCACACTTGCCACGCCCGGTAGCGGCTCGGGGAGGCGAACGACCAACGCCGGCCAGTGGTGCCCGAGTTGTCCGATGAGCTCGAAGGCTGAGTCGAGCGAGACCCGGCCGCCGACGAGCAAGGCGATACCAGCACGTGCTGGGCTCAGCTCATCGAGCTTGGGGCCTTCCGCCACGATGTCGGCGAGGGTCCGACTGCCGGGACTCGCCGTAGAAACGAAGTCGACGATCAAGGCCGTCCCCACCGAAGCTGCCAACCCGATGGGCGCCACCGTGGACAACACGGGGTCGGCCGACCACACACCCAGCATCGGGTGTCTCCCCTTCCCAACCATGAATCGAACATATGGCGGTGAGGAACTCGAAACAAGACCCTCGAACGCCGATAATCAAGGTTGTGAAAGCCGTCGCGTTCTTCGACCTGGACAAGACCATCATCGCCAAATCGTCGACGTTGGCGTTCAGCCGACCGATGTTCAAGGCAGGTCTCCTCAGCGGGTCGACCTTGGCCAAGGCAGGGATCGCACAGGCCTACTACCAGGCGTTCGGCGCCGACCACCAGCAGCTGGAGCGGATCAAAGGGGAGCTGTCAGCAATGACCAAGGGCTGGGCGCGCGACGAGATCGAGGCCTTGGTGACCGAGACGGTCGACGAAGTGGTGACTCCCCTGGTCTATGCCGAAGCCCTCGCCGTGATGGAAGACCATCGCGGAGCAGGTCGCCGGGTCGTCGTCATCTCCGCTAGCCCTGAGGAGATCGTCCGCCCTTTGTGCCGTCATCTGGGGGTCTCCGACGTGATCGCCACAAGAGCTGCCGTCGACGAGGACGGTAAATACACCGGCGAGCTCGACCTCTACGCCTACGGCCCCGGCAAGGCCGAGGCGATGAGGGCGATGGCCGAGGAAGAGGGCATCGATCTGGAAGCGAGCTACGCCTACAGCGACTCCATCACCGATCTGCCCATGCTCGAGGCGGTGGGCCATCCGGTTGCGGTCAACCCCGATGCGGCCCTGCGCCTCATCGCGGAGCAACGA
>Ga0307505_10002231_pt1 | contig 13792 bp, 9 predicted proteins | sample 23_S_MG_FD_202183 | JGI IMG/M metagenome (GOLD analysis project Ga0307505, IMG submission 202183) | Soil microbial communities from Populus trichocarpa stands in riparian zone in the Pacific Northwest, United States - 23_S | ecosystem: Environmental > Terrestrial > Soil > Riparian zone > Trees...
GTCGGGCTCGGCCACCGCGTCGAGGATGTCGACGATGTGCGGGTGGTTGAGCTTGCCGGCGAGCGAGGCCTCCGCGAGGAAGGCCTTGTGCATCATGCGCTCGGTCTGCGGGTCGGCGTGCTGGTCGAACAGGAACACCTTGATCGCCACCTCGCGGTCGGCGAAGGGGTCGCGCGCCAGGTACACGTGGCTGGTGGCGCCGCGGCCGATCTCGCGCAGGATCGGGTACTTGCCGAGCTGCACCTGCGGCTCGGCGGCGCCGCCGCGGGCGCTAGAGGGCGACGGCGACATCGCGGGTGGCGGCGACGTAGCGGGCGACGTGCTGCAGCAGCTCGGCTTCCGGGTAGGGCTTGCCGAGGAACACGTTGACGCCGAGCTGCGCCGCCTGGCTGCGGTGCTTGTCGGCGGTGCGCGAGGAGATGATGATGATCGGCACCTCGCGCGTGCGCGGGTCGCCGCGCACGTTGCGCGCCAGGTCGAAGCCGTCCATGCGCGGCATCTCGATGTCCACCAGCATCACCGCGGGCAGCGCGTCCTTCATCTGCTCGAGCGCGTCCAGGCCGTCCTTGGCGGTGATCACCCGGTAGCCCTCGCGCTCCAGCAGGCGGCTGGTGATCTTGCGCACGGTGAGCGAGTCGTCCACCACCATCACCACCGGCAGCGCCGCGGCGGCGGGCGCCGGCAGCGTGGTGGTGGCGCGCTCGGGCGCGGCGCGCGCGTGCTGCGCCAGCTGCACCGGATTGACGATCAGCACGATGCTGCCGTCGGCGAGCACCGTGGCGCCCGCCACGCCCGGCACGCGCGCCAGCTGCGGGCCGATGTTCTTCACCACGATTTCCTGGTTGCCGATCAGCTCGTCGACCTGCAGCGCGATGCGCTGGATGCCGCTGCGCAGCAGCAGCACCGAATGGTAGTTCTGCGCCTCGACCGGGGCGGCGGCCCCCAGCAGCTGCGCCAGGCTGTGCAGCGGGTAATTGCGCTCCTGGAACTCGATGCTGCCGGCGGCGTAGCGCGCCGCCATGGCGTCGGACTTGAGCCGCAGCACCTGCTCCACCATCGCCGAGGGCACCGCCAGGATGCCGCCGCCGGCGCGCACCAGCACCGCCTGCGTCACCGCCAGCGTGAGCGGCAGGTAGATGGTCAGCACCGTGCCGGCGCCGGGCCGGGTGGCCACCTCGATGCGCCCGCCGATGGCGGTGATCTCGTTCTTCACCACGTCCATGCCGATGCCGCGGCCGGCAAGCTCGGTGATCTCGCCCGCGGTGGACAGGCCGGAGACGAAGATCAGCTGCGCCAGCTCCGTCTCGGTGGGCTCGCGGCCGGGCGGCAGCAGGCCCATGGCCTCGGCCTTCTGCCGCAGGCGCGCGAGGTCCAGGCCGGCGCCGTCGTCGCTCACCACCAGGGCGACTTCGTTGCTTTCCTGGCGCAGGCTGACCGAAATGCGCCCCGCTTCCGGCTTGCCGGCGGCGGCGCGCGCCTGCGGGCTTTCGACGCCGTGCACCAGCGAGTTGCGCAGCATGTGCTCCAGCGGCGCGCCGATGCGCTCCAGCACGCTGCGGTCGACTTCCACCTGGCTGCCCTGGATCTCCAGCTCGGCCCTCTTGTCCAGCTCGCGCGTGGTCTGGCGCACGATGCGGTACAGGCGCTCGTCGAGGATCGAGAACGGCACCGCGCGCATGTGCATCAACTCCTGCTGCACGTCGCGGCTGATGCGCGCCTGGTGCGTGAGCGCGGCGTCGGTCTCGCCGAGGTTCTTGTGCAGCGCCTGCTGGATCGAGCTGGCGTCGTGCAGGCTCTCCGCCATCAGGCGCGTCAGCTCCTGCAGGCGCGTGTAGCGGTCGAATTCCAGCGGGTCGAACTCGCTGCGCTGCTCCTCCAGCACGGACAGCCGCGACTGCATCTGGCTGTCGGCCTGGATCTCCACCTCGCGCAGCTGGCCGCGCAGGCGGGCGATGCTCTCCGCGAGGTCGGCGATCGACTGCTTGACGGCGCGCAGCTCGCCCTCGATGCGCGAGCGCGCGATGCTCACTTCGCCGGACTCGTTGATCAGGTGATCGAGCGTGTCCGCGTTGATGCGCAGCATCGCCGCCGGGCTGGGCAGCGGGGGCTCGGCCCGCGGCGGCGCCTCGGCGCCCGGGGCTCCGGCCGCCGCCGGCTCGGGCTCCGGTCCCGCCGCCATGCGCTCCAGGTCGAGGCTCAGGCGGTCCATCTTCTCTTCGAGCTCGACGAACAGCTCGGGCGCGAACGCCCCTGCCTCGGTCGCCGCCTCGATGCGGCTCTCCATGATGTGCGTGAGCTCGCCCAGGCGGATCGCGCCCGCCATGCGCGCGCTGCCCTTCAGCGTGTGCAGGGCGCGCTGCAGCGACTGCAGCACCTGCGGGTCGGCGGGTTTCGCCTTCCAGTCGCGCAGGTCGCTGCCGATCAGCGGCAGCAGCTGCTGCGCCTCCTCGAGGAAGATCGGCAGCAGCTGGGCGTCGATGTCGTCGTGCAGCACGCGCTTGTTGCGCCCGCCCGCGTCCGGCGCCGGCTTGGCCGGCGCCGCCTGGGGCTTGGCCTTGGGCGGCGCGGGCGCGCGCAGTCGCACCGCCAGGTCCTGCAGCGCACGCAGCACCTGCGGCGCCGGGCTCGGCGCCTCGCGCCGCGCCAGCGCGTCGGTCATGGTGCGCAGGGCGAGGATCGCCGCCTGCACGGTGCCGGCCTCCGCCGCGCCGGTCAGGCGCGCGAGCGGCATCCACTGTTCCAGCGCTTCGGCGAGCGCCGCGACCTCGACGAAGCCCGCGGTGCGCGAGCTGCTGGCGAGGGTATGCGCGGCGCGCACGAACTCGTGCGGCGCCTCGGCGCCTTGCGTGCGGCGCCACGCCGCGCACTGCGCTTCCAGCGTCGTGGCATGCTGCCCGGCCTCGGCGAGGTAGATGTCGAAGAAGCTGCGCGCCAGGCGCAGGCCGCCGATCTCGACCTCCTCCGGCTCGGGCGCCGGCGCCGGCTCGGCCAGCAGTTCCGCCAGCGCTTCGGGCACCGGGATCTCGGCCGGTTCCGGCACGGGCTCGGGAACGGCCTCCAACACGGGTTCGGGAGCAGGCACGGGCGAGGCGGCCTCCACCGGCGCCTCGTCGGCCTTCAGGCGGCGCGCCTGCTCGACGATCCCGGCGCCGGTGATTTCCCCCTGCAGCCGGCCTTCCTTGAGCTGCGCCACCCAGTCCGCGAACGCCGCGCTCGCGCTCTGCACGAGCTCGAGCAGCGCGGGCGTGGCGGGATGCTGCTGCTCCAGCCACTTGTTCATCACCTGCTCGATCTCCCAGGCGACTTCGCCCAGGTCCATCAGCCCGACCATGCGGCCGCTGCCCTTCAGCGTGTGGAAACCGCGCCGGATGGTGGTGAGCGCGTCGCGGTCCTGCGGCTGCGCCCGGGCCACGGGCAGCGCGGCGTCGATGTTCGCCAGCACTTCCCCGGCTTCCTCGAGGTAAATGGCGAGCAGCTCCTCGTTGACCTGCGGCCGCGACGCCGCCGGCCCCGATTGCGGCGACAGCGAGGTCGGTCCGCCGACCAGGGCGGCGGCGGCCTCGGCGATCTGCGCGGCGTCGATCCCGGGGGCCTCAGTCGCGCCGCCCTTCAAGGCGCTGGCGGACAGCACGACCGTCGAGTCGAAGCTGCGCGCCTCGGCCGGGGCGTGCGCCTTGTCGTAGCGCCGGAAGAACAGCTCGACCGCCTGCTCCGCCGGCTCGCGGCCGTTCAGGCAGGGATCGAGGAAAAAGCCGACGCTCGACAGCCCTTCGGCGATCCAATCCATGTCGTCGGCTGCCGCGTCATGCTCCGCCTGCGCGCAAGCCGCGATCAGCTTCTCGCACACTTGCACGATCTGCGCGGCGCGGGCGAAGCCCAGCACGTTCAGCGCGCCGTGGATCTGGCGCAGTTCGGGCGCGAGGCCGGGCAGCGTGTCGCGCTTGGCGGGATCGCGCGCGAAGCCGTCGAGCACCTGCTCCACGCGCTGCAGGTTGGCGGCGATCTCGCGCGCCACCTGCGCGCGCAGCTGCATGGCGCCGATGCGCTCGCTCAGGTCGGCGCGCAGCCCCGCCGGCGGCTCGCCGGTCGACTTGCCCTGGGCGGCATCGAGCAGCCAGCCGCCCATGATGCCGATCTGCTGCTCCAGGTCGGCCGCCGGGTCGGTGAAGTTCTCCACCACGCTTTCGGCCAGCAGGAAGGCGGAGGCCATCTCGATCACCAGCAGCTGGCCCTGCGCCGGATACGGGTCGGGCAGCCGCGTGCTCACCAGCGCGATCGCGTCGAGCAGCTTCACCAGGTGCGGATTGCCCAGGGCCCCGGCCTTGGCGCGGAACGAGACCACCAGTTCGCGGAAGCGCGCGGCGCTCTTGGGCTCCCCCGACACGTACTGCAGCCACATGGTCTTCAGCGCTTCCAGCCGCGAGCGCACGTCGCTCAACGCCGGTTGCAGCCAGTCCATGTCGAATTCCATGACGCCGGTCGCGTCCAGCGACTCGGGGAACAGGCCATCCAGCAGGTAGAGCTGCTTCACCTGCTTGAGGCGCGGCGCGGCCGGCTTGCACTTGGCGATCGCATAGAGCACCTCGCGCAGCAGCGACTCGTTGACCGCCGGCGCACCCGCCGCCAGGTCGCGGATCTGGAAGTCGATCCTGTTGCACAGCGCCTTGGCCTTGGCGAGCCAGTCGGCGTCGGGCGGCGCGGCAAAGCCTTCCACCAGGCCGCCGGCCGCCCACCACAGGGCGCGCGGCTCGGGCAGCTGCGCGGCGATGCGGTGCAGCGCGTCGAGCGCCTGGCGCATCTCCTGCAGCCCGCCGCTCTGGTTGCGCAGTGCCCCCAGCAGGCCGCGCTGGAACTGCGAGCGCTGCGCCTGCAGGGTGGGCGCCACTTCCGCCGCGGCCAGCGTGCGCGGCTCGGCATGCGCCGGCGCCTGCAGCGTGAGGTCGGGGTAGAACAGGTCCTTTTCCGAAACGCCCTGGCCGCCCTGCAGGCTCGAGAGCTCGCGGTACATCGGGAACAGGCGCAGCGGCGTGTTGGCCTGGCCGCGCTCCAGCCCGTCGACGAAATCCTTCAGCGCCAGCACCGCGCGGTCGATCACGCCGATCGCCGCCGAGCTCGGGCGCGCGCCGTTCAGCCCGGCGAAGCCGCCCTCGATCGCCTCGCAGAAGCGCGTGGCGCCCGCCAGGCCCACCATGCGCAGCGCCCCGCTCACTTGGTGCAGGTGTCCGGGGCAGGGACCCAGCAGTGCCGGGTCCCCGGGGTCGGCCAAGAACTTGGCGATGTGCTCCCGCACCTGCCGCAGTGCCTGGTCCACCTCGGCGGTGATCCAGGACAGGATGGTGGCGGAGGCGTTGCTCATGGCCCCTTAGGCAAGCTTGAAGCCCGCCACCGAGGCCTTGAGGCCTTCGGCGAGCGAGGTGAGGCGCTCGGCGGAAGCCGCCGTGCGCCGCGTGCCGTCGGTGGTCATCTGCGTGATGGCGAGGATCTCGTTCATCGCCGCCGCCACCCGCGTCGCCGATATCGACTGCTGCTCGGTGGCGTTGGAGATCGAGCCGATCAGCTCCGCGAGCTGGTTGGACACCTGCTCGATCTCGCGCAGTGCGCCGCCGGCCTCGTCCGCGGTCTTGGTCCCGTCCACCACGCCGCGGGTGCTGCGCTCCATCGCCTCCACCGCGTCCTGCGTGTCGCGCTGAATCGACTTGACGATGGCGCCGATGTGCTTGGTGGCCTCGGCGGAGCGTTCCGCCAGCCGCTGCACCTCCTCCGCCACCACCGTGAAGCCCCGCCCCGCCTCGCCGGCCGAGGCCGCCTGGATGGCGGCGTTCAGCGCCAGCACGTTGGTCTGTTCCGTGATGTCCGAGATGAGCTGCACGATCTCGCCGATCTCCTGCGAGGACTCGCCCAGGCGCTTGATGCGCTTGGAGGTTTCCTGGATCTGCTCGCGGATGTCGTTCATGCCGCGGATCGCGTTCTGCACCGCCTGCGTGCCCTTCTCCGCGGCGTTCAGCGAGGTCCGCGCCACCTTGGCGGAGTCCCCGGCGCTCTTGGAAACGCTGGTCATCGATTGCGCCATCTGCAGCACCGACTGGCCGGTGCCCTGGATCTCGGTGGCCTGCCGTTGCGCGGCCTGCAGCAGTTGGCCGGACACCGCCTGCGCCTCGGCGGTGGCGCTGGTCACCTGCTGCGCGGCCTCGGTGATGCCGGACACCAGGCGCCGCAGCTCATCGATGGTGTAATTGATCGAGTCGGCGATCGCACCGGTGATCTCCTCGGTCACGCGCGCCTTCGCGGTCAGGTCGCCGTCGGCGAGACTGCCGATCTCGTCGAGCAGGCGCAAAATCGCCGCCTGGTTGGTGCGGTTCTGCAACTCGCTTTCCGCCGCCCGCGTCCGGCTGTCCACGAGATATACCCTGCCAAGCAGCAACAAGCAGGCCAACGCCATCAGCGCGGCAAGAACCGCGCCCCAGACGTAATATCCCTGGCCCTGCGCCAGTTCCTGGTAGCGGGCACCGATGTCCTGCGTCGCCTTCAGCAGCGGCTCGCTGGCGGCGAAGATATCGCGGCTCGCCTGCTTGGCGGCGGCCAGCGCCTGCATTTCCTCGATGATCGCCTGAACCGCGGCCGCAAACGGCGCGAACACCTTGTTCAGTTCCGCCGCGCGCGCCCGCGCGGCGGCATTCACGATCGGGCTCACCCCGGCGAGCTTTTCCGTTCCCAGCAAGGCCCCCAAAACGCGCAGGAACTGGCGCGTGTTGTTGCCCAGCAGCCGCGCCACTTCCGGGTTGGGCCGGTCGGTGGACAGCAGGCGCGCCGCGTTGATGAAGTCGAAGTTGCCAACGTCCTGGTACAGCTGCTGCGCGTAGGTGGCGACGCCGTAGGCTTCGCGCGCGTCGCGCGCCACGGTCATCAGTTCCAGCGCGCGCAGGGAAAGCTGCGGGGCGGTTCGTTCGATCAATTGCTCCCGCTGGCGCAGCTCCACCATGTTCTTCTCCTGCGCCAGGATCAGCCCGATGTTCCTGTCGATCGGGCCCCATTGCTTCTCCAGCCCTTGCAGCGCCGGTTGCACCGCATCGGGCGACGCCGATACGCCGACGCCAAAGCGCGCGCCGCCGAGCAGCAGCAGGCGCAAGTCCTCGAAGAACTGCGTCTGGCCCTGCCGCAACTGGCCGAACGCCACCGTGCTGCCCTGCACCGCCTGCTGCGCGCTGTTTGCAATGCGCTGCGACAGCATCTGCATCTCCGTGACCGTCGAGGCGTACACGCCGGCTTGCGTCGTGAGACGGTAATTGACGTAAACGCAGGCCGCGGCCACCGCGAGGAAGAACACGACCAGCCCGCCGAGGAGTTGCAGCTGCCTGCCGGTGGCGTAGCGGCCGATCAGCGGGATCGTCCCCGCCGGGGCCGCGTACGGGGCTTGTCGCGCGGATTCTTCGTCGCGCCCGGCGAACGGAAGTTTGAGCGCACCTACCTTGAATGCCATGGGATTCCCCTCATTGCGCAGAGTTGCCTGAACGATCGATTGCGGAGGACGCCAGGCTCATGCGCCGACCGCTAGAAATTGTGGGTGCCGCACCAGTTGCGGTACGTCCAACTCCTGCCACCTGTCGCCCCGCTCGTCGGAGTACTCGCTCCGGACCCACGGGGCACGCGCGCCCTCGGCGCTCCTGCTTTTCAGGCTCTCGACGCTGTGCAAGCCGAGGGCGCGGTCCACCAGCAGAGCGCCGCCAACGCGATAGCGCGCTCCGAACAGCAGCAGGCGGCACTGTTCGCCGGCCGCGGTCATGTCGCCACCGAGGAACGCCGCGAAATCCACCACGCTGCACAGATTGCCGCGGATGTTGGTCACCCCGCGGAACCAGGGGCGGGTCAGGGGAACGGGCGCAATGGGCGGCACCGGAATGACTTCCCCCGCGTCCCGCAACTCCACCAGCCAGCGCCCGTCGCCGACTTGCAGGCCGAGCTTGGTCGCGGCGCGCTCGCTGCCCGCGCTTTGCAGGCGCGCGGCCAGGTCGCGCTGGTAATCGCGCAGTGAGGTCTTGGCGGCCACTAGCCCAGCGCGGAGATCTTCGCCAGCAGGTCGGCTTGGCTGACCGGCTTCACGATGTAGTCGCGCGCGCCCTGGCGCATGCCCCAGACGCGGTCGGTTTCCTGCCCCTTGGTGGTGCAGATGATCACCGGGATGTCCTTGGTGCTGCCGTCCTTGCTCAGGGTGCGGGTGGCCTGGTAGCCGTTCTGCCCCGGCATCACCACGTCCATCAGCACCAGGTCCGGGCGCTGCTGCTTGACCTTCTCCAGCGCTTCCTCCGCGCTCTCGGCGGTGGACACCTGGAAGCCGCTCTTGGTCAGGAGGTCGGACAGGTACTTGCGGTCGGTGGGGGAATCGTCGACGACGAGGATGTTCTTGATCGGCATGGTGTCGGGCCTTGTGCTCGCTGGGTTAGGAGGAAACGGAAGCCGGCTTGAGGTACTCGTTGACGGTCTCGATCAGCGCTTCCTTGGTGAACGGCTTGGTCAGGTAACGGTCCGAACCGGCAAGCCGGCCGCGCGCACGGTCGAACACGCCGTCCTTGCTCGAGAGCATGATCACCGGCGTGGACTTGAGCTTCGGGTTCTGCTTGATCAGCGCGCAGGTCTGGTAGCCGTCGAGCCGCGGCATCATGATGTCGACGAAGATCACCTTCGGGCTGTGGTCGCTGATCTTGGCGAGGGCGTCGAACCCGTCCTCCGCCAGGATCACCTCGAACCCCGCCTGGCGCAGGAACATCTCCGCGCTGCGCCGGATGGTGTTGCTGTCGTCGATGACCAGGACCTTGACCGGGTCCGGCGTCGGCTCGCTCAATTCCTTCTCCCCTTCAAGCACTGCACGGACGAGCGTTTAGCCTTTTTTTGTCAACCTTTTATCTCGCCCATTTGATGTGAAATCATACCTTCTATCAGCATTCCATCAAAATACTAGATAAGCCGCCTTGAAGTACGTGGCGCCTCCCCAATATATCGGCCTTTGCCGAGCCAACTTTTCCCCGATGTCCGATCCGAAGCCGCAAGTTGAAAAAGTTGAACAGGGCGATGCCGCCGCGGGCGCGGATCGACCCCTGGACGAATTGCTCGCCGACGCGCAGGCCAGGCTCGACGAGCAGCGGGAAGCCTGGCTGCGCGCCCTGGCCGACGCCGAGAACGCGCGCAAGCGCGCGCAGGCGGACATCGCGCAGGCGCGCAAGTACGCCGTCGAGCGCATCGTCGAGGATCTGCTGCCGGTGATGGACAGCCTGGAGGCCGCCCTCGCCAGCCCGGATCCCGGCCCTGCGGCGCTGCGCGCCGGCGTCGAACTGACGCTTCGGCAGTTGCGCAGCGCCTTCGAGCGGGCGGGCGTGGCCGTGGTGAACCCGGAGGCCGGGCAGCGCTTCGATCCGCACCGCCACCAGGCCATGGCGGCCCTCGAAACCGACCGGGAGCCCAATACCGTGCTCGCCGTCCTGCAGAAGGGCTACACGCTGCACGATCGCGTCGTGCGCCCCGCCCTGGTGAACGTCGCCAAGGCCCGGGAGGTTGAAAACGGCGCCGGAAACCCCATCTCCGACAGTAACTTGGAATCGAACTGAAGGAATCATCATGGCAAAGATCATCGGCATCGACCTGGGCACGACCAACTCGTGCGTCGCGATCATGGAGGGCGGCAAGCCCAAGGTGATCGAAAACTCCGAGGGCGCGCGCACCACGCCCTCGGTGGTGGCCTACGCGGAGGACGGTGAAGTGCTGGTCGGCGCCTCCGCCAAGCGGCAGGCGGTCACCAACGCCAGGAACACCATCTACGCGGTGAAGCGCCTGATCGGCCGCCGCTTCGAGGAAAAGGAGGTGCAGAAGGACATCGGCCTGATGCCCTATCGCATCGTGAAAGCCGACAACGGCGACGCCTGGGTCGAGGTGCGCGGCAAGAAGATGGCCGCGCAGCAGGTGTCGGCCGAGATCCTGCGCAAGATGAAGAAGACCGCCGAGGACTACCTCGGCGAGGAAGTGACCGAAGCCGTGATCACGGTACCGGCCTACTTCAACGATTCCCAGCGCCAGGCCACCAAGGACGCCGGCCGCATCGCGGGGCTGGACGTGAAGCGCATCATCAACGAGCCCACCGCGGCGGCGCTCGCCTTCGGCATGGACAAGCAGGAAAAGGGCGACCGCAAGATCGCCGTGTACGACCTGGGCGGCGGCACCTTCGACGTTTCGATCATCGAGATCGCGGACGTGGACGGCGAGAAGCAGTTCGAGGTGCTCTCGACCAACGGCGACACCTTCCTCGGCGGCGAGGACTTCGACCAGCGGCTGATCGACCACATCGTCACCGAATTCAGGAAGGAAGCGGGCGTCGACCTGTCGAAGGACGTGCTCGCCCTGCAGCGGCTGAAGGACGCGGCCGAGAAGGCGAAGATCGAGCTGTCCTCGTCGCAGCAGACCGAGATCAACCTGCCCTACATCACCGCCGACGCCTCGGGACCGAAGCACCTGGCGATGAAGATCACGCGCGCCAAGTTCGAGTCTCTGGTGGACGAGCTGATCGAGAGGACCATCGAGCCCTGCCGCATCGCGATCAAGGACGCGGGCGTCAAGGTCTCCGACATCGTCGACGTGATCCTGGTCGGCGGCCAGACGCGCATGCCGAAGGTGGTCGACAAGGTGCGCGAGTTCTTCGGCCAGGAGCCGCGGAAGGACGTCAACCCGGACGAGGCCGTGGCCATCGGCGCCGGCATCCAGGCGGGCGTGCTCAAGGGCGACGTCAAGGACGTGCTGCTGCTCGACGTCACGCCGCTGTCGCTCGGCATCGAAACGCTGGGCGGCGTGATGACCAAGCTGATCAACAAGAACACCACCATCCCCACCAAGGCGCAGCAGGTGTTCTCCACCGCCGACGACAACCAGGGCGCGGTGACCATCCACGTGCTGCAGGGCGAGCGCGACATGGCCTCGGGCAACAAGTCGCTGGGGCAGTTCAACCTCACCGACATCCCGCCGGCGCCGCGCGGCATGCCGCAGATCGAGGTCACCTTCGACATCGACGCCAACGGCATCCTGCACGTGACGGCGAAGGACAAGGCCACCGGCAAGGAGAACAAGATCAAGATCCAGGCGAGCTCGGGCCTGAACGAGGCCGAGATCCAGCGCATGGTGAAGGACGCCGAGGCGCACGCCGAGGAGGACCGGAAGATCCTCGAGCTGGTGAACGCGCGCAACGCCTGCGAGGCGCTGGTGCACACGGTGAAGAAGTCGCTCGCCGAGCACGGCGACAAGCTGGACGCCGGCGAGAAGGAGAGAATCGAGGCCGCGCTGAAGGACGCCGAAGGCGTCCTCAAGTCGGAGAGCAAGGACGAGATCGCGGCCAAGGCCGAGGCGCTGGCGAAAGCAGCGCAGAAGCTGGGCGAGAAGGTCTACGCCGAAAGCCAGAAGGCGGCGCAGGCCGGCCAGGCGGAACAGCCGGCGGCCGGCGGCGGCGAGGCGAAGAAGGACGACGGCGACGTGGTCGACGCCGAGTTCACGGAAGTGAAGGACAAGAAGGCCGGCTGAAACCGTTGACGTAGCGGCAAGCCGGGCGGTGCGCGTGAGCGCGCCGCCCGTTTGCCGTCCAGGAAAGGCACATGGCGAAGCGCGACTGCTACGAAGTGCTGGGCATCAACCGGGACGCCTCCGAAGAGGAAATCCGGAAGGCGTACCGCAAGCTGGCCATGAAATGGCACCCGGACCGCAACCCGGACAATCCCAGGGCCGAGGAGCACTTCAAGGAGGCGAACGCCGCCTACGAGGTGCTGTCGGACGCGAAGAAGCGCGCCGCGTACGACCAGTTCGGCCACGCCGGCGTCGATCCGCAGGCGGGCATGGGCGCCGCCGCCGGAGGCGCCGGGTTCTCCGGCTTCGGCGACATCTTCAACGACATCTTCGGCGACATCTTCGGCGGCGGGCGCGGCGCTCGCTCCAACGTGTTCCGCGGCGCCGACCTGCGCTACAACCTCGAGATCGCGCTGGAGCAGGCGGCGCACGGCTTCGAGACCCGCATCCGCATCCCGACCATGGCGCCATGCGAGACCTGCCACGGCAGCGGCGCCAGGGCCGGCACGCAGCCGCAGACCTGCCCCACCTGCCGCGGCGCCGGCCAGGTGCGCGTGTCGCAGGGGCCGTTCTCCATCGCGCAGACCTGCCCGCGCTGCCACGGCGCCGGCAAGATCATTCCCGAGCCCTGCGCCACCTGCGCCGGCAGCGGGCGCGTCAAGCACCAGAAGACCCTGTCGGTGAAGATCCCGGCCGGCGTCGACGAGGGCGACCGCGTGCGCCTGTCCGGCGAGGGCGAGCCGGGGGTCAACGGCGGGCCGGCGGGCGACCTGTACGTGCAGGTGCACATCAAGCCGCACCCGGTATTCCAGCGCGACCACGACGACCTGCACTGCGAGATGCCGGTCTCCATCACTACCGGCGCGCTGGGAGGCGACATCGAGATTCCCACCCTGGACGGCTCGGCGCGCATCAAGGTGCCGGCCGAGACGCAGAGCGGCAAGACCTTCCGCCTGCGCGGCAAGGGCATCAAGGGCGTGCGCAGCCATGAGCCCGGCGACCTGTTCTGCCACGTGGTGGTCGAGACCCCGGTCAATCTCACCGCGCGGCAGAAGGAACTACTTCACGAATTCGAGACCCTCAGCAGGAAGGACATGGCGCGGCACAACCCGCGCAGCAAGTCCTGGTACGACAAGGTGAAGGAGTTCTTCGAAGGCTAGCGTTGCGTGTGGCGTTGCGGCGGCCCCGCTCAGGTCTCGGCCCAGGTGCGCAGCAGGTTGTGGTAGACGGCGGTCAGCGCCATCTGTTCGTTGGTGTCGAGCCGGCCGCGCACCGAGGCGAGGATCTGGTTGAGGTCGAACAGGATCTCCCGCTTGGGCTCATCGCGCACCATGCTCTGTACCCAGAAGATCGCCGCCAGCCGGCTGCCCCGCGTCACCGGCTCCACCCGGTGCGGGCTGGCCGAGGAGTACAGCACCATGCTCCCCGGCGGCAGCTTGATGCGTTTCTCGCCGCTCCCCTCCTGGATGACGAGCTCGCCGCCGTCGTACTGGTCCGGCGCGCTGAGGAACAGCGTCGCCGAGACGTCGGTGCGCACCGTTACCTGTTCGCCCATGATCGCGTTGTCGACATGCAGGCCGTAGGTCATGCCGACGTCGTAGCGGTTGAACATCGGCCCGTGCACCCGGTGCGGCAGCGCCGCGGTGTAGAAGATGGCGTTGCGCCGCAGGGCCTCGAGCAGCATCGGCCCGCACTTGCGCACCACCTCGGCGTCGCGCTTGGCCTGCAGGTTGTTCTTCACCTCGCGCGCCAGCATCCCGGCGCTGGCCCGGCCGTCCTCGTAGGCGCTCTGGCCGAGCTCGCGCAGCACCGTGTCGACCTGATCCTGCTTGAGCACTCCGGGGATCTGCAGCAGCATGGGCGCGCGTCCGACTCGCCAATCGGGGAAAATTGCGGCCGATGATAGCACTGCGCCCCAGGACCCTTGTCGCGGCCGCCCTCCTCTGCGCCGCCGTCGCCCCGGCCTGGAGCCAGGGGGTCACCCCGCGCACCGTGGCCCTGGGACAGTCGGCCCCGCTCTCGGGGCCCGCGCGCGCGCACGGCGAGGACATCCGCAACGGCGCGCTCGCCTACCTGCGCACGCTCAACGACGCCGGCGGCGTGCATGGCCGCCGCATCGAGCTGGCGACGCTCGACGACGGCGGGGAGCCCGAGCGCGCCCTCGCCAACACGCAGCGCCTGGTGGAGGAGCTGCGCGTGTTCG
>Ga0307505_10002232_pt1 | contig 13789 bp, 14 predicted proteins | sample 23_S_MG_FD_202183 | JGI IMG/M metagenome (GOLD analysis project Ga0307505, IMG submission 202183) | Soil microbial communities from Populus trichocarpa stands in riparian zone in the Pacific Northwest, United States - 23_S | ecosystem: Environmental > Terrestrial > Soil > Riparian zone > Trees...
TGGCACTCGCGGCGGTCTGCGTTGCCATCTACGGAATTCCCTACCTTGTGCGAGTGTTCAACTGCCTCACCGACATGCGCTGCGGCGCTAACCGAGCTGGCGGTATGATCTCCCTGGCTTTCTTCGGGATTGGCTATCTCGTATTTGAGGTTGTGGCATTCGTTGCCGGTTTGTTTACGCGTAGGCCCCGCGTTGCGGACTAACCACTCATTCAAGCCGACGCGACCTTCTGGCAAGTGTCACGTGGTGGGCTACGCGCCGCCTGGCAACCGGTTGCAGCGGTCAGGGTCCACTGTGCGGCCTGCCGCTGCACCGGAGCGTCATGTTTCCATCAGCACTGAGATCGAATATGGAATACAGAGAATTGGAAGAATCCGCGCTAAAGCTCAACGAGCTTTATGAGGAACTCGAAATCAAGTTGTATGGTCGAGTCTGGACCACGGAAGAACTCGCACTTGGATTCGTTGGAGACATAGGCGATTTGGCAAAACTGATTCAGGCGAATGCAGGTATACGCAAGATTGATGATTTCAAAGCAAGATTGGGTCATGAACTGTCCGACTGTCTGTGGTCGGTTATCGTTCTTGCCAACAAGTGCGGCATTGATCTGGAGGCGGAATTTTCCAGAAGTATTGAGGGACTAATGGAACATGTATCTGGAGAACTCGAAAGATGACAAGCTGTTGCTGATCGACCAGATGCATTGTCACGGCGCTGCATTTGCTCGGGAGTTCTCATAGACTCGGCGCCATTCGCTGATTCCGGCCCCGTCCAAAGCAATGGCGCGCCCCTGAACGCTTCAGTCATTGGCAGCCAGTTCCTCAGTCAGGTCGATCTGACCAGGATCGGGGCGTGGACGGTGAGTAGCCCCCGGCATCATCGCGGCGCCGTGGGCTAGATTACGATCCGAGGCGCGGCAGTGGTGGGGTCGCCGGTATTCGGTGTGCCCTGTGGTTCGATGAGCAGGACATGTGCTTCTTCTTCGGCGACGGGACGGTGCTCCACGCCTTTGGGCACCACGAAGACCTCGCCAGCGCAAAGCTTGACGTCGCCACTTCGCAGCTGAATCGTCAGCTCTCCCTTGAGCACGAAAAAAAAGTCGTCGGTGTCATCGTGCTTGTGCCAGTTGAACGGGCCCTTGACCTTGACGACCATGAGGTCGTGTCCATTGAACTGACCGACAGTCCTGGGCTTGTAGTGCTCCGTGAAGGTCGACAGCTTCTCCGCGAGATTGATGGGGACGTCCGGCATTTACCTGGTCTCCGATGGTGAGCGGCTGAAATTGGCGTGGAAGGTCCGCCTCCTGATCCGTGCACGTGAGCGCATGGCCATGGACGCTGGAACGTGTGGACCTTATCAGGCTGATCGGTACGCGAGGAACAAGGGACGTCACTCAAACATCGGTGCGAGGGCGAGCCAGGTCCTACAATCGTGTCTGCCCACCATTCCCGCTGGCGCTGCCCATGAACCCGACACCGCGATTGTTTGGCCTGCTCGATCAGTTGCGCGGCAATGGCCTGATGGTCGATACGGAAGTGAGCGCCGTACGCAGGCTGCTTGCGGCCGATTCGCCGCTGGCCGGCGTCGTCGGCATGGCCGAGACCCTGCACCTGCACATCAAGGTCGACGACACGCTTCAATTGCCGCTCAACGCATTGTTCGACGCCGGCGCCCGCCTCGACCACCAGCAGGCCGGCTACGTGAAGTTCCGTTTCGCCGAGGGCTTGAACCTGATCTTTTCCCACATCAAGGTGTCGCAGGACGAGCTGCGCGAGACGGCCGCCAGCCGGCGCTCGCGGCCTTTCCTGGACCACATGGGCGTGGACCTGCGGAATGAGCAAGCGCCCGTGCGCGCCGCGTTCGACGCCCTGCCCGCTACCGCCGCAGCATTGGGCTGGGCGCATGCGAGCCAGGGCGGCACCGGCCAGCCGGTGTTCTGCTGTCACGTCCAGGTCGCGGAGAAACACTGGCTGTATCCGGGCAGCGAGGATGGCACTGCGGGCATTCCGCTCGAGTTCGCGTTCGGCGCGCTGACGGTGACACCCGGCCAGTCCGGTTGCGACCTGCGGCCCAGCGATCCGCGCAACCTGGCCGCGCCTGGCGACGTTGCTCCCGCGAACTGCGGCACAGCCAACACCACCGTCGACACCGCGCAGCAAACCGACTACTACCAGGCCGGCGACCTGGCCCGCTTCGGCGAGATCGCGCGGGTGAACCCTGCCCTTGGCCAGGCCTTTTTCGGCTACTACCAGCAGGTGATGGCGGAAGGCGCGCTGGGCAAACGCGAGAAGGCGCTGGCCGCACTTGCTATCGCACACGCGCTCAAGTGCCCCTACAACATCCGCGCCTGGACCGAGACCCTGCACGAGCATGGCGTGGACGAGGCGCAGATGAACGAAGCGGTGCATGTGGCCAGCGCCATCACCGCTGGCATCGCGATGGTGCACAGCCTGCAGATGATCAATCGGCTCGACGAGCTGCGCGGCGACGCCACTAAGCCGGGCTGCTGCTGACCGGTTCGAGCGCGGTCGCCGGCGCCGCGATCGCCGGGAATTTTTTCCAGCTGTCGCCGTGGCGCAGCCGCGCGTTGTATTCGCAGAACGACACCGCGTTGCCGTGCGTGTCCAGGATGTGGTGGCAGCAGTTCGAGGCCCGGTCCTGGTCGTAGCTGAAACGATCCATGAAGGGTTTGATGGCGATGCCGAACACATCCTGCGGACGCACCAGCTTGCGGCCGATCCGCGCGCCCAGGCGCTTGTACCAGGGGCCGCGCGTGCCGAGCATGTCCTGCATTTCGTCTTTGGACAGCAGGGTCTTGTAGGCGACGTCGTTCATCACCGCGTCCAGATCGACGTGGCGGGCGATGTTGCGCACGATCCCGAAGCGGCGCGCGAACAGCGTGACCCAGCCGCAGTTGGGATGGCTGCAGGGAATGGGCATGAAGTCTTCTTCCCGGGCCTTGCCCGCCATGCCGGCCACCACGCCCTTGACGCAGTCGCTGAGCGTGAGCCGCTCCGCCGCTTCGGCGCCGAGTTCGTAGCGGCCGGAGAAAAACGCCGGCTGCATCGCCACGAGGCGCACGTTGCGATGGCAAAGGCCCTGGGCCACGACCCAGGCGATGTCGGCCTCGCTGACGCCGTGGCTCAGCGTCATGGTCAGCTGCATCGCGATGCCGGCGCGGTCGAGCGTGCGGATCAGGCGTTCGCGCTGCTTCTGCGGCCGGGCGTTGCGCAGCGCGGCGTTGGCGACCTCGTCGCGGCCATCGAACTGCAGCAGAACGAGGATGCGTTCGCGCAGCGGCGCGAGTTTCTCGGCGAAGCCGGGCTTGTTGAACAGCAGGCCGTTGGTCGGCAGGTAGACCTTGCCGACGCCGTCCTGCGCGCACAGCCACTGCAGGATCTCCCAGAATTTCGGATGCAGGCTGGCTTCGCCGCCGGTGACCTGGACCGAGTCGAGCCGGCCTTTGCCGGCAATCAACGCGCCGACGTGGCGCTTGAAGTCCTCGAACGGCAACACGCGGTCGCCCCTGGAATCGGAGTAGCAGACCCGACAGGCCAGGTTGCAGGCGTCGGTGATCTCGACCAGCACGGTGCAGGTCTTGTTGCCGGACTGGTCGGCGTAGTCGCCGGCGCCATCGGCAGGCGTGCTGCCGCAGCTCTGTCCCGGTCCGCAGCAGCTGCCCTGGAACTCGGGCAAGTCCAGGCGCCGGCCGTGGCCGAACGTGCGGCCCCAGCGATCCTTGCTCGATACGCGGTAATAGCGCGGGTCGTTCTCGATCACCGCCTCGGCGGTGCCGTGGCTCGGACAGTGCTTGCGCAGCCAGACCTTGCCCGCGCGTTCGAATACCACCGCCGGTACGTGCGCAAGACAGTCGGCGCAGAGGCTGAGCGTGGTCTTGAATAGCGGCTCGGCAGCTTCGAGGCCGAAGCGCACGCGTACGCCGGCTTCGTCCAATCCGCGCAGCGGCGCGGCGAGTCGTTCGAGCCGCTCGTCGTAGGCCAGCACCGGTGCTGCGCCGGCTTCGACCTTGAGCGGGATGTACTTAAGCACAGGCCAGCACTGCCCGCATCACGAACGCGCAGCTGCGGTAATACATGCGGCTGCCGGGCGGCCAGCGTTCGCGCTCCTCGACGAGGAGGCGGCGCAGCTGGCGCGATGAAAAATCGAGGTTGGCGCGGTGTTCGGCCTGACGATGGCTTTCCAGGATGGCCATCCCGCGTTCGCGCGAGACCAGGTCGAAGACCGCGTCATGCGTATAGCTCACGTGCCGGGTTTCGTCGGCGAGTACCGCGGCCACGGCCTTGCCCGGGAATTCGTTGGCAGCCTGGGCGCAGGCTTCGTGATGGTATTCGAGCGAGCGCGCCACGCGCTTCTCGAGCCAGTGGGCATGGGCCATGAAATTGGCGACGCGGTCGAGCCGTTGATCGCGCGTCAGCCCGGGCTCGACCCGCCAGGGTTCGGGCGTGTGGCTGCGGATCACGTGGTTGAAGATGTTGGCGTCGGGCAGGTCGATCACCTCGGCGCCCAACTTGTGGATGGCCTTGGCATACAGGGCGATGTGCTTGTCCTCGTCCTGCTGGTGGCTGCGCATGAGGTCCGCGAGCTCGGGACAGTCGACATGCTGTACCGGGAAATAATCGTCCACCGCATGCGGATAGGCCTCCCCACAGAGATAGAGATTGAGCACGCGCGCATGCAACACCGGATCGGCGACGATGTCGCGGTGGAGCTGCTTCTTGATCGCGGTGATCGGATTCATTACCCGAGGAAACACGTGCCTAACCCCAGCGCCACCAGCAGCAGCGCCACGCCGATGATCCATGCCACCACCTTGAATCCGATCATGATGCAACCATCGGCCTCGGCTTCGGACTCAGGCGGTTGCTGGGGGTTTTCCGGTGGCAGTGTCATGGCGATCTCGCAGGCAGGGCGACCGGAGCAGCGGCAGATGTGCGCCGAAGATACAGCGCAGCCGCGCCGGCGGACATCATCGCCAGGCACAACCATTGATAGGCCGACAGGCCGCCGAACGGTTTCGCCGTGACCCGCCAGAATTCCGAGCCGAATCGGTACGCACCATACGCCACGAGGTACAGCGCGAACAGCTGGCCGACCAGCAAACGGCGACGCCACAGCACAAGCAGGCCAACGCCGGCGGCAATGTGGAAGGCCATCTCCGCGAGTGCCGCCGGGAACCGTTCGACGCCGTCAGCGGCGACCATCGCCAGTGGCCCCTGCATTTCGACCCCCAGACAGCAACCTGCCATCCAGCAGCCCAGGCGGCCGGTGGCGATCGAAAACGGCAGCACGACCGCGAAGCGGTCATTGGGAGGCAGCCGGTAGCCGAGCAACGGCTTGGCGGCTTCGGCGGCGAGAAATCCGAACAGCAGCGCGCCGACGATCGAACGGCCGGACACCATCAGCGCAGCCCAGCCTTCGAACGGCTGCAGCGGCCACAGCGCATCGCCCATCACCACGGCGAACTTGGCCCCGAGCACCGCGCCGATGATGGTGATGGCCTGCAGGCGGTAGTACTGACGACGCTCAGGGTGGGAATAGTGCCCGGCCGGACGCACCAGCAATACAAGCGCAAGACCCAGCAGGACCATCAGCGCATAGGCCAGCTGCAGTTCCAGATCGGGCATCAGGGCAGCGCTCCGGCCAGCGCGACCACGCCGAGAAAACCAGCAAAGCTCGCATAGGCCCAGTGATGCAGGCGTCGTTCGCGGGCATGCAGTTGGCCGTGGAAACCGAACTCATCGGCGCAGCCGGCCAGGGTGAACACCGCGATTGCCGGCCAGAACAGCAGAGCCTGCTGACGGAACAGGCCCAGCATCAGGACCACGACGGAAACGAACAGCAACGCGTGCAGGACCTGCTCGGGCCTGGGGACGCGCCGCGCCTTTTCGTGCAACCAGCCGTCATAGCCGGCCAGCGCCAGATACGGCAGGAATCCGAGGATGATCGCCAGCTTCTGTGCGTCGCCGAGCATGCCGCAGTCCACCGGGAAGATCGGGCTATGGTAGCCCGGTCGCAATCCTTCGCTGCAATTTGCGCGGTGGCAGGAACAATCGACTCAGCAACAGGTGCATCGGCCAGTACAGGCCGAGCACGAGTACCGCGAGGTTGAGGACGGCCTGCAGCAACGGATGCGCATGCGGAAGCGATGCTCCGGGCCACTGGAACACGTAGTTGAGGTTCTCGGCCACCGGTGCCAGCCCCAACCCGATCGCGAACACGATCGCCGCGAGCGTGACCTGCAGCGCGAAGCCGCGGCGATCGTAGCCGCGCCGGTGCAGGCACCAGGCCAGCAGCAGCGGCCAGGCAAGATGGTAGAGCGAGAGCATGCGCACGAGCAGCGGCCGTTCCATGTCCCACATGTACGCGGTGCCGCCGTGCAGGTGTTCGCCGGTGAGCCACCGGGCACCCGCATCGATCAGCCACAACAACGCGATCGGCGGCGCTGCAATCGCCTGGCTCGACAGCAGCCACTGCGAACCCAGCAGCAGCCCGATACAGGTCAGCAGGATGCCGAGATTGCACAGCATGAGGAAATGCCAGGCGCCATAGGCCGAGGCGTACACGGGCAGATACACCGCCAGCCATGCAAGCGCCAGCCAGCGCAGCCGCGGATAGGCCGGGTCTGCAACTGCGGTGCCCAGAAAACGCTCAAGCGCCATCGCGCGTCGACTGCGGCATCGCGTCGGCAGGACCGTGCCGGGATTGTCGGTTGCCGGCGTTGACATCGACGCCGCGCAGCATGGCAATCACGCGCCGCGCCGCTGCCGGCTCGAATCCCAGTTCCCCTTCGAAGCGGCGCGGATTGAGGAAACTTCCCATCAGCAGGTCCCAGATCGGCAGATCGCTGAAATTTGCGGTGTGCACGCCGCGGCGGTGGTGCTCGCAGTGCGCTTCGGGACGCTGGATGAAATAGCCCAGCCAGCGCGGCGTGTGGATGTTGAAGTGCTGGAACATCCCGTAGAAGGCGCCGAGAAATGCGCAGCCCATCGCCGCCACCGGATCGAGCCGCAGAATGAACACCGTGACCAGCGAGAACAGGCAGGCATTGGCCAGCGCCTCGAGCGGGCTCTGATACATCACGCCCGCGACGTCCAGGCGCGGCGGCGCGTGGTGCAACTGGTGCACGTGGCGCCAGAGCCAGTCGCTGCGATGGTAGGCGCGGTGCAGCAGCGCATTGCCTAGCGACAGCAGTACGTAACCCGCCAAGGCACCGGCGACCGGACCCAGTCCGCGTGCGTCGAAAAGCCAGGCCTGATCGAACAACCCGGCAAGGATCCATGCGCTGAAATTGTTGACTACGCCCAGCATCATGAAAAACAGCACGCCGGTGAGCTGCCAGCCGCGCACGGCTGGCCAGCGCGTGCCGGTGCCCAGGCGCTCGATCGCCACCATCGCCAGGTAGACGACCGGGATCATTGCGGCGATCAGGTGTTCGGGATGCAGTGCGGGAAGCATGTTCAACGGTTAGGCGGCAAGGCGCGCGCAAGTATCCCACAGCCCGGCGCACCGCCCGACAAGCCCCGGGCAAGCGCAAATCCGATCGCGCCTCACCCAGGGCTGTTATGCCAATTTTCCGTGCGCTGCTTTGTGCGCATGTTTCTTTTGTAATTGATGCGCGGGGTTGTTATTGTTCGATCACCATCCGCGTGGAGCATGCCATGAGCCAACCCGATGCTTCCGGGCCGCAGACGGCCGGCGATCTCGACCGTGTCGCGGTCACGCTTTCCGCGATCGCTTATCTGGCGGTCGATGGCACTCCCGAGCAGCGCTTCAAGGCGATGGCGCGGGCGCTGCAGATTCCGAATCTGCCCACGGCGCAGCAGTGGGGTCTGGTCTGGGGACCTCACGAACATGACCAGTCGCTGGTTTTCGTGGCCCAGGGACCGGTGCTCGGCGGTCGTCGCCAGTATGCCGTGGTGTTCCGCGGCACCGTGGACTCGATCCACGACTTCTTCTTCGATCTCGACGTCTGGAAGCAGTCCGCGATGCCCTGGGCCGATCCCGAATTGCCGGGAGCCAAGCTGGCCGATGGCACCATCGATGACTGGAAAGCGATCCGCAATCTCTACCAGAGTCCCGGTGGTCGCAAGCAGACGTTGCCTGATTTCCTCCGCGGGGTCGACGTCGGATCGCATGTGATCGTCAGCGGCCACAGCCTCGGCGGCAATCTCGCGACGGCACTGGCCGACTGGCTGCGCGTCGAACTCAACATCCCTGCCCCGCGCGTGAGCATCCAGCCGATCACCTTCGCCGCACCGACTTCGGGAAACGCCGCATTCGCCAACCCGTACGTCGGCGTTCTTCCTGGCAGCCGACACTTCGTCAACAGCCTGGACGTGGTGCCCAAGGCCTGGGCTTATGCGGATCTGGAATCTATCAAGTCGCTTTATCCGGGATTCGGTGCGCCCAGGTGCGACGATCTCAACGGCTGCAGGGCGCTGATCGATACGGCACTGGATTTCGTCGGCCACGAATACGAGCAGGCGGGCACCCGGATCGTGCTCGACAGCCGCCTCTACAGCGAGTCCGGCGCGCTCGAGTTCTACGATGAGGCCCTCGCCCAGCACAGTTGCCTGCTCTACATGTACCTCACAGGTATTCCGTTGGCGGCGATCCGGGCGCTGTATCCCGACGAGAACTGGCAGCCGCCGCCGGGGCTCTGAAGCGTTGCGCTGGAATCGCACCTTCCGCGCTTCGCCGAAACATCCATTGGTTCGTGACAGCGATCCATGCGCGCAAGACCCCGGCCTGTCGTGCGTGCCCTCAAGGACCGATCGAGCCGTTGCCCACACGCGCGGTCACGGTGCCGGATTCGTCGCTGCAGGCACGCTGCGCACGTACTCGCGCAACCAGCGCAGCGCCGGGCGCTCGCGACCGTTGCTGCGCACGAGGTAGGCACGCTCCCTGGTGCGCCAGAGGCCGGGACGAAAGCCCCACAGCGTCACGCCCGCCACGGCCGGATGTTCCCAGAACACGGGAAACACGCGTTTGTAGTCCTTGAGTTGCCGCGCATCGGTCTTGCCATCGATGTCGAATTCGGTGACGTAGATCGGCAAGCCGGTTGCGGCAAGAAGATCCAGATTCGCCTTGTGCACCGCCATGGATACTTCGGGCGTGGTCGCGAACGCGTGCCCCTGTACGCCGATGCCGTCGACGAGATTCTCCTTCTGCAACAGCTCGACAATCGCGCGATAGCGCCGGGCATCCTCGGGCGTGTTGGTGATGCTGTAGTCGTTGATCAGCAGGCGGCTGCGCGGAAAGTGCGCGCGTGCAAGGCGGAAGGATTCGATGACCCAGTCCCAGCCGCTCGCACCCTCGCCGCCCAACGCCTCAAGATAATTGCCGCCACCCTCGTCATCCTTGCTCGGCGGATCGTGCAGCGGTTCATTGACCACCTCGACGTAGTCCATGTCCGGATAGCGCTGCGCGACCGCGGCGAACCATTCCTCGATTTCCTCACGCTGCTCGGCGGGTGGCAGTGTCTTGATCCACTCCGGCTGCTGGTTGCCCCAGATCAGCACGTGCATCTGGAACGGGAACCCGTTCTGCCGCGCGAATGCATATGCCTCGTCGAGTCCAGACCAGTCCATCACATCGCGCACCGCTTCCACTTCGCCCCATTTGCCTGCGTTTTCAGGTGTGACCTTGTTCCAGTAGGAACCGAAATCCCTCGCTTGCGGCGCACTGTAGGCGCTGCCGAGGAATTTCGCCTGGCCGGCGGCGATCGGTCCGGGATCCGCACTCGCCAATGCAGGAGCGAAGGCCAGCATGGCGCACAGAAGGGTCTGGATCGTCTTCATCGATTGCTCCGGATGATTGCGCCGTCAGCCTGCCTTCTCGCCTTCCAGTTGCGCCGGTTGCAAGCGCGGGGCAAACGCGTGGACGACGGCAAGCGCGATCAGATAGGCCGAACCGGCCATGATGAACAACGGCACGTAACTGCCGGTGGCTTCAAGCATGAAGCCGGTGAACGTCGCGATCAGCATGCCGCCGACCGCGCCGGCAAAGCCACCCAGACCGACCACCGATGCCACGGCGCGGCGCGGAAACATGTCCGAGGTGAGCGTGAACACGTTGGCGGACCAGCCCTGGTGCCCGGCCGTTGCGAGTCCGATGAGGCCCACGGCCAGCCACAGGTTGTCGGCCTTCGCGGCGAACACGATCGGGACGACCGCAAGCGCACACACACCCATGGCGCCCTTGCGCGCGCGGTTGACGCTCCAGCCGGCCCGGATCAAGCGACCGGCGAGCCACCCGCCGGCGATGCTGCCCACATCGGCAAGCACGAAGATCACGACCAGCGGCAAGCCGAGGCCAAGCAGGGTCAGGCCGTATTCCGCATGCAGGAATTTCGGCAGCCAGAACAGGAAGAACCACCACACCGGATCGGTGAGGAATTTCGCCGCGATGAACGCCCACGCCTGGCGATAGCGCAGGATCTGCGACCACGACAGCTTCTGCGTGGGTTCGTGTGGATCGCTGCGGATATGCGCGAGTTCCGCCGACGTCAGGCGTGGCTCCTGCTCGGGCGTCCTGTAGCGCAACAGCCACACGGTGAGCCAGGCCGCGCTCAGCGCGCCCGTGAACAGGAACGCCGCCTGCCAGCCCCAGATCGCGGCGACCACCGGCACGACCAGTGGCGCGACGATCGCGCCGATGTTCGATCCGGAATTGAAGATGCCCGTGGCGAATGCGCGTTCGCGACGCGGGAACCATTCCGCGACCGTCTTGATCGCGGCCGGAAAATTGCCGGCTTCGCCCAGTCCCAGCGCGAAGCGCGCGAGCATGAATCCAACCACGGTCGCGGCGAACGCATGCGCCATCGCGGCGCAACTCCATATGGCAATCGCCAGCGCATAGCCGATCCGCGTTCCGAGCTTGTCGATGATCGCCCCGGCGCACAGCAGGCCGATCGCGTAGGCCGCCTGGAACGACGTGACGATGTAGCCGTACTCGATTTCGTTCCAGCCGATCTCGGTCTGCAGGAACGGCGCGAGCACGCCGAGGACCTGGCGATCGATGTAGTTGATCGTGGTCGCGGCAAGCAGCATCGCGCATACGCGCCAGCGGAACCGGCCAACCTTCGCGCCGGGCTCGACCGCCGGTGCTGCGGATTGATCGTGCTTCATGCGTCTGTCCACGCTGCGGCGGACTGCGAAAACAGTTCGGGTACGCCGCGCGCGTACGGTTCGGCTCGCTTCATCGCTGCTCCTCCCGAGCAATCGTCGGCCACGAATTTGATGGTAGCGCTATCAGTAGCACACCCGAGGGCGGCGAATCCACTGCCTCTGGCACTGCTGCTTTTCCGGCGGCAATTTTCGCGTCCGGATGCTGCAATGCAGCGCGAATGCTGGGCAAGTGCTGCGAAACATTGCTGCTAAGCAGCGTGCGATAAAGAAATGGTAGCGCTACCTTTTCGTCCAGTTCCTGGACGGGGTTGTCGCGTCATCCGCGTTTCACCAATCAGATTCAGCCAATCGGCGAACGCCTCTGCGGATTGTCATGGGCTGCCGAATCACCAAGCAGGAGGGGAATACGGTGCAAATCAACTATGCAAAAAAGGCGTTGTCGCACGCGTTGAGTCTGGCGCTGCTCGGCATGAGCGGTTCCGCCATCGCCCAGGTTGCGCCAGCGGAGGAAGAGCAGCCGCCGCCGGCCGGGTCCACCGGGAATGCTGGGGAGAGCAATTCCGACGAACAACAGATGGACCCGATCGTCGTCGTTGGCTATCGCGGAAGTATCTTCTCGGCGACCAACGCCAAGCGTGAATCGACCAACTTCACGGATTCTGTATTCGCCGAGGACATCGGCAAGTTTCCCGATCTCAATATCGCCGAGTCGCTCAACCGCATTCCGGGCATCCAGTTGACCCGTGAGGTCAATGGCGAGGGACTCAACGTCGCCATTCGCGGACTCGGCACGAACTTCACCAAGGTCCTGCTCAATGGCAGCCAGATCGCGGTGGCGTCCACGGGCCGCACCGACTCGCAGAACCAGAACCGCGAGGTGGATCTCGACCTGTTTCCGACCGAGTTGTTCACCCAGTTGACCGTGAACAAGACGCCGATGGCGAGCATGGTCGAAGGTGGCGTCGCCGGTGTCGTCAACATGCGCAGCGCGCGTCCATTCGACAATCCCGGTTCCCACCTGACCTACCAGGCGCAGGCAGGGTATGGCGAGATCAGCGAGGAATTCAGCCCGCGTGCTGCGGTGACCGGCAGTTGGACCAACGCCGACTCGACCTTCGGCGTGCTGGTCGGCCTGGCTGCGGTGCACACCAAGTTCGTCGTCCAGGGTTTCGAGACGATCGGCTGGACCAATCCAAGCCTGACCTACGCCCAATGCGGCGTGACCCCGCCCGATGGCACACCGGCAACCAACCCAGGCCCCTGCAATGTCGGTGGTGGCGGCAACTGGACGATCCCGGCCGTCGTGCCGGTCGGTGCCGGCGCCGGCCTCGTTCCCGGCACGGTCATCGACCGCGCGTTCCTGCTCGCCAACAACCCCGGCCTGAGCATCGAACAGCTTGACCGCGCGCTGATTCCGCGACTGGGACGTCCGGCCTACATGGACGGCGAGCGTGATCGCATTGCCAACGTGTTCTCGCTGGAATGGCGGCCCAGCGATCGCATGAGCTTCTACCTCGACACGTTGTACTCGGAGGCCGAACGCACGAACGACCGCATCGACATGAACCTGATCGGTCGCTTCGGCTCGATCATTCCGGTCAACTGGGAAGTCGACGAGAACAACGTCGTCACCAGCGGCACGTTCGCCAATTCGCAGTTCTTCCTCGAAGCGCGGCCGTACCGCGAAGAGGTGAAGTTCTACAGCTTCAACCCGGGCGCGCAGTTCCTGTTCGGCGCGACCGACAGCATCAAGCTCGACTTGCAGGCCAATCTGGGGCGCAGCTGGTTCTTCCGCGAATCGCCGACGATTCTGGTCAATTCGCCGGTAGGTGCGATCGAATACAGCAACACCGGCGGCGATTACCCGACCTGGACCAACCCCGGCTTCGATTTCAACGATCCCAATGCGGGCTGGACCTGGGCCGGTGGGCGCCTGAACATCCAGAACGAAAAGCGTGTCACCGAGAACAAGGGCGCGCGCGCTGACCTCCAGTTCGGCGAGGACGGGCGTAACGTCAAGGTCGGCGTTGCGTGGGACGACATCGAACGTCGCATCCGGTCCTTCGACAACAGCGCTGCCTGGGAAGACTTCGCCTGCCGTGGCCCGACCGTCGGCGGCGTGCGACCACCCTGCACCGGTGGACCGGGCGCTGCGATATCCCAGGCGCAGCTGGCCTCCTACCTGCGACCGGGACCGTACGGATTCATTACCGCCAACTTCAACCGCTTCTTTGCCGACTCCAACTACCGCGAGTTCAGAGACAACGCCCCCGAAAACAACAGCTCCAATACCGGCGCGGCCGCCGGTGACGTGCGCGAGGAAAATCTCGGCTTCTACGTCGAGGTCAACGGCCAGACGGATATTCTGGATCGGCAGCTGCGCTTCAATGCCGGCGTGCGCTACATCACGACCGACCAGACCATCCGCGGTCCGGTCACGATCGCCGGTGTACGCCAGTACCAGACCCTGTTGTCCGACTACGAAGAAGCGTTGCCCTCGTTCAACGTGGCCTGGGATGTCTTCGAGAATGTGGTGCTGCGCATGTCGGGTTCGCGTACGCTGACCCGGCCCAATCCGAGCGTGATGTTGCCGAACACGAACTTCAGCGATCCCTCGGCACAGACCGCCACCCAGGGCA
>Ga0307505_10002233_pt1 | contig 13782 bp, 11 predicted proteins | sample 23_S_MG_FD_202183 | JGI IMG/M metagenome (GOLD analysis project Ga0307505, IMG submission 202183) | Soil microbial communities from Populus trichocarpa stands in riparian zone in the Pacific Northwest, United States - 23_S | ecosystem: Environmental > Terrestrial > Soil > Riparian zone > Trees...
CTGTCGAAGTTTATCGGCGGCGACAATCGCGAGGGGGCCGATCGCGTGCAGTCCGACGCGATCGAACTCGGCATGATGCTGACCCTGCCGGCCACGATCGCTCTGGCGATCTGCGGGATTCCGTTCGTCACCATGATCTTCCAGGGCGGGCGGTTCGATCCGGACGACGCGATCGCGACCGGCAACGTGTTGACGGCGCTGGTCATGGGCCTGCCGGCCTACGTGCTGGTCAAGGTGCTGGTGCCGAACTTCTACGCGCGGGCCGACACCAGGACCCCGGTCTATGCCGCCTTCGCCGCGCTGGCGGTGTTCGTCGCGCTCAACCTGGTCCTGCTGCAACCGTTCGGCATCGTCGGGGTGGCTGTCGCGAGTGCGGTCGGCGCCTGGCTCAACGCGGGGGTGCTCTATGTCGTGCTCGTCGTCCGCGGCCATTACCGCGCGCCCGGGGGGCTGCTGTTGAGGATCGCCCTCCAGTTCGCGGCCGCGGCGGCGATGGGCGCGGCATTGTGGTTCGCGCGCGACCTGCTTACCGGGTATTACGCCGCCGGCATCTTCGCGCGGCTGTTCGCCCTGACGGTGCTCGTGGTCTCGGCCGGGCTGGTCTATTTCGGCGTCGCCTTCGCGATCGGCGCGATCGACCGCGAGCGGATTGCGCTGCTGACCAAGAGGGAAGTTACACGGTAATGCGCGTCGTTTCCGGCATCCAGCCCACCGGCTCTCTCCACCTCGGCAACTACCTCGGGGCGATCCGCAACTGGGCGCGGATGCAGGATTCGCTGCCGCCGGGAGGACAGTGCGTGTTCTTCATCGTCGACCTGCACGCCATTTCGATGCCGCACGTTCCGGCCGAGATGAAGGCCGCGACGCTGGAGATGGCCGCGGCGCTGGTTGCCTGCGGGATCGATCCCGACCGCTCGATCCTGTTCAACCAGGCCCAGGTCCCCGCGCACGCCGAACTGCAGTGGCTGCTGAACGGCACGGCGCGGATGGGCTGGCTCAACCGCATGACGCAGTTCAAGGACAAGTCGGGCAAGAACCGCGAAGGGGCGAGCGTCGCCCTGTTCACCTATCCGGTGCTGCAGGCGGCCGACGTGCTGCTTTACCAAGCGACGCACGTGCCGGTCGGCGACGACCAGAAGCAGCATCTCGAGCTCGCCCGCGACATCGCGCAGAAGTTCAACAACGACTACTGCCCGCCGGACGCACCGATCTTCACCCTGCCCGAGCCGTTCATCCCGCCGGTCGCGGCGCGGATCATGAGCTTGCGCGACGGCACCGCCAAGATGAGCAAGTCGGACCCTTCCGACATGAGCCGCATCAACCTCGCCGACAGCCCCGACGAGGTGATGAAGAAAGTCCGCAAGGCCAAGACCGACCCCGAACCGCTGCCGAGCGAGGAAGCCGGCCTCGCCACGCGGCCCGAAGCATTGAACCTGGTGACCATCTACGCGGCCCTCGCCGACAAGTCGGTCGCCGATGTGCTCGCCGAGCACGGCGGCCAGGGCTTCGGCGGGTTCAAGCAGGCGCTCGGCGAGCTGATGGTCGAGACCATGGCGCCGATCGGCGCCCGCTTCACCGGGCTGCTCGAAGACCGCGAGGCGCTCGACGCCATCCTTGCTCGCGGGGCGGCCAGGGCTCGGCAGATTGCGGGACCGACGCTCGCGGCAGCCTACGACGCACTGGGGCTGCTGCGCGGATAAGGCAACCGGTCCTTAAACGCTTGAAGCTAACATGACCCGAGCTTCCACGGAGCCCATTCATGACGACACGCTTGGGTCGGATCGAAACCGTTACCGATCCCAAGCCTGCGTCTTCGGACTTAACGGCCGAGGAAACTGATCGGCTGCGAGGGTTTGCTAGAAGCGACGGCTGGTGGAACAGCTTGCAAAGTGCCGTAACGGGCGGCGGATGTCTTGGCCTGCTGGTGTTCTTCGTCACCTTCACCCTGTGGCGCTGGCTAGCTCCGGTCTACTATCCCGCACGGCACGAGGGATATTTCCAAGCCCTTGGCCTAGTCGCCGGCCTTTGCGTGGCTATCGCGATCCTCCGATCGGATAGCATTGGCTGGGCTCAGGCAAAATCGCGGTCCGCCGACCTTCAGCGCGATGCCTCGCAGGGTTTCGCCCATGTGCTGGAGTTCGACATCGTGCGAGCAGTGGAAATCGAAGAGTACGAAGACGAGGGCGCCGGCTTCTTCCTCGAGCTGACCGACGGCCGGGTGCTGTGCTTGATCAGCCAGGACCTCTACGACTACGCAAGCGACATCGACATCGAAGAGGGCGAAGTAGATTTTCGGGGCAAGTTCCCGCAAACGCGAATCCGTTACCGCTACGCGCCGCTGAGCGGCACGTGCCTCGATCTCGCGGGAATCGGCGAGAGCTTGCGCACTTTGGGCAAGGTCAAGACGACGGGCCGTTTTTCAAAGCGGGACAAGACATCTGGGCGGGGCCTACACAGGCCCGGAGGATGGGATGATTTGCGAAGGTCCGCTCGAAGAAACCCTGCGTGCGTTCCGCTACAAGCTCAAGCCGATGTGAATCTCGCTTCTCCTGAAAAACCTCATTTTTTCCGTCGCTTGCGTTCAACCGCTGTTCAGCCCGACTTCGATATGACACGCTCTATCGACCGCAGACTCGCGCCCGGAAACGGGAACGTTCGAGCTGCGCGCCTGTTTTTTCGGAAGCGAGTTTCGAGATGAGCACACTGACCATGATCGCAAATGGCCTGAAGCTGGCCCTGGTGCCCCTGGCGCTGGGCGCCCTGGCGGCCTGCACCTCGTCGTTCCGCGCCGACGTGTCGCGGTTCGAATCGCAGCTGCCGGCGCCGGCCGGGCAAACCTTCACCGTCGTCGCCGACGATCCGGGCATGGCCGGCGGGATCGAGTTCCGCAATTACGCGCAGCTCGTCGCCGACCAGATGGCCGCGCTCGGCTATACCCCGGTCAACAACCCCGCCGACGCCCAGCTGCTGGTCCGCTTCGACTACGGCGTCGATAACGGGCGTGAGCGCGTGCGCTCGCGCCCGGGCTTCCGCGACCCGTGGTATTCGTCGTGGTACGGCTATCAGCCGATCGTCTACCGCACGGCGAACGGCCCGCGCGTGGCCTACATTCCCTACCGCCCGTGGGGTTACGGCTGGAACGACAGCTTCTTCGGCCGCGACGAGGTCTACAGCTACACCGTTTATACCAGCGGCATCGAGTTGAAGATCGACGACCGCAACGGCGAGCGGCTGTTCGAAGGCCAGGCCGAAGCAGCCTCCACCTCGAACCGGCTTCAGTACCTGGTGCCCAACCTGGTCGAGGCGATGTTCACCGGCTTCCCCGGCAACTCGGGCGAGACGGTGCGCATCTCGGTCGCCCCGGAAGACCAGCGCGCCGGGCGCTAGAACGGGCGCCGGCTATTTCCCGGTGGCAGGCTCCAAGGATCTTTGGGGTCGGCCGCTGACCTGGCCGGCGGGCCCGCGAGGGCCCGCCGTTTCTTTGTCCAGTAACCGCTCCGCCGACCAGGAGAACTGCGCGCTAATACCTAGTTGCCCGCTCGCCCATTCGTAATCGGTCGCCCCACATGGCTCACTCGGTCGCAAAACGAGTGGAAGCTATGGTCGCGGAATTCCGGAATAATTTTAATAAGCGGTTCCGCATGCGGGTGCTGCTGCCGGGCGCGGTGATCCTCCTAATCACTGCCGTTCTGTGCGGCGGCGCGCTGCTCGCGGCCGGGCGCGGCACTGACTCGTTGTCGCTCATGGCGCAACAAGGCGAAGTCTTCCGCGTGACCATTCGGGGCCTGGACGACCTGTCGCTCGCGCAAGAGTCCGTCGGCTTGTGCGAACCGTGTATCGGCGAAGCTTCCTCGGCCGATCCGGACCCCGCGTCGTTGCACGACGTCGGCACGCGCCTGTACGATCTTTACGACGTGCAAGAGACCTACGTTCTCGATAGCCGGAACCGGCCGGTCTACGCCTCGGTCCAGCGCCGGCTCGCCGCGCCCGCCGCCTACCAGCGCGTCGCGCCCGAGGTGGACCGTTTCGTCAAGCTGGCGCGCGGCGAAATCAAGCGTCCGAGCGGGCGAAGCAACCTCAACGAGCGCCTGCCCGGTTCGCCGCCCGAGCCGCTCGTCTTTCCGCCCGTGCCAGGCCTGTCGGACGAGCCGATGACAGCGTTCCCGAGCGTACAGACGACGTCGAGCGTGATCCACGCGACCGACCTCGTGCGGATCGGTGACCGGGTCGCGTTTGTCAGCGCCATGCGCATGGCGCGCAGCAGCGAAGACAACCCCGAAGCTACGGCCGAAGCGCCGATGCTCGTCAGCCTGCGCTACATCGACGAGAAGTTCCTGCTCAACGCTGCGCAAACGAACTACCTGATGGAAGCCCGTCTCGCGGATTCGCTCGAGCCGCGCGCGGGCGAGACTTCGACGCCGCTGATGAACAGCGACGGCGTGCCGCTCATCAACGTGTTCTGGAAGCCGATGCTCGGCGGAAACATGGTGATCAACGCTCTGCTGATTCCGGCCGCGGGCGTGTTCGTGGTCATTTCGCTGCTGGTGCTGCTGATGGCGCTGCGGATGCGCCGCCTGATGAAGAGCGACGACGAGCATCTGGCCGAGCTCGAGCAAGCGCATGTCGAGCTCAAGGCCAAGGAAGCCCAAGCACACCATCTCGCCTATCACGATGTGCTGACCGGGCTGCCCAACCGCGCGCTGTTCAACGACAATGCCGACAAGGCGGCGACGCGCGCCCGGCACGGCGAGAAAGTCGCGATCGTGCTGCTCGACCTCGACCGGTTCAAGAACGTCAACGACCGCTTCGGCCACTTCGCCGGCGACGCGCTGATCCAGGAAGTCGCCCGGCGCCTTTCGCGCGTGCTCGACCGGCGCGATGCAGTGGCCCGGCTGGGCGGCGACGAGTTCGCGATCGACATCGCGCTCTATCGCGCCAAGGCCGACGGGCGCGATTGCTACCGTTTCTTCACCGACTCGATGGACGAAACCGTCCAGCTTCGCGCCGTGCTCGAGAGCGATTTGCGTGTCGCGATGGCCACCGGGACAGACCTCAGCGTCCACTACCAGCCGCTGGTCGATTCCAAGGCCGGCAAGGTCACCGGGCTTGAGGCGTTGCTGCGCTGGCATCACCCGAGCCGCGGCTGGATCGCGCCGCAGCTGTTCGTGCCCGTCGCCGAGGAGACCGGGCTTATCGGCGCGCTCGGCGATTGGGTTCTTCGAGAAGCCTGCAAGGTAGCCAACGAATGGCCGGACCTGTCGATCGCGGTGAACCTTTCGCCAATCCAATTCTGCGACGAAGGCTTCGCCAAGCGGACTTGCGCGATCGTTCGCGAGGCGGGGGTGCGCGCGAACCAGATCGAGTTCGAGGTGACCGAGAGCGTCGTGCTCGACCAGAACGATGGCGTTCGCGGGGCGTTGCGCAGGCTGCGATCCGAAGGATTCCGCATCGCGCTCGACGATTTCGGAACCGGCTATTCGTCGCTCAGCTACTTGCGCGAGTTCGACGTCGACCGGATCAAGATCGACCGCAGCTTCGTCCAGGGCCTCGGCCAGTCGGTCGATGCGGGGGCGATCGTCACCGCGGTGGTCACGTTAGGCCACGCGATGGGCCTGCAGGTCACCGCCGAGGGCGTCGAAACGTCCGACCAGGAGGATTTCCTGCGCGGCGCCGGGTGCAACGTGCTGCAGGGCTTCCTCTTCTCACGCGCTGTGCCGGCCAACCAGCTGCGCGACTCGCTCGCCGGGCGGCGGAAGGCGAAGGCGGCTTAGCGCTCAACCGAGCTTCGCGTGCCCCCCTGTCGAGCCGAAGCCGCCGCTGCCGCGCGCGGTTTCGTCGAGTTCGGCGACTTCGGCCCAGGCGGCCTGGGTGACCGGCGCCAGCACCAGTTGGGCGATGCGGTCGCCGCGGGCGATGACGAACGGTTCGGCGCCGTGGTTGATCAGGATCACCTTGAGCTCGCCGCGATAGTCGCTGTCGATCGTGCCGGGGGTGTTGGGCACGCTGATGCCGTGCTTGAGCGCGAGGCCCGAGCGCGGCCGGACCTGGATTTCGTAGCCCGGCGGAATGGCCACCGAGAAGCCGGTGGCAACCGCGTGGCGGCCTGCGGGGGGCAACGTTACGTCCTCGGCAGCAAGCACGTCCATGCCGGCCGCGCCGGTCGTCGCATAGGCCGGCAACGCGAGTCCTTCTCCATGCGGCAGCCGCTTGATGCGCACCGCGACGGGATCAGGCATTCAGCGCCTCGGCCATCTTTTCGACCAGCCGGCGCGCGACTGCCTGCTTGGTCATCGGCTCCCAGTCCTCGGTATTGGCTTCGCTGACCAGGTGGACGGTGTTCTCGTCGCCGCCCATCGCGCCCTTCTTGCCGTTGGTCGCCTTGACGCCGTTGGCGACGATCCAGTCGATCCCCTTGCTCTTGCGCTTGCGGGTGGCGTTGGCGACCACGTCCTCGGTCTCGGCGGCAAAGCCGATCAGCAGCTTGGGACGGTGCTTGCCGCCGGCGGTGCTGGCGAGAATGTCGGGGTTTTCGGCCAGCAGCAGCGCCGGCGGGGCCGAGCCGCGCTTCTTGATCTTTTCGGGCGCGAAATCCTTGGTCCGCCAGTCGCTGACCGCCGCGACCATCACCGCCACGTCGGCGGGCAGCGCCTTCTTGACCGCGGCGGCCATCTCGTCGGCGGTTTCGACATCGATGCGATCGACGCCCGGCGGGGTCGCCAGCGTCACCGGGCCGGACACCAGCGTCACCCTGGCGCCCGCGGCGGCGGCGGCGGCGGCGATGGCGTAGCCCTGCTTGCCGCTCGAGCGGTTGGCGATGTAGCGCACCGGGTCGATCGGCTCGTGCGTCGGGCCGGCGGTGACCAGCACGTGCTTGCCGTAGAGCGGCCGGTGCTCGGGCTCGGCGTCGAAGTCCGGCTGGCCCTCGAGCGGGTCCCACCCATTTCCGACGGGCGCGGGGAGAGCCGTTTCCGCGATGGGTTCGGGGGCGGACTGCCTGGCGCTGACCTCGTGGTTGATCGCATCGGCGTCGGTCGGCGGGGCGGACCTGGCCTTGCCCTTGGTGACCAGCACCGGGCCGGCCGAGAGGTCGGGTTCGGGCAAGGGAGGCCCCGGCTCGCCGGCCAAGTCCTCTTCGTCGTAGGCGATTTCTTCTTCCTGGATCTTCCGCGCCGTGCTGCGCGGGATGATCGAAGCAATGAGCCCGGCCAGCCCGCCCTGCTTTTCCTCCGGCTCGTCCTCGGGCTCGAGCGCCTCGATGAACCTGGCCACTTCGCGCGCGCCGGCCTCACCCGGGTCGAGCCCGAGCAGCTCGGCGATCTCCAGCCAGACCATTTCCGGCTCCGGCAAACGTCCCGGACCGAATTCGCCGCAGGCCATCTCGCCTTCATCGGGCTGCATCACCCTAACGCCCGCGCCCTTGAGCCACTCGACGTTGCGCTGGGTGGCGGCGTGCTGCCACATCCGCACGTTCATCGCCGGAACCGCCAGCACCGGCTTGTCGGTGGCCAGGATCAAGGTGGTGCCGAGGTCGTCGGCGATGCCGGCGGCCATCTTGGCGAGCAGGTCGGCGGTGGCCGGGCAGACCACCACCAGGTCGGCCTGGCGGCTGAGCTGGATATGGCCGATCTCGGCCTCGTCCTTCAGGTCCCACAGCGAGGAGTGGACCTGGTTCTCCGACAGCGCGGCCAGGCTCATCGGAGTGACGAACTGCGCCCCGCCTTCGGTCAGCACGCAGGTGACGTCGCCGCCGCCCTGCTTGATCAGGCGCACGAGCTCGCACGACTTGTAGGCGGCAATACCGCCGCCGACGACCAGCAGGATACGCGGCGCAACCATATGGCGGTGCTCTACTCCCACGGCCAATCACCTAGCGGTGCATAGGTAGCTATGGCGTCCCCCCAAGGCAAACCGCGGCGGACCTTGCCTTGCGATGGTTAAGTTTTCCCAAAGCCCCTCCTTTTCACAGGAGGGGAGAAATCACCCGAGCCAGCCGAGCAGGCCACGCGCCCAGACCAATGCCCCGCCCGCGATCACCGCGAGCAGGTAGCCGGGCCAGCGCGGGCGGCGGCGCTGCCAGACCAGCTCGATCTCGGGCAGCGGCGGTTGCTCGGGCGCACCGCCGCGAGCCGGATAGCTGTCCTCGATGCGCCGGATCAGCTGCGGCACGCGCAGCAGCGTCTGAAAATCCTCGCGAATACGGTCGGCCAGTGCCGCCTCGGGCCCCAGCTCGTCGCGGATCCAGCTCTTCACGTAGGGCGCGGAGACGTCCCACATGTTGATTTCGGGATGAAGGAGCGTGGCGATGCCTTCGACCATCACCATGGTCTTCTGCAGCAACAGCAGGTGCGGCTGGGTCTGCATGTCGAAATCGCGGGTGATCGCGAACAGCCCGTCGAGCATCATCCCGACCGACAGCTCGCTGACCGGCTTGCCGCGCATCGGCTCCCCCACCGCGCGCAGCGCCGTCGCGAATTCCTCGACCGAGTGATAGCTCGGCACGTACTGCGCTTCGAAATGGATCTCGGCGACCCGGCGGTAATTGCCGGTAGTCAGGCCGTAGAGGATTTCCGCCAGCCACTGCCGCGCGCGCCGGTCGATCCGCCCCATGATGCCGAAGTCGATGGCGACGATCGTCCCGTCGGGCCGCACGAACAGGTTGCCGTGGTGGAGGTCGGCATGGAAGAACCCGGCGCTGATCGCTTGCGTGAGGAACGACAGCACCAGGCGCCTGGCCAGCTCGGGCATGTCGTGCCCCGCGGCCTTCAACGCCTCGACATCGCTGATCTTGATGCCGTCGACCCATTCCAGCGTCATGACCCGGCCGTTGGTGCGGTCCCAATCGACCGAAGGCACGCAATAGCCCTCGAAACCGCGCATCGCCTCGGCCAGCTCGGACGCCGACGCTCCCTCGCGGCGCAAGTCGAGTTCGCGGTGGGTCCAGCGCTTGAAGTTGGCGATGGTCATGCGCGGGCGTAGCCGACGCGCTTCGCCGCCAAGTGCCTCGAGGTGCGCGGCGGCCCATTCGTAAGTGTCGATGTCGCGCGCAAACTTCTCGCGGATGCCCGGCCGCAGCACCTTGATCGCCACGGTCTTGCCCTGGCTGGTCACGCCCTTGTGGACTTGCGCGATGGAGGCCGAGCCGACCGGCACCGGGTCGATCTCGGCGAAGATCGTCTCGAGCGGGGCGTCGAAGCTGCGTTCGAGTTCGCGGCGGATGGCCTCGAAGGGCACCGGCGGCAGGCTGTCCTGCAGGCTCAGCAGGTTCCTCGCCGCATCGCCGCCGACGATGTCGGGCCGGGTGGAGAGCGTCTGGCCGAGCTTGATCGCCGCCGGGCCGATCGCCTGGAACGCGGCGGCATAGTCGGGCTCGCGCGGTGGAACGTAAAAAGGCCAGATGATCCGCGCGAGGAGTCGCCCCGTTCGCGAAAGTCTACGAACCTGCGGGGGAGTGTTTGGGTCGCTCTCGATCCCCCGCAGCGCTCCATAGCGTGCGAGTTGAAGGCTCCACTTGAGCAGTCGCCAGATATGGGTCGCCGGACGGGTCAGATCTTCCACCCTGAGTGGATTGCCACCAGGCCGCCCATGATCGGCTCGACCTTGGTGCGCTCGAACCCGGCGGTGCGGATCATCCGTTCGAATTCGGGCATCGGCGGGAAGCGGCGGATCGATTCGACCAGGTAGCGATAGCTCGCCTCGTCGTGCGCGATGGCCTTGCCGATCCGCGGCACCAGCTTGTGCGAATAGACGTCGTAGGCGTCCTTGAACCCCGGCCATTCGGTGGTCGAGAATTCGAGGCAGAAAAACCGCCCGCCGAACCTGAGCACGCGGAACGCCTCGGCCAGCGCCTTGTCGATATGGGTCACGTTCCGAATGCCGAAAGCGATCGTGTAGGCGTCGAAGCCGCGGTCGGGGTACGCCAGTTGCTCGGCGTTCTGGCATGACCACACCAGCCCATCTATGCCGCGTTCCATCGCACGTTCGACCCCGACATCGAGCATTTCCTGGTTGATGTCGGCGACCGTCACGTCCGCGCCGCGCTCGGCCAGCCGGAAGGCGATGTCGCCGGTGCCGCCGGCCATGTCGAGGATCGCCTCGCCCGGCTGCGGTTTCACCCGGCGGACGAAGGTATCCTTCCACAACCGATGCATGCCGCCCGACATGGCGTCGTTCATCACGTCGTACTTCGCCGCGACGTTCGAGAACACCGCGCCAACCCGGCGGGTCTTTTCGTCGGCGTCGACGGTTTCGTAGCCGAAGGAAGTGGGCTCGCTCATCGCGCAGCGCATTAGGAGCAATTGATGCAGGGGCAAAGCCTGTTACGGCGCGGGCGATGCCCGAGCTTCCCGAAGTCGAGACCACTGTGCGCGGGCTGGCCAGCTACCTCGACGGCGCGCGTATCGAGCGCGTGCAACTCAATCGGCCCGACATGCGCTTCCCGTTCCCCGAAGGCCTGGTTCAGGCGCTGACCGGGGCCACGGTGACCGGGCTGGGCCGGCGCGCCAAGTATGGCTTGGTGCACACCGATCGCGGGACCACCCTGGTGTTCCACCTTGGCATGAGCGGGCGCTGGCGGATCGATCCGTCGGACGAGGCCAGGCACGACCATCTGGTGATCGAAACGCCGGGTCATCGTTTCGCGCTGCACGATCCGCGTAGGTTCGGTTTCGTCGCCCTCGTCGACACCGGCGCGCTGGAATCGTGGCCGGCGTTCGCGGTAATGGGCCCCGAGCCGCTCGGTCCGGGCCTCACCGTCGATAACCTTCGCGCCGCGCTCGAGGGACGCAAACAGGCGATCAAGCTCATGCTGCTCGACCAGCGGATCGTCGCCGGGCTCGGCAACATCTACGTCTGCGAGGCGCTGTTCCGGGCCCGGATCGACCCCCGCAAACCCGCGGGGCGAGTCTCGCGACCGGCACTCGAACGGCTGGTCCCGGCGATCCGCGCGGTGCTCGAACAATCGATCGGCGACGGCGGCTCCAGCTTGCGCGACTATGCCCGCCCCGATGGCGAGCTCGGCTATTTCGCCAGCCGGTTCGACGTCTACGGCCGCGAGGGCGCGCCGTGCCGGCCGCCCTGCCCCGGCAGCGTCAGGCGAATAGTCCAGAGCGGCCGCAGCACCTGGTATTGCCCCAAGTGCCAGAAGTAGGCACTCCGGTCCGCGAGCAGCGGACCGCAAGGCCGAACGGCCGCCCGAGCTTATGCGAGGAAGCCTAAGCGGGCGGATGCCCGCGCCGGCGCTTGAGGCGCACAAACAATTGACGATTCGGCCCCTCGTCGGTAAGGGCGCCGCTTTCCGGCGGGAAACCGCCACTCCACAAGCTCGTTGACAGACTACCGGCCGCCCGGCGGCCCGACAAAGGACCGACATGGCCAATACGCCGCAAGCCAAGAAGCGCATCCGCCGCAACGACAACCGCGCCGAGATCAACGGTGCGCGGATGAGCCGCATCCGCAGCTTCGTGAAGAAGGTCGAGACCGCGATCGAGGCCGGCGACAAGGATGCCGCCAAGACCGCGCTGCAGGCAGCCCAGCCCGAGATGGCCCGCGGCGTTGCCCGAGGCGTGCTCCACAAGAACACCGTGGCCCGCAAGATGAGCCGGCTGAGCAAGCGAGTCGCGACGCTCTGATTCGCGGGTCTGGCTAGGCCGACCAGGGAACGAAATCGGAACGGGGCCGGCGGAATTTCCGCCGGCCCGTTTTGCATCTGCGAAAGGCCCCGGGGCATCTTTTGATAAACAAAGGAATTCCGCCGATTCGCTCGGTATTTGGGATTTTCTTGTGACTTTTTCGTTGTTTGAACGCACGCCTGCGGGCTTCAGCCGAGTCAAGTCGATATATTTCATTTTTTTTAAGCACCGGCACTTGCGGGCCGCGAGCAGGCGTTCATAACAGAGTTCGGCAGGAGTCGAACCGCTCCCGCCCGCAACAGAACGAGACGATGGTCTAGGCAACCTGCGGTCCCCGGGGCGGATCGCGGGCAGGGGGTTTTTGCGCTCTGTTTGGCCATGCCTCGCAGAGATGTGGGGGGTCTTTGCCGGGGATGGGGAAGACCTTTCAGGAACAAGGGACGGGTCGATGATTCGTGTGGGACCGCATGCCGGTCGGTCGGGACCGGACAAGCGCGAGGCTGTTGAGGGGACTATGGAAGACCAGGATGCCGTGGACCTGGCCGCCGATTGGGCGGACATCAGCCAGGGGCTGCGCAAAGACCTCGGACACCAGCTGTTCAGCCAGTGGATCAGGCCGATCCAGCTCGGCAGCTTCGAGAAGGACAGCGGCACGCTGCATCTGTTCCTGCCGACCGAATTTTCCGCCAACTGGGTGCAGGACCGGTTCGCCGACCGGCTGTCGCTGGCGTGGAAGATTGCCCGCAGCGAAGTGCGCAACGTCAAGATCGCGGTCCACCCGGGCCGCCGCAAGCTCGCCGATCTCGACTTCCGCGGCGAGGACGGCTTCGGCCACCGCGCCGCCAACGATGCCCCGTTCGGGTCTTCGCGGACGATGGAATCGATCGGCCAGGACGGGTTCACCTCGTCTGTGGGCCTCGACCCCTCGCTGACTTTCGCCGCCTTCGTCACCGGCACCACCAACGTGCTCGCAAAGAACGCCGCCGAGCGCATGGCGAATTCGGAAAAGCCGCAGTTCAGCCCGCTCTACCTCAAGGCCGCGACCGGCCAGGGCAAGACGCACCTGATGCACGCGATCGGTCACACCTATCTGCAGGCGCATCCGCGCGCGCGCATCTTCTACTGCAGCGCCGAGCGCTTCATGGTCGAGTTCGTCTCGGCGCTGAAATCGAACGAGATGATCGAGTTCAAGCAGCGGCTGCGCGGCTTCGACCTGCTGCTGGTCGACGACATCCAGTTCATCATCGGCAAGGCCAGCGCGCAGGAAGAGCTGCTCTACACGATCGACGCGCTGCTGGCCGAGGGCAAGCGGCTGGTGTTCGCCGCCGACCGCGCCCCGCAGGCACTCGACGGGGTCGAGCCACGGCTGCTCTCGCGCCTGTCGATGGGCCTGGTGGCCGATATCCAGTCCGCCGACATCGATCTGCGCCGCGCGATCCTGCAATCGAAGCTGGTGCGCTTCGCGCCGCTCGACGTGCCGGCCGACGTGATCGAGTTCCTCGCCCGCACCATCAACCGCAATGTCCGCGAGCTGGTCGGCGGGCTCAACAAGCTGATCGCCTATGCCCAGCTGACCGGGCAGGAAGTTTCGCTCCAGCTCGCCGAAGAGCAGCTGACCGACATCCTCTCGGCCAACCGCCGGCGGATCACGATCGACGAGATCCAGCGCACGGTGTGCCAGTTCTACCGCATCGACCGCTCGGAGATGTCGAGCAAGCGCCGCGCCCGCGCGGTGGTCCGCCCGCGCCAGGTGGCGATGTACCTGGCCAAGGTCCTGACCCCGCGCTCCTACCCCGAGATCGGACGCAAGTTCGGCGGCCGCGACCACTCGACGGTGATCCACGCGGTGCGGCTGATCGAGGACTTGCGCCAGCGCGACGCCGACATGGACGGCGACGTGCGCAGCCTGCTGCGGCAGTTGGAAACCTGAAGAATGCTCGCTGTTATCCGTTCATCCGACGACGGTGAAATAATCGGACCGTTCGAGTTCGATAGCCTTCCTCGAAAGGAAGATGACGTAACCGTGCCTTGGATGACTGATTCCTTTGGTGTGCGGATTTTCCAAGTCGAAGAAATCACCCACATCGCTCAGGGAGCAACGGAGGACGCCGGCTCATCGAAGCCAGCGCATGTTATGTTGACTGGCAGCGAGTAT